>Ga0193717_1000036_pt1 | contig 154634 bp, 147 predicted proteins | sample U2c2metaG_FD_145900 | JGI IMG/M metagenome (GOLD analysis project Ga0193717, IMG submission 145900) | Soil microbial communities from a riparian zone of the East river system, Colorado, United States - U2c2 | ecosystem: Environmental > Terrestrial > Soil > Riparian zone | place: USA: East...
CATGGCGATGGATCCAGCGGCGATCTCGGCAAGACCCGCGACGACAACGATGCGTGAAGAAGCGACGGCGCCGGAGAGTCCCGCCGCGAGCGCGAATGGAACGGTCAGACCATCGGAGAGTCCGATGACGATATCGCGGACAGTCGCGCTGGACTCGAAGTGGCGTTCTACGTGGGGCGGGGTGCTGTGCGGAGAGAGGGCTGAGCCTTCGGATGGGCTGGCGTATTCAGGCATGGCCGTAGTGTAGACCGTGGGCTCTGATGATCCTGTTGGAATGTGGTTTTTTGTCGCTTTACAGCGTCTTTCGGCGCAAAGACGCGTCTGTATCAACACAGGTCGGATCGGCGAGGATAGACGCAGATGAGAACGAGGTTGGGGCGGTATCTTTTGACCGCTGCGGTTGTTGTTGCAAGCGCTGGAACTTTGGTTGCGCAGGACGGTCCAGCAGGCGACGGCGCTGCCTTTGCGCGTGGCCCCATGGTCCGCGGAACCGTTACGGCCACGGCGGCGGACCACCTGACCATCAAGACCGATTCGGATGAGATCTATGAGATTGCACTAACGCCGAATACACGCCTGATGAAAGACCGACAGCCGGTTCCGCTTGCCGAGGTAAAGGTGGGCGATGGCGTAGGGGCGATGGGCGAGTTGGATACACCGAAGAAAACTTTGCACGCCTTGTTCGTAGCAGTTGTCGATGCCGAGCAGGTAAAGAAGATGCGCGAGGACCTGGGGAAGACCTACATCACAGGAAAAGTTACGGCAATCGACGAGGTGAAGCTGACCGTGATGAGGCCCGACCACGTAAGCCAGGTGATCGAGGTCGACGAGACAACCTCGTTCCGCAAAGGGAGAGGCCGCCGCCGCGGCGCGACGACGCCTGACGGAAGTGCGTCGATGGCACAGGGCAATGCCGCAGCTGCCGCGGATGGCAGCGGAGAGATGGTTACGCTTGCCGATGTAAAGGTGGGCGATACGATCGCGGGCCGAGGTTCTGTAAAGCATGGCACGTTTGTCCCGACGAACCTCGCCATTCTGCCGCCGGGTGCGGCGGGAGCGATGGGAGCGCGACCACGGCGTAGCGGAGACGGCACATCAACGAGCGAGACCGCAACTCCGGCTCCTCCAACGAAGCAATAGTTTGTCCTCTTGATGGTCTGGCGATTCGGCTTGAAGGATTGGAGCGAGGTCTCTGTGGAAAGAGCGTTTCTAAAAGCAGCACTGTGCGTGTTCGTGGCTGGCGGGATATGCCTGGGAACTTTGAAGGGTCAGGCGCAGGATGCGCAGCCTGCTGCCGTAACCGCACAAGCTGCGCCGAACGGCGGCACACTCAAGGGGACAGTGAAGGCGGGCGCGGTTCCTTTGCCCGGCGTTGCCATCACCGCAACGAATACGCTGACCGGAAAGAAGTATGCGACGACGACCGACATTACGGGCTCGTTCGCCATGGTTATTCCACGAAATGGCCGTTACGTCGTGCGGGCGGACCTCGCTGCCTTTGCCGGTGAGACGAAAGAGGTGCTGATTAACGCTGCGGGAGAGAACGGCGGTAAGCCTGATCAAGCCGCCGATTTTACGATGCAGCTGGCATCCCGAGTCGAACAGCAGCAGGAGCAGCAGCAGAACCAGCAGGGCGCCACGGCGGGCGCTCTTGCGGGCGCCCTCGGACGCGGCATGCAGTCGCTCAGTGTGACGGGAGGCGGCACCGACCTGGCCGATGCAAGCGCCGGCATAGGAAACACAGGAGCACAGATGCCGACGATGGCGGGCCCAGGCAGCGATGCTGCATCGACAGATTCAGTTGCCGTAAGCGGGCAGATGGGCCAGACCAACGGACTCGCAAATTTGAGCGAGGATGAGATTCGACAGCGCGTTGAGGAAGCGATGTCACGGGCCCGGCAGCAAGGTGGCGCGAATGGGGACGTGGCCAATGCGGTAGCGGGAATGCTGGGCGGAATTATGGCAGGTGGCGGCGGTGGCGGGCGCGGCGGATTTGGCGGAGGCCCGGGTGGTGGGGGCGGAGCCTTCACCGTACGTGGAGGAGGGCGAGGAGGCAGAGGCTTCAACCCGACCCAGCCGCACGGCGCCATCTTCTATCAGGGAGGGAATGGCGCACTTGACGCGACGAACTACTCTCTTACAGGAGCTCCGGTTGTAAAGCCTGCCTACAGCACGAATCAGTTTGGCGTCACCTTTGCGGGATCGCCCTTCATCCCTGGCTTGATCAAGCCCAGCACAAAACAGTTTGTGTTTTTCAACTTTACCGGCCGCCGCAATACGACTCCTCAGAATCTCTATGCGACGGTTCCCACGGAGGCCGAACGCAGCGGCGATTTCTCGCAGCTCAATACGCCAATCTACGATCCTGCAACCGGACAGCAATTCCAATGCAATGGCGTGGTAAATGTAATCTGCGGCAATCGCATCTCGTCGCAGGCAAACTCACTGCTGAAGTACTATCCAACACCGAACATAGCCGCCGTGGGCCAGCAGGGGTATAACTACCAGACCATCACGTCCGCCGGGCAGAACAGCACCAGCCTGTCCAGCCGCTACGTTCGCAACTTCGGCCAGAACGCAGGGATGGGCCAGTTTGGAGGACGGCGTCAGCAGGCCAATGGACCGAAGACGTTGCGCCAGAACATCAACCTTGGCTTCAGCTACAGCCATTCGGCCAGTGACCTGCCGAATGTCTTCCTGCCGCTGGGAGGGTCGAGCGCATCGGAGGGCTACAACGTCTCCGCGGGATACACCATCGGCTATGGAAGACTTACGAATAACGCGACTGTTACCTGGAATCGCTCGCACGCAACGACGCTGAACTTTTTCACCAATGGCACTCTCAGTCCTGCCGCAGACGCAGGTGTGCTGGTCGGCAATGCTGCAATCGCGGGCAACCCTTTCTACTATGGCGTTCCTTCGCTTACCTTCTCCGGACTTACGGGGCTGAACGAGACTTCACCCAGCGATGCCATCAACCAGACCATCTCGATTACGGATTTCATCAGCTGGAGCCACAAGAAACATAACTTCCGGTTTGGTGGTGATTATCGGCGCGTTCATGCCGACAGTCTGACGGCTCCTGGAAATCTACAGAGTGGCGCGAGCCCTCTGGGTGCATTCACCTTTACCGGCTACGCGACGCAATCCGCGCAGACAGGCGGCTTCAGCTTTGCGGATTTTCTACTCGGTCTGCCCCAACAAGCCGCCGTACAGGCCGGACTTGCGAAGAGCTACCTGCGCGCGAACGTATGGGATCTCTATGCGAATGACGACTGGCGCATTCTGCCAAACCTGACTCTGAACTATGGCCTTCGTTACGAATATTTTTCGCCTTATGCAGAAAAGTACAACCGCCTGGTCAACCTCGACCACAATGCGGATTTCACGCAGGTTGTACCGGTAACTCCAGGAGAGAGCGGACCCTTCAGCGGAGCGTTTCCGAATACCCTGGTGAACCCCGATCGCACGATGTTCTCTCCGCGGTTCGGCTTTGCATATCGGCCAAAGGGGAGCTGGTTCAAAGAGACTGTCATTCGGGGCGGATACGGCATCAACTACAACACGCAGCAGTACAGCAGCTTTGCGCGGCAGCTTGCGTTCCAGCCTCCGTTTTCAGTAACGCAGACCAATATAGCCACGCGTCAGGGTTGCGGCGTGTTGCAACTGGCTAATGCTTTCAACTGCTCCACGGCAGCGGTGCAGAACAACTACAGCGTCAATCGGGACTATCGTCTGGGCCACGTCCAGATCTGGAATCTCGACATTCAGCGCACGTTGCCGATGGATATCGTCCTGAACATTGGCTACAACGGAGCGATGGGCGGAGATCTCGATATCGTGAGAGCGCCGAACCGCACTGCCGCAAGTGTCCTCAATCCCACGGCGCAGCCATTCAACTACGAAGACTCGCTGGGATTCTCGCGATTCCATGCTTTGAGCGTCAATGCGCGTAAACGCATGCAGAAAGGTATCTCGCTGCAGGCCACGTATCAGTATGGACACTCCATCGATAACGCCTCCTCCATTGGCGGGTCAACGGCAGTGCCGGCGCAGAACGATCTCAATCTGAATGCCGAAGAAGGCAACAGCTCCTTCGACATCCGTCAGAAGCTAACGGGCAACTGGGTTCTGGAACTTCCCTTCGGCCCGAATCGGGCGTACTTCTCGAAGGGTGGGTTCTGGTCGAAAGCGCTTGATAATTTCTCTCTGTCAGGCGACTTCACTTTTGCCACCGGAACTTATTACACACCGCACTTTGTTGCCCCAATCGGCGCTACGGCGACGGGAGCGAACAACTCACAGCGCCCAGATCGTGTATTTTCAGAGTCGATCCAAGGATCGGGGACGATCCTCAACTGGTTTAACAAAGCAGCGTTTGCCCCTCCGCCGCAGCAAGATCCCTTCGGCACCGCCTCTCGCGGCTCCATCATGGGTCCAGGAACCATCGCCGTCGATGCTTCTCTCTCCCGCACTGTTCCATTAGGCGAAACACGCTCCTTTGAGGCACGCATGACAGCCAATAACGTCTTCAATACGGTGCAATACTCCGGCATCGATACGACCTACAACTCGCGCACCTTCGGGCAGGTGACATCGACAGCGAATATGCGACGTCTGACCTTCATCGCACGATTCAGATTTTAGAGAGGGCAAGAAAAAATGCGCCGAATCACGGCAGCGATATTGGCGGGAATCTTAGCTGGCATTCCTGGCTATGGCAGACCGGCAGCAGCCCAGCAGGCCGCTGCCGACGGCACCTTCACACTGAAGGTGCAGAGCAATATCGTGCTCACGAATGTCGTGGTGCGCGACAAGAAGACAGGCGCGGTGGTGAAGGGTTTGACGACCAAAGACTTCACCGTCCTCGAAAACGGCAAGCCGCAGAAGATTGAGAGCTTTGATTTTCAGAGCGTCGACGAAGCAGTTGCGCTGCATGAGAATGCAACCGTCAGCGGCAAGAGCTCTATCGCAGATCTGGTCAATCGCAACTTTGCAGCAAACCCCGCGCAGCTCAAAGACCACAGGCTGATCGTCATGTTCTTCGACCTGAGCAGCATGCAGCCGGAGGATACCGATCGCGGAGTCGAGGCTGCGCAGGACTACATCAACAAGAAGATGCAACCGGCCGATTTGGTGGCGGTGGTCAGCATGGGCACGGGATTGAGCCTCGATCAGGATTTCACAGCCGACAAGACCGCATTGCTGAAGGCGGTGGGAAAGTACAACGGCACCGAGGGCACGGGCTTTGCCAACGGGAATGAGGGCGGCAACTCAGGCGGAACGTCGGATGACGCATCCAGTTTTACCGCGGACGATTCCGAGTACAACGCCCTGAACACAGATCGCGAGCTGTATGCGATTCGCACGATTGCCAAGAGCCTGGAAGGCGTCGATCAGCGCAAGAGTATGCTTTATTTCTCCGGCGGCCTTACGCGTCAGGGGGTCGAGAACCAGGCCAGCATGCGTGCCGCGACCAACGCCGCGGTTCGTGCAAATATGGCGATCTACAGCGTGGACTCGCGCGGCCTGCAGGCGCTGCCGCCGGTCGGCGATGCCTCGAAGGGAAGCCTGCGCGGAACTGCAGCCTACAGCGGAGGCGCGATGCAGAGCCAGCTGGATGCCAACTTCGGCTCGCAGGAGGTGCTGGCTACGCTCTCGACCGATACGGGAGGCAAGGCGTTCTTCGACTCCAATGACTTCGCCCCGGCCTTCCAGCAGATTCAGCACGATACGGAGGCCTATTACATCCTTGGTTTCCGCTCCACCGACACGGCACGCGATGGAGGCTACCGCAGGTTGACGATCAAGCTGAATCGCAATGACGTGAAGCTGGATTACCGTCCGGGATACTATGCGCCGGCAGACTTCCAGCACCAGAAGAGCGAAGATCGCGAGCTGGCGCTAACGGAGCAGATGCGCAGCGACCTTCCCGCCACCGACGTTTCGATCTATCTGCAGGCGCTCTACTTCCGCAACGGGGACAACCGTTTCCTTGTCCCGGTATCTCTGATCGTACCGGGCTCCCAGATCCCGTTTCTAAAGAATGGCGACCGCGACAAGGCGAGCCTCGACATTCTGGGACAGGTAAAGAACGCCCAGGGCATCTCGGTCGGAGACGTGCGCGACACCGTGAAGCTGGCGCTCGATTCCACACAACAAGTGTCCCGAAAGAACATTCAGTACTCGACGGGATTCAGTCTTGCCCCGGGCCGATACCATCTGAAATTCGTCGTGCGCGAGAACCAGACAGGGCGCATGGGAAGCTTCGAGACCGATCTACAGGTTCCCGATCTGAAGAAATCTCCTCTCAAACTCAGCTCGATCGTGCTCGCAAGCCAGCAAACGCCCAATACCGCGAGGAAGACGACGAATCCCCTTGTCCGCGATGGTGTCGAATGGATCCCGAACATCGCTCACGTCTTTCGCCAGGACCAGCATCTCTACTTCCTCTACGAGGTTTACGATCCTACGCGCGAGAAGGAAAACGGTTCCTCGCCGAAGCCTTCGCCGGGCCTGACGCGACGGCCCTCCGGATCAGTGAAAGTGCTTACCAGCATTGAGTTTCTGAGCGGCGGAGTCAAAGTCTACGAGACGCCGCTGATTTCGGCGAATAGCGTCAACGTACCGGATCGCGGAGCCGTGGCCTTCCAGTTCGACGTTCCACTAACCCAATTGAAGCCGGGAACATACGTCTGCCAGGTCAATGTTATTGACGACGCGGGCGGCAGCTTCAGCTTTCCACGATTGGCTCTACGGGTTGAGCCTCCGGCCCGGCCCGCTCAACAGACTGCTGCAACTGGCGCTGGAGGGCAGGAATAACCCGATTCCGGTGACGAGTGGACGTTGACAGTCGTGCATCCGAAGCAGATGATGTGGGCGTACCTCGTGGAGGTATGCCATGGGACGCCCGGGTCGCTTCTCTCTCTTCTCAATTTTCCTCGTTATTCTGCTGCTCATCAGCGCAAAGGGACTCGCGCAAAGGACGATGAGCCATGAAGAGGCGCGCGCACTCGATCACCAGAATCCAACCTGGAGTTCTGTTCGTGCCCATCTGCCCGATCCGGGCATCGCGTCCGCGGAAAAATTGGAATCAGCGGCCGATATTTTGCGAGCCAGACGATTCCTCGAAGATGCACTCGACTATTACGGATTCGCCCTGACGCGCGGCGGCGATCCGGTCCATCTTATGAACAAGATGGGCGTAACCCAAATGGAGCTGCGCGATATGACGGCCGCACGAGCCTACTTTCAACGCGCAGTTAAGATCAACAAAAAGAGCCCGGAGGGCTGGAACAATCTTGGAGTGATCGAATACCTGGGCGGACGATACGATCGAGCCATCGGCAACTACAAGCGTGCGATCAAACTGGATAAGACCTCTGCCACCTATCACTCCAACATGGGGACTGCCTTCTTCGACAAGAAGGAGTTCGATCGCGCTCGCAAAGAGTACGACACCGCGTTGAAACTTGACCCGGAGATGTTGCAACACCATGGAAGCCTGGGCATCACCACGCGGATGCTCTCTCCCGAAGACCATGCGCGGTTCTGCTTCGAGCTGGCCCGGCTCTATGCGCAGCGCGGGGACGAGACGGCGATGCTGCGCTATCTGACAACCGCGAGCGAGTCCGGTTTTGATATCGCAAGCGCCATGAGCGCCGACTCGGTACTCTCGCAGTACCGCAAGGACCCGCGAATCCTCGTGATCATAAAGAACGGCAAAGACCTACACAGCAGAGGCACGAATATCGCAGAAGGGTTGGGGCCGCTTCCCCCACTGCCGCCAGAAAAACATTGATTCGCCTGCCTATTTATAAGGACAGTGACGACAGTTCGAGTTGCAGCAGTAGCCCCGCTTGAGATGGTAGGCCGCCGTGAAGACCAGGTAAGGCCCCTCGTAATAGAAGTCCTCCGGAGCAAGCGATTGCCCTGTATCTCCTTCCTCGCCAGGCAGCGAAGATGAGTTCTTGTCGGAAGAAGGCTCGCGATTCGACATGATCAGAAGAGCGCAATCGCAGCGACCTGTGGCTGCGGCATTGCGGCATAGATAGAGTCGGTGGGGATCGGTTCAGGGTTTGGGGAACCTTCGCCGAAGAGCCTTCCGTTGCAGTAGCGAACCTGCCTGCCGGGGATGGAAGGAACTCGCTCACCTGGCAGGACGATTCCCGCGAGGTTCGTGGGGTCGGCGCCCGCAACGGCGATCACGGTTTCACTTTCGCGAGAGCGGGAGGCGCGCAACGAATCCGCAGCCTCAGGCAGAGCATACTGCTCACCGCCGAAGCCTGTGACAAAACGTCCGCCGCGAATCTCACCACGGGCCTCAAGACGGCGCAGAATGCCCAGCAACTCACGCCATTTAGGAGCGTTCGATTCGCGCGCCAGCAGATCGCGAAAGACAACTCCATAACGGGCGAGCAGCATTCGTGCGTACGATTCGAGCGCTTCGTCGTTGCGCTTCGCCTGTTCGATCGCGCTCGGCGCTGCATGAACCACCTCGTTGAGCAAAGACCATCGGCCCGCGGTAGAACGCACCGGACGGCGGGTGGATACAGGCTGGGCAGTCGTCTTACGACGCGGGTCCATCATCGCCCGGAGCTGATCGAAGCCGTCCGCGGAGGCAAGGCCGGCAGTGGCAAGCTCCCACAGAGCGAGCTGGGTAGACTGCCGCGAGAGGCCGAGGATTCGTCCGATATCGTTCGCGAAGCAGGCGCCACGCTCTTCGAGCAAGGCGCGCACCTTGAGCGCCTCGGCACTCAAGGCCTGACTGAGCCGCGACTCTTCGATGCGCTCACGAGCGAGGGCATGCGGAAGCCAGTCCGCCGACTCGCGGATGTAGAAGGTGATCGGAGCTGCGTTGGTAGGGATGACACGGCGGGGACCGGCACCGTCGGCGCTGGACCAGGCTGGATGCGGAGAGATGCGTCCCCAGCCCACGGCTCCAGAGAGGCATAAGGAATCGAGCCAGCGGGAGTCATAGTTCGCGATTCGAGCCGGAAGGAGGGTTCGCTCCCACTCGATCGCCGGAGCTTCAAATCCTTCCAGCTGATGCAATGCCTCGAGAACGCCCTCTTCGCCGCTCAGCTGCGTCTGGGGCGCAAGGTGTTGCCAGCCGAGCAGCCAGCGCATGTAGACCGCGGGCGAGACCGGCTCGATCTGCTTCCGCAGCGCATGCAGGGTCCGGCGGTGGATTCGTTGCAGGATGCGGCGCTCGCACCATTCGATCTCCTGATCCTCGGAGGGCTTGCCGCGCTCGAAGATGCCGCGCATCAACAGACCCTGCATCTCCATCGCGAGAAACATCTGGAAGACATCGGAAGCGTTTAGACCAAGACGTTCCGCAAAGGCATTCGCCGTAGTGGGACCGAGGACCTGAACCCACCCTTGTGCGCACTGGCGAAGAGCCTGGTCTTTGCTGACGGAATCAATCGCATCTTTCCAGAGTGCTGCCAGATGCTCCGCTCGCTCTGCAGAAGCCCAGCATACGATCCCGTTGCAATCGACCGCCTGAACCCGGCCGGAACGCAGCAGGCGATCAAAGAAGGTGGGCCAGTCGCGCGCTTCGGGCCGACCGGCAAAGAAATCTAGCGGCAGGGCCACCAGCGAGTGGAGCAGGTCGTGGAACTCATGCTCGTCGCGGATATCCGGCCAGCATTCACGGCGAATCTCATCGATGGCTTCGGGATCGAGGCGTCCAGCCTCTTCCATCACGCTCGCGGGCAGAGTGCGCGAGAGGGAGACGGCTCGGGCGCGGCGCTCTTCAAGGCCAGCTTCATCGAGCAGCTCGTGCGCGAACTGCGACGGCACGGGAGTATCCACCGCGAGGCAGCGGATGCTGCCATCCTTGATGCCGCGAAGAACTTCGATCAGGCCTTCGAGGTCCATCGCCTCACCAAGTACATCCTTCATCACCTCGTCGACAAGCGGGTGATCGGGAATCCGGATGTCGCCTTCAATGTTCTCAAAGCAGGCAGCGGCCTGCGGGAAGACGCTGGCCAGCAGATCTTCAGAGCGCATGCGTTGAATCTGCGGAGCGACGCGCTTGCCTTTGGAGAAGCGTAAAAGCTGCAGGCTGCGGTTCGCCGCCCAGCGCCATCGTGTCTTGAAGATGGGAGACGCAAGCGAAGCCTGCTCGAGCAGCTCCTTCGCCGTATTCTCGGTGAGAAACTGGAAGACATCGGCGAGTGGAAAGCTGTGTTGCTCCGCAAGCGAGATGTTGATGCCGTTATCGGTGGCGGCCGCCTGCAGCTCGAAGTTGAAGCCACGACAGAAGCGCTTTCGCAACGCGAGTCCCCATGCCTTGTTGATGCGCCCACCGAAGGGGGCGTGCAGGATGAGCTGCATGCCTCCACCTTCATCGAAAAAGCGCTCGGCGATGATGGTGGTCTTCGACGGTACGGAGCCAAGAACGGCTCTTCCGGTCACAACGTATTCGATCAGTTGCTGTGCCCCGCCCGCACAGACGCCGCAGTGCTCCATCAACCATGCAATTGCTGAATCGACCTCCTGGTCTGCAGGAGAGATGTGGCCGGGCGAAACCTTCGCCGTGAGCGCGGAGATCTGTTCCCGCAGCTCGCCTACGCCCGTCGAGAGGATTGCCGTGCGCTGCGGCGCTTCTCCTTCCCAGAAAGGCAGGCTCGGCGGCGCGCCGTGAGCATCTTCCACAAGCACACGACCGGCCGCTTCAATTCGCTGAATGCGCCAGCTCGTATTGCCGAGAAGAACAACGTCGCCTGGAGAGGAGTCGACGGCAAAGTGCTCGTCCAACGTGGCGATCTGCACACCCTCGGGCTGAAGCACAACGGAGTAGAGATTCGTCTCCGGGATCGCACCTCCGTTCGAGATGGCGATCATGCGCGCTCCGCGACGCGGATGAAGCTGGCCGTGAATTCCGTCGCGCAACAGATAGGCTCCATAGCGTCCGCGGCTGGATTCGATACCCGAGGTAAGCAGAGCGACAATCTCGTCGAAGCGAGCGCGCGTCAGATCACGATAGGGCCATGCCCGCGTGAGCATGACATAGAGCGATTCCTCATCCCACGGCTCCGCCCCACAGGAGGCAACGATCTGCTGCATCAGTACGTCGATCGGCTGCGGCGGAATCTCAAGTTGATCGAGCATACCGGCGCGCATGGAACGAATCAGCGCGGCCTGCTCCATCAGATCGTCCCGTGTGGTGGCGAAGAAACGACCCTTGGGAATCGCTCCACGCCAGTGGCCTGCGCGTCCGATGCGCTGCATCCCGACGGCGACCGATCGCGTTGTGGCGATCTGGCAGACGAGGTCGACGTCGCCGATATCGATGCCGAGCTCGAGCGATGCCGTCGCGATAAGGATCTTGATCTGCCCGTTCTTCAATCGCTGCTCTGCATCGAGGCGAAGCGTGCGCGAGAGCGACCCATGATGTGCAGCGACGTTCTCCACTCCGACTCTCTCTGCAAGCGAGAACGCGATTTTTTCCACCAAGCGCCGGGTGTTGACGAAGACTAGCGTCGATCGATGCGTGTGGGTGAAGGCGGCGAGCTTGTCGAAGATCTCCTCCCACATCTTCGTGGTGAGAACGGAGCTCAATTCGTCGGAGGGAACCTCAATCGCAAGATCCAGCTCGCGGCGCTGACCGACCTGGATGATCGTAGCGCGCGGTCGTTCGGGGTGGACTCCCGTGAGGAAATCCGCAACCAGCTGGATCGGATTCTGTGTGGCCGAAAGACCGATGCGCTGTGGCGCCGTGGAGCGACCTGTCACAAACTCGCCGGGAGAGAGCCTGTTTTCACCGCGCACCAAAGCGTCCAGCCGTTCGAGCGAGAGTGCGAGATGAGCGCCGCGCTTATCGTCGGCAACTGCGTGAATCTCGTCCACGATCACGGTCTGCACGCGCCGCAGGTGCTCGCGCGACTTCCCTGCTGTGAGCAGGATATAGAGAGACTCCGGTGTGGTGACGAGAATGTGCGGCGGATTGCGCAGCATCGCCGCGCGCTCCTTTGGCAACGTGTCTCCGGTGCGGACGCCGGTGCGGATCTCCGTGGAGAGATAGCCACGCTCCAGCGCAAGCTGCTGGATCTCGCGCAACGGCTGATCCAGATTCTTCTGCACGTCGTTGGAGAGCGCCTTCAGCGGGCTGACGTAGACAACCTGCGTCGCGGGAGCTAGGTTTCCCGCGATGGCATCGCGCAACAGCTTGTCGATGCAGACCAGAAACGCGGCGAGTGTCTTGCCGCTGCCTGTGGGGGCGGAGATGAGGGTTGCGTTGCCAGCGAGGATGCTGGGCCAGCCATCCTCCTGCGGTTCGGTCGGAGAGCCGAACCGGCGCAGAAACCACTCCGCTGTGACCGGATGCGCCCACGCAAGGGAGGTCGGGATTTCGAGCGCTTCTGCGGCCACAGGCATGCGCTATTCTAGCGCGAATCTGTTCGATCTTTGTTCGCCAACGACTTAGCGGGACGCCCCGTACCCCTCGCTCAGGCGATTACATATTTCCTACACCTACATCCGCAATCCCGGCTGCCTGGTTGTCCTCGTCCAGATATTGCTCGATAACCCTGTCGAGACTTCCCTGGATGGAGAGGATGAAGTCGATCGCGTCGCGGCCTGCTCCCTGGCCACCGCGGTTCGGCGTGATGTAGCGAGCCACATCCTTGACCTGCTGCCGCGCGTTCGCAGTGGCGATGGCGAGGCCGCACTGACGCATGACGGGAAGATCGATGATGTCGTCTCCCACATAGGCGAGTTCGTCGATGGAGCAGCCCGTCTTCGCCAGGATCTCGCGGATGGCGTTCATCTTGTGCGCCTGTCCCTGGTAGACGAATTCAAGCTTGAGGTCGCGCGCCCGGATGGCAACCGTCTGGGAGTTGCGCTTGGTGATGATGCCGATGCGGAGGCCTCCGAGGCGTCCCAGCGTAATGCCAAGACCATCGTGTGCGGCAAATCCTTTGGACTCGATCCCTTTTCCGTCCAGACCAGGGATGACGAAGATCTGTCCGTCGGTAAGAACTCCGTCTACATCGAAGATAAGAACTTTGATCTTTTGTGCGCGTGCTTCAACAGTCATGGTTCGATGATAGCTTGGCCGGAAGCGCGGGAGCGTGAATTCACCTCTCCCACGCCGGCTCTCAGATCCAACGACCCTCGACCCACACCCATCCGTGCTGGGTCTGACGCCAGCGGCCTGGGCGCCAGCGATACCCTACATGCGGCGGCCGCAGATAAGCTCCTGGAACCCAGACATAGCGACCTCCATGCCAGCGGTAGTATCCGCCGCGCCAGGCCCAATTGGGATGAGCGGCTGGAGTAGCGGGAATCACCTCACTTGGCGGCGGTGGAGGCGCCATCCGCGGCGGTGGAGGAGGCGGCTGAGCATGCGCAGTGGCAATGGTGAGGGCAACAGCGCAGGCTGCAACCAGCAAAGAACTTCTCATCGTTTCTTTTTGTCTCCTCGTGGGACTGAACCCAGTTCAGAAGGATAGGACGCGGCGGCTCGGGGGTAAGGTGCGCGAATTCTCCGCGCTCAGCGGTGACCGCGATCCTTTGACATAAACCGATGCGAGCAGTCGAGGCACTTCCAGGGGAAGTAGCCCAGACGGACCCAGAAGGTCCTCTGAAGCAGGGATCTTCGATGGGCACGCACCGTGCGATAGTTTCCGCAGCGTTTACAGACGACGGCAGAGAACGAAGCCGGTCGCCGAGGTTCGACCGCTTTGAGTTCAAGCGAAGGAACAGCATCGGTGACGATTGGAGGGAGCGAGGGGGAGGTATTTACAGACATTACGCGGGGCCTCAAAATCCGGAGGTAAAAGGTAAAAGATGGAAAATTTAGTTCAGCGAAACTTTTAGCATAACGCCTATAGGGCTGGATAGATTCCAGAAGGAGTATCTGCAACCAATACCTTGGGGTCCCCCTGTACTATTTTGCGCAAAGTATTCAAAAATAAAGACATAGATCCGGACCAAGTCTAACACTTCCCCTTTTCAAGAAGGTTAGTGAAGCACGGCCATATCCTGTTCTTCGTTCTCCACCATCCGTACAATCGTTGTCCGGCCTACCAGAAGCACGATGAGCGCGACAACGGCTGTGGAGGAGAGCAGGGAGATTACCGCGCCAGCTCCCAGCATGCCGATGCCCATGGAGATTAGCGCTCCGGTTCCGGTCTGGAGACATCCGAGCAGCGCCGAGGCCCGGCCGGCATGGCGCGAGTACGGAGCCAGAGCCAGCGCGGCGGAGTTGGGATAGGTAAGCCCGATGCAGGCGAGGAAGACGAAGAACAGGACCATCGTTGCCTTAAGGCCGATGAGATGACCCCACATTCCAGCGAAGAAGACAATTCCTGTAATCACCTGCACAACTAAAGCAACGAGGAAGATCCTCTGGCTCGTGAACCGCCGCAGAAGGAAGACATTCATCTGGTTTCCGCCAATGAAGCCCATCACCAGGACCGCGAAGACGATGCCGAAGGCCTTCGTTCCCATGTGAAAGCCATCCATGAACAGGATGGGCGATCCGGCCACGAATGCGAAGAGTCCAGCGAAGGAAAAGCCGCCTGCAAGCGTGTAGGTGAGGAACTGCGGCTCCTTGAAGATAGCCCAGAAGCCGCTCGCCATGGGGCCCGGACGCAGCGAGATGGAGGGATCCGGCTGGTGTCCCTCCGGCAGGAAGAAGAAGGTAACGGCCAGGATGGCAGACGCGATCGCAGCCAAAAGGACAAAGATCCATCGCCATCCGACAGCCGCGAGCAGCAGGCTTCCAATGGTCGGCGCAAGCAGCGGGGAGACTCCGATCATCAGGAAGAGGAGAGAGAAGATCTTCGCGCTCTCCTTTACCGGGAAGAAGTCGCGAACCATTGCAATCGCTCCCACCTGCGCGACGCAGCCGCCGAGCGCCTCAAGAAAGCGAAGGGCAACGAAGGCATTGAGACTGTGAGCCGTCGCACAACCCAGCGAACACAGAATGTAGAGCGCGAGACCGATATAAAGAGGCCGCTTTCTTCCGAAACGATCCAGCAAGGGTCCGTAGATCATCTGCCCCAGGGCGAAACCCACAAAGTAGGTGGAGAGCGAGAGCGAAATCTGCGATGTGCTGGTCTTGTACTCCTTCGCAATGGTCGAGAAGGCCGGAAGGTACATGTCGACGGCAAAAGGAGTTACAACGCACAGCGCGCCAAGGAGCACAATAATCCATGGATTGGATTGTTTCCGATCCGCCATCTGAACCCTCTCTTTTTTGTAATGTTCCCGACTTGTGCGGTTGAAGATCTACCGCAGTGCAATAAAGATTAACGATTGGTTGTCAGCTACATCATTCGAGATCCCCGCACCCCCAACCTTGCGGAAGACATCGATGGAGAGAATCTTTCTCTGGTGTATTGATCTGATGGCCGACAAGTCTGGATCGATCCATCGATCCAGATACAAACTATCCAATTACAAGGATAGCTTATGGACTCGATCTAATCGGCAGATACAAGTCTTTTACATTCAGGGTCTTGAATCTTAATCGGCTTGACAAGGATTTTCTTCCTCTGTGATTTGATAGGGAGATGAAAAAGATCCTGTGCAGCTGGAGCGGAGGGAAAGACTCTGCCTGGGCGTTGCACCTTTTACGCCAGTCGACGGAGTTTGAGGTTTGCGGCTTGTTGACAACGGTGAACGAGAAGTTCCGACGGGTTGCTATTCACGGATTCCGGGAGGAGTTGCTGGATCTGCAAGCTGAGAGAACCGGGCTTCCCCTCTGGAAGGTGCCTCTTCCCTTCCCCTGCTCGAACGAAGAGTACGAACTTCGCATGGCGGAGGTCTATCAACGCGCAAGGCAAGAGGGCCTGGAAGGCATCGCCTTCGGTGATCTTTTTCTTGAGGAGATCCGTGCCTATCGCCTTGGAATTTTAAAGGGCACCGGGCTGGAGCCGGTGTTTCCTCTGTGGGGGATCCCAACCGAAAGGCTGGCCGGCACGATGATGGCAGGTGGACTTCGAGCACGCCTGACCTGCATCGATCCGCGAAGGCTCCCTGCCGAATTTGCCGGAAGGGAGTGGGATCCAACGTTACTCAGCGACCTCCCGCCCGGAACCGATCCGTGCGGAGAGAATGGGGAGTTCCACTCGTTCGCTTATGCGGGTCCGATGTTCCACACTGCGATCCCGGTGGTGTCCGGAGAGCGAGTCGAACGGGACGGATTTATCTATGCAGATCTTCTGCATGAGATCAGCTGACCCCATGGAGCTTTTGGATCATTCGGCTCATGCCGATGTGATCGCATAGTAGGGCTGATTGCTCAGCGTGGGATTGAACGGCGGATGCAAGGTAGCCTGATCTTTGGTGTGGAGTTCGAAGTAGTACTGCAAGGGATAGGGTGAGTCGGTATAGCTTGCAGGAATGGGGAAGCTGCAGGAGATCCCGGACTTCTGCATTGGTGCCGAGGACCAGCGCTCCCCCTGGTTCACGTGGCGATACCACACGATCGATTCCGTCACAGACACCGGCACAGTAATTGTCAGATGAAGTTCGCTTCCGGGATGGAACGAGGCGGGTGCCGTGTGTTTCGCGGCAATGGCAGGCCGCGGGGATGGCTTGATTGCATTCTGAATCGCTGTTGTGGCCGAGGACGACTGCGGGGACGCATCGGCAAAATGTTTTTTGAGCGCTGCCACATCTTGCTCGATGAGTGGCGAGCGATCGGCCCAATGGCCCCGGCGAACTTCCACATCGCCATAGCTGATGTCGGCGGTATAAATCTTTCGTGCTCGTTCCGCCATGCGGGACCAGGCATCGCACGCTGCCTGGTACGCACTGAGAGATCTCTCGGCCGCAGCCTGATCGCCTGTCTGCTGGTGGATGGAATAGAAGAGGGCGGCACGGAAGAGGCCGACATAATAGAGTCCGAGGCCGTTGAGGATGAGGATGTCTTCTTCAATCTGACGGAACTCAGGCGACTTCGCCTTTGAGCTGTCCGCTGCGCGCGCCGCTGCTAGAGATTGGTTCGACGTGCGGATCATTGCTTCGAGCCACTCGACGACCTCAACCGGACTGTAGCGGGCGTTTTTCGTGCCACTCACCAGGTCCTTCGCGTGCTGGTCGATCGTATTGAAGAGCTGCGGGTCGAGCGGGCTGATTGCGCTTACATTGTGCGGCGCTGGCGAGTCGCTATAGAGCGGCTTGCCTGTTGGAGGAAGAATGGAGATCGGGCTGTAGAGCTCCGGCCAGAAGCTGTGATTGGAGGCCGAAGGCAGCCAGGCAGTCGTAATGAGAGGCAGGATCCGGCTCGAGTTCACCAGAGCGGCCTCCAGCGCCGGTCCCGAGGCTCCAAAGTCCTTGCGGAAGTAGCGATGATGCACTTCGGCAGCGGTGTCGGGATTGTAGAGATAGCGTCCCCACACCAGATAGGTGAAAGCGAACTTCCTGCTATCCGCATCGACCTTCGCGAGCGCGGAATCCGCATAGGAGCTGCGTCCTCCGGGATGGCCCGAGCCCTCGCGTCCCTTGAAGGTGAGCGGTTCGCATAACTCCATGCCGGCGGCTCCGCAGAAGTTCGCTGCGTGTCCATATCCCGAGGCAAGCGCGGGATCTCCCCACAGCAGATGCTTCTGCGTGCCCGGCCATACGCGATAGAGAACCTCGATCTTCGACTGCTGTCCGTAGAAGTCGCCATAGCCGTAGCGCGTGAAGTTGCGCTCTCCACTGGAGACGGCAAAGGTTCCGGTCACGCCTTTGCGTGGATATTCGGCAGCTCGAATGTCGGCCTGGTGATATCCCAATCCCTGATGCTCCGCCCAGAACTTGGCACCCGCTTTCACGGGCATGCCAGTCTTCCGAGCCATGTCGATCATCTCCTGGTTCAGGCCCTTGGCATGCATCTCGATCTCGAGGGTGCGTCCTGCGCGCGGTATGGCCTCGAAGAGCGTCTGCCAAAAGGGGTAGCTTCCTTCGGGGATGCCGCTCTCCCCATGAATGCGCAGCGTGAGACCGCTGATCTGGGGACATTCCTTCAGCAAAGCGGAAAGGGCATCACGGCAATAGGCTGCGTGGTTCTCCGGCGTCAGGCCGACGATGTGATGATCGCTGTGCGGGCTGTCAGTCCACTGATAGGCATGGGTCCAAAGCCCAAGCTGAAAGTCGAGGCCGCGGCGCGCAGTCTCCGCAGCGATGAACTGCAAGGTCTCCAGATTGCGCTGGCGCTCGCCGGGTTGCAGAGAAGGCTCCACGTTGACTTGTTCGTATCCCGGCAGCTCCACAAGGTAAGGATAGGGAAAGTGAAGATAGTCTCCGGTAACGCCGCGGGGAAAATCGTAGCCGAAGCCGAGCGCGAAGTTGAAGCGGTTGAATCGCGCCGAGGCAATCGTATCCAGGTAATCCTTCCAGAAGCCGCGATCGTAAAACCATGACTTGTCCTCGATCTCGGAGAGGAAGGGCCGCGCCACGCTGCGAACCTTGTTGGGCGTGACTTCAACCAAGGGTGCAGAAAGATGGAGCGCCGTGAATGGATTGCTGTTGAGGCTCACTCGCTCGGCGAGTTCCGTGATGCCGTAAGCGAGCCCTCGAGCGTCCATGCCCGTGACAAGAATCGCAGGCGCGCCTTTGTAAGTGCCGGGAATGAGCGCGGTGGTCTCGGCCTGTGAGATGTTCGGGAGACTGCCAAAATTCTTCGCTAGAGCACCGCTGTTCGGCGATACCAGAATGCACAATCTCCGGCTGGCATCGGACAGACGAATCCCCTTCGCCGTAAAGGCGCCTCGAAGCTGCTCCACGGCCCATTGAACGGGCTCGCTCGTGGAGATCGGCGAGTCGTGGTCGAGGATAACGGCAACTTCATCGCTGACAGGCGCGGCGCGTGAGAGCTCGACGGCGGTAAGGGAGGTGGCTGCGGTTGTAAGTTTCAGGAAGCTGCGACGAGTGGTCTGCGACATAGAAGGGGACATTTTCCTAACGCCGGACATTATCTCGTGAATTTGGGATCGCGTGTGAATCGAAAATTTTTATGCAAAGGTTGAACGCGCTCGAATCAAGGTAGGGAGGCCGCCTGTGGCACTCAACCCTGAAGATTAAATTTTCAGCTCGCATCACAGGCAGCAGCTTCTTTGACGGCTGGTACCCGCGATGCGATGGGAGCCGGTGATGGGGCGGAGCGATTCATAAGGACGAGGCCAGCAATGACGATGAGGACACCAAGGTAGGCAGTCCACAGGATGGGCTCGTGCGCGACGTAGCCCCAGAAGAGTCCCCATATGGGCAGTAGATAAGTCACTGCGACGACGTGCGTGGACGGGATACGGCTGAGCAGATCGTAGTAGAGCAGATAGGCGAGCCCGCTGCCTGCAACCCCAAGCAGGCTGGCGGCGAAGATGGAGCTGCGCGCGATAGCGCCGGGGTGCGGACCAAGGGTTGCGACAGGCAGGATCATCAGCCAGGCAAGGGAGAGCTGCGTGGTGGCCAGGCCGATAGGGTCAAGCCCCTGGAGGCGGCTCTTGGCGATGACGGTGGCGATAGCGTAGCCGAGCGTGGCAATCACGATGAAGGTGACACCGAGGGAGAATTGCGCTGTGGTCACGCTGCCGTTCGCCTGGCTGCCATGGCTGAGCACGACGGTGAGGACTCCGGCGAAGCCAAGGACAATGCCAATTACGACGTGGCGCGCAGGACGGGTGCTCTGCACGGCGAGGGTCAGCAGCAGAGTCCAGATTGGCATAGTGGCATTGAGCACGGCGGCGATGCCGCTGGGGACAGTCTGCTCGCCGAGAGCGAAGAGGCAGAAGGGTATCGCGTTGTTGAACAGCGCTACCAGCAACAGCGGGACGATCAGCCTGCGCGGCGGAAGCGTGCGACGGCGCAGCCAGAGGACGCTCCAGAGAAAGGCCGCGCCAAAACTGAGGCGCAGCAGCGCGACCCAGGCGGGCGGAAAGCTGCGGCCGGTGATCTCGATGAGAATGAAAGACGCTCCCCACACGGCAGAGAGCAGAAGAAGCTGCAACAGATCGCGTCGGCCCATGGATGCGGCTCCTTGGTCATTACACGCAAGAGTGTGTACAGAATCACAGAGGATGCGAAGTCGTTGGCGACATCTGTCGGCTGCCGGACTGCATCGTTGTGACCTTTGGATGAGCAGGTTGTTCATGGGATTTTAAAAATCAGCATGAGACAACACCTGTAGTCGGAGTATCGTTTGCCTGTGGGAAGAGGAGGCAAGATGCAGCTTGAAGGAAAAGTGGCGGTTGTTACTGGTGCAGCCTCGGGAATCGGGTACGCAGTTGTCCATCGCTTTGCGAAGGAGGGTGCGAAGGTCGTGATCGCCGATATGGATCGACAGCGGTCGGAGGACGCGGCTGCGGAGATTCGCAAAGCTACCGGCGCAGACACGCTTGGCATCGCGATGGATGTAACGGATGAGGAGTCTGTCGAGACGGGGATCGAGAGAGTGCTTCGCGAATATGGAGCGCTGCATATTCTCTACAGCAATGCGGGCGTGCAGCATATCGCCGGCGTTCACGAGGTTAGCTTCAGCGATTGGAAGAGAGTGATGGCGGTGCATCTGGATGGCGCGTTTCTGACGACGCGGGCCAGTCTGCGGCACATGTATGCGTCCGGACAGGGTGGGTCGATTCTTTATATGGGATCGATCCATTCGAAGATGGCTTCGGTGCTCAAGGCACCCTACGTGGCTGCGAAGCATGGGATCGTCGGGCTCTGTCGTGCTGTCGCCAAGGAGGGGGCTCCGCATGGGGTGCGAGCCAACGTGATCTGTCCGGGATTTGTGCGGACGCCGTTGGTCGAGAAGCAGATTCCGGAGCAGGCGAAGATTCTCAACCTCAGCGAGAAGGATGTGGTGGAGAAAGTCATGCTTCGAGAGACGGTGGATGGACAATTTACAACGACGGACGAGATTGCAGAGACCGCGGTGTTTCTTGCCGGGCAGAAGACGCTGGCGCTGACGGGCCAGAGCATCGTCGTCAGTCATGGGGTTGCGATGGGGTAATGTCTCCCCTAGGAGGTCCCCCCTATCTTTTTTGTGCAAAGTCTTCGAAAAATTGGACTTAGATCCGGACCTCGCATCTAACGGTCCCTTGGTCCAACGTTCTTCGAGAGGAAGCCTGGAGTTACCCGGCCTCCTTCTTCCTCTCCTTTATTAAGTGTAGCGAAGTGAGGGTAACTGATCGGCAACGCGGTTCCCTCCTGCTTTCTTAGGCTTGCGTCAGATTGAGGGTTGACAGCGGTCCGATGGACGCATGCGAGCCCTTCTCCAGCAAAACTTCTCGGGGTTACGACTGCATGCGAGTGCTGGCGTCACGGAGGTGGCCGGTGGCGGGCTCGTGAGTTCCGGCGCGGGCGAGACCGTAGCGCGGCATGTTGGCGTAGATGCACTCGGAGTGTCCGGCGGCGACCTGATAGGTCTCGTGCCAGATGCCGACGACGCCGTCCGCGTTTCCCGCGCTCTGGTTGAAGGCCTTCCACGCGGGAAGGTGTTTGGCATCGTTGGCTTGAGAGTAGGCGAGGAGGTGGTCGAAGCTGCGCCAGTACTGGATGAGGTTGACTCCGCGCCAGACGACGCAGTACTCGGCGGAGAGGAAGCCGAGCGAGGGGTTGGCGGAGAGCTCGCGGATCATGGGCGGCATGGCTTGGAAGGTGGCCCACCATTTATGCGGGGCCAGCAGGCGGTTGATGCGTATGCCAATGAGGAAGACGACGAAGGGGCCGTCGATGCGGGAGGTGTAACGGCCTTTGAAGATGGTGGCCATAGTAGGAGAAGGATACCGTGGGGGGAGCGCGGCTGTGGGAGGAGCGAAGGATCGGTTGGGAGTTTTGTGACGGATCATTTTTGCGTAAATTGTGCACTCACTACGAGGCTCGAGCTAAAGCTCGAATTCGTACAAGGCTGGTTATCGGATATCGCAAGGGCGCTGCGTCCGGTCATGCCGGACCGGGCGCACACTGGACGCCTACTGTCTCCTGACTGTCACAGGAGTCTGGAAGCAGGCCTGCCAACCACCCTCCTCATAGACTGTCTTCTGGCAATAGGTGGCGGTGGGATAGTACGGTCCCATGACGTTTGCGGTACATGTGGCGCTGTCCTCGGTGGACATTCCCTCCTTGGTGCATTGAGTATTGGCCGTCTGGGTGGTCATGGTGAAGTTGGTGCCGGGGAGCATGTTGCGGAAGATGAGGGCCTTCGTGAACTGGGTCCGTCCCCATGGAAGCAACGTGACCGTCGGGTCGGTCTTTGCGTTGGCAGGGACATCACGCGGCGTGGCGATGACATAGGTGTAGTAGCCGTCGTGGTCGAGCGGCGTTTGATCGTCCGCGGCACAGGCGGTCTGGCTCCCCTGAGTGACGACCGGGTAAGGAAAGATGTGGTCGTAGTTACACATGGACCAGTAGCGGAGTTCCTGATGCGGTTCCAGGAGCGGATAGTTGTTGGACCCGTTTGAAGGCACCGTAGCAGCGCGGCCACGCACTACGGCGATGACTCCTTTCTGATAGGTCATGCCGGTGACAACGTACTTGTTGAAGTCGTTGGGGAAGGCGCCGCTGGCCTGATTGCCTACGGGAGGGCGGAACATGAGCTGAGTGGGCTCAGTGGCTCCGGGTGCGTTGAAGTTGCCGTTCCAGGAACGAATCAGCGCGTTATAGAGGAGCAGACGGAGACTGTTCGAGAGGTTCTTGCACGGAGGAACGGTCTTGAGTGGATGACCGTCGAAGAGGATGGTGATCTTTGGAAGGACGCTTTGACTTACATTCGGGTCGAAGGGGATGTAGGCGCGAATGACGACGTATCCCTGGGCAAAACCAAACTGGTTGGTCTGCGGGCCATAGAGGATGTCGGGGCTTGTAGGAGGTGATGGCGGAATTGGGGTAGGGCTGGGAACGATGGTTGCGTGAAAGCTACCGCCGGAGGCGCTGGGAGTGTTGAAGGGATTTTCGCTCCCCTTGTCGAGCACAAACTTAACGTCGTAGATGGAGCTGAGGGAGTTGCCTTGCGAATTATAGGTGTTGATGGAGAGGAAGCGCGCGGGAAAGAAATCGCCTCTGATCTCGAGGCTGCTGCCTGCGAGCTGGATGTAGGGAGTGGTCCAATAAATGGCGTTCGCATCGGGATACATGACGTTGAGGGTTTCAGGGGTGGTTTTGAAAGGCCAACCACAGCCCAATGTGAGAGGCAGGGAAAGCTCAGCCTGCGCAACGGGAATCAGTCCTATCGTAAGCAAGAGAGCCCAGAGACAACGCAAACCTCTTCTACGATCGCGGAGAAGGATCATGTCAGGAACCTCGTTGGATTTTTTTTGGGGGGAGCCCTGGGCCGGATGCCCAATATAACCCGTCGCAGGTCGATGTACAAGGAAAGTGATCCGTTGAGGACACCGTCGGTGCTACTGAATCGATTGGCGAGGCATGTTAGCCTTTTCGCTTGAAGATCAACGAATGACGAAGACCAACAACGGCATTCAAAATTGAGAGGTTTCTGTGAACAGACGGGATTTCTTCACGGCGGGCGTAGCCGCGACTCTACCCCTTGGCACCCAGCTCCACGCGCTGGCCGCAGAGGTGACGCAGGGACTGAAGATTACCGGCATGGAGACCGAGGTTCTGAAGATGCCTCCCGGAAAGTACTTCATGGATGCAATCCATCGCTTTGGTGCCGAGAGCGGCGGCGTCGTTTTGAAACTTACGACAAACGCCAACATTACAGGCTGGGGTTACATCTCATTTGGTTTTGAATCGGGCGGCCCCAAAGTGGTCGAGGACATTCTGCAAGGGATGTTGAAGCAGGCGCTGATCGGGCAGGACCCCACTCTGTCGAAAAAGCTGCGCAAAGACATGTGGCGTGCCGCTGAGTACAGCGGGACCTCCGGCCTTGTGACCTGCGCGATGGCCGCGGTGGACATGGCGCTTTGGGACATCGTCGGAAAGCTCGCAAAGATGCCCGTGTATCGTTTGCTGGGTGGATACCAGACCAGCCTTCCGACGTACAACATGTGCGGCTGGTACTACGACAACGACGACGATCTTTCGGAGTACAAGAAGCAGATTGAGGGCGCTCTGACGGAAGGCTTTCATGCGGTGAAGATCAAGGTAGGCCGCTCTTCGCTGGACGACGACATCAAGCGAATCAAGGCAGCGCAGGAGCTGCTGGGGAAAGATCGGCGGCTGATGGTCGATGCCAATCAGGTGTTCAACTTTACCGATGCGCTTGCACGCGGACGTGTCTATCAGGAGATGAACTGCTTCTGGTACGAAGAACCGATGATGCCTGACGCGATGCGACAGTTCGGCGAGCTGGCGCATGAGCTGGATATTCGAGTAGCCACGGGGGAGAATCTCTACGGAAGGTATGAGTTCCTTGAGCTGCTCCGTCTTGGGGGCGCCGATGTGGTGCAACCAGATAATCGACGCGCCGGCGGAGTTACGGAGTGGATGGAGATTGGAGCTATCGCGGATGCTTTCCATGTGGAGCTTGCGAGCCATGGAGGAGCGCCTACGAACATGCACATGCTTCTGGCGATGCCGAACGCGATCTATATGGAGTCGGGGAGTCTGAAGAACGATACATCGCACGTGGAGACATTGCGATTAGTGAATGGAGTGATCCCCGCTCCAGAGGAGCCCGGGATGGGCAATGAGCTGCGGCGAGAGTTTATCGACAAATACAAGGTGAGAGGGTAATGTGACGAGCCGTCGAGCTTCGATCGGATGATCCCACCTTAGGCGCTTCGCACCGAAGATGGTGGCACCCGATTATGGTTAGGTCAGATCGGGGCCACCCATCCTATCAAGCAGTTGCCCTCCTGGTTCGCGGAGAGCTGTGATTACGCATCTAACTAGCAGGTCGCTACTGAGACCACGCCCGCCTGCAGGGGCCTGACCCCAGCGCGCTTCCATCCGGAGGCCACCATGAAGATTCAACATCTCACCCTGTCGATTGTGCTCACGACACTCTCTGTTGCCTGTACAGGACAATGCCCGAAGGCTGGTACGAAACCGATCTGGGATTCGAGCAAGGACCAGTTCCGTTGTGCCGATGCAGCTGCAACGGGTGAGTCGGCGCAGAGCGCTATCGTACCGCTCACGGGCGACAAAAATTATTGCAAGAGCATTCGCGAAGACCTGCAAAGGGCGTGTCCTTCGCCCGACGAAGGCAAGACCTGCAAGAATGCTGCGAAGTCCATCTTCGAGGCGTGCTACAAGGATTCTGAGAGCAGCAGCGGATCGTCAGCTTCTTCGTCGCGAGCCAGCCGTACTGACGCTTCCACCTGCATGACGACTTATCAGCAACAACAGCAGGCGTGCCGGACGCAGGCGCCGCCTCCGCGATCTCCTGGGCAACCGTACGTTCCTGACACGTGTCTGTCCGATGCGCTCGCTGCCCATAACAAGTGCCTTGCGAATGCACGGTGAGCGAGAGGGAGAATATAGCGCTCTACGCGGGTACAACCTTGAACTCCGGTGCTGGGCCGTCCGCACCGTCCGGGCCTGAGCCCAGGTTGTTCGGTACATTGCCTTGTCCACCCCACTGCGCTTGAGGTCCCTGGTCCTCGCAGTCGCTGCTCGTGGAGAACACTCCCGTCGTCGATCCGTCGTCTCCGGGAGCGCCACGCCCACCCGGCGTGCCGTTGTCCCCGGGAAGGCCGCCTTTGCCCCCTGACACACTGAAGGACATCGCCGTCGGGTTCGCCGCCTGATGCATGATCACGCTGACTTTGCCTGCGCGGCCGCCGCGACCGCCCTTTCCACCGGCACCAGCATCTCCGCCTCTGCCACCGTTCCCCCCGTGTCGGCCGAGCTCGCAGTCGTTACCGTTTCCACCGCGGCCTCCCTTGCCGCCAGCCTGGCCATCGCCACCTTTGCCGCCTTTGCCGCCCGCGCCGCCGCGCAAGGTAACCGAAACGTCGAAGTCGAACTTCGTCACTTCGATGACGAGAAAAGAGGGCGCATCCGCTCCGGGGCCGCCCTCGTTGCCCGGGCCGCCGTTCAATCCATCGGCGCCCGGTTGCCCGACACGAGCACAATCGTCGTCGATCCAGTTGCAGTTGGCATCCTGGCCGTTCAGACCATTGGGAGCCACACCCCCGACTGAGAATCCTGCTGCACCTTCGGAGCCGGTTGCGCCACTCTTGTCGATGTTGATTGCCATGTGCTTACCCTCCGACCAGCGTCCACTTCACTTCTTGCTGCACGATGATGGATCCCCAGTCGACATATCGCTCGATCGAGGAGGCCCAGATCCGCAGGTACGATCCCTTGTGAATCAGGGATCCGGTTTGATGAATGTAGACTCCGCGGGCATAGAGGATGGTTGTGCCGGGGTCGAGCACGAGGCGCGCTCCGCGCCCGATGCGGATGTCCTGAAAGAGCGCCGAGATCAGGGACACTTCGGCCGCCAGCTGACTGGCGCGCGACACCCAGCCGCGTACGGATTGCAGATGCACGCTGTCCCAGCTGAACTCCGTTTTTTGGTGCCGTGACAGAAGCTCGGCGAGCGCGGGGTTATAGGCTTTTCGAACACTCGAGTAGGAGCGCGCCAGCTGATCTCGGAAGGATGGCGGCGATGGTGCCGACTGGTTGGCGTCGCCGCCGCAGCCGCAATGGCCCGAGCTGGACCGCGACAGCAGTTCGCGCGCGCTCTGGAGCGCCGCATCGTCATCCTTCGCGATGGCTTTTTTGAGGTCTTCTTCGCCCACACCTCGCGGCACGAGGCCCAAGTTCTGAAGATCTTTGATCGACTTTGCCTTCACGCGGGCGAAGTATCGCGCGTACTCCCGTCGGTCGGGTGAGATGACGACCTCGGTGTCATCTTCGACGAACAAGTCCTCCGTTTGACGGCTCAATGCTTGTTCGGGTGTGAGCACGTGAATGCCCTGCTCATAGGGATTCGCCATCTTTGCTCCTTTCGGCGCGGACGATGTCCGTGTGCCTGTGTCAGCTTCATTGGACAGTCGGGAGGAGTGCTTCAAAGTAAGACTGGAAACCTAAGGGGGAGGATCCTCTACTTGGTCGCAGAGTATTGCTCTATTCAAATACCCTGTCAAGTGAATATTGACGCGTCGCTATTCCTGGTTGGACGTTATGTGTGGGCCACCCACCCGATGAAGATGATCAGCAGCAGAGAAGGATGTCGATGAGTGAGGTGACGTTGATTTCGGTGCGGAGTTCCCTGCTGCTGCCGGATGTTATGGAGATGGTGTGGCCCTCCATGTGTGCTTTGACACTTATGGTGAGAGCGATGTTCCCGAAATCCGGTTTATCTTGAATGGGCAGGATGAGGAGGCGAGATGAAGAAGGGTTATTGGGTAGTTGCGTACGGGAGCGTTGGTGACGAGGCGATGATGGGCCGCTATCTGACGCTGGCGGTGCCTGCGTTGGACAAGTTTGGGGCGCGGACTTTGGTGTCGCCGAAGAGTGAGGTGACGGCTTACGAGGCAGGGTTGAAGCAGATGACGGTGGTGGTGGAGTTCGACAGCTACGAGGCTGCGCTGGCGGCGTATGAGAGCGAGGATTATAAGAAGGCGTTGGCGGTGCTTGGACCCGAGGTGGAGAGAGATTTTCGAATCGCTGAGGGGGCTTAGGGATTCCCACTCCTACGATGAAAGCCGCATGAATACGGCACCGGCAAAGGCCAGCACTGCCAGGTTTTGTGCAGCGCGTCCTTGACAGGGCGGTGGTGACAATGCAACCTGCGTAATTGTGGGGATCGACGCATGCAGGAGGGGCCATGGGTGACGAATTACATTCTGCTGTCGGTCCAGGCAAGGCAAATCGGGTCGATGATGTGCGCGTGGTACAACGGCTGTTGGATCGACAAGCGGCGCGTACGGGTATCGTGGTCCAGATCACTGGTCAATTTGATCGTGCAACACGAAATGCATTAGAGGCATTCGAGCACCGCATCCTGCGATCGCCTTTTGCGCGTGCCACGGTAGAGCCGCGCAGCGAAATCTTCCGTCAGCTTACAAGCACCACGGCTCAGCGGCTGATGGCTGGAGGCGCTGGTGGATTGCAACTGCCACGACGGACGGGACCGGCCACGCTAAGAGAAGACGATTTCATTGCAGCAGCCGCCGAACTAAACTTCGAGGTGCGCGCGATCAAGGCTGTCACACGGAAGGAAGCACCTCGCGGTCCTTACGACGAACTCGACCGGCCCTCAATTCTCTTTGAGCGCCATCTCTTCCATCAGTACACCTTCGGCCGTCACGACCGTACCGATCCGAGTATCTCGAATCCGGTGCAGGGAGGATATGGCCGATATGCAGCGCAATACGATAGGTTGCAACGCGCCTATGCGCTGGATGCCACAGCGGCCATTCGAGCTACATCGTGGGGAGCATTTCAAATCCTGGGCACTAACTTTTCCCGCTCCGGGTTTGGCACCGTAGATCTTTTTGTGAATGCAATGTGCCAGTCTGTGCAGCAACAGCTTCACGCATTTGTGGCCTATATCAAATTTTCGCCAGCCTTGACGCGAGCGTTGCAGCAGAAGCACTGGGCCGATTTTGCCCAAATGTACAACGGCCCTTCCTATCGCAGGAATCACTACGACACAGATCTGGAGATCCTCTATGAACAAGAGACACCCTAGAACCTTGTCTGTATGGCTTGCGATGATGGGCTGCGTTGTTGCTCTGCCATCGGTGGCGCAGAGCCTGGGTCGTGTTGCGCCAGAGAAGGTCGAGAAGATCAGCTCCTCACTGGACAAGCGGCTGCTACCCAAGGGTGCAGGCAACCTGGAGGTGGAGCGGAGCCAGGTAGTAGCTGCGCCGGGGATTACATTTGTGCCTGTGCGTTTTCAGGCCGAGGACAAGAGTGAAGGTGACGGTCCACCGCTTATGGAAGGCCCGCCGCGAAAGAAATTCTACTGTGGGATGTACCAGCTTGTGGACGATGCGCCAGCAAAATTTCTGCTCGTCTTCGGAGTTGGGCACACAGAGTTGGAAGGGTGTAACGGGCTGCAGGCCATTGGAGCAGCAACGCCGCACGCCAAGTATGGCGATCTGATTTTGATTTACCACGCTTTCACTCTTCATGAGAATTTCCCCGAGCCGGTGATTTTGAGCTGGAACGACGCGCAAAAGCAGTATGTCGTGAACGACAATCTCAGCCAATTTGTGAGTACGAACAGCACGAAAAGCTACACCATTTCCAACATTCGCAGCCTGCTCGCATCGCGAGCTGCTAAGCCATAAAACGCAATCAGGAGGCATCATCCAAATGGCTAGTCCTTCGAATACGACTATCACTGTCGATGGCGTAAAGCTCAATGCATTTTCGACACAGATAGGTCTTTCAACCACCGATCCTACGTACGGCATGCCCACAATGGCTTCGCTAAGCTACGCGATGGATTTCTCGGCGGATATGCATGACACGACAAATGTTCCCTTTGCAACGGTGAAGAAATACTTCGATCTGGCAAACGTGCCGACAAAAGACAAGGTGAAGGACATCAGGATCGAGTTCTGGAAGGATGAGCATAAGCAGGACGCTATCTGCACTCTTTCGTTCAAGGGATGGATCAGTTCCTGGAATGTATCCAGCGGCGGCGGAAGCAATCACGTGCTCTCCGTGAGCATTCAACCTGCTATGGACCAGCAGAACTACAACAATCTACAGCTCGGAAACTGATTCCAGACAGCAAAAGAGCATTCCTGCGGCTTTTTGCCGCACTGCTCGCATCTGTTTCTTTGCGTTGGTTTGGCTACTCCCATGTAAGGTGAAAAGCTAACGGGGACATACTGAACCATTCATGCGGCAATGCCGCATGAATGGGCGCCTGGCATCGACTCAGTTTTTGTGTCTGGGCGACCGTTCCGTCTCAGGCGCTTTGAGCTGGCTTGAGAGGGTGATCGAGATCCAGTGAGTCTCCCAGCTCCTTTTGCTTTGTTTTGAGCTTTTGAATTAAGTCCTGCTTCACGGATGCGTATGCGGGATCGTCGATGACGTCATGCATCTCCCATGGATCTTTTTCGAGGTCGAAGACCTGATAGCGATTGATTGGCGGATAAAAAATCAGCTTGTGACTCTTCGTCCGGATGGAACGTTGCAGGTCGGTCAACCGGCCGTACATCGCATCGTTGATAGGTTGGGGATTGTCGGTATGGAGCATCGGCGCCAGCGAAGGAAACTCGACGTGTTTGGGAGTGGGCACCCCGGCAAGATCGCAGGTTGTAGCGTACATCGAGTGTTGGTAGACCATCTCGTCCACGCGCTTGCCAGCCTTGATCGCGGGTCCGGTCATAATCAGCGGCATTCGCATCGAGCACTCATACTGGTTCTGCTTTCCCATCAATCCGTGCTCGCCGACTGCAAGTCCATGATCGGCGGTGACGATCAGGTAGGTGTTGTCGGCTTTGCCGGATGCCTTCAGCGCATCGAGAATGCGGCCGATCTGCGCGTCCATGTGGGTGATGATCGCGTAGTACTCGCGACGATGGACGCGAACGTCATATTCGGTGCGAGGAAACGGCGCCAGCAGTTCGTCTCGAGTCTTGTGTTGTCCCTGGTCGAAGGGATGTTCCGGCAGGAAGTTTGGGGGAATAGCGATCTTCTCCACCGGATACATGTCGAGATATTCCTGGGGCGCCTGGCGCGGGTCGTGGGGCGCGTTGAATCCGACATACATGAAGAACGGGTTCTTTTTTTGCGGCACGACTTTGGTCAGGTGCTCGATCGCTGCGTCGGCGTAGAGCTCGCTCGAGTGCTGAATGGTGTCGTCGTCGCGCTGGTTGAGCCACAGTCCGCGCTTCAGCCAATGTCCGAAGAGAGCCTTGTTCGTCGGTTGCCAGTTGTTCCCCGGTGCGGGACGGTTGTACATGTCCGGTGTCGACGGCAGAAAGCCGGGGGCGACGGGGCCCATCTCGCTGAAGGAGCGCTGCAGCGTTACTGCATCCAGGTGCCATTTTCCCGTGATGAAGGTATCGTAACCGGCTTCACGCAGGGTCTGGCCCCACACCGGCGTGGCGATCGCCTGATTATCGGAATCGCTGCGGTTGGCTCGGAAGCTCGACAGGCCGGTGTTCAACATCGTTCTGCTGGGAACACAGACGGCGCCGGACCATCCTCCCTGATGGAAGCAGTGGGTGAAGTGGCAGCCGGAGCGGACCAGCTTATCGAGGTTCGGGGTGCGGACCTCGGGGTTGTTGATGGAGTGGATGGTGCGGAACATGAGATCGTCCGCGATGATGAAGAGGAAGTTGGGACGCTGAGAGGCGGGGGCCAACGGGAGCGAACGGGCTGGATGCTGCTGCACCGCGGCGAGGGCGACCGACGAGCTTAGTCCAATAAACTTTCTTCGGTTCATCTTCAAGACTTTAGCACTAGCCCTCCCGCCGTAACGGTTGCGCAAAATCTTCAAAGATCGGTTTTAGCAGGATCTTGAAATGCGGCTAGAACTTTACGTCGGTGACCTTTCCGCTCTCAAAGACGACCTGCATGCCCTTGTAAGTCCATTGAGACTTCGTTCCGAAGTTCACCTTCTTCTGCGGATCGCCGAGAGCCTTGGTGACTTCGTCGGCGGTCATGCCGGGGTGGATGGTGGCGTTGGCGGTATCACCGGAAGGGCCGGCAGACGGAGGCGGCGCATCGTTCTGCGCGGACGGTGTCGGGGGTGCAGCATTTCCGCCTTCGGCACGGCGTGTCATCAGCCGAGCGTTGTTTTGTTTGGCCCAGCGCTCGATCTGTCCAGCGATGTTGTCGGCAGCGAAGCGCCAGCTCATCTCGCTCTGGGCGTCGAGCGCCTGGGTGAAGTCGCCGGCTATCAGGGTGGCGTGAAGATTGCGAACGGTCTTGTCGTTGGAGGTGGTCGTCTTGGTGCTCGATCGTCCGTCGTCGCTGCGATTGGTGTTGGTGGTGTAGCCGTCGATCTCCTTATGCGAATCGCGGGAGTCGATGCGAACGACGATGTCGGCCTCCGACGGGGAGTTGACGACGCGCAGGGTTTTCTTGTTGGCGAGGGATTTCTGCAGGTCGAGCGCAGAGTCGTTCGCGCCTGCCGCGCTGAAGCCGTTGTTATCGCCCGTGACGAAGACATTGACGAGCTGCTGGGCGAAGGCGGACGGTGCCGCGAAGAGAGCAAGGCTGAGGACTGACAGAATAAGGCGGCGCATAGGTCGTTTCTCCATACCGCGAAATAGAACCAAGGGGGACGGAGTTAGCTTAGTCTGGGCGGGATGGGGGCGGCAAGCGGGCGTTGATAACAGGGGGTTCCGCTTAACCAGCGCGGTTGCGACTTCTGCGGCACGGCTGAAGCCGTGCCCTTAACGAGGCGGCTCGAGCTGACGCTCGAATGAACTCATTTTCGCCACCCCTGCTCGTGTGCTTGCGCAGCGAGAGGCAAAGACAAGATTGCCCGCTCCTTCAGTAGCCGCTTCTGCAACTCCGGAATCGGAATCTTTCCAACCGGCAAACTATGGTGCACAGCCATTGCGGCTGCGACGCCTGCCGCCTGACCGATGATCATATATTGCGGCTCCATGCGAATGGTGGAATACGCTACATGGCTTGCCGAGAAACAGACGGGAACGAGAAGATTGTCAGTCTCACCAGTTTTTGGAAGGATCATTCGATAAGGGATTTGATATGGTTCGGTTGCATCGGACATTTCGCCTTCGTTCTCTACATCGCCTCCGAGAGTAGGAACCCTCTGCACGTGATGCGAATCGCTCGGATAGGAACCCATTCCAATAGAATCCGACTTTGTAAGATCATGCTCAATATCTTTTTGCGTCATTACATACTGTCCAACCATGCGTCGGCCTTCGCGAATGTAAAGCTGCCAGGGCCAGTTATGGTTGTCGATAAACTCGTCTTTTGCAAGACCGTACTCATTGACCTCGTTGCGGAGAGACAGTGGAATGCTGGGATCGTTGGCTAAAAAATAAAAGAAGCCAGCATCGTAGTTGTAGTGTTCCTTCCATATTTCGGCCTGACGCCTGGAGTCGGCCGTAGGATACTCCCAGCTTGCGCCGATATCGTCAGTTGAAAACCCGCCAAAGTTGTTGATGTCGAACTTATTTCCCTTAAGCGGTGACATGATCATCATCTCGCGCATGACTGGCGGCCGTCCTTTTGCCTTGCTCAGTGCCGCGATCAGACGCTTCAGTAGTTCGTATCGATAGGGGTTGTAGTTATCGGGTCTGGGATAGGGAACTTCGTTACTCTTATCGTTCGTCAGGCACATTCTGAAGCCATACGCCTGAACCTTCTTATCACCTTGTCCCATTTCTCCTTTGGGTCCGGCAGACACCTCAGGCAACAGAGAGCCATCTGCGGCATAAGGAGAAACGCGAACGTTGAAATGGTGATCCGGCCTCTGCTTGCCCCGAACTCCCGCGAACGACTCACCGTATTCGGAGGTACTTTCACGCCCCCAGGTATAGGTCACCCCGACCTGAGCCATCAAATCACCTTCATAAGTGGTATCGGCAAATACAACGGCGCGCAGTACCTCTCCATTCTCCAGCGTGATAGCAACAATCTATCTCCGGTTTTTGTAACACCTTTTTTTTCGCGCACTTTCCGGTCAAAGATCGTCGTGATCTTTGCCTCCGACCAGTACTCCCAGGTAAAGTTCGTTAGCCATACCTTAAATACTGATTCCACCGGCCCTTGCGTTCGCATGAGTGCAGCAGCAAGCGGGGTCTGCTGGATCGCAGATTCAGCCAAAATTTACGTGTTGACGGCAGGCTCGGGCGTCCGCAGCGTAGTGACCTGTCCATTACCCGCAAGCGGTGACACGTTGCAATTATCCGTCGTCGGGTCGACCTACACCTGTACAGATGTCACCACTGGACTTTATGCGTCTGGAACAGATACTACGTACTTTTCCGGTAGCCCGGGCATCCTGGTGGACCAGAGACCTTCCACCAGCTATGCGCTCGCGCAATTTCAGAGCGATTGTCTTCCTTCTTGCGGCGTAACATCGATGCTTACCGCTGCGCCAACCTTCAGTCTCACGGGTAAAACGTCTAACCCAGCGCAGATGTAACCGTCAGCAACACAACTTCGTCAGGCACCAGGTTGAAGCGGAATCAATATTCACAATTACTGGACGCCCCGATGGAGTGAGGTTCGAGCTTCGCTCGAATGGCCCACCTTCGTCACTTCGCGACGAAGGTGGGGCGCCGCGTCAGATCTTTATGTCAGCTTCCTATCAAGCTGACGGCTTCCTTCGTGCTCTCCGCGATGGTGGATTCGACGATCTTGGAAGTCGTGGCGAGCGAATCATATTTTGCAAAGCTCTTCGCCAGTTCTTTCGCTCGGTCGCGATATTTTCGGTCAGCCAATATCTCATAGACGGCTGCGCGAATCTGTTCCGCGGTAGGGGTTCCCGTGTGCAGATTAATGCCCCCACCGGACCAGGCGACTCGCGCCGAAACAAAAGGCTTGTCTTCCGTAGTACCGCCCGAAATCACAGGAACTCCAAAGCTCAGCGCCTGCTGTACTCCGTTGTATCCACCGTTCGTAATAAAAATATCGGCCTTCGGCAGTACGTGGTGATAGGAAACATAGCGCTCCACACGAGCATTCGGAGAGCTGTGAATGGTGGACACATCTCCTCCGCCAGCCGTCACGATCACTTGCACGTCGGCATCCGCCAACGCCTGGATCGCAGGGTTCACAATCTGATTGAAGTCGCTATTGGAGATGGTTCCCTGCGTCACGAGGATGACCGGCTTGGAACCGTCGATCTCTTTGAGCCAATCCGGTTCTTCCGCGCCACCTTGAACCTTTGGAGTGAGCGGCCCGACGAAGTGCAGGTTCTTCTGTTTGTTTTTGATCGGATACTCGAACTCTTCCGCGCTGTACTCCAGAAAGACTTCGGGCCGCGTGCAGGTGGCATCGAAAAGAAGCCCGACAGAATCGGTCGCGCCGAAGGGCTTCAGAATTTCATCGACGTAGGCGGTACTCCCAGCCAGCGCCTCTCCCAGCTGCCGATTATGCTCCGCGTTACGAATGAGACCCTCGGGAGTGGAATCCGGTCCGGTGAATGGGGAGGTCTCGGGTGTTCGCAGCCAATACACAATAATCCCGCAGCTAATGACCGGCGGTCTCGACTCCTTCGGCTTCATCAGCAACGGGAAACTGCCCAAAAACAGCAGATCCACCAGGACCAGATCGATGTTCTGCTGGTCAATAATCTCCTGCATGCCACGATATTGATCCGGGATCATGTCGCCGAAGATATGCTTCATGTCATAGTCGACTTGCTGAATTCCTGGGAACGTTTTTCTCTCAGGGAAGACCTCATCCAGCCGGTGGAAGTCGAAGTTTGCAATTCCCTGTAGCGGAACGAAGCTCAGACCCGCAGCCTCTGCCTTCTCTCGAAAGACTTCGCCTGTGTTGAATGTGACCTCGTGGCCCCGTTTGGCCAGGTCTTCCGCAATAAGAAGCATGGGATTCACATGACCTGGTGCAGGAGTAACGGATACAAGAATTCGGCTCATGACATCTCCTGATGACCGGGTCTATGTCTATATAGATCCCAATAGATCCCAGCATCGGCTGATAACGAACAAATAGAGGGGTAGGGTAGGAACGCAGCATTCTGCCTTTCCACCCCATGTGCATTCCAGTGGTTTTGGGAACCATCCGAGCTCACCCGCCCGCGGACGTTTTCCTGAATGGCAGTGTGTGATCGCTCTTCCATGAGATTCCGGTAGTCATAGGGAGTAACACATGGAATGAAGAATTATTCCCCTGATCCCGTGAGATCGCGGTGAAAAAACGGTTTTTCGCGGCGTTCGTAGTTCTGACTTATGGTGTCCAGCCCCCCTGTCTTTTTTGCGCAAAGTCTTCCAAAGATTGGGCTTAAGTCCGGACTTCCAGTTCGTGTTGTTTGGATAGGAACCTCGGGGTCCCTATCTCCCTCTATCTCTCCGTCTCTTTCGTCCTTCTATCTATTCTATGGGGTGAGGGCAAACTGATCGGCAGCGCAGTTCTCCCCTATTTTCATAGAGTTGCGCTGGATTCGAGCTTGACAGGATCTCAGAAGCGGGAGATCGTCCGAGGAGTGATGATTCCGATGTTGTCGACGCCGGCCTGATGGCCGTAGTCGATGACTTCGGCGACGAGGGAGAAGTCGAGATCGGCGTCGCCCTGGATGAACATGGCTTTGTCGTTTCGGGTGGCGAAGATGGTAGCGAGCTTCGATTCGATCTCGCGTTTGTTGAGGGTGGTCTGGTTGATCTTGTAGGTGACGCCGTGGTCGCGGTCGCCGAGGAGCTGGACGACGATGGCCTGCGGCTGGTCGGTGCGGTCAGGAGATTTGGAGGGCTGGGGGACGAGGGCGTCGAGGCCTTGCAGCGCGGTGGGCTGGATGACCATGAAGATGATCAGCAGCACGAGAAGGATGTCGATGAGTGGGGTGACGTTGATTTCGATGCGGAGTTCCCTGCTGCTGCCGGATGTCATGGACATGGGGTGTGGCCTCCATGTGTGCTTTGACACCGTGGATGGGATGGATGTTCCTTGGGTTCGAGCTTCGCTCGAATGAACCCACTCATGCGATGAAACTGCATGAATGGGGCACCCGAGTTAGTGAATCATCTTATGTATGGGCCACCCGCCGAATCTGACGTCGGACCGGAGTGTTGTCTATCCTGCAGGTTCGTGGGTTACTGGTGGAGATCGGCGCCCTGAACTTCAACAGCTCGCTGGCCAACGACGTTTCCACTTATAGCACCCTTGATGTTGGCTGGTTTATCAAAAGTGTTTCGGTTCACTCGACAGGGGGCTGAGTCAGGCTGCCTTCACTCAAAGAGTGAAAGTCATTGATTTTTCTCTTTAGCTGCAGCCGCTGGTGCTTCCGCACTCCATGCGGTGGTAGCAGTTGTGGCATCCATCCGATTGTGCCCAGGACAGGCTTTGGTCGCGCCCTTGACGGGGCGGTTCGATGAATATTTGAGCTCAAAAAGCTAAAGAAAGCATCCGTTTGACACGATCTAGTATCATATGTAGTATCACTCGTGACATTGACTGATATGTCGATTGTTGAGTGATATGTCGATTATGGTGTGCATACCCCGCGAACTGGGGATCTTGAAACTGGAGCAAAAACATGAGTATCCCCAGAATTAAATTCCCCAAGAGAAAGCGGGTTCGAGGATGGCACAGAAAGAAAAACTGCGAGATCGCATCGCTGAACTAATATCTCGTCCTTTGAATGTGGATTTTGAAGAAATTGATTGGGTAATGAAGCAGCTTGGAAGCGGAGAACCGAGGCCGACGAAGCACGGACACCTTTATAAGCTGCCCAATTGTCAGTTCACCTTAATGCTCAACAAACACAATAATGGCCGAACCAAACTCCCAAGGTACTGCGTCAATAAATTTCGCGACCTGATGGTTCTATTAGGGGAATATGAAGAGGCTTCCAAAAATGAAGAAGACTGAAGATTATCTTTCTTTGCCGTACACCATGATCGTGCGCTGGGATGACAAAGACTCAATATTTGTGGCTCAAATTCCAGAACTGCCGGGATGCTCTGCTCATGGAGATAGCCCTGCCGAAGCGCTCGATATGCTGCGGGATAACCAAACTTCTTGGATTGAAGCTGCGCTAGAAGCGGGCGAGCAAATTCCTATTCCTCGACCTGAGGAAGACCTTCCAAGCGGAAAATGGCTTCAACGAGTGCCGCGCTCACTGCATAAAAAGGTGATTGAATGCGCCGAAGAGGAAGGGGTAAGTCTAAATACATTTGTCACATATTGCCTCTCGCGTGCGGTGGGATCCTCGGCTGCTGTATCTAACATGCCCAGGGGCCGTGGAGTTGTGAATGCTCTCTTAGGATCCTCCTATTCTCGCCTGCATGAACAGCTTCCTCCGATGTACGGAGGGAACATCTCTCTAATGAGTTCAGGTCATGGCAAATCACATTCATTTTTCAATTATGTCGGACCTGAAGAAGAGATTAAAGGCTACTCCCTTGTATTGAACACATTAGCCAATCAGCTCCCCGACCATTACACCAATAAACGTGAGAGGAAATCTCGTGGCGAAAAAGAAAACTATCAAGTCCGCGCCTACGCCTGATCAGTACTTGGATTTTATTGGTGCAATGGTTTTGCAAGGTGTGGGTCTGGACAACGCCAAAGTAAATATTGATCGCGGTGAGCTTGCTCAAGCGACTCTGGATGATGCGGTTTCTCAGCTCTCTCTTGATACCGAGTTTGGCGTGATTCTCAATACAAATGAGCAATTAATCGTTGGAGCTAAACTCAAAATCAACCAATCAAAGAAAAATGATCTAAGCAATCAACTCTTAAACATCGAATGCTCCTTTTCGGCGCTTTTTCAGTTGGGATTCCCGGGAAATTCAGTATTTGCAAACCGTTTTGCGAATACTGAAGCTAAGCTCATTTTTTGGCCTTATTTTCGTCATTTTATCGCCGATACGAGTTATCGCATGGCTATCACACCTATTCTCGTTCCCCTCATAACCGCTGCCGGCCAACAAGAAAAAAACCTATTGCACAAGAAAAAGGCTAGCAAGTCGTGACTTGCTAGCCCATAGCCAAAGTCAATAAGACATTCAGTCCTAGCTGCAGCCGCTGGTGCTTCCGCATTCCATGCAGCGGTAGCAGGAGCCGTTGCGGGTCATGATGGCTCCGCAGGTGGCGCAGCTTGGGGCGTCGCCCATGTCGTACATGCTCTTCATGGCGTTGGCGGCGTGGTAGATTCCGCGGTCTTCCATGGAGATGGGTCCGGACTCGACGGTGTAGGTCGGGTCGGGGGCGATTCCCTGCTGGGGTGGGGTGGTTCCGGGGTAGAAGTCAGCCACAGATCCTTCGACTCCGGCTGCGCCTCCGCTCAGGATGGCACCTCTGTCCTCGCCACCCGCGTTGAGCGATGGGATGACGTGGCTGCCTGCGCCCTGAACGGTTCCGATGACGGGAACGGCATGCTGGGCTGAGCTCTGGCTGGAGCCTTGCGGGGTGAGTCCGGCGAAGAGCGAGAGCTGCTGGCCGGAGAGGAAGCGGATCTGCATCCAGCGGAAGAGGTAGTCCATGATCGACTTGGCGTAGCCGATCTGCTCGTTGCCGGTCCAGCCGGAGGGCTCGAAGCGGGTGTGGGCGAACTTTTCGCAGAGCACCTTGAGGGGCACGCCGTGCTGGAGGGCGAGGGAGACGGCGGTGGCGAAGGAGTCCATGAGTCCGGAGACGGTGGAGCCTTCCTTGGCCATCCGGATGAAGATCTCGCCAGGCTGGCCGTTGGGGTAGAGGCCGACGGTGATGTAGCCCTCGTGTCCGGAGAGGCCGAACTTGTGCGTGATGCTTGCGCGCTCGGCGGGGAGACGGTGACGGACGGCGCGGGGCGGCGACTGCGCATCGGCGGCGTCACTGTTCTTGCTGGCGGCCTCGGTGATGGCGAGGATCTGGGACTCGAGAGCGGAGATGCGGACGTTAGCGGCTGCCTTGGCGGCGGCTACGGCTTCTTCGATCTCGATGGAACCGGCAGCGATGGCGGAGGTTGCCTTCTCCTTCTGGGCCTTGCCGTCGGCGCCGGAGACGTTGAGCGGCTGGGAGCCCTTGGAGTTGTCGCGGTAGATGGCGACGGCCTTGAGGCCCTGACGCCAGGACTCGGTGTAGGCCTCGGCGATATCGTCGACGGAGGCGTCCTGCGGCAGGTTGACGGTCTTCGAGATGGCTCCGGAGAGGAAGGGCTGGGTGGCGGACATCATCTTGATGTGGCCCATGTAGTGGATGGAGCGGGTTCCCTTGGAGGCCTTGAAGGAGCAATCGAAGACGGCGAGGTGCTCGGACTTGACGTGCGGCGCGCCTTCGATGGTTCCGGTGGCGTCGATGTAGCTGACGATGGCGTCGACTTCGGCGTTGGTGTAGCCGAGCTTGAAGAGCGCCGAGGGAACGGTGTTGTTGACGATCTTGATCATGCCGCCGCCGACGAGCTTCTTGTACTTGACTAGAGCAAGGTCGGGCTCGATGCCGGTGGTGTCGCAGTCCATCATGAAGCCAATGGTTCCAGTAGGTGCAAGCACGGTGACCTGGGAGTTGCGATAACCGTGCTTTTCGCCGTGAGCGAGCGCGCCGGTCCAGCTATCCTTGCTGGCCTCGATGAGCTCGTCGAGTTGCGGCGCGACGAAGGGTTCTGCGCTGCTGCGGGACTTGCCGATGTTGTTGACCTCGGCGCGATGCATGCGGATGACGTCGAGGAAGGGCTCGCGGTTGACGTAGAAGCCGGGGCAGGCTCCACCCTGGATGTGCGCCTGCTGGGTGAGCGGAGTGGCAGCACCGAGCGGGGGGCAGAGCTCGGCGATGCGCGAGGACTGCCAGTAGGCGTCGCCGCAGAGGATGGAGGTGACGGTGGCGGCGAAGTCGCGTCCGGCGTCGGAGTCGTACGGCAGGCCGAAGGCCATGAGCAGAGCGCCGAGGTTGGCGTAGCCGAGGCCGAGCGGGCGGTAGTCGTGCGAGTTCTTGGCGATGGACTCGGTGGGGTAACCGGCGGCGTCGACGATGATCTCCATCGCGGTGGTGACGACGGCGATGCCGTGACGGTAGGCGGCGACATCGAACTGGCCTCCCGGAGTGAGGAACTTCAGGAGATTGAAGGATGCAAGGTTGCAGGCCGAGTCGTCGAGGAACATGTACTCGGAGCAGGGATTGGACGCGTTGATGCGGCCGGTGTTCTTGCTGGTGTGCCAGCGATTGATGGTGGTGTCGTACTGCATGCCGGGATCGCCGCACTGCCAAGTGGCCTCGGCGATCTTGTTCATGATGTCGCGGGCGCGGTACTCCTTGACGGGAGTGCGGGCCTTCACGTTGCGGGTGGAGAAGGTGCCATCGGCCTCGACGGCGTGCATGAACTCGTCAGTGACGCGGACGGAGTTGTTGGCGTTCTGGAAGAAGATGGAGCTGTAGGCCTCGGAGTCGGGACCGGAGCCGTCGTAGCCCGCCTGGGTGAGGGTGTAGGCCTTGGCCTCTTCCTTCTGCTTGCACTCGATGAAGTCGATGATGTCGGGATGGTCGACGTTAAGGATGACCATCTTGGCGGCGCGGCGGGTCTTGCCGCCGGACTTGATGACGCCGGCGAAGGCGTCGAAGCCACGCATGAACGAGAGCGGGCCGGAGGCGGTGCCGCCACCGGAGAGGGTTTCCATGGAGCCGCGAATGCTCGAAAGGTTCGAGCCCGTTCCCGATCCCCACTTGAAGAGCATGCCCTCAGTCTTGGCGAGGGTGAGGATGGAGTCGAGCGAGTCGTTCACCGAGTTGATGAAGCAGGCCGAGCACTGGGGTTTGCGATAGCCGGTGACGGAGAACTCGACTTCGCCAGTGGCCTGGTTCCAGTGCCAGTTCTGGGCGTCGGAGTTGGGCTCGAGACGGTCGCAGCCGACGTTGAACCAGACGGGCGAGTTGAAGGCGACCTTCTGGTTCAGCAGCAGGTGGCAGAGCTCGGCGTAGAAGATTTCGGCGTCTTCGGCAGAGGCGAAGTAGCCGCCTTCCATGCCCCAGTCGCGGATGGATTCGGCGACGCGGGTGATGAGGGCGCGGAGGCCGGTCTCGCGCTCGGGGGTTCCGAGCTGGCCGTGGAGGTACTTCGAGGCGACGATGTTGGTCGCGGTCATCGACCAGTCGGAGGGAACTTCGACGTTCTTCTGCTCGAAGATGATCTTGCCCTTGAAGTCCTGGATGACGGCATCGCGCAGCTCCCACGTGACCTCGTCGAAGGGCGAGACGCCGGGGCGGGTGAAGTGACGCGAGAAGGCGAGGCCGGGGGCTTGCTTGGCGGCAGCCGAAGAGATTGGTTCAGAGGCGACAGCGCTGGGGGTTTTCTTGGAAATCGTTGCCATGGGGGAGTTTGCTCCTTCTCGCTTTAAATTTGATGCCCCGGAGCTCGAGTGGTCTCCGGCTGTGCTGGGCCTCGGCTGGGCGGGGCGGGTCTCTTTTGGGGCTTCAGGGCGCTGGCTGATCGAAGCTGTGCCAACGTGCTGGCAACCGGAGCGAACGGGCTGAAGTCATGCAGTAACGAATTGTCCTAACTTTGACTTGCGTCTTTGCTGCAGTCGTGAAAGTACCGCCGCCTGTAGGGTATGTCAAGTATAAAGCACAACATGTTGTGTTGGCTGCGGCAATACTCCTGTAATGCGAGAGTAACGCAGGAAGGCCGGTGGAAATCAGTGATTTCGCTGTGGAAGTCTTGGAATCGACGCGCCGGGAGTGGCTCTGAAGCCTCGAAATTTGGACCCAATCTGGCCGATCCGGATGGCACTTTCGTTGTATGCGGTTGTCTGGGGCCGGGGGGCTGGGATTCGCAGCGGCGAACCATGGGGTTCCTTACTTCACCGCCATGGTGCCGGGACGGGCAATACAGGGATTCCTCCACTTCGCTGCGCTCCGGTCGGAATGACAGAATTTCGTGGCGATGACGAGATTAGGTGAGTGATGGAGGGATTGGGCGCTGCTAACCGGAGAGAGCCGGCTCTTCGCACCTGCCACAGAATTCTTCCTCAGCCGGAGCGGGAGCTTTCCTGTCTCGCAGCCGGGCGCGCAGTTTGGCGGTGGCCTCGCGGTGGCAGAGCAGGCAGAGTGTGCGGATGTTGTCCAGATCGCACTGGCCGCCTCCCTCGGCGACCGGGAGGATGTGGTCGGCGTCCCACAGGCTGCGCCGGCTCGCAATGCTCTTCATGCCGTACAGTCGAAGACCGGCGGCTCGCGCGGTGCCCCGGGCGCGCTTGAGTGCAGCATAGGCGGCCACGGTATCGATCTGGCAGACAGCGCATCGGCCGCGATCGCGAGCAAAGACCTGGTCGCGAAGATATCCGGGATCGGTGCGAAGACGCCACTGGTCTACGCAGTAGTCGCTGCAGAAGGTTCGCCGACGCTTTGCGAGGACCTCAAGATCGCACCAACGGCAGAGAGGAAGGCCATTGGAGCCCGTGGGAAGTTCGTGGCGGCGCGCACGGCCGCCAGAGAGTGTGCGCGATGGTAGCGTGTCCCGATCCATGTCTGGTTCCTGATCCTGATCTAAGGATAGGCTCAGACCTCGAAGTCCACCTCAACCGGATCGATCAGGGGCATCAGCCACGCCAGCAGCCTTTGATGCACAGGATGATCGTTGTAAGCCTCAAAGGTCGAGAGATCGGTAAACTTCATCACTCCGCCAAGGTCGTATCCCTGGGCCCGCGGAGAGAGATTGTTGCCCACCAGAGTCTCCAGCAGGCCGGGAATCTTCCCCTGAAGAGCCTGGATCTCGTGGATCGCGCGCTTTTTCTGATCTTCGGTCGTGCCCGACTTCCAGCGGAACAGAAATGTATGGACGATCATGCGATTTAGTTTAATCGCCTCCGCTTAGAATGGTTCGACGAGATCCTTGAAAGATGGAGAATTTATGTCGCGAACACAATCAACGATGGTTGAGCTGGGAACGGTGGCTCCGCCCTTTGAATTGAAAGACGTTGTGACTGGAAAGGCCGTCGGACGCGATGATGCAGCCGCCGAGCGCAAAGGCCTGCTGGTGATGTTTATCTGCGTGCATTGCCCTTATGTGAAGCATGTCGAGGAGGAACTTGCCCGGATCGGCAAGGATTACGAAGGGAAGATCGGTATCGTTGCAATCTCCTCCAACGATGTTGCCGCTCATCCCCAGGACTCGCCCGAAGAGATGAAGAAGCAGGCCGAACGGCTTGGTTTCCGTTTTCCTTATCTCTATGACGAAACCCAGGAGGTTGCCCGCGAATATGACGCTGCCTGCACTCCTGACCTCTTTCTCTTCGATGGCGACATGAAGCTCGTCTATCGGGGCCAGACCGACGACAGCAGGCCTCGACGCGGAGATATCGGCAACGACATTCCCGTGGATGGAAGAGATTTACGAGCGGCCATGGACGCTGTGATTGCAGGCAAGCGTCCCGATCCAAACCAGAAGTTTTCTATCGGATGCAACATCAAATGGAAAGAGTAGGCGACGACGATGGATCAAGTACTTGAGAAGCTGAAAAAAGGAATTCTGAAGTTTCAGACCGACATCTATCCTCAAAACGCTGAAAAGTACTGCAAAGCAGCCAGCGAGCCGCAGAAACCCTCAGCGCTGATCATCACTTGCGCCGACTCGCGCATCGACCCGGAGCTGATTACGCAATCCGGCCCCGGCGAGATCTTCGTTACCCGGAACATCGGCAACCTGGTCCCGGCGTACGGCGAGATGATGGGCGGTGTCAGCGCCGTGATCGAGTACGCTGTGAGCGCCCTGAAGGTACGGCACATCGCCGTGTGCGGCCATAGCGATTGCGGCGCTATGAAAGCCCTGCTGAATCCTGCGAGCCTTGAAGGCATGTCCAGCGTAAAGAACTGGATGCGGAATGCAGAGGCGGCTCTGAGCGTCACCGATTCGCTGGCGAAGGCCAACGAGATCCCAGCTGACCGGCTGAAGCGGTTGACCGAAGAGAACGTGCTCTTGCAAATACAGCACCTGAGGACGCATCCTGCGGTTGCAGGGGCGGCGGCGCGTGAGGAGCTGACCTTGTCGGGCTGGGTTTACGACATCGGCACCGGCCAGGTCCGCATCTCGGACGGCTCGCGATCCTTCCATCCTGTGGCCGCAAAAGGCGCCACCGCATGATCGTTCCCCGGGGCAGACACCTTGTGCTGCGGACTGTTCAGTATGTGGGCCTGCCGCTTTTGGGGCTGCTCGCATACGACGTCGTGATCGTGATTCTCTATCAGAGAGGCCATATAAAATGGGCAGCCCTGGAAGAGATCCCTCTGTCCCTGTTCGGCTCCGCGATCGGCGTGATTCTCGCGTTCCGCAACAGCACCTCGTATGCGCGATGGTGGGAGGCCAGAATTTTGTGGGGCTCGATCGTTAATAATGCGAGGAGCTGGGCCCGCCTGGCGACGACCGCTCTCAAAAAGAAGGGTGAGGATGCTTCGGGTGAGTTCGAGCGAACCCAGAAGCAGATGGTGTACTACCAGATCGCATGGGCTCACGCTCTGCGGCAGCATCTTCGACGGCTTGATCCGCTCAGCGAGGTTACGTCCGTGCTCACCGAAGACGAGGTTGCGGCACTCCGCGACCAGAAAAATGTCCCCGTGGCGATTCAACAGTGGCAGAGCCTGCTATTGAGAGATGCACTGGACCGAGGCTGGCTGGACATGGCGCAGTGGCATGCCATGAACCAGAGTCTTGACGATCTTGTCGATGCCCAGGGAGGGGCGGAGAGGATCAAGAACACGCCGATGCCAAGGCAGTACGACTATCTTCCGCAGATCTGCGCGCACATCTTCTGCTTTCTGCTGCCCCTGGCGATGGTCTCGAGCCTGGGATGGTTCACGCCTCTTGGATCGACGCTGGTCGGATTCATCTTCCTGGCGCTGGACAAGATCGGCCGCGACCTGGAAGATCCTTTTGACAACACGATGCACGATATCCCGCTGACTTCCATCACTCGAACCATCGAGATCAATCTGCGACAGATGCTCGGGGAAACCCAGCTTCCCGAGCCGGTCGTTCCGACCGACGACATCCTGTGGTGATTCGATCGGCTTAGAACCAGCGCATGCGGCGAAGGATAAATAACAAAAGCCCCGTGCAGCATATCACCATGAAGCCGACGAAGAGAGCTCCATGGGGAGATTCTTCAAACGGCAGGCCCTTCAGGTTCATGCCATAGATTCCGGAGATCGCAATGGCAGGGAGCGCAATCGTTCCCAGGACCGTAAGAACCTTCATCACGTCGTTGGTTCGATTCGAGACCGACGTTAGATAGATATCGAGAGAGTTATTCAAGAGGTCGCGCTGCGTTTCGACAGAATCCAGCAGACGCGCGACGTGATCGTAGGTATCCCGGACGTAAAGCTGATGCTCGCTGTCGATGATGGTGTTGGGATCACGCTGCAGATGCAGGCAGGCATCGCGGGTGTTGACGAGCACTCGCCGCAGATCGATGAGCTCGCGCTTGATGGCAAAGACCTGTCCCAGAATCTCGGGGGAGGGGTTATCAAAGATGGCATCTTCCAGCGCATCGATACGATCGTCGAAGTGGTCGATGGCGGGGAAGTAGCGATCGACGATGGTATCGAGAATCAGATAAAGCAGCCGGGCAGGATGCTCCTCATCGCCATCCCGGCGCGCACGCTCCAGTGCGTCCGTCGTAGCAGGGCAAACCGGATCGACGATCGTAATCAGGAAATCCTTCGCTGCAAAGATATCGATCGTCGAGAAGGCCGGCATCTGTTCCGTCGGCACCTCGGGATCAGTCTTCAGGTAGACCGGTTTAAGCACAGCAAAGGTGTATAGATTTCCTGAGTCGACCTTAACGCTCTCGTCTTTACTGCGCGCATCTTCAATATGCAGAGGATGGAGATTGTATTGACGCGCAAGCTCATCGAGCCTCGGATCGTGCGGATCATCCAGTTGATACCACGGCATGAGATTGTTTCTCCCGTTTTTACGACTTCATCTCTTCTTTTTTTGAGACTTCCAGAATTTCAGATGCGCCAATGCCATCGCTGAAGTGTGTTTCACCCTTTCCCCTCCCCCACGCCAGGGAAAGGGTGAAAGCGGCGATAGCGTACTGACGAGTTCCGGACCTGGCATAGGGGCAGCTTCGCGATTTTTGGGTGCAACCGAAGGCAAAATTTGTCTTGCGTCCATCGTATCGGCTGCAACGTATATTTCAGGTAGAGCTCACCCAAAATTCTGAAATGAGGAACGTCCTTTGAAGTGGAATCGCTGCCGTGCCTTCGTGTTTCTTGTCGCCGCAGCCGGACCGTTTGTGTACGGACAGGGCGCTTCGCCCTCGGCCCCCGCCTACGACCCGGTCCAGACCTTCGCTCCCCTTACCCTGCCCGACCCTGTGAACGCGTACCGTTCCAGCAATGGCGCGCCTGGGCCGAGCTATTGGCAGAACGAGGCCGACTACGACCTGCATCCCACCATTGACGCCGAAAACAAGCAGCTCACGGCCACCGAAACCATCACCTACACCAACAACAGCCCGGACAGGCTCACCAGCCTGTGGCTGCATGTGGAACAGAATATCTATCGCAAGGATTCGCGCTCGCGGGAGGCCTTCGGCGCGGCGCCACGCGGAAGACGCGGCAAAGAAGAGAGCGGGCCTCGGCCTTCGTCCGATGGCTATGCCTTCGATTCGGTCGAGATCGAGTCGGGCAAGCAGCGAGTCAAGGCCGACTACCTGATCGCCGACACCCGGATGCAGATTCGTCTTGCCGAGCCTCTCAAGCCGCATGGCGGCCAGCTGAAGATCCACATCAAGTACCACTACCAGATTCCCGGAGTATGGGGTGGTCGAACCTCGTGGGGCAAATCGCAGCAGGGCGAGATCTACGACATGGCGCAGTGGTATCCGCGCATGTGCGTTTATGACGACCTTCGCGGATGGGACACTTTGCCCTACCTTGGCAGTGAGTTCTACCTGGAGTACGGGCAGTTCGACTACTACGTCACCGTGCCATCGAGCTTTATCGTCGCCGGCTCCGGAGAGCTGGTGAACCCGAAGGAGGTCCTCACCCCGCAGCAGGCAGCCCGGCTCGAGCAGGCTCGCAACAGCGACGCAACCGTGATGATCCGCACCCCAGCGGAGGTGGCTGACCCAGCCAGCCGCCCGAAGAAGGACGGCACGCTCACCTGGCACTTCCACATGGACCACACCCGCGATGTCGCCTTCAGCGCTTCTCCGGTCTTCGTGTGGGACGCCGCGAAGATCAATCTTCCCGACGGGAAGAAGTCGCTGGCGATGAGCGTCTATCCGCCTGAGAGCGTGGGTGACGATGCATGGACCAAATCGACCGAGTACGTGAAGAACTCGGTCGAGAACTTCTCCAAGCGCTGGTATCCCTATCCCTACCCTGCCGCCATCAGCGTCGCCGGCTTCTCCACTGGCATGGAGTATCCCGGCATCGTCTTCGACGGCATCCCTGACAAGGGGGCGTTCCTGTTCTGGGTGACGGCGCACGAGATCGGCCACGACTGGTTCCCGATGATCGTCGGCTCCAACGAACGCCGCAACGCCTTTATGGACGAGGGCTTCAACACCTTCATCGATATCTTCGAATCCGACGACTACGCCAGTGGCAAATACGGCCCCAAGCGCGACTCTGAGTACTCAGCCGGCGGTGAGCCCCCGGACATGATCCTAAAGGTGATCGACGACCCCGCCGCTCCTCCGGTCCTCTTCCCTGCCGATGGCTACCCTGGCCGGCTTGGGCATCCGGTCAGCTACTTCAAGGGAGCTTATGGGATGGTGCTTCTGCGCGAGCAGATCCTTGGGCCCGAGCGCTTCGACTGGGCCTTCCGCAAGTACATCCGCGACTGGGCCTTCAAACATCCTTCTCCGTCGGACTTCTTCCGCGCGATGCAGAGCGAGGGCGGCGAGGACCTGGGGTGGTTCTGGCGCGGCTGGTACATGAACAACTGGAAGTTCGATCTGGCGGTAACGAAGATCGATGGGGCTGCCTTCACCATCCTGAATAAAGGGCAGCTCGTACTTCCGGCAACGGTCGAGGTGAAGTTCAAGGACGGCACTACGGAGCGCACGCAACTTCCAGTCGAAACCTGGCTCAGCAAGGGTGAGTATGTCTGGTCATCTGACGACAAGAAGCCGATTGCCTCGGTCGTGATCGATCCGGATCACAAGCTTCCCGACGACGATCGCAGCAACAATTCGAAGTCAGCAGAATAAACATCTCACTGCATTTCATTCGCGGCCTGCGTCGGATCTTCTTCTTCAATCCATCGCAGGCCGCAATTGTTGCAGAGCCAGGACTCAGAGCCGCGAGGCAAAGGCAGCGAGACGAGATAAAGAGCAACCAAAGCTGCTTTCCGTCCCTGGCGTTCCCAAGCGATATTGATCGAATTACAACGAGGACAGTGCGGTTGCTCAAACGAGGGCTGATCGGGCAGGGCGATTGCCTCAGGGATGGGTTGTTCAAGGATTGCTTCAGCAGCGTCGACATCCGCAGCTGCAACCTGAAGGCGAATGCCTCCAATCAGGTTCGACATCTGCCAGTCCAGCCGGACAAAATTTTCGTCTTTGAGAAAACAGAAAATGCCTGCCGATTCGATAACGCCACGGGCAACGATGGCCTCAGACAAGTCACGATACCGGCGGATCGTGACCAGATTGCGATAGCGCGATGATGGATCTTCCTCCACCTGGAGTTCAGGCGCACGAAACGCGATTCCGCGTCGAGCAAACTCTGCCTGCAGGGCGATCTGCGCAGACTCGACCAGGGAGTGCCAATCCTCTGCGATCCTTAGAAGTTCAAAATCAGATTGCGAATGATAGAACTCCTCAAAGGTCGGCTCGGACATGTCCGGAATCATAGCAACGTGCCCGGGACCCCTATAACGCCTCGTGAACGACGCGTCCGGTTCCCTTCTCGATATTTCTGATTTCGCCATCGCGCATATGGATAATCCGGTCGGCAATCTGTGCGGCCTCGAGATTGTGCGTGATCATCAGCACCGTCTGGTTCATCTCGCGGCTGGAGTGGCGGAGCATGTCGAGGACGGCATCGGAGTTCTTCGTATCCAGGTTGCCGGTCGGCTCATCGGCCAGCACAATGGAGGGGCGCGAAATCAGGGCCCGGGCGATGGCGACACGCTGCTGCTCGCCTCCTGAAAGCTCGCTGGGCCGATGGTCGAGCCTGCCCTTGATGCCCAGAAGGTCGGCCAGGTGATCGAGCAGGGCTCGATCGAGGGGCTTCTTTTCCGCCGCTCCCAGATTGGCGATGTCGTGAGCGATCTCGATATTGCCCAAGGCCGTCAGGGTTGGCAGAAGATTAAAGCGCTGGAAGATAAACCCGATCTTCGCACGGCGCATGCGTGTCCGCTCCAGGTCCGACATCCGTGAAAACTCGGCCCCGCCAATAAAGAGCGACCCCGAGGTAGCCTGCGTAAGCCCGCCGAGGATATAGAAGAGAGTCGATTTACCGGAGCCGGACGGCCCTACAATGGCGACGAATTCGCCAGGATCGGCCGAGAAGCTGACCTTTCGCAATGCCGTAACTTCGAGCTTTCCGGAGTGATACGTCTTGCCGAGGTTCTGGGCGGTAATGATCGGCTGGGTTGGACTTGCCACGCCCAAAGGTAGGGAAGAAGGAGTCGCCATGAGTTACCTTTGAGTCTATCGTGACTGGGACCTCTGCATGCGAATGGGGATGAGTTGGGCCGAGCTTCTATTGCTCATCCTTGCCGGATGGAGCCTCGTCGGCTTCTTCGGCGTGACGCTGTCTTACCGTCGGCAGGAACGCCGTCAGGCACGTCGACACCTGATCTGGATCGGCGGAGTCTGGCTTTTGTACATCGGCGTACTGTTGGCGATCTCCCTTACGGCCAAGCCGGGTTCCATTGCCCGCGGCCAGGAACAGTGTTTTGGCACCCGTTGCGTTGCTGTCATCAAGACCGAGATCATGCCGGGTTATCTGGCGAGTCATGGCGAACAGGTGCTGCGCGTCTCCGTGCGCATCACCAACCGTTCTCGCAAAGACCGCCAGGGTGACAAGCGCCTGAAAGCCTACCTTGTCGATTCTCAAAACCGTCGATGGTACGAAATCCCAGGGCTTGAAGGGGTACGCCTTTCGACAATCGTCGCACCAGGCAATTCAATCGTCAGCCAGCCGGTATTTAAAGTCGCGAGCGATGCAACCGGTCTCCGGCTCATCTTCACGCACGGTCGAAAACTTCCGTATGCGCTGCTTCTCGGTGATCGCGACAGCCTGCTGCATCCTTCCGTCAGCGTTCCACTCGAGCGGTAACCTTTGCATCTCTAAAATCCTTGCAATTTCCGTGATCTTTCATGAGCAATTTTTTGCTAAACACCTGAGAGTTCACTTTTCCATGCAAAACGTTGCGACCTTGTGCAAAAGATGCCTCAAATCTGCACATTTGAAAGCTTCGTAATTGGTATCTCGATTGCACTAGTGCGAGGCCGTGTTGTATCGGCCTCATTCCACAGGCGTCGGGCCGGCGTGATGTGGAGCTGATTTTCATGAACGCTTTAATGCACTTGGGCTCTTTCTAGTTTCCGCATATCGCTAATCTCTCCGAGTTGAGCAGCGGTGTACGGTACTCGCTTCCTTCAGGAAGCTTCCTGGGACTCAATCGGTGATGCTCGCCCAAGACCCTGCCGTCAGGGTAAGTCAGGCCAGCGTCAAAATTGCCCACTATGCAGCGTGATCTGCGTAGACGGCGGATTATCGCTAACGAACCGTATGGAGGAAGAAAAGTGAAAACCATTGCAGCTACTCTAGTTACAGCCTTAGTCGTCTCTGGACAAGCCTATGCCCAGAGCAATGTGAACAAGTCGTCGGACAAAAACGATAAGAAACAAAACAAGACTCGTGCGCTGCGTGACAACCAAATGGACAATGTCACTGCCGCCGGTGAGGAGAACTCCGCGCTAGCGGCGAACAACTCCCGAGTGACCGTGTACAACAGCGGATCTGTTGATCTGAGCGGCGCCGCCTTGAGCGGAGCCTCGGGCGTCAACATCGTCAGCTCGTCGGACGCGCTGGTAGGCAACGGTGTGAATGTCTACAGCGGCACGATCTCGGCGCCTTATGCCAACAGCGGAGCCGACGTTAACCAGAGCAATGACATCACGCAGGACACAGCTCAAAAGGCAAAGATCGACGGTTACTACCGTGGAGCGAACTCCCAGCTCAGCGTGTACGCCTCGTCCGATGTCAACAAGAGCGCTTCAAGCAACAGCACCTTCGAAAGCTCGCTCGAGAAGAACAAGACCCACGATCAGACCCTGGACCTCAGCCATACAAAGACGTCTTCTCTTTCGAAGGAGTACAGCAACACCCACGATCAATCGCTAGATGCCAGCCTCAGCAAGTCCGCCTCGCTTTCGACGGAGTATTCTTCGTCCAAGAGCGCAGACGCTTCGCTGTCCACCAACCACATGTCTTCGAAGGACGCCAGTGCTTCCCTGTCTACGGATCACTCGTCGATGAAGGACGCCAGTAAATCCCTGGCGGCGAATGCTTCGCTTTCGGCCACCAGCTCTTCGCTGGACGCAGACGCAGCGCTGGAGGCTCAGGCAAGCAAGTCATCCAGCAAGAACAGCTCACTCGACGCAATGGCCAGCAAGTCGTCCGACAAGTCTAGCTCGCTCGACGCAATGGCCAGCAAGTCGTCCGACAAGTCGGCCTCACTCGATGCCGAGAAGTCGTTCGATGCTTCGCTGAACACGAGCAAGTCCTCTTCGAAGACCTCCAGCCTGGATGCATATCACTCCACCGAAGATACGTTGTCGGCGACGGACAGCAAGAGCTCCTCTCTCGCCGCAAGCGTATCGAAGGCGAAGTCCAACGAGTACTCCAACCACACTGTTGAGTCGCTTGACCTGACCTACGACAAGCAGGGCGCAGTCGCTTTCGACTCCGCCAGCGGAAAGTACGTCGCGGTTGACGGATCGACGGTAACGGCCTCCAACATCTACACCGTTGCCCTTACCGACAACGCTCTCCAGAACGCTCAGGCACTCAACATCGTCAACGCTGCCGGCGGCATGGTTGCCAATGGCGTAAACATCGCTCGCACGTCGAACATGAACTCGGCGCCGACGATCTATCAGACCAACAGCATCTATCAGGTCCGCTAAGAGCGAACCGGCGCGAGTGGATCCGGCAGTTCACCCTGCCGGGTCCGCCAGCGTTCCGTTCGCTCCTTCACTGGATTCAAGGAGTATTTTTATGCGACGAATTCTCGTGATAGCGGCTCTGGTCCTGCTGAGTCCGGCAGGTCTGACGCTGGCTGGCGCACAAACGCCAGTCCGCGACCAGGCTCAGAGCCGGATCCAGGCCAAGGCAAAGCCCCTGAGTGATGCTGCGCTCGATCAGGTTACGGCCGGAACCGTCTCGGCCGGGATGTCGGACGGCGTGGTGCGTTTTCAGGGTCAAGCGCCAACGGCCAACGGTCTGGTCTCGAGCTCGGGCTCGCTTGCGCTTCAGAGCGGTCCCCTCGGTGGCAACACCATGGGAACCCTCAGCCTGAACGGCAACGCGCAGCAGAACCTGAGTTCGCTGGTAAACATCAACGCAGTGAACTCGCAGGTCAATGTCCTGCTCAACCTCAACGTAAACATCAACTCTACTGTGGGCACTCTGACACAGGCGAATCTCGGGAAACACTGATGATCCTCCCTGCTTATGGGTTAAGGTCCTGGTGTAGAGCGCTCGCGCTGCTTGTGGCGAGTGGTCTCTTGTACCCTGCCTCCGCGTCTTCTCAAACCAGGGACGGCGCGGACGCGCAGGGAGGCGGGAAAAAAATCCGCAGCCTCAAGGAGATTCGCGGCGAAGATGTCGTGCGCCAGAAGTGGGACATGAGCTGCGGAGCAGCCGCTCTCAGCACACTTCTCACGTACGAGTTCAAGGACAACACTCCCGAGACCTCTATCGTCGTCTGGATCCTTCATCGCGTCGATCCGATCCGGGTAAGAGCCCGCGGCGGCTTCTCCCTGCTCGACCTCAAGCGCTTCGCACAGGCGCGCGGCTATCAGGCGGAAGGCTTCTCTGGAATGTCGATCGAGGAGCTCGCCTCGAAGAAGACCGCGGTCATCGTGCCGATACGCGTGAAGGGTTTCGACCACTTCATCGTGGTACGGCGCATTACGGGAGGCCATGTCATCATCGCCGACCCCGGCTTCGGCAACCTCACGATGAGGGTGGACCGCTTTCAGTCCCTGTGGAAAGAGGGCATTGTCTTCGTCGTGCGTCCGCCGACCGACCTGATGATCACCGAAAAACCTCCTACCGTCGCCTCGCGCTCCATCCCCGATCCAAGCATCATTCAACGGGGAATCGGCGTGGCCATCCCTCCCAACTATCTCTATTGAACTTCTTGAGACCCATGCATAGCGAAAGGCTAGATCGATGCAGTCACCCACGATGAAGAGATATTGCACCGCACTGATCTGCTGGGCCCTTGCAGGTTCGGCCACGGAACTCCAGGCCCAGCAAAACCAACAGGCTCCGGCCCAGGGTTCACAGCAGCCTCAGTTGCAGAATCGCCCGCAGCCGTCGAATCAGCCGATCTCCCAGCAGGACTCCCTGCTCCTGGCCGTGAATCAGCGCCTGAACGACGCGCTACGCGAGCGCGACGCCATCATCCGCAATCTTCTCGAACGCGTGCAGGAGCTGGAGTGGCGCGTCAATGGAGGCTTTACCACCTCGCCGAAGGAACTCGTCTCCGCCAAATCCATTCCTGCGTCCGCTCCTGCCCCTGCACCCGCTTCACGTGGAGCCGCCTCGGCGGTCAACTCGGTTGTTACCAACTCCGGCTACGACATGGAGGAGCGGCAGGCAAGCCAGGCTCTCGATCAGGCTCTCATCGTTCGTGGCGGCTTGTTACTGCCGCCCGGAACCATCGAGCTCGACAACACGACCTCTTACTTCAGCTCGACGTCCGACCGCATCAACATCGACGGCTTTGCGATTCTGCCCGTGCTCGTCGTCGGCGATATCGCCTCGCAGCGCGTCCGCAAAGATCTTCTGCTCCCCACCTTCTCCTCGCGCCTGGGTCTTCCCCACAAGCTGCAGTTCGATACCTACATCCCTTATGGTTACCAGCTGAATCGCACGGTCGATGTCAACAATACCCAGACCTCGCAGAGTACCTTCGGCCTTGGCGACATTACGTTCGGCCTCTCGCGGCAGTTGACGCTTGAGCATGGCCGAGTCCCCGACCTGCTGGCCAATGTTCGCTTCAAGACCACGACTGGAGTCGACAGCTTCAACCTCAACAGCAGCCAGACCGCTCTGGGTACGGGCTTCTATGCCATGCAGGGAAACCTGACTGCCGCGAAGTCGAACGATCCCGTCGTCTTCTTCGGCAACCTCTCCTACACCGCGAACCTGAACGGAACCCACTCGGTCCCCGCGAACGATCCCGACAATCCGGGTGCGATGGTTCCCGGCCACTTCAAGCCGGGCGACTCGGTCGGTTTCCAGCTTGGCTCCATCCTCTCCCTGAATCCCGAGACCTCGATGACCATCGGATGGGATCAGCGCTTTACCCGCGCCACTACGCTTAACGATAAGGTCGTGCCCGCCTCCTTCCTCGTCGAAGGCTCGCTGCGGCTTGGCGCATCGTATCTCTACGCTCCAGGCAGAACCATCGATCTCAGCTTCGGCGTCGGCCTCACGCCAGACACTCCGAACCTGCAGTTCTCTGTCGGCCTTCCCATTCGGAGAGCTCTCTGGAAGCCGAAGAATAGTGTTCACTGATCGGGCTGGAAGGAAATCACAATGCAATGACAACTTCCTGACAACTCCTTCCGACAGGAGCACTACTGTGGAGCCTGCGTCACCGGTGGCTGATCACCGAGGATGTGAAAGGCAGCTCATAGACAACCGGCAATCTGCCGGCCTCTGGCGATGGGGTATGAATTGGGCGATGCTCCATCGCCGTTTTTCTCTATGCTGGCGCACTCCCGGATTCGAGCAGCGAATGCAGCGTGATCTCTTCCAGAAAACTGATCTCCATTCTTACCGTAACCACCTGTCCCAGGTCGCTCATCGCCGTCAGGTTCCTGCGACACGTGCAGAGGTCGGTGAGAGCCATATGGGACGACCGCGTAAGCTCGAGGCCTGCGGCAACGATGGTTCCGTAAAGGTCCAGAATCGAGCGCAGCTGTACCTCTACCCGCAACTCCATCGTTCTCGAAGAGAGAGCGCGACGGTCCAGAACCCACCCGCCGCAATCGGCGAGAGAAGCCAGCAGTCCTGGCAGCACTCCCGATCGCTCGTCATAACTAAACCCCTGAATGTTGAGTGATGACATAGCCTGCTGGGGGTTCCTTCCCTGAATCTTTGTCATACACCTTCATCGGAATCAACCGGTTGTAGCGTGATGCCGGGCGCGGTACGGTGGTCATATGACGAATGAGTGCACGGAAGTCACCCGATGATTCTGGGAGTGGGAACGGACATGATCGAGATCCGCAGGATCGCGAGCAGCATCGACCAGTTTGGCGAGCGCTTCCTGCGCCGCGTCTTTACCTCCAGGGAGATCGATTATTGTCAGCGAAAAAAGAAACACGCCGCTGAGAGCTTCGCCGCGCGATTTGCTGCCAAGGAGGCCGGAGCGAAGGCTCTCGGCACCGGAATCAGCCGTGGTGTTGCCTGGAAAGAGATCGAGGTGCGGCGTGAACCAGGTGGCCGGCCAACTCTCCACTTCACCGGTCGCGCCCGCGAACTTGCCGACCAGCTTGGAATCACCGGCTTATCGGTGAGCCTCACCCACAGCCGCGATCTCGCCCTCGCCGTGGTGATTGCGGAAGGCAATGAAGTTACTATAAGAGCGTAGCTTGTTTATTTTCAGCTTCTTACACTTATCGCTCCCCTCTCGCCGCAAACTCTACCAGACGTCCACGGCTCAGCCTGCATCTCTCGTAAGTTATGGCAATTTCTCAGGAAAACTTCGTTGACGCGCCCCTGAACCTCAGCTATTCTTAAAACTCGCGCAGTCTCGCGCTTGTACGTCTGTGCGTCTATACGTTCCAGAAGGCGGCGAGACATCGTAGTGGATCCACCCGGGGCAGTCGATAGTCCAAGACATTTGGGCCCTTTGCCCCCAAAGCACCCACACCTCAGGTCCAGGAACCAGGCTCTGTGCGCAGTTCAGGCGACCAATCGCTCGTGTTTTGGAGACCGTTCTTCTCCTTCGCGGCGTCCAACGCCTGAGTGGCATTTGGTTCGTTTTTCAGAATTTGGTTTCACCGTAGAGCAACACCCATTCGTTCCATCATTCTTCCTCAGCACTACGCCGAACAAGGAAGACGGCAGAACCAAGGAGTACTAAAACGATGTCCACCAGGATTCCGAGCGCGAAAGAGATTCAGCGCAAGTGGTTTGTCCTCGACGCCAGCGGCAAGACGCTTGGCCGCCTCGCCACCCAGGCAGCCAATGTGTTGTCCGGCAAGCTCAACCCGCTCTACACGCCTTACATCGATACCGGCGACCATGTCGTGATCATCAACGCCGAGAAGATCGTTCTTACGGGCCTCAAGGCTGACCAGAAGCTCTATCGCCGCTACACCGGCTTCCCTGGTGGCCTCCGCGAAGAGTCCTTCGTCAAGCTACTGGAGCGCCGTCCTGAGGCGATCGTCGAGCAGGCCGTCAAGGGCATGCTTCCCAAGTCGAAGATGGGCCGCCAGATGGCGACCAAGCTGAAGGTCTACAAGGGCGACAAGCATCCGCACCAGGCTCAGCAGCCACAGCCGCTCGAGGCGACCGCCTAAGTTTCGCGGATCGCATTTTCAAGTTTCGATGGGCTTCGGCCCCGTTTCAAGCAGGTTCAAGGAGCATCATGGCAGATCTCGTCCAGTACTATGGCACCGGCCGTCGCAAGAGCTCGATCGCGCGCGTCTTCCTGCGCCCGGGCAGCGGCAAATTTTCCGTCAACAAGAAGGACGTTGACGTTTACTTCGTTACCGCGCAGCAGCGCGCCGCTGCAAAGCGTTCGCTTGGCATCAACGACATCGGCGAGACCTTCGACGTCATCACCACCGTTCGCGGTGGTGGCGTGATGGGTCAGGCTGACGCCGTCAAGCTCGGCATCGCCCGCGCGCTGATGGTGTTCAACCCTGAGCTCCGCAAGGCGCTCAAGAGCGAAGGCCTCGTCACCCGTGACTCCCGCGCCAAAGAGCGCAAGAAGTACGGACAGAAGGGCGCTCGCGCACGCTTCCAGTTCTCGAAGCGCTAAAGCAGGCTTCACAGCAGGTTTGCTGTCTTTGCTGTCTCGCTTTACGGGAACTACCGCTTTGGCAGGAGCCTGATCCAAGTGATCCGGCTCCTGCTCGCAACACCCGCAGGGTGCACGTCGCCTGCGGCAAGGAGTCCAATCTCCCCTACGGGGGATAAATCCAGGTCCCGGATGTTCGCACTCCGATAAGGGCCTCAACCAAGGAGATCTAATTTGGCTTCCATAACTATGAAAGAACTGCTCGAAGCTGGCGTTCACTTCGGGCATCAGACCAAGCGCTGGAACCCGAAGATGAAGGAGTACATCTTCGGCGAGCGCAACGGAATCTACATCATCGATCTGCAGAAGACGCTCAAGATGTTCAAGGACGCGTCCAAGTTCGTGACCGATCTTACCTCCACCGGCAAGTTGATCCTCTTCGTCGGCACCAAGCGTCAGGCACAGGACGCCGTGGCCGAAGAGGCCAACCGCGCCGGAATGCCGTACATCAACTCACGCTGGCTGGGCGGGCTTCTTACCAACTGGGTCACCGTGCAGAAGTCGGTCAAGCGCCTCCAGGAACTGGACGACATGTCGACCGACGGCCGCTACGAGCTTCTGACCAAGAAGGAAGTCATCAAGCTGGAGCGCGAGCGCAAGCACCTCTCGACCAATCTCTCCGGCATCAAGAGCATGAAGCGGCTTCCTGACGCGCTCTTCGTGATCGACTCGAACAACGAGGCTATCGCCGTCTCCGAGGCTCGCAAGCTCGGCATCCCGGTCGTCGCCGTCGTCGACACCAACTGCGATCCCACGGTCGTCGACTACGTGATCCCCGGCAATGACGACGCTCTGCGCGCCATCCGCCTCTTCACCACGAAGATCGCCGACTCGGCCTTCGAAGGCGTTCAGATGGTCTCCGAGCGCGCCTTCTCCGATGAAGTTTCGGACGTTCAGCAGGCCGAGGTCGCTCCCGAGCACGTCGGCGAAGAAGGCGAGTTGAACGAGGTTCAGGCCTCCATCACCGCCGCCGACGCCGATGAGGACGAGAACGTTGACCTGGCTGCTGTACTCGGCGGCAACATCCGCAAGGCACCAGCCGCGGCCTCTGTCGATGAGCCCGAAACCGCTATCGCCGAGACCGGAGCCTAAGCCCCACGATTCGGTCGGTTCAGTCCACCGCGTTTGCAGTGCTGTAACCGCCATCTGGCACTATCGGGGGGCGCGGGTCATTCAAACCCGCGCCCCCTTTGTCTGAATCCTGCTTTACACCAATGAAGGGAACTACCAATGTCTGAGACTGCCGTAAAGATTGATGCAAAACTCGTCAAGGAACTCCGCGAAAAGTCCGGCGCACCCATGGGCGACTGCCTCAAGGCGCTGCAGGAGGCCAAGGGCGAAATGGAAGAGGCTTTCGTCGTCCTCCGCAAGCGTGGCATGGCGTCTGCGGCCAAGAAGGCTTCGCGCTCCACCAATGAGGGCTCGGTCGGAACCTACATTCATGCCGGCGGAAAGATCGGCGTCCTCGTAGAGCTGAACTGCGAGTCCGACTTCGTCGCCCGCACCCCTGACTTCCAGGAGCTGCTCCGCGACATCGCCATGCACATCGCAGCCGTCGACCCGCGTTACGTTCGCCGCGAAGACGTCACTGCCGAGGACATCGAGCGCGAGAAGGAGATCTACCGCGCCCAGGCTGCCTCCTCCGGCAAGCCGGCCAACATCATCGAGAAGATGCTGGAGGGCAAGATGAGCAAGTTCTACGAGGAGGTCTGCCTGCTCGACCAGCCGTTCATCAAGGATCAGGCGCAGACCATCGCGCAGATCATCGCCACCCGCGTGGCCAAGCTCGGCGAAAACATCAGCGTTCGCCGCTTTGCGCGCTTCAAGGTAGGCGATCCCAACTGGACCGTTGCCACCACCGCCCAGACCTCCTCGGAGGAGGCATCGGCATAGGCAATCTCGATAGCAATACCAGAAAGCCCGGGCTGCCGCCCGGGCTTTTCTTTTGAGTCATCGATATCTACTTTTCGTTAGTCCTGTGCGAATATTCTCCGCATGAGCGTTTCCGTCCACGCGGCGCGAATATTTCTGGTTTGGACGATGCTCATGTCTGCTCTTGTCGCTGTCGCGCAGGATCTCGAACCTCGCGCCTACTCTGCCTCGCCCGTCGGGACAAACTTCGTCGGAATCGGCTTCGGCAGATCAAGCGGAGATGTCGCCTTCGACCCCACACTTCCAATTACCAATGCAAACGCCACCCTCTACTCGCCTGCCGTCGGTATAGGGCGCACCTTCGGAGTATTCCACAAGCAGGGTTTGTTCGCCGCCACACTCCCCTACGCCTGGGGCAACGTCTCCGGTGACGTCGGAGATCAGCGAGGCAGCATCTACCGGTCAGGCCTCGCAGACACGAAGACTCGCATCTCCATCAATCTTCGCGGCAGTCCCGCCATGACTCCGGCCGAATTCGCTCGCCGGCCACATCGACGTCTCATCATCGGCACCAGTCTGAGCATGACCTCTCCGTCGGGACAATACGACAACACCAAACTGATCAATCTCGGAACGAATCGATGGTCCTTCAAGCCGGAGATCGGAATCTCCTACCCGCTCAAGAAAGTGGACCTCGATCTCTACGCAGCGGCCTGGTTCTTTACCGACAATAAAAGCTTCTATACCGGGCACTCCAGGCGAACGCAGAATCCTCTCCCAGCGCTTCAGGCACACGTGAGTTACACCATTCGCCGAGGCCTCTGGGCGGCAATCGACGCTACCTGGTATACCGGTGGCGCATCGACCGTCAACAACGGAGTTCCTTCTGAAAGGCAGAACAATTCCCGCCTGGGGGCAACATTCTCGTATCCCTTCGCCAAAGGACATTCCTTCAAAGTCAGCTACAGTTCGGGCGTGACCGGCAACGTCGGATCGAAGTTCAGGACCATCTCCGGCGGCTGGCAGTACGTCTGGTTCGGGCACCCCTAAAACAGTTGTCGGAGTCGGAAAAGGCTCACCGAAGGCCCGGTTTTCTTTTTATAGCCATGACCAAATACCATGGCGGCAACAGATTGCGCTGCATCCGAAGGGAAACTCTCGCATGAGCGGTACCAAGAAAGCGGTTCTCGGTTTATGGTCGGTGCTGACCATCTCTCTCCTTGGTTACGGGCTGTTTCTCGCCCTCCATGCCTCTCCTCCAGACGCCCAACAGGGCAACATGATCCGAGCGTTTTACTATCACTTCCCCAACTGGATCGGCGCTGGCATATTCCTGCCTCTTAATCTCATCGCTTCCATCGCGTATCTCGCGTTTCGCAACAGGAACATCGTGACGGCAACCAAAGCCGACGCAATGGCATTGGCAACCGCGGAGATGGGTGTTCTCTATTGCATCCTTGGCCTGGTTACCGGCTCGCTGTGGGGCCGTGAGGAATGGGGAATCTGGTGGACCTGGGATGCTCGGCTCACGACGACCCTCATGCTGGCACTCATCTACATCGCGTACCTGATGACGCGGCATCTTTTTTCCGGGAGTTCCCGCGCAACCATCTGCGCTGTCCTTGCGATCTTCGGTTTCGTCGACATGCCGATCGTCTACATGTCCACGCAGTGGTGGCGAACTCAGCACCCAGCGCCTGTCTTTGGGGGCGCAGAAGGCTCCGGTATCGACCCCTCCATGCTGAAGCCGACTTTGTGGAACGTGGCTGCGTGGGTCGCATGGGGAATTCTTATCGTCAGTATTCGCTACTCGGCCGAACTCAGATCACAACTTCAGATGCAGGAAAAGATCCTGGGCATCATCGACGACTCAACCCAAACGGAGATCTCGCATGTTTAGCTCACTCATTCCTTATGACCCGTCGATCGACACACCCCTGGGACATCGCAATCTTGTCCTGATCTACTGTGTGGTCTGGTTGCTTCAGCTCGGTTACGGTGTATACGCAACTCGTCGATGGATAGCCTCTAGAAAACGCGACCGCTGAAGATACCTCCCTCGGCCTAGAAACGGAAGATAGGTGGGAACACCATTCAGCTTTTTCGCATGCCTGGCTTATCCGAGCAAAGCTCGAACCTCACAAGTCCGAATCCGATACCGAGAAGAGCAGCTTCCTCGCCGCTCTTCTCGGTATCTTTTTTGTCGTGGTATCCGTTGCTCTCGCTTCGAACGCCGAGTTGAATCTACTTGGCAGGTTTCGGTGGAAAGTTCTTGAACATCGACTTGATGTCGTTGTCCAGCGCCTTGGTGTTTTTGTCCTCGTTCGTTGAAAGATTCTCCGTGGCAAGTCCTCTCCACAGGATCTTCTTGGAACTGCCCTCGAACATATCGACAACCAGGTTTGCGACGTTCTGATTGGTCGTCGTGGTCGTGGCAACACCGGTCCCTAAGCCCCCTCCCCAACCACCTCTCCAGCCCCAACCACCCCAGCCCCAGCCGCCGCCCCAGCCGCCGCCAAGATTGTCGTACATCGTCTGGAGTTCTTGCTGGTCATGGATGTTGTCTGTAGCAAACAGGGTGACATCCCCGCCGGACGGAGCGAGCTGCCATCCTTTCGCCTGCAGTTGCTGATTGACTGCATCCTGAATGCGACCGGTGTAAAAGGGATTGGTCGTCTTCACGTTACCCCACGAGTAAGTCTTGTAGCTCGAAAAGTTCGCCGTGTGGTCGTAGTCGGTTCTTACGTTGCTGGCTAGCAGAGTCGGTGAAGATCCTGCTATCAATGCGGCAGCCAGCGCGAGTTTCATAAAGTAGCTCATGCCGTACCTTCTTTCTTGCAGCGTAATTTTGGGGGCCCGGATGACTGAATCGACGATACTCGCTGGGTGGCCCATTCATGCAGCTTTTTCGCATGAACAAGCCCATCCGAGCGAAGATCGAACCTCTATACGACCTGCAACAGCAGCGGCAGTACGTCTGGTTCCGTCGTCCCTGAGACTCTTTTCCGGTGCCCATTTAACCGGGATAAGTACCGAACATGGATATAGTTTTCGTTCGCTAGCCTCATTCGCATTTGCAGGTTTCACGATGAAACGATGGCATCGAGCCTTCTAAGGACGGGATGCAATGACCATGCGGATCGAGTTGCGGGTCTCCCAGTTTTGCAGCGATTCGCCTCTCGAAGCTTTCGGAGATAAAGTGCTCCAACCGCTCCGCTTCGTCGTGAAGTTCGTCCAGAGGGTAATCCAGGATCTGATAGAGAAATGTCTCGATCAGACGATGGTGACGAACGATCTCGACTGCCCGCTTCTTACCGGCGCGTGTAAGGCTGACGCCATAGTGGCGCTCGTACTCCACAAGAGCCGGCTTGGCGGAGGCCAGCTTCTGAATCATATTCGTGACGGACGCGGGCGCGACACCGAGACGCTCTGCCAAGTCTCCGCTGCTGACCCGCTGTCTTCCATCATGGCTCAGGTGAAAGATCGCCTTCAGATAATTATCGACCGACTCCGTATTTGCCTTCTGTTCCCGGCTTCTCGCCATCCTTTAATCCTAAACGGTTCATTGACTCCATAATATTTTTAGGCTAACCTAAATTTGTTTTTAGACACACCTAAAATTATAGCTCTGGAACTCTGATGCAGCCGTCGCGGATTTTAACCACAGTTTTTCTCTTTGCCTTGCTTGTCGCCAGTCCAGTCTTCATGGCGGCACAGAGCGGCGCTTCGGCTGCAATCTCTGGGAACGTTACCGACGCTACGGGAGCGGTCGTAGGCGCCGCAACAGTGACTACAGTCTTCCGCAGCTCGCAGGCGGAACGAAGCATAAAGGTCGGTGCCGACGGAGCCTTTTTCTTCCTGCAACTGAGTGTAGGCGACTACCGTGTTACAGCAGAGGCTCCGGGATTCGCACCGACGACTCACGATGTCACTTACCTGGGAGTGCCGCTTCACCTGGATTTCCGGCTGGCGGCGGAAGCTGTTCAAACTCAGGTGATCGTGAACGCGCAGGAGCTTGATCCCGCAGAGCCGGCGCATGTCGATATCACGCCGGAGCAGATCGAGCGCATTCCCAGCCAGAGCGTGAGCTCACCACTGAGTTCGCTGATTACGATGACGACACCCGGGGTCGCTGCCGACTCGAACGGCTCTTTCCATCCCCTGGGCGATCACGCCGAGGCGTCCTTTGTTATCGACGGCCAGCCCATTACCGATCAACAGAGCCGCACGTTTTCCACGCAGATCTCTCTGAATGCCCTGCAGTCGATGGAGGTCCGCGAGGGCTCTCCGCAGGCGGACGTTGGCGACAAGACCAGCATGGTTATCGTCGCGCAAACCCGCTCCGGGCTGGATCAGAGGCGCCCTGCCGGTTCCATTATTTTCTCTCAGGGAAGCTTCGGAACAACCCAGGTCAGTGGCAATGTTGGCTTCGGATCAGCACGTTTCGGAAGCTTTACGGCGGTGGACGGAATCAACAGCGGCAGGTTTCTCGACACACCGGAGCTGGCTGCACTCCATGCCAAAGGAAACGCAGAGAACATTATCCAGCGACTGGACTATAAAGCCACTGACAGGACTGCTTTGCAGCTGAACACGAGTGCGAGCAGGTCGTGGTTTCAAACACCGAATACCTTTGATCAGAATGCCATCGGACAGAATCAGCGGCAGACGATCACGAGCTTCAATATCGCTCCTTCGATGCTGCGGACGTTTAGCGGGTCTGCATTCAACCAGACGAATCTCTGGGTACGCCAAGACAAAGTTCGTTATCGGCCATCGGACGATATCTTTTCGGACACACCGGCGACGCTATCGCAGGCCCGACGCCTGACGAGTGCTGGAGTTCGCACCGAGTTCAACTACTCTCGTGGACACCACACTGCAGTGGCAGGCGCAGAGTGGAAGCATACCTTTCTTGCTGAGCAGTTCATGACTGGGTTGACGGACCCTGGATACAACAGTCCCTGCCTGGGTAAGAATGGCGCGCCACTGCCAGATCCCGTTTATACCGATCCATCCCAGTGCACGGTCGGAGGTTTTGTGCAGAATCCCAGATACCTGCCGGGATTGGCGGCAATCGACCTTACGCGTCGCGGGAGCCTTTACAGCTTCCAGGGAAAGACCGATATCAAGCAAGAGGCTGTCTTCGGACAAGACAGCATTCGCCTCAGGGACTTTACCCTGAACCTCGGACTTCGTTTCGATAACTATAACGGGCTGACAGCTAGCAATGCTCTTCAGCCCCGTGTCGGAGGCGCGTATACATCTTCTGTGCTGCATACCGTCTTCCATGTAGCTTATTCGAGGGTCTTCCTGACTCCGTATAACGAGAACCTCATCGTCGCCAGTTCGAACGGGCCGGGATCGACGGCAGGTGCCCTGGGCGCGGTTGATTCTGGAGTTCTGAAGACGGGAAGCCGCAATCAGTTCAACGTCGGCTTTGAGAGCAAGATCTCAGACAAGGTCTCGTTCAGCGCCGAGTACCTATGGAAGTTCACCTATGGAGCGTATGACTTCGACGTTCTGCTCAACAGTCCGCTGACGTTTCCAACGCAGTTTCGGAAGTCAAAGATTGACGGTGCGCTCTTCCGGGTCTCTGTTGCGCCGACACATGGCTTTGCTGGCTACTTCACCGCAAGCCACGTCCGCTCCCGGCTCTTCGGCCCTGAGATTGGAGGAGTCAGCTTCAGTCCGCCGTACAGCAATATCGCCCGGCCAGACCATGATCAGGGGCTTGCGTTGAATCTCTATGCGCGATACCAGTTTGGCCGACGCGGACCGTGGACAGCGCTCTCCTACCGTTATGACGGTGGCCTGGTTGCTGTTGCTGTTCCGGACTACGCTACTGCCCTCCGACTGACCGGTGACGAGCAGGGACAGATGGGACTGTATTGCGGCTCAGTGACGGCCAGTACGACCAACCCGATACGCTCTTGCCCTGCCGGGCTGGGCTCCACCCGTATTCGAATTCCACCCGCCGGCACAGAGAACGACGACAGAAATCCTCCGCGCATCGCAGTGAGAAACACAGTCGCTCTCTCATTCGGACAGGACAATCTATTGCGCTTCGACAAGAAGAGTGTTGGTCTGAGGTTCGAGGTCGTAAATCTTACAAATGTCGACGGGCTATACAATTTTCTTTCCACCTTCTCGGGGACTCACTTTCTGACTCCACGCAGCTTCAGCGGGCAGATCCGCTATTCCTTTTAGATTCATATACTTTGGGATAGATTCGGAGTACGGCTACAGACAGCCGAAAAGGGGCGCAGCGGCAGCCTTCCGCCGCTCTGCCTAAATGGGGCAAAGTCATGCAGGAGCATGGCCGCTATTTCGATTTGCCCATGCGATACTTGAACCTGACATGTATAAAAGAGTCCTCCTTAAGCTCTCAGGAGAGGCCCTGGCCGCAGGCCGTGGCTTCGGTATCGATGCCGTATTCATCCATAAAGTAGCCGAAGAGATCGCATCCGCTCACGCTCTCGGCTGCCAGATCGGAATCGTCGTCGGAGGAGGAAACTTCTTCCGCGGAGTCGCCCAACAGGCCATCGACATGGATCGCGTGGCTGCCGACCACATGGGAATGCTCTCGACGGTGATTAACGCCATCGCATTGCAGGACGCGATCGAGAAGCGCGGGATCTTCTGCCGGGTGATGTCCGCCATCGAGATGCACCAGGTCTCCGAACCCTACATCCGCCGTCGCGCCATACGCCACTTTGAGAAGGGCCGCATTGTCGTCTTCGCTGCCGGAACCGGAAACCCGTTCTTCTCCACCGACACTGCCGCCGCACTGCGCGCGATGGAGATCAAGGCCGATATCCTGCTCAAGGCCACCTCGGTCGATGGCATTTACTCGGCCGATCCCAAGAAGGATCCCGAAGCGACCCGATTTGAGCAGATCACCTATAACGACATCCTGCGCCTCAATCTGGGCGTAATGGACACGACAGCCGTATCGTTGTGCCGCGACAACAATATGCCGATGATGGTTTTCAGCATGCGCGAGCAGGGGAATATCGTTCGTGTCGTCGCTGGGGAAAAGATCGGCTCACTCGTCACCGCTTGACGCCGCGGTAGCTTTCGAAGCCTTCCCGCATCAAACATCTTGAAAGCGCGTTAACACTCCCTAGGGACGATAGGAATTTGGCCTCCACAGCAACGACGCCGCTGGTCAAACCGGCACGTAAGCCATCATTACCTGCTCTGACAGGCATTCGCACCCTGCTCGCCTTCAACATCGTCCTGTTTCACTTCACTCCGCCGCACCTCGGACCTATTCGCCCCTTCGTCGAGCACGGATTCGTCTTCGTCAACGTCTTCTTCCTGATCTCCGGATTCATCCTCTCGTATAACTACTTCGATCGAGGCGCGAATCTGGTGAAGCGCGATTTCTGGATGGCTCGCTTCTCGCGCCTCTATCCTGTTTACCTGCTTGTCCTGCTGATCTCGCTGCCTGTGCTTGATCTCGAATGGCATGTGCGCTCAACGACCGAATTCTGGCGGGGAGTTGCGCTTACTCCGGTGTTACTCCAGGGATGGAGCCCATCGCTGGCTACATTCTGGAACACCGTCGCATGGACGCTCTCTTGCGAGATGGCCTTCTACGCTGCCTTTCCGTGGCTCATCCGGCTTCCGTGGCCCCGCAGGCCTTCGCGTCTCGTGCTGACGCTTTTTGCGCTCTGGATCATCGATCTCGCACCAGTAGCGCTTTATCTCTGGGTGAATCCGGACCACCTCTCCTCTCCAGTGGACCGCTATACGTCAACGACGCTGGTTCGCTTTCTGAAATACACACCGCTTCCCTACGCCGCGACTTTCCTCTCGGGAATCGCGCTTTCAAGACTGCAGTTGATGACATCCATCTCCGAACGGAGGCGGATGCTCATCGCGGCTGCATCCCTTATCGGGCTTGGGTTGTTTTTCTATCTCGCCTCGGAACGTGTACCGTATCTCATCCTGCATGGCGGGCTGTTGTTGCCGTTATTTAGCGCACTGGTCTTTGGGCTGAGCGGCAAACACGCGATTTCGAGCATCTTTTCGTGGGGACCTCTCCTGCTGATCGGAGAGAGCAGCTACTGTCTCTACCTACTCCACTTCAACGTCTTCATCCTGATCCATAGCACTCATCTTCCAGAACGGCTCCATGTCACGGCGCTCGATCCATGGATCTCGTATGCCGTGCTCGTCGGGCTTTCGATCTTCATCTATCGCTTCTTCGAGAATCCCATCCGCAAAGCCATCCTTAACCGCTTCCCTCCTTCTTCACGACGGAACGTTGCATGAAAAAAAAGGGCCTCGCCGAAGCGAGGCCCTCAGAACATCTGACGAAGATTATGGATTCACGACCTGGGTCGCATGCCCTCGCGATGCGTTTGCAACCGCCACGACACAGGTAGGAATTCCGGCCGCCGGGAAGGGCGTGTTCTGTACGTTCTGTAGCGTACCGTTATGAGCATCCAACTTCAGGCCGGACGTGGTGTTGTCCAGATTGTTCGAGGTGTACGTGTAGACGCCCAATGCAGGCTCGATGCTTATACAGGTTGGCCCGGTTCCTACCTTAGTGGAACTGGATCCGACTGCGCCGACGGGGGCTCCAGTTGATGGATCGATCGCGTATGCACTTACGGAGTTGTCATTGAAGTTGGCAACATACATGTACTTGCCACGTGGATCCACCGTGACCGCGACCGGAAGCAGACCGGTAGCGAATGGAGAATTCTGCATTGGCGTGAGCAGGCCACCGGCAGTCACGATATTTCCATAGAGCTGATTGGTTGCGCGGTCGGTTACATAAACCCAGCGTGCGGTCGGATCGGCTGCGATCGCGCTGGGACTGGTCCCCGCCCCATACCCGGTAGCGACTGTCTTTCCGGTCGTGTCGGTCGAGATGTTGGTCTTGCCGACTGGCGTCAGAGCTCCTGAGGTGGCGTTCTGGGAAAAGGCGAGAAGCCAGCCTACTTGCGATCCCGAGCCAACCGCGGGCTCCGCATCGATGATGTAGACGTAGTGATCGAAGTTTGTGGTCGTTACATCCACCGGATTATTGCCAAGCGGCTGAACGAGCGGCGTCCCGAGTGAAGAATCGGCATTGACGGGGAAGATATTTACGCCGCCAGGGCCGGGGTTCGCGTCAGAGTATCCCGGCTGATAGGTAAAGGTGACATAGAGAAACTTCCCGGTCGGGTCCATCGACAATGCCGTAGGGTGGTTCCCGGTGGGATAGGTATTCACTGAGGTCAATTTGCCGCTATCGCTTTCGACCGAGAACTCCTGAACTTTCGAGTCGCCCTGGTTCAAGACATAGATGAACAATCCGTCGATCGATGCGGTAATTTTTACGGGATTCGTACCGGCCGCGACTGGCGACCCTGAGATGGGAACCAACGCTCCGGACTGATAGTCCACCCCATACTCATTGATCCCGCCACTTTGGGCGGTTGCATAGACGTACGCCACCGTATAGTTACGAGTGCAGGCGGTCAAACCGAGTGCACCGGTCAGCAGCAGTGCCGAAGCAAACCGCGACCTCAACGAGGCCTTTCTGGAGGCCGGCATTGCGACCTTGTCCGTGTGCGTCGACTCAAAGATCTTTCCTGTCAAACTCATCCTCTTCCTTCATCCGGCGGATCACGCCGTCTTGCATCATTCTATCTTCACGCCCGAAAGATCAGCGCCCCGGTATTGCAGGCACTGCCACGAGGCAGGAAGGTAAAGCGTTCGCTCCGAACGGGGTTCTCTGTACCTGTATGAGACGTCCGTCGGCAGCATTCATCTGTGTTCCCGAGATGCTACTGCTCAACGCATTGGACGCATAGAGGTAGGTCGCGTGGGTCGGCTCACCCGTGCTGGGAGCTCCAATCATCGAGAGGCATGTCGGTCCGGTTCCAACCTGTACGCTTCCCGAAACGCTGGAACGAATGGGCTCGCCATTGGCGCCGAAGGTATATCCATTGATTGCGCCGGCCCCTGCACTTGCGATGTAGAGGTATTTGCCGCTTCCGTCGATGGTGAGGCCAGCGGGCGCTGAATCTGTGCTTGTCGTGGCGATCAGGCTCGGTATGCCATTGGCGGCAATCGAGTATGCCATTACGTCGTTCAATGCCTGGTCGGTGACGTAGAGGTGGGCTCCCGAGCTATCGGCGAGGATCCCCGCAGGAGTTTGGCCAGACTGGAAGCCCGTGGAGACTACATTGCCGGGATTGATCGTAACCCCAGGCAAAGGGCTCAAGGACCCATCCGCATTTTCCGTGAATCCGAAGAGATTCGCAGAGGTCTCAGCGTCTTGAGCGATTACGTAGACGAAATGATTCGGGCTTGTTGCCGAGATCTTTACCGGAGCACGTCCCAGAGCGAACGTGGCGGGGGAAGTACCTAGCGTGCCATCCGGGTTGATGGCAAAGATCGTGACACCACCGGGACCCGGATTGGCAGGCGTATAGAGCTGCTGCTGGGAGCCATCGGGAAGGAGGGTGTTCTGGTAGGTGTAGGTTACGTAGAGAAACTTGCCTGCCGCGTCGATGGAAGCATCGGTGGCAAAGCTTCCGGTAATGTTGTAGGTCTTCTGCGGGTAGAGCTTGCCATCGGTTCCGATAAGGAAGTGAACCACGTTCGAATCGTCACGATGAACGACGTAGATGCTCTTGTGATCCGGCGACGCGACAACAGTGACAGGATTTTTTCCTCCGGAAGGCAGAGGAGAGTTCGCGAGCTGGACGAGATAGCCCTGTTGATAGTCAACCTTGTAGCCGTTGACCAGCCCTGCCGTGCCCTGCGCCGTGGTGACGTAGACGTAGCCGACCGTATAATCGCGGCCGCATGCCGTAAGGCCAAGCCCCATCGCCACGGATACAATTGAGGCTAACGCTCCACGGCCCATCTTTTTCAACCTCATGTGCTTCCTTACTCCAAATACCGATCCAATTGCCTAGCGGGAGGAATCGGCTATCTCATCTGCTCCCTTCTCCAATCGAGAAAGGAGCAGATGGTCCTGTGAGCCGACATCCCGTGCTGATTAGTTAACGTTCGGGCTAAGCGCCATGCAGGTTGGCTGACCGATTGTCGGGAATGTCGAATTTCGCGGCAACTCTCTTAGCTCGCCAGAGGTGGAAGAGACTCTCTTGCCGGTGATTGTTCCATCGATGTTATTCGAGGTGTACGCCCACTGGTTTGTGGGATCTTCAACCATGCAAGTCGGCCCGGCACCCACAGGATATGGGTTACCAATAAACGGACTTCCGCCCGTACCAAGGAACTGCAGCTTTCCACTCGTGGGATCGATGCTGAACGCGGAGATGGAGCTGGCCTTGTTCGTCGGATCGAGCGAAGAGCGGTTGAGGACGTACAGATACTTTCCGGTGTTATCTGCCATCGAGTAGACCGGGTTTGAGCTGGTTGGCAGGTTGTTGACAGGCCCGCCGGTAAGCGTGTTCAAGGAGCAGGCCGAGCCTGTACCTATGGTGTAAGGAAGAATGCGCCCGCCAAGACTGTCAGCGGTTGCCGCAGCGTCAGTCAGGTACACGGAGCCTTTGGCGGTGCTGATCGAGGTGATATTGCCTGCGCCTGTGGCGGTAGGCCCGTTCGCGGTTACGGTCAACTGTCCGTTCGCTCCAGAAGCGAAGGGGTATACAGTCTGATCGCCTGTATCGATCGTAAAAACGCAACCAGTAGTGGCAACCATCATCGTCGGCGAAGGCCCGACTGGGAAGAAGGTCAACTGCGTCTGGTTGCTATCCTTGAATTGCTGATTCGGAATCAGCTGCAAGCGCCCAGTATTTGGATCGATGGCAAAAACCGTGATGGCTCCCAAATGGTTGGGGTTCGGATATTCGGGAGTATCCGGATAAAGCGAGTCGAGGACATAGAGAAAGCCGCCGGTACTATCGGTGATAGCCCAAACCGGTGTTCCTCCGCGACTAGTATAGGTCTGCTGGAAGGTCAGGATGCCGTCTCCGCCAACGCTGAAGAGGGCGATATTCCCTGGAGTCGCCGGAGTCGTGGTGGTGGCTGCGACTCCTTTGTTCACAACGTAAACGTACCGCCCGCCTGGCTTCACCGCGATGGAGATGGGATTGGTGCCGTTGGAGCTAAAGGGCGAGCCCACCACCTGGGTGAGATTGCCTGAAAAGTTATCGACCTTGAATCCTGCAATCTGGTTAAACTGCGTGCCAAGCACCCACAGAAAAGCGACTGTGCCGCCACCGCACGCCGTCATGCCCAGACCCATTGCAACGGAAACTACCAAGGCCATTGAAACCCGGCCAATCCTGCTCAACTTCATGCGCTTCCTTAATCCTCGCCGGCGCCGGCTACCTTGACGCCGCCTATTGCGAGCAATTCTTTAGGGATAAATTCCTTTGGACATTGTAGAAGGAGCGGCGACTTTGCGCCACTTCCGGCCACGGGAATCACCCATGAAGCAAAAAACGGGGCGAGCCCGGCCATGCTTCATGGGACAGATGCCAGAGCGAAACGAACTACCAGACGCGGCAGGCGTTGGCCGGCATCATGGGCTGGCCCACCTTGCAGCCAAAGGCATTGCCGAATTCCTCAAAATTCTGTACGGCTCCGTTGACTCGCCAGCGCCCTGAAGAGTGCGGATCGGTCTTCGCTCTCAACCGCGCTGCCTGCTCGGTCACGTTTTCGCACCACACCTGCCCGTAGCCCAAAAAGAAGCGCTGCGCAGGCGTGTAGTTGTCGAGCTTCGCGGTGGTCGATGCATTCTGCTCGGCGAGCGTGCTCATCAATGCCTGATAGGCGATGCGCAGCCCGCCATTATCGGCGGTGTTCTCTCCCAGCGTCAGTTTGCCATCCAGGTTCTGTCCCGGAGCCACCTCAAAGCCGCTGTATTCTTTCACCTCGCAGCCCGTGCGCTCGTCAAATTTCTTGCGATCCTCCTCGGTCCACCAGCTGCGGACATTTCCCTTTGCATCGTACTTGCTGCCCTGGTCGTCGAAGCCATGGGTCATCTCGTGGCCGATGACGACCCCAATGCCGCCAAAGTTGACCGCTGGATCGATCTTGAAGTCGTAGAACGGCGGCTGCAGAATTCCTGCGGGAAAGTTAATGTCGTTCTTCGCCGAGTTGTAATAGGCGTTAACCGTGGGCGGGGTCATGCTCCACTCTTTCTCATCGACGGGCTGGCCGATCTTGGCCAGGTCACGCCTGTCGTCGAAGGCGGCTACCTGCTGCACATTTCCGACGTAGTTCCCGCGCTCAATCTTCACGGAGGAGTAGTCTCGCCATTTGTCCGGATACCCGATCTTGTCGCGGAAGGCATCGAGCTTCTCCTTCGCTTTGACTTTGGTGGCATCGCTCATCCACTCCAGGTGCTGAATGTCCTGATCAAGCGCCGCCTCGAGAGCTTTGACCAGCTTTTCCATATTGTCTTTGGCCGCGGGAGGAAAATTCTTCGCGACCCAATCCTGGCCGACGGCTTCGCCGAGCGCACGATCCGTAGCCTGGGTGCATCGTTTCCAGCGGGGAGCAATTTCTTTCTGCCCCGCCAGGGCCGCCGCATAGAAGTTGAAATTCTCTGCCACGAAGGCGTCGCTGAGACTGGCTGCGTACCGATGAATGGTGTGCCAGCGCAGGTAGCTCTTCACCCCATCCATTTCGGCCGAATCGATCTGCTGATTCATCGTCTTGAAAAAACCGGGCGACACCACGTTTACCGTCTTGAGCCCGCTCTGTTTCTTTGCCGCGAGGTAGACCTTCCAGTCAAAGTCCGGGGTCAGCGACTGTAACTCCGCGATGGTCATGATGTGGTACACATTGGCCGGATTGCGGCGATCCACACGGGACAAGGAGCCTTCCGCCAGTGCCGTCTCGATCTCAAGAACGTGCTGGGCCTCCTTTGCCGCCTGCTCGGGGGTATCGCCGGCCAGAGTAAACATCTTCGTCATGTGCTCCAGATACTGTGAGCGAATCTTCTTCGAGCGGTCGTCCTGGTTCAGGTAATAGTCGCGGTCAGGAAGTCCGAGGCCGGCCTGATCGACCTCTCCGATCTGCTGGCTTGAATCTTTCTGGTCCTGATCTGAACCGAAGTTGAAGAAATACCCTATGGCGAACTTATTCTCCGTCTCGCCCATCAGGGTTGCCAGCTTCTTCTTGTCATTCCATCCCGCGATCGTCTTAAGAACCGGCTCAATCGGCTTCGCGCCGAGCTTATCGGCTAAATCAGAGTTCATGCAGGCGGCGAAGTAGTCGCCATACTTCTTTTGAAGAGGCGTCTTCGGTGCGTCCGCTGCTGCCTTCAGATCGGAATAGAGCAGGTAGTTGTTGTACTCTGCGAGCTCATTGAACCTTCCCCATCGCGTCTGGTCGGACGGGATAGGGTTGTTCTTTCTCCAGTTTCCGCATGCGTATTGATAAAAATCGGTGCACGGGTCCGCCGAGGTGTCGATCGCAGAGAGATCGAAGATCGTTAGCTTCCTGGGTGCGGACTTTGGCCCGGAGACATCTTCCGCAGCTGCCGGGAACAGGCAGGCGGCCAACGCCAAGGCAGGAAGAACAAACTTCAATGACGTAAAGTTCATGGCTCTCCTCAAGTAGATACAAAGGCTTTTATCGCCAGTATCTCCACACTACTCCCGCCAGTGCGCAAAGAAAAGATTTCAGTGGGGATGTGGGGCGCGTTTCCTTGAGGAAAGGAAAACCAAACGGCCGCCGAATTCGGCGGCCGCAGGAACCTGGTGAATATGCCTTAGAAGATCTTCAGGCGAATCGTCAAATACTTCTTCGGGTTCTGACGAATTGCAGAGACCAGGTCGGAACTGTTGGTAAGTAGATTGTTCATGTTGGTGTGAAGCGTATCCTCGGTCGCCAGCTTGCCCAGAGTTCCGCGACCCTGATTAATTCCAGTCACCAGATGGTTCACCTGCGTAAAGGTGTCATCCAGCTGTTGACGGAACTTCGGATCCTTCAGCAGCAGTCCGGCGCCTCCCTTGCCCGCATCTGCGTCGGCCATCAGCGAGTTGGCATGCTTCAGTGTGGAGTTCAGATTGTCATACAGGGTGGGATCTTTGAGTAACTTTCCTGCAGAGCCCTTTCCGTTGTCCAGATCATTGGCGATGTCCTCCAGCTTTGTGACCGTCTCGTTGAGACGGTTGTAGAGGGACGGATCGTTCACCAGCTTGCCCAGTGTTCCTTTGCCGCTGTTCAAACTGACGGTGAGCTTGTGCACCTCGTCCACGGTGGCGGTCGCCTTATTGGCGAGGTCCGGACTATTAATTAGTTGCCCGATCGAGCCCTTGCCCGATTGCAGGTTGTCGACGATGGTATTCATCTTGGCCAGAATCACGTTAAGGCTCTCGATGGTTCCCTGGCTTGCCTTCACCACATCGGTCAAGCTTGGCGTCTCGAGTGTCTTCAACTCGTCGCCGTCGCGAAGCGGGGGACCCACGGCAAACTGGCTGTTGATGTCGACCACTGTATCGCCCAACACGCCGATGGTCGTGAGAGAGGCCTTGGAGTCTTTCTTCAACTCGTCGGCATACTTTTCGTTCAGCTTCATGACGACCCTGACCGGCGTCAGTTTTCTGTCCGGAGTCGCAACCACGGTCACCGTCTTGACGGTACCGATGGTTACGCCCTGCAGATTCACGGCTGCCCCCGGTTTCAATCCGGCGGAGTTCTCAAAATACGTCGTGATCGTCAGCTTGTGGGAGAGAATTCCCAAACCGGCCGAACTGGTCATCAGAAACAGCAGAGTCACCAGCACGACAGACGCCACCAGGACGATGAGGCCTACCTTCAATTGTGACCATCTCACCTCCTGCTGACTCGGCATAGCTCTCCTTAAGAATCAGTCTTTCGCCACCGCTCTACAAGCGGACTTCTATCAGACCACGCAACATAGATCTCTGATAGTTCAGAGGATACATTACCTCGAGCTTAAAGCATGGATGCGGGGTACCGACGGCTGGATGCAGGGAGTTTTCGATTCCTTGCAGACCCATTAGTGCTGCACCTCAATCTGACCGTCACGATGACTGAAACCAGTCTGGAGGAGACGTGGGACGGTGCGAGGGCGAGACTTGTGCGGAGTCTCGGCAGGAATAGGATCCAGACGATACAGAATCATGAGATTCCGCTCAGGATCATCCATCGCTGGAAAGGATGCGACCCGTTTCAGGCGATAGAGCGAGGTAAGGGCGTCCATCTTATCGTCGTCTACCTGGTTCCATGCAACGTACCAACCAGGCCGATAGGCCTGGACTCGCTCCGAAAGATCCATCGTACCGAAATCGTCACAGATCGAAGGCAATCCTGTCATCAGCGAGAGGTCCGAGCCGCTGATGGAGAGTACCAATGGATTATGGGTATGATCCGAATCAACGATCTGGCGGATACGATCGGCAGCACCGGCGAAGGTGTACTCGGGATGCCGAACATAGTTGATCGTCTGCCGGGCATCCGTCGCTGCCACGATCATCAGCGCGGCGGCACAGGCGATAGGTAAGGGAGAACGCAACAACGCCAGCGAACCGCGTGTGCGCCAGCCCCGCTCGAACACAATCACGGTCAACAATGTCAGCGGAACGACGATCACCAGGTAATAGCGAGGCTGGAGATTGTCATGATAAATAATGAACGCGGCGTATCCGACAATCCATAGAAGCAGCGATGGCAACAGAGGATTTCGCAACCAACGCGGCCGAACCAACAGTGCCACCAGGGCTGCTATGAGGGCAAGAGGATACAGAATCTGCCCCATCCACATTCCATCGGCGAAGCTGTCACGCAATACCTCGAAGAGGTTCTGGCTTGTAACCCCTGTATAGGTGTTCGCCGTGAAAAGGTACTGATAGTCTCCCAAAAAGTGCGGACGCACTATCACCCCGTAATAACCAGCCCAGAGCGAACCCGCGAGGGCGGCGATGGGAGCTCCCAATTTCAGCGCCGTGCGAATCTTGTAGCCGGCGCGCGCGAACAGCAACCAGGCGATAGAGGGAAGGAGAAAGATCGCGGTGGTCTTCGTAAGAACCATCAAAGGGAGCAGGAGCCCCAGAGACACGATTGGGATGCATCTACGTACCCATCCGCCTTTTCGAGGCGCATCCTCAGACCCAGGGAGGTACGATGCGGCCAGCAGTGAGAGCACTGTGAGCAGAATCAACATCGGCTCCAGAATCGCCATGCGGGTAAAGACATAGCAGAACGGGCTCACGGCCAGTAGAAGAACCCCGATAGCGGGAGCGAGCGATCTGCGGGACTCGCCCCATTGCAGTTGCTCCCATCGTCGAACAAGAAAATATACGGACAGAAGAATCAGAGAGAAGATCCCCACCGTCAGGCCGCGCGCGGCTACGACATTGACACCGGTTACGCGAAAGATGGCCGACTCGAGCAATGGCCAAACGGGAAGAGCGGCGGCCGGGTTGAAATCGCCCGCAACGTACCAATCCCCACGCTGGAAATGGCGAATGGCCGCGTCTCCATACCACCCTTCGTCGGTATACTTCGCCCAATCCATCCATGGGGAATGATTTGGAAAATCCGCACGGAGATGCATCGCATGGAATGCGAGAAAGACAATGGCTATAAGCAGCAGAAAGAGCTCGATCCCACGAGCGGGAGTGCGGGTCGTCGCTGGCCTCATACCATGGTCAGAATCGTAGATGGATTTCATGAACGAAGCGCCCTAGGAGCAGTTCTACATTTTACAAAATTGGTTCAAAACTCCGCTGACTGTATAAGATGCAGGAGCTTACGGCCAAGACACCCTGTCATTCATAGGCGAGTGCGTCGATGGGGTCTTTGCTCGCGGCTTTATAGGCCGGATAGATAGCTCCAAGCAAAGCACCCGTAAAGGCGATCAGAACTGACTTCCATACCCAGGGCAGATCGATAACAAAGTCCAGCGTTGGAAAGCGTGCGCTGAGCGCCGAGCTTAACAGATAACTTGCAGCAACGCCAAGTGCAATTCCTACTGCGGCAATCAACGCCGTCTCTCGCAGGACGAGGGAGACGATATAAATTCGGGACGCTCCCAGAGACTTCAGAATCCCAATCTCACGTGTCCGCTCCATCACTGCCGTATACATCGACTGGAAGATCACCAGAAAGCCAATGACCAGGGCGATCCCTACAACGACACGGATGGCGGTGCTCATATAGGGAAGCTTGGTGGGCGAAATAGCCGAAAGATATTCTTCTGCTGTACGTACGTCGTATTGACTCATTCCGGAAGTAGCCAGAATTGCCTTACGGATATCTTCCTGGTATCGAGGAGGATTCTCCGTTCTGACGTAAAACATCGAGGCTTTGCCCTGAGTTCCATTTAATGCCCCCATGGTATCGATGGGGATAAACTTGCGGCCGCCTTTACCGTGCTCCACGATTCCGCAGATCCGAAAATTGTGATCGAGGATCTTGATCGTATCGCCGACCTTCTTCCCCCCCGTCGAGTAATCGTCAATGATCACATCATCCGGTCCCTGAAATGCGGATCCTGAGAGGAATGTGAATGGGAGCAGATCGTTGAAGGTCTTGTAGTTAATCCCATAGATACTGTCTAACGAGCCGGTAAGCTGGATGTTTACCGGTGCAGCGACAACGACATGGGGAATCTTACTGAGGACGTCGGCGACTTTGATCGAGGCTCCGGCAGCACTCATCCCGATAAAATTATTGGTCGAGGCGGGGCGAACGATCATGTCCATACCAATGCCGTTCTGGCGCGCCTTGAATCCGCTGATCTTGCCCAGCAGAATCGCCGTGATCGACAGGATCATGATGACCTCGATAGCAATGGCAAGCGCGCTGATGAGAGAGCGCAAGGGACGATGGACGAGGTTGCCGACTACGAGTTTATTCATGCTGTTACCAGTGTATGGCAGCGAGGATCGCTATTGTCCGATCCCGGGTTGCGGAAGCGTCCGGGCCCGCCGGGGAACCCCGCGTACCGGAATCCCGCGGTGGACTGTGACCTGGCTCGGCCCTTTGAAGAGAGTTCCTATAAGCGGCATGACGTAGGCAGAGGCAAAGGCTGCTACAACCAGGCCCACGGTAATAGGCCCCATCATATAGATGGCTCCTGCAAGCCCCGCCTCCGGCGCGATGTGAGCAAAGTATGCGCACATCAAAAGTCCCCAGGGAGAAACCCTGGTATCTCCACAAAGAGAATCGAAGAGCGTGAAGAGCAGGATCCACACCAGTGGAGCCCAGAAAAAGATCCCCATCCACCGGGCAACGTGGAACGCCTCTCCAGAGGGACTGAAGGATACGCCGGTGGTCACGTCATCGTCGGCAAGACCACCCATCTCATGCGCATAGAAGTTGCCGAAATTGACGGCTGGTTTACTCGGCCACAGGAAGTGTGGGATCAGATTCTCGAATTCCATAATGATGGGGAAAGACCCAATGGGTCCTCTTTTCTCAGTCAGGTCGTGGAGGACATCGTCCGGCGAAATCATCTGCAGACGATCCATCAACCCTTGCGAGGTATCAAAGTATCCCTGAATCCGTCGGTCATAGTAGTCGGCGCTGCTTGATTCGTACTTCGTGCGAGTGTCTTCAAGATCTGACAGCAGATCGACGCTGGTGCGAACGCGCCCCGCAAACGTCGGCTCAACAAAGTTTCTTCCATATTGCGCATAGGGCACCAGATAGTGCCCCATGAGGAGAATTCCGATGACCAAACTGAAAATCTGGGCCTTCGAGAATCGGTATCCCTGTGAACCTGCAGCGATTAACCAGCAGGCGAATGGCGTGAAGATCGCCTCTTTCGAGAAGCCGAGCAATCCCTGACAAAAGATGGCTCCTCCAGAGATCAGGACGATCCAACTTACACTTCTTCTGCCACCGGTTCTACGGATCTCGTAAATGATCCCAAGGATCAAAGCCAGAGGCAGAAATCGATTGATCTGGCTGAGCGCGCTGAGCGCACTGCCCTGCTGGACCTCCACTGTTTGCAGAGCCACAGCCATGGTGATGCCGGTTACCATGCACCCGACTGCAGCATTCTGCATATTTGCGGGGGTTACGAGGTTGCCCAGAAGCGGGCGCTTGAGCGCTAGCTTCCGGCTGACAGCAACGGCTATCCACATGGCTGCGATGCTGCCGACATAGACCTCCATCGTGAGATTTGGCTGTGCCAGATTGGTGTCTGCCGGCTCACCCAGAATCGCTTTCCAGACAAGTCCCAGGATCACCGCGAGAATCGAGTAGAAAAAGACATAGGCCCCGGAAGGCCGCGAAAGCCCTCCCGCCAGATTAAAGGTCAGCGTAGCTATAACTATGAAAATAAATGCGCAAATTGCAAAGGCGGGAGCGGTTCCCTGATAAATCTCGACCAGGAAGAGTAAAGCCGCAAAGCCAGCGGCCTTCAGAAGGGGGATGTAAATTGGAAAAGGGATACGCAATCGTTCTCTCTTGGCCTCGCCTCTTCCCTGTTCGCCCGCACGGGATAGATGAATCTTAATACATCTTCCGCTGGAGCCCTCCTATCGATGATAGAAGGCGGAAAAAGTATGGTCAAAGCGTAGCCGCACAGAAGTGATCCTCAAGAATCTCTTCAGCGAAACCGAATTGGGATTGAGATCTAACTACTTTGGTTCCAGTCAAATATGCCTCCTGTGAGGCTTTGACTTGATAGGAGCTCCGGTACTATCCTGCCCAAAATGCCCTAGATTTGTAGATAAAATTCAGGCGGGACACGGCGGGATGGAACGATTCGGCGACGAGTTGCGAATGGAGCGCGAGAGGCGGCAGGTTACGCTCGAGACCATTTGCGCGGTCACGAAGGTCTCGGTACGTCATCTCGAAGCGCTCGAGGCAGGCAACCTCACTGAGCTTCCCGGGGGTGTCTTTCGCAAGGGAATCGTTCGCAGCTATCTGAGCGCGGTGGGACTGGAAGAGGCGGGCTGGCTTGAACGATTCGACGCCACGCTGCGCGCTATAGGAGCCGAGGGCGAAGAGGAAGGTTGGACGGAATTTGCAGAGAATGTCCGGCGAAACCGTTCGGGCAGCGCAGGTTCGCGGCTAGATGCTCGCTGGATCGGCATCGCCGTCATGATCGGGATGCTGGTCGTGCTGAGCTGGGGCGTATGGAAGTATGTCCTCCATGGCCGGCTATTTCTCTAATCTGGCGGGTCCGAACCGCTAACTGTTGCCTGAAAACGAATTACGTTTCGATTCCCCGCAGGAATTGATTGACAATGCCCGTATAAAGATTTAACTCTCTTTTCATAAAGAAAATCATGGCAGGTAGAGCTAGCGCTTATACCTGCCAAATGTTCTTAGTAAAAAAAGAGATCGGACGGGACACGTCTGGTCCACGGCACAACTTGAGGAGACAGTGATGACGGGATTCAGGCATATTGCCTGTCGCGCGATGCTTATCGCGGCGGCAGTCTTGACCTTGGGCGCACCAAACAGCTGGGCGCAAAACGTTCTAGGCAGTATCAGCGGAACCGTAACGGACGCGAGCGGAGCCGCTATCAGCGGCGCAACAGTAACCCTGCTGAACTCCGATCGCAACGAGGTCGTACGGAAAGTTACAACAAACGGGAGTGGCTACTATACGGCCACAACGCTCCCCCTTGGCGGATACCAGATTACGGTCAGCTCCTCTGGCTTCGGCGACCAGGTGTTTCGAGGCATCGTCCTGCATGTCAACGATTCGCTGACCATGAATGCAACCCTCAAGCCTGGGGCCGTCCAGGAAGTCGTAGTTACTGCCGACACCCAGTCCATCAATACGGAGAATGCAACGCAGGCAGGCCTGATCAACGGCACGCAGGTTCGCGAGCTTGTGCTTTCCAGCCGCAACTATGAACAGCTCGTCGGCCTGCAGCCCGGTGTGGCCTATTCGGGCGCGGACCAGATCTATATCGGCAATTCGAGCCCGAACGGCGCAACAAACGTCGTCAACTTCTCGGTCAACGGCTCGCGAACCAGCGGAAACGCCTGGACCGTCGATGGAGCCGACAACGTCGATCGTGGCTCCAACGCGACTCTGCTCACATACCCTTCAGTGGACGCGATTGCGGAGTTCAAGACGTTGCGGGGAACCTATGAGGCCGAGTTCGGACGCAGCGCCAGCGGTCAGATCAACGTCATCACGAAATCCGGAACAAACAACTTCCACGGCAGCGCCTATGAGTTCGTTCGCAACGACATCTTCAACGCGAACGATGTTCTGAACAAGCTGACCACTACTCCTACCGGCGCGACGAAACAGACAACCTCGCGTGGTCCGTTGCGTTATAACGACTTCGGCTACACGATCGGTGGCCCTGTCTGGCTGCCGAAGATCTACGATGGCCGCAAGCACGGCACCTATTTCTTCTTCTCGCAGGAGCTCCGACGCGTCATCACCTACAAACCGCTGACGCTGGCTGGCGTCCCTACCCTTGCTGAAAGAGCTGGCAATTTCACAGTGCCGGTTTGCACCGCAGCTAATACGATTCAGGCATCAGGCGCGTGCACAAACGCTGGGACGACGACCGTTGCCATCACCAGCCCGTTGGCTCAGGCCTATCTGAAAGACATCTATGCAAACGTTGGGCAACCCGACACCAAGGGCAATCTGGTGTCGGCACCGCAGCGCAACCTCTTCAACGGAAACCAGCAGATCGCTCGTATCGATCAACAGCTGGGCCAGAAGCTGAACGTCTTTTTCCGTTTCATCAACGACTCGATTCCGACGCAGGAGCCCGGTGGGCTCTTCCAGGGAAGCGGTTATCCCGGGGTCAATACGACAAATACGAACGCTCCTGGACGAATCTATCTCGGCCACGCAACCTACGTAATAACGCCTACGTTCCTGATCGATGGAGGGTACGCCTACTCTTACGGCGCGTTGCTGAGCGATCCGGTCGGCCTTGCGGCGAATGCAAATTCACCGGACATCAAGCCGACCTTGCCTTTCACCTCCACGTTGCCGCGTGTGCCAGCCTTGACATTCGTCAGCGCTACCGCCGGCACCTCCATTACGACATACGGTCCGTACCGCGATTACAACCACAATCACAACATCTTTGCGAACGTCACGAAGACGCTTGGCAATCACACGTTGAAGTTTGGCGTGACCTACAACCATTACAACAAGACTGAAAATAATGCCGGAGCCAATGCCGGCAGCTTCACCTTCACCAATGGAAACCTGCCGAAGGGTTCAACCGCTCAGCCTTATCAACAGGCTTGGGCAAATTTCCTCACCGGCTTTGTCTCCACCTTCACGCAGGCGTCTTACGACGTAACCCCAAGCGTGACCGCGAACCAGATCGAGGGCTATGCACAGGACGATTGGAAGATAACGCCACGGCTTACGTTGAACCTTGGCGTGCGCTACTCCCACTTCGGACAGCCCACGGATGCCAACCATCAGCTGACAACCTTCGATCCATCACTTTACAACGCGAGCAGCGCTCCGACGATTGACCAAAAGGGCTTGATCTGCGTGGCGGGAGCTCCGTGCACGGGTACAACGCCCAACGGAGGCGTTACCCTGCAACAGGCCATCACAAATGGTGTGAGCATCAACGGTCAGAACTCACCTTATGGTTCGAAGATCGCTGAGAACGACAACCTCAATTTCGCACCGCGGTTGGGGTTTGCTCTTGACGTCTTCGGCGATGGTAAGACCTCGCTGCGCGGCGGCTACGGAATCGCTTACGACTCTTCGCTGTTCGGAATCTACGAGCAGAACATCTTTCAGAATCCCCCATTCGTCAACACACCAACGATCTCAAACACCAGCTTCGATAATCCTGCCGCCATCGCCGCTAACGCGAACTACAGCGCGCAGGTCATCCGGGCTACTTCACCGAAGTTCCACACGCCGTATAACCAGCAGTGGTCGCTGGGCGTTCAGCAGCAGATGCCCGGTGGAGTTCTCGGTGAACTCTCCTATGTTGGCAGCTCGCAGGTGCACCTGATCGGCCTGGTCGACATCAACCAGGCTCCCGTCGGAGCATGGGCTGCTGCTAACCCGGGCACGGCAGCCCATGCTGGCAACGTGGCGCTGTTGAACGGCGTTCGCCCCTTCAAGGGCTATAGCGCGATCAACTCGGTTCAGCCGATCTTCATGGGTAACTACAACTCGTTGCAGGCTTCGGCACGCAAGCAGTGGAAGCACAACACGCTTGTCGCCGCCAACTATACGTGGTCGCATGCATTGACCAATGCAAACGCTGACCGTACAGGTGCTCCGCAGATCTCGAGCAATCCGAGCGCCGAGTACGGGCCGTCAGCCGCTGATCGCAGGCACATGTTCAACTTCAACGCAGTCTATGACCTGCCGTTTTTCTACGAGCAGCATGGTCTGGTTGGACACCTTCTGGGAGGCTGGGAGGTCTCAGGCCTTGGCTACTTCAACACCGGTCTGCCTTTGAGCCCGACCACAAGCGGACTCGACCCGGCTGGAGTTGGCGTGGTCTCGGCCTCGAGCGTCTCCAGCGGACGGCCTGACCGTGTCGGCGATCCGAATCGGGGTACCCCCGGCAATCCGATTCACAACCGTCTCCACTGGTTCAACATCAACGCGTTCAGTGCTGTTCCTGCAGGCCAGATTCGTGGCGGTAACGCTCAACGAAACGTTGTACAGGGACCGGGCTGGTGGCGTGTCGATAGTGGCTTGTTCAAGAACCTGAACATCACAGAGTCGATGCACCTGCAGTTCCGTGGCGAAGCATTCAACCTCTTCAACCACACTAACCCGGATACGATCAGCACCGGAAGCCTGATCAGCGCCAGCGGCTTTAACTCGGCGGCGGGCAACATCACCGGCTATCGCGACAAACGCATTCTGCAGCTCGGAGCGAAGTTCATCTTCTAAAGACTGCAAAATACTCATTTCAAAGGGCGTTCGCATCTACGCGAACGCCTTTTCTTTGCTTTTTAACACAACACGATCCTTCCCCATTCAATGCGGGATGTTGCCGTTCGCAATGAAGAGCAGGCCGATGGCTGCGCATCTTGGATGCGCTCACCCCATGACAGGTAGAATAAGAGGGTTATATCAACCCATGGGCGCAGACCTCGATAAGGCTGCCCTGAAGGAGCTTCATTTGGCTACACGCGAGCGTTTCCTCTTTACCAGCGAATCCGTCACCGAAGGCCATCCCGACAAGATTGCCGACCAGGTCTCCGATGCCATTCTGGATGCCTGCCTAGCTCAAGACCCGTACAGCCGTGTAGCGTGCGAGACCCTGACTTGTACCGGTCTGGTCGTCATTGCCGGCGAGATCACGACCAAGGCTTACGTCGACTTCCAGAGCCTGGTACGTGGAACTATCGCCGCGATTGGCTACGATAACGCGCTCTACGGGTTCGATTCGAACACCTGCGCGGTGATCTCGACCATCAACAAGCAGTCCGGCGACATTGCGATGGGCGTTGACACCGGCGGCGCCGGCGACCAAGGCATGATGTTCGGGTATGCGACGAACGAGACTCCCGAGCTGATGCCGACCGCAATCTCTTTTGCTCACCGGCTGGCCCTGAAGCTCAGCGAGGTTCGCAAGAACGGCACCATGTCCTATCTTCGCCCCGACGGCAAGAGCCAGGTAACGGTCGAATACGATTCCAACCATAAGCCGGTTCGTGTGGACGCTATCGTCATCTCGACTCAGCATGCGGAAACCGTGGGCAACGACGAGCTGCGTGGAGACATTCTGAAGAATGTCATCCAGGCCGTCATCCCCGCCAAGCTGCTCGATGAGAACACCAAATATCACATCAATCCGACGGGCCGCTTCGTTGTCGGAGGTCCTATGGGCGATACCGGCCTGACCGGACGCAAGATCATCGTCGATACCTACGGCGGCATGGGCCGTCATGGCGGAGGAGCTTTCAGCGGCAAGGATGCGACCAAGGTCGATCGGTCCGCAGCTTACATGGCACGCTACGTGGCCAAGAACATCGTCGCCGCCGGCCTCGCCGACCGTTGCGAGGTGCAGCTAGCCTACGCAATCGGTGTCGCCGAACCTGTAAGCGTACTCGTGGATACCTTTGAAACCGGAAAAGTGGAGGAGAAGAAGTTGGAGGAGCTGGTTCGCAAGAACTTCTCCCTGACGCCAAAGGGGATCATTGAGAGCCTCAACCTTCGCCGTCCGATCTTCAAGGCAACCGCAGCCTACGGCCACTTCGGCCGCAGCGGAGAGAACTTCACCTGGGAGGCGACCGATAAAGCCGCTGCACTCAAGGAACAAGCACAAGCGCTTTCCGTAGCAAAATAACATCTGTCAGAACAAGAGAAACAAGGGCGGGCCTTCATGGCTCGCCCTTTTGTTTTTCCAAAATGCCCCTATGTGCAAGGGAAGACAAGCCTAAATCTGGTCACACAACTGCACTTCATTCCATTTGCATCCGAATCAGAATCTTATGCTCATTCGATCTGCGTACGATATTCAGTTCCATCTTCCTGCGGCGCTGACGATGATCGCGATGCTTCGTTTGCATCCGTCACTTGACGCGTCTTTGCAGGAGAGCGAACTCCTGAAGATTGAGCACATCGATCCGCAAGCCACGAGTGAGCTGTTGGGGCATGAGTACATCGATGGATTTGGAAATCGTTGCCTCCGGTTCAGGGCCCCTGAAGGTGTTTTGCGGCTGGCGGGAAGCAACCTTATCCGTCTGGACGGAAGTTGTGGTGAAACGGCTTCCGAGGCGCGTCAATATCCCGTCGAAGGACTACCGGATGAGACACTTCAGTTTCTGCTGAGCAGCCGGTACTGTGAGGTCGACAGAATGTCGCAGATTGCCTATGAGCTGTTCGGCTCCACGCCCGAAGGAGCGTCTCGTGCGATCGCGATTCGCGACTGGGTCCATGCCCATGTGCAGTTCGACTACATGGCCGCGCGTCCCACAAAGACAGCGCTCGATGTTTTTACCGAGCGCACCGGGGTTTGTCGCGACTTCCAGCATCTCGCGATTACGCTCACCCGCGCGATGAATATTCCCGCGCGCTATGCCACGGGTTATCTCGGAGATATCCGCGTTCCTTACGGCGGGCCAGGTGACTTCAGCGCATGGTATGAGGTGTATCTCGGTGGCCGGTGGTGGCCAATGGATGCACGCCACAACAGCCCTCGCATCGGCCGCTTGTTGATGGCCGTGGGCCGCGACGCTACGGACGTTGCAATTACAACCAGCTTTGGTGTCGCTCAACTCACCCATTTTTATGTTGAAAGCAATGAGGTTGACGAAGCCGGAAATAAAGTAGCTCTTCCCGCAGCTACAGTCGCTCCCACGCCGGTCGTCCCTATCCCCGAACTCATCTGACTTCGGACGAACAAAACGGAGTGTAGCGTGCATGCCTGCTGAGGGAAGATACTGGCATGACGATGTCCGCAGGCAAAATCACCGATATCCTCTCCGGCAGGCAGTGGCAGCAGGTATTGGAGCGCGATGCCCAGGCCGATGGCAAGTTCTTCTACGCCGTCCAATCGACCGGAATCGTATGCAGGCCAACCTGCCCCAGCAGAAGGCCGGTGCGAACCAACGTCCGGTTCTTCCCTACACTTGCGGAGGCGCTCGAAGCCGGCTATCGCGCCTGCCGACGATGCCATCCGGAACGAACAACGCCGGCACCTGATCCTCAGGCCAGAGCCGTAGCTCGGGCAGCCCGCTATCTGAAAGACCATGCGGGAGAACGGGTGACGACCAGCGAACTGGCAGAGGCCGCAGGAATCAACCGTCTGACACTTCATCGCGCCTTCAAACGAATCTTTGGAATCAGCCCTTCCGAATATTCAAGACAACAACGAATGAAGACCTTCGATAAAACCCTAAGGGAGTCAACCATGCGAGTTACAGATGCAATTTACGATGCAGGCTTTGGATCAAGCAGCAGACTCTACGAAAACAGCGCGGCCCGGTTGGGCATGACCCCTCGTGAGATGAGAAGTGGCGCAAATGGAATTGCGATCCGGTACACAGTGTCAGACAGTCCCCTGGGCAAGATGCTGGTGGCGGCGACGGAGAAAGGTATCTGCACGATCGCATTTGGAGAGGATCAATCTGAGGTGATCGATATTCTGCGAACACGCTTCCCTGGCGCTCATCTGACTGCGGAGGCGCCAGAAGAAGGATGGCTCGCTAACGCAGTTGATTTCATCACCGCCCAGATGGGAGAGCACCCCACGGCCGCCGCATTTCCACTCGATGTGCGCGCGACCGCATTTCAGCAGCGGGTATGGCGGGCCTTGCAGCAGATTCCGCGTGGCGAGACGCGCAGCTATTCGCAGCTCGCGGCGGAACTCGGATCTCCCGCGGCAACACGCGCAGTCGCGAGAGCCTGCGCGACGAATCCGGTAGCGGTTCTCGTTCCATGCCATCGCGTCATTGGAAAGGATGGCTCGCTCACCGGTTATCGCTGGGGTACAGAGCGCAAACGAAAACTGTTGGAGGTCGAGAAGATCGTCGCACTTTCGTCCTGAGAACCGATACAGTGGAGCGATGCCATATGAGACAGCAGACGACACCGCCATTGATGCGCATGCTCTCTACCGAAAAATTACCTGGCGGCTGATTCCGTATCTGTTTCTGCTTTACATCGTCGCCTATGTCGACCGTGTGAATGTCGGCTTCGCGGCGCTTGATATGAAGCGGCAGCTCAACTTCAGCGACACCGTATACGGAACCGGCGCGGGGATATTCTTTCTCGGATACGCTCTCTTCGATGTGCCGAGCAACCTGGTGATGCAGCGCGTGGGAACGCGCCTATGGATCGCGCGCATCATGATTACCTGGGGAGCCGTCGCAGCGTGCATGAGCTTCATTCATTCTCCGGGCTCGTTCTATATCATGCGTTTTCTGTTGGGAGTCGCAGAAGCAGGCTTCGTTCCCGGCATGCTTCTGTATCTCACTTATTGGTTCCCTTCGCACGAACGTGCTCGTGCCGTGGCAAAGTTCATGACTGCGACGTCGCTCGCGGGAGTGGTCGGGGGGCCCTTATCAAGCGCTCTGCTGCGGCTGGATGGCGTGGGTGGACTGCATGGCTGGCAGTGGCTCTTTCTCGCAGAAGGAATCCCGACGGTGCTGCTCGGTTTCTCCGTGCTGTTCGTCCTGAGAGACGGCCCCGCCCAGGCCGAGTGGATGCGACAGGAGGAGCAGCGCTGGCTCGCCGATGAGCTCGAACGGGATCGCTTCCTTTATGGAGCGACGAAGCACCACAACTTCGCCGATGCCTTCCGACTCCCCGCGGTCTGGTTGATGGCGGCCATCTACGTCACGATCCAGATCGGCGTCTATACCGTAAACCTGTGGATGCCGCTCATGCTTCACAGCCTCTCCAATAACAGCGACGACGCCAGCACGATCGCCCGCTTCGCCACTCTGCCGTACCTTCTGGCCGCGATCTTCACAGTCATCCTCGGCTGGAGCTCCGACCGCTGGAACGAGCGCCAAGGTCACCTCGCGGGTTGTATGGCGCTCGCGGCGGTGGGCTTCGCATGGGCCGCAATTGCAGGCAGCATCGCGCCGGCGCTTATCGCCTTCTCTCTGGCCGCCATCGGGCTGTGGAGCACGATGGGGCCGTTCTGGGCGCTGATGACCCGCACCGTCGCCGGAACCGCCGCCGCAGCCGGCGTCGCCATGATAACCACCCTGGGAGGCTTCGGAGGCTTCCTTGGCCCCTACATAACGGGACGCATGCGCGATGCAACCCAAAGTTTTGCAGGCGGACTTTACGCTATCGGAGCACTGTGCTTCGGCGCAGCGTTATTGTGCTTCTGCGTAACGAGCCAGAGACATCCACCCTTCTCCCGGGATTGATCCGCGGTCGACACGTCCTGTGACACAACATGCTTTCAGGCAGCCGATCGCTGAGCGATGATCATGAGTTCTTCTCCCTCGGCTGCCAGTCTCTTATTCTGTTCTATCGCTTTGCGTATCTCCCCGGGATGATAGGGATCAGAGAGAGTGGTCACGTTGAATCCGAAGCTAGACATATTCTTCTCAAAGAAGTTTCGGTCCAGGGCAAGCGTGTGTTTTTCATTAATGAGGGGCGTCCAGTCGACACCAAGCTCACGTGCCTGTTTGCCGCCTCCGTTCGGAACCGTGATTACCGCGATTCCGTTGGGCTTGAGTATCTTCGAGAAGAGCTCAAAGACTCCTTGGGTAGAAGGAAGGTGCTCGAGAACATGCGAGGCAAAGATACCGTCAACCGACTGCGGTGGAAGATCGTTCAGGGCGTTAAGATCGTCGATGATTTTTACACCAAGCTGATCCCGGCCAAGCGCCGCGCGCGGACGAGATATTTCGAAGCCGAAGGCATCGTATCCTGTGTTCAGCAACTGGTAGATGCCATATCCCCATGAACAGCCGAAATCGAGAACGCGCCCATTGGGAAGCAGTTCCTTCAGTACCGCTATCTGCAAGGCGAAGTTCTTAGGAGAACTGGTAAAATTATCTGAGATAAACTGATTCAGCGTGGCCGGATCAGGAATATCCGTCGTATAGCCGGACTCCTGGTAGGCATGCTGATAGAATTTTTCAGCGAAACCCGCTGTCTCCTTCGGCCAGCGAAACCTCAAGCCGCAGCCCTGACAAGTTCTCAGATGAAGAATGACACGTTTCCTCTGGGTGAGTTCTGTACGTTTCGATCCGCAAAAAGGACAGTTCTTATCAGACGCGTAATTGAGAAGAACACGAAAAGCAAAATTAATTTGTCGCATATTTATCCCGGGTTAGAGTCTTCGCAACGGCAGAATCAAGGGCTTTCATTGATGAAGACTGCAGAGATTGATACCCTAAGGACGGTCTTTCGTGCCGCCATTGTAGCAAAGAGACGAAACCCCGCATTTAGAAATTGAGGTTATTCATGTCAACAGCAACTCTAGAGACCCTCGCCTACAAGGTCGCCGACCTGTCACTGGCCGACTTCGGACGTAAAGAGATCGATATCGCCGAACAGGAGATGCCTGGCCTGATGTCGATCCGCAACAAGTACGCGCCTGCGAAACCCCTGGCAGGCGTACGCGTCACCGGATCGCTGCATATGACGATCCAGACGGCTGTGCTGATCGAGACGATGGTTGCCCTCGGCGCCGATGTCCGCTGGGCCAGCTGCAATATCTTTTCCACGCAGGACCACGCTGCTGCTGCCATCGCCGCCGCAGGCGTTCCTGTCTTCGCCTGGAAGGGCGAGACCCTCGAAGAATACTGGTGGTGCACCGATCAGGCCCTCCGCCACAAGGGCGGCCTTGGCCCCCAGATCGTCATCGACGATGGCGGAGACGTTACGCTGCTGATTCACAAAGGTGTCGACCTCGAGAAGGGCGATGGCTGGGTCAACACTCCTTCCGGAAATCAGGAAGAGCAGGTCATCAAGGATCTCCTCAAGAAGATCCATGCCGAAGATGCCACTTACTTCCAGAAGATGGCCAAGGAATGGAAGGGCGTTGCCGAGGAGACCACCACTGGCGTTCACCGCCTCTACAAGATGATGGAGCAGGGCAAGTTGCTCGTTCCGGCCATCAACGTCAACGACTCCGTCACTAAGTCCAAATTCGATAATCTCTACGGCTGCCGCGAATCCCTCGTTGATGGCATCAAGCGCGCCACCGACGTCATAGTTGCAGGCAAGACAGCCGTCATCTGCGGTTACGGCGATGTTGGCAAGGGCTCTGCGGCTTCGCTGCGCGGCCTGGGCGCACGCGTCATCGTTACAGAGATCGACCCCATCAACGCGCTGCAGGCTGCTATGGAAGGCTACGAAGTCACCACGATCGAAGAGACCCTGGGTCGCGGCGACATCTACGTCACTTGCACCGGCAATCTCGACATCATCACCTTCGAGCACATGCAGCAGATGAAGGATCAGGCGATCGTCTGCAACATCGGCCACTTTGACAACGAGATCCAGATGGACCAGCTCAACAGCGCTAAGGGAGTCACCCGGCTCAACATCAAGCCGCAGGTCGACAAGTACACCTTCCCTTCTGGAAACAGCATCTTCGTGCTCGCTGAGGGCCGTCTGGTCAACCTGGGCTGCGCCACCGGCCATCCCAGCTTCGTCATGTCCAACAGCTTCTCCAACCAGACACTCGCGGCTCTCGACCTCTGGAAGAACAAGGACACCTACAAGGTAGGGGTCTACATCCTTCCCAAGAAGCTCGACGAAGAGGTTGCGCGTCTGCACCTCGAAAAGATCGGCGTCAAGCTGACGACGCTCTCGACGAAGCAGGCGGATTACCTGGGCGTCGCTGTCGAAGGCCCATACAAATCCGAACAGTATCGCTACTGATTTACGTCTTTACTTTCTGAAGAAAGAGGCCGCCAATCAAACTTGGCGGCCTTTCCTTTCATCGCATGGATTCGGTGGAGTCAGAGCCTGTCTGCGGAGTGTAGTCCGGAGCAATAATCACCTGCAGGTCCGGATCCTTGGATTTGTGCTGCAGATCAATCAGCACGATCGTGCTCGCCGAACCACTCGCATACGCAACCTGCGCTCCAGCATAGGTCGCATCCGCGTCGTCGGACGGAACCGTCCCTGCCGGTTCCATGACCAACGTGTAGGTTCCCGCTGGAAGATCCAGATAGCCGGTATTGCCGCCAAAACTACTGTTCATCACCGCTGGTTTCACGTCAGCAATCTTTTGTCCAGGGGGAATAAGGTAGACATCGACAGGACTGGTGGCTGTCGTCTGATTAACAAATCGTAGAGCGATTCGTCCAGACGGAGCAGGTTTGTTTTGATCCCTCAACGTCATTTGCTGCAAGCTGGCAGAAGAGCTTCCAATCAGCACGGTATACTGCCCCGCGGTTGCAAGGGTCACTTTAGAAGAAGCGAGAGCCTGCCTGGTGCCGGACATCGTCGCCGTCGTTGTGTAGGCTCCGGGATCGACAGCTACATACGACGTAATGGTGCCGAAAGCGAGCCGGTAAGCGATTGCCGACGAGTTCTGGTACACGTCCATCTCCGGAGCATCCGGGGAGACGTCGATGATACGTACCTGGGATCGACTCGGACTGAAGAGCATCCCCTGGCATCCGGACAACATAACGACACACATCGTCGCAGCGATCCAGCAGAACGCTTTTCTGGTGAAAGAATGGAGCGACAAAAGCTGTAGGACCGTGTTGAGCATCTTAAGTCAGGGACTCAATATGAACCACTCTAAACGATCTGTGTGGGTGAAGCGATGGAGAATGCTTCTTCGCATTACTGCTTTAGCGGCATTAATCGCTGCCTCCGGAGGACTCTTCTCCGCTCTTGCCCAGACAAATCCTGCTCCCGCATCGGATGATGTCGTTCAGTCGCCGATAGAAACTCCATCCCTGATTTCTCCTCCCTCTCCGGTTGCAGTCCCCCCTCCCGGGTCTACGGCCCCTCCTTCTCTTCCGGCCGGTCCACGTGTTGAAGCGATTGTCAGCATGCGTGACAAACAGATAAAGAGTGCAGCGGCAGTTGCTGCGCACAAACAGAATTATGAATTCACGCTGAAAGACTCCGAGTGGCTCGACACAGGTGCGGTAGTCGCCGCCGGAGAGCTTGCGAACTTCACCGCCAGCGGAGATATCACCATGGCAGATGCGCGCAAGGCTACGCCCGATGGGGTTGATCGCGGCTGGAAAGATCTGCTTCGACAGTTCCCTCTGAATCAGGCCAAGGTAGGCGCTGTCATCGGCAGAGTCAGCGACATGGGCGCTTCTGTTCCTTTCTCTGTCGGCTCTTCTGGCAAGGTGCCCATGCCGACCACGGGCGAGCTATACCTGCGCGTAAACGTAAGCAGCGATCTCACGTTTACCGGTAGCTACCAGGTCAAGGTGAAGTTCGCAGCTGCGCCCAAGACCGCTGCCCGCTCCGTCTCTGTAGCTCCTATCAGCTCCGTGATCACCCCGGTTGTATTTGCTGACATTCCGCGACGAGTCTCCGATGTGGCGTCCGGTGAGGGCGATCCTGGCGACATGGTTAACTTCGCCCTTGTCGGGACGAAAGAACAGGTTGAGGCCGCCTTCAAGGCTGCTGGCTGGACCGCTGTCGACAAATCTGTCCAGGAGGCGATCCTCAATGGGCTGCTGAAGACGCTCAGCCACGAGGCGTACACCGAGATGCCTATGAGCACGCTTTACCTCTTCGGGCGCCCGCAGGACATGTCGTTCGCCCGCGCCGATCCCCTGCTGGTTGCCGCCGAGCGGCATCACCTTCGCGTATGGCAGACAGATAAGACCGTCGGGGGACGCCTTCTGTGGGTTGGTTCCGCTACGCATGACATCGGCTTCGAGAAGGATCAGAGAACTGGAGGCGTCACTCACAAGATCGACCCGCAGATCGACAAGGAGCGCGACTATCTTTTGCAGAGCTTTGACGCCGCCGGAGTCTTCTCAAGCGCCGCCTACGTGACGCCCACCGATCCTCTCCTCGATGCCAGGACGGCCACTGGCGGAAGTTTTCAATCGGACGGTCGCATTCTGACCATGGAGTTGAAATAGCCTACTCTTGACTCCCGTGGCCTAATGGATCCTGCAAATCAGTAGAGTCATGTCATCGTGCTGGGGAGCACTGGCTGTAAAGCCATCCGCTGCGCTCAAAATGCATTCGATCAACTGTTGCGCCGTTGCCGTGCATTCCGGCTGGTCCAACAGCGTCCGGGCTGCCGCAATCATTCTATCTTCGCCCCATTCTTCTTCAGCGGCATTCATTGCCTCTGAAATCCCATCGGTGAATGCGATCAGCACATCGCCGGATCGAAGTAACAGGCTTGCCTTGGTGTAGTAGACCTCTGGTAAAAGACCGATGACGGTACCGGTCGCTTCAAGCGCGATCTGCTCCTTGCCGCGAAGCAGAAATGGGGGATTGTGCCCGGCATTGACATAGTTGAGAACGCGAGTGAGAGGATCGAATTCGGCATAGAAGAACGTCGCATACCGATTGGTCGTGGAAGATTCGTACACCAGCCGATTGACATGCCTCATCAGCGTCACAAGGTCCCCGGGCTGCAGTTGCGCGGCGCTGCGCAGACTGGCACGAAGACTTGCCATTAACAAGGCCGCCGAGATGCCTTTGCCCGAGATGTCGCCCAGTGCGAGCGCCAGGCGCGGACCCTCGGCAGACTCAAGCGAGCGCGGTGGCAGAGCGAAGTAGTCGTAATAGTCGCCTCCCACAATCTGGGCAGGACGGCAGGAACCTGCCATATCGGTATCGCTGATCTCGGGTCGAGTCTGAGGAAAGAGTCTCTCCTGCACCTCGCGGGCGATCTCGATCTCGCGCGAGACACGCTCCCGCTGCGCAATCTCACTGGAGAGATTCTCAAAGAGCTCTGCGTTCTCAAGCGCGAGCCCTGCCTGTGTCGCGACAGACTGCAGCAGTTGCCGGTCCGTGCGGGAATACGGCTCTTCGGATCGCTTCGGCCCCAGCGCGATCACACCCGCCAGCCGGTTGCGGCCGGGCAGTGGAACCAGAAGTTCGGTGGAAAGATCGTTCAATGCGCTGCGCTCCGCCTCGGTCGCATCCACGAGCCAGCTCGATGGATCGTCGCGATAGACCATTGCTGGTACGCGCCCACGCGCAAGGTTGGTGATCGTCGCAGAGCTTGCCGCTAGCGCGAACGAACCGAATACCGGCGACATCATCGGAGTCGCCGGTATTCCAGTTGCGAGTTGCAGACGATAACTGTCTCCCGAACGCAGAAAAACCGCAATCCGCTCGATGTGCAGCGTATCGCTAATCCGTTGCGTGATCACTGTCAGCAGAGGCGTAACCTCGGTGAAGTTGCGTGCCTCCTCCGACAGCTCCGAGAGAATCTGCTCAGCCGAGTAGGCCTCGCGGAAGAAACGCTGATCGATTCTCTGCTGCAGGCGTTTTGAAAAGATGAAACGAAAGGAAAAGAAGAGGGCGATCATGCCTAAAATACGCACGGTATCCAGGGGACCGCGGTGAGCCGCACTGGAGAAGTAGAGGCTGAGCCTGTAGGACATCCAGATCGCAAGCAGTACGCCAAGGATGAAGACGGACTGGGTAGCGAAAAAATACTTGGTTCCCTGACGGATGAGAATGCGAAGGTCTAAGGCGCGCTGAACGACGACAACATACGCAAGGGAAAAGGGAAAGAAAAGCAGAATGGCGAGAACGGGAACCATGATCCAGTTACTGATTCCCTGGCCGAAGTCGGTTCTGCGAATGAGGGAGATAACGAGAACGACGAAGAAGGGGCTGAGGCCGATGACAGAACCGAAGTAGAGAATGCGAAGCCGGCGGCGTGCATCGCCGGTGCTCTGAGCGAGCTTGGGCGCCAGACTGACGAAGAAATAGGAAATCGCCAACGCAGCCAAAACGTTCTCTACTATCACGATCCGGTAGAACCATGGATCCAGCCATGTCGAAGCAGAGTAGTTGTAGCCATGCCCGTAGATGTAAAGAAGATCCGCGGGAAGAAGAAGAAGAATCGGAATCGCGATAAGCCATTTGATCCAGGGAAAGCGGATATCGATGGAGGATCGCTCGGGGAAATAAATCCCGAAAGCCATAAGACAAAGAGGCATCGCCGTCTGAGCAAGATCGCTCCAAACCTGCGCAACGAACCTGAAAGGACTATAGATCTGTGCGGCGTTGATGAAGAGTGGATCGAAGAAACTAAGAATTCCAAGGATGAGCCAAGCGTGCGGATTTCGCGGGCGCGCAAAGACTGCGTAGATCCCTATAAGCAGGCAGAGCAGAGCCATGAGGAGAAATGTAAAATGCAAAATCCAGGCAACTGGCGAGGCTGGAGCATTGCGTTCCGCATGCAGAAGGATCGTAGCCGTGGCGGGTGGGAACTCACCGCGCAGATAGAGAATCGTCAACGGCTGGCCGGGCAGGCTGTGACGCACTTCTTCCAGAAGAACGATGCCGCCCGTATAAGGACGGCCGTTGACGGCGAGAACCGTATCGCCGTTGCGGAGCCCGGCCTTGATGCTCTCTGGCGTCGCCTGGGCGACGAGAGGTCCGCGATAGCTGTCATCGAAGGGAAGCCTGGCGCGGGTACGGCCATGAGCAAGGCTCTGATAGTTGTTTTTTACTCCCAGGTAGACATGCGTCAGGGAGAGCACCGCCACGAGTGCGAGAAGAGCGTACTGGAGACGAGCGGATCGCTGCAGCATAAAGGGCAGAAAGATGGGCTGGCCGCATAGTAGCAGCCAACCCATGGGTTACGAAACAAGAGGTTTTACCTATTTTTTCGGCTTGCTCGCAATGATCGAGTCCTTGATCTTGTTGTAGACGTTCTCAGGCAGAACACCCCGCGAGACCAGTTGGTTCTTTGCCGTGTACGGCCTGCCGTCGATGATTCGTTTGGAGTAAGCGTCTCCAATGCCCGGGAAGGCCTTCAACTGGTCGGCTGTCGCGGTATTGATGTCGAGCTTGTCAGCAGCCGTTGCCGTGGCTGCAGGTTTGGCGGTCGACTTCTGCGCAGTCATTGAAAACGGCAACGCCAACAGAAGAGAGGCGGCAAGGAGAGTATTTCTAAAAATACGCATGACTGTAAGGACTCCTGATAAAGGATGACAGCAGTTCCCCGGGAAGATTACGAAAGTCAACGATCGCCGTCAATGATCATCTCTGGTGCGTGTAACCGGGTCATAAGAATGCATTTCCCTCTTCAGAGTTTCCGGTTGACAGGCGCCGCCCCTAAGAACAGGTCTCTCTCATAATCAGCTGTTTACTTTTATAAGTAAATATACATATTCATAAGAAGAAATTTATGATGATGCCCTCCCCCGCAATTTCGCGAGCCACGTTGCCGGGGTTGCAGGTTGACTTCCTGCGACGCCAACGCTACTCTAAATCTGCGATGCGTTCGCTGAACCTCCATCACGGACATCATCACCATCATCATGCGCAGAGCGTGTTGGCGGCTATGTCCGGTGTGGCGAAGTAGCGAAACTCAAGACCACAGGATTCTGAAAGGCCCGCTCAACGCGCACTCCGCGAGCGGGCCTTTTTATGTGTAACGACAAACGGGAGATTTCGAGATGGCTGAAGCAGTAAAGATTGACTTTGCCAAGATGGATGGCCTGGTACCAGGCATCGTACAGGATTGGAAGACCGGCGAAATGCTTATGCTCGGCTTCCTCAACGAGACCAGCTATCAGAAGACGCTGGAGACAGGCTTCGTCACCTTCTGGAGCCGCACTCGTAGCAAGCTGTGGATGAAAGGCGAGACCAGCGGAAATCGCCTGCGCATCGTCGAAGCCTCTACCGACTGTGACAACGATGCCCTGCTCTTCCGCGTCGAGGTCGAAGGCGATGGCCTGGTGTGCCACGAAGGAACCGTAAGCTGCTTTACGAAAAAGATCGAAACGGAGACGAAGTAAATGAGTGATGCTCAGAAAAAACTGAGGCTCGGTATTCCCAAGGGCAGCCTGCAGGACGCTACCATCGCGCTGTTTCAACGGGCAGGCTGGCAGATCTTCGCCAATGGCCGCAGCTACTTTCCCGGAATCGACGATGCGCAGATCGAGTGCATGCTCGTTCGCGCACAGGAGATGGCGCGCTACGTCGAACACGGCGCGCTCGATGCCGGCCTGACCGGGAACGATTGGGTACTAGAGAACCAGCACGACGTCGAATACGTCACCAGCCTTACCTACTCCAAGCAGAGCCGCCAGAAGGTGAAGTGGGTGCTCGCCGTGCCGGAAGACTCTCCCTTCCAGAAGCCCGAGGACCTCGCCGGAAAGATCATCGCCACCGAGCTGGTTGAGTTCACCAAGCGCTACTTCGCATCCAAAAACATCCCCGTCAAGGTCGAATTCAGCTGGGGCGCCACTGAGGTGAAACCTCCCACGCTCGCCGACGCCATCGTCGAGGTGACTGAGACCGGAAGCTCACTTCGTGCGAACCGCCTGCGCATCATCGAAACCTTGATGGAGAGCGAAACGCAGCTGATCGCGAACAAGGAATCTTATAAGGATGACTGGAAACGCGCGAAGATCAACAACATCTCCCTGATGCTGAACGCCGCCATCGCGGCACAAGGCCGAGTGGGTCTGATGCTCAACGCGCGCAAGGCCGATCTGCGCGAGGTGATCGGCGTGTTGCCCGCGCTCAACTCCCCCACCGTCTCACAGCTCAGCGATGCAGAATGGGTCGCGCTCAACACGATTCTCGATGAGACCGAGGTTCGCGAGGTGATCCCGAAGCTCAAGGCTGCCGGAGCTACCGGCATCGTCGAGTATCCGCTCAGCAAGGTTGTTCTGTAGCACGATAGGGGAACTCTGCAGATGAAGCTGGTAAAAACGTATGGCCGAACCGCAAAGACCGCTGCCGCGATGATCGCTTCCATCGAGCGACGCGGCGCGGTCAGCACGGCGAAGGTCGAGCCTGTCGTGCGCCGCATTCTCGCGGATGTTCGCAAAGGTGGCGACGCATCCCTGAGGAAATGCGCTGCAAAGTTTGACGGCCTGGCGAAGAGCCAGCCGTTGCGGGTTAGACGTGAAGAGATGCAGGCCGCATGGGAATCCACTGCTCCCGAGCTGCAGGCCGCGATGATGATTGCACGCGGCAACATCCTTGCCTTCGCTGAAGCCCAGCTCCCCAAAGAGTGGAGCCTCGACGCAGCCGACGGCGTGAAGACCGGCCAGATCGTGCGCCCACTTGGTAGTGTTGGCTGCTATGTGCCCGGGGGACGCTATCCGCTTCCCTCCACGTTGCTGATGACAGTAACTCCGGCCCAGGTCGCTGGCGTCGAGCGCATCGTCGTCTGTTCGCCCAAACCCGCGCGCGAGACCCTCGCCGCCGCATGGCTGGCCGGGGTTACCGAGTTCTACCGCATCGGCGGAGCCCAGGCCATCGCCGCCCTCGCGTACGGCACCGCGTCGATTCAGCCAGTGGACAAGATCGTCGGTCCCGGCAATCTCTTCGTCACGGCCGCCAAGCAGTTGGTTTCCACCGAGTGTGGCATCGACATGCCAGCGGGCCCCACGGAGATCGTCGTCACCAGCGAGCGCGGTTCTGCCGCAGGCATTGCCGCCGACTTGGTCGCGCAGGCCGAACATGACCCTGAAACGCTCGCCGTCCTGATCACCAGCAACGAAGCCCTGGCAAAAGCTGTAGCCCTTGAAGCAAAGGCCCTGGCAAAGGGAAATAAGATCGCCCGCCAGTCTCTTTCAGCACAGGGCGCCATATTTGTAACGGAATCCGTTACCGAAGCGAGAGAGCTTACCAATCGCCTCGCCCCGGAGCATCTCACCGTCGATTCTGCCACCGACCTTAAGTGGGTCTCAAACGCGGGCAGTGTCTTTGTAGGCGACTACGCCCCGCAGTCGATGGGCGACTACGTCTCCGGCCCAAACCATGTTCTCCCCACGGGTCGCGTCGGCCGCGTACGCGGGGGCTTAAGCGTTCTCGACTTCGTCAAGATCATCACCGTACAGGAATACACTCGCAAAGGACTCGGGAAGCTGGGTCCACATGCCATCGCGCTAGCTACTGCCGAAGGCTTGACCGGCCATGCCGAAAGCGTGCGTATAAGGATGAGATAACCATGAGCGTATCCGTCAGAACTGCTACCATACAGCCGCGCAGGGCGGTTCTTGAGATGCCGGAGTATCACCCTCCGCTCGCAGGCCGCGACGCTCTGCGTCTCGACTTCAACGAGAACACGCTTGCTCCCTCGCCCCTGGTGCTCGACCGCCTGAAGCAGATCACGGCCGAAGGACTGACTAAATATCCCGAGCGTGAGCCGGGCGAACGCAAAGTCGCCGCCCATCTCGGCCTGGACGCCGCACAGGTCCTGCTGACCAACGGCGTCGATGAGGCGATTCACCTGGTGTGCTGCGCCTTCCTCGAACAAGGGGACGAGGCGCTCATTGCAACGCCCTCTTTCTTCATGTACGACGTCTCGATCGCCATGATGACAAGCGGCCTGGTCAAGGTGCAGGCCGATGAAACCTTGCAGTTTCCCTTTGAGCGTTTTCTTGCGGCTATCAATGAGCGCACCAAGCTCATTATCGTGGCCTCTCCCAACAACCCTACGGGAGCCACGGTCAGCCGCGCAGAGATTCTGGCCATTGCAAACGCCGCACCGCATGCTGTACTGATGGTCGACGAAGCCTACTTCCACTTTCACGGTGAGACGGTCCTCGGCGATCTTGTCACCACGCCAAACCTTATCGTCGCCAGAACCTTCTCGAAGGCGTATGGACTCGCAAACCTCCGCATCGGAATGCTTGTCGGCAACACGGAGCTGCTGTGCTACCTGCGCAAAGTCAGCTCACCCTACAACGTCAACGGGGTCGCTCTTGACTGCCTCATCGCAGCTATCGACGATGACGCCTACATCGCCTGGTACGCCGAACAGATTCGCATCGGGCGCGAGCGCATGATGGGTGGCCTTGACGAGCTCGGCGTGCATTACTTCCCCAGCGCGGCCAACTTCGTGCTGATGAAGATCGGTCCGCTTCACAAAGAGCTCGTCACTGCCGTGCGAGCTCGCGGGGTGCTTCTTCGCGACCGTTCCGGAGATCCTGGCTGCGATGGCTACGTCCGCATCACCATCGGCATCGGAGACCAGGTCACGCGTGGCCTTGAAGTCTTGAAAGCAGCACTCCATGAGATTGGCTGGAAGCCTGCGTACGGCTTCAGCGCCACAGCAAAAACCGAAGGACAGGAGCTCTAGAACGATGGCAGCAATCAAGAAGGCGCGCACGGGTACGATCAAGCGTGACACCACCGAGACGCAGATCTCCCTCAAGCTGAACATCGACGGCACCGGTGTCTACAAGGTCACGACCGGCATCCGCTTCTTCGATCACATGCTCGAGCTCTTTACCCGCCACGGCGGCTTCGATCTCACGCTCACCTGCAAGGGCGACCTCGACGTCGATCAGCACCACACTGTCGAAGACGTTGGCATCGCGCTCGGCGAAGCCTTCAACAAGGCGCTCGGAGACAAGAAAGGCATCCTCCGGGCCGGCTACTTCGTCATGGCAATGGACGAGACGCTAGCCGTCGCCGCCGTCGATCTTTCGGGCCGCGTCGCCTACGTCGTCGACGACAAAGTGAAGGTCCGACTCGTAGGAGACTTCCAGTCCGAACTGCTAGCCGACTTCTTCGACGGCTTCGCCCGCGGAGCCAAGGCCAACGTCCACGTAAAGACGATGTATGGCCGCTCGAACCACCACAAGATCGAAGCAATCTTCAAGGCCTTCGCACGCGCCCTGCGCGGAGCCTGCTCGCGCGATGAAAGGATGGCGGAGATTCTGCCGAGCACGAAGGGACTGCTGTGAAAGCTTGCTGCGAAATTCCCTACAAGCCAGCCCTATTCAGAGTCGGGCTTGTCCTACTCGCGCTGGCACCCTTTCACATATTAATGACGGAGCACTTTATTTCACTGCGAGCCAACTTGATAAGTGGCGCCTTATATGAAGCCGCACATAGCGCTTTAGCTGCAGCGACTATTTGGTACCTTGTAAGGTTGTTAATCGACTCAACCGCTCTCGTCCTGTCCTGCTTTGGTCGAGGCTTCTGGAGGGGTGCCTCAATCACCGTTGGCGCCGCGTTAGTAGTTTTTACGCCGAGACCATAATGATTCAAGTCATCGACTACAAAGCGGGCAATCTCACCAGCGTGCTCAAGGCGCTGAACTACCTCGGCGCGGAGACGCACGTCACACAGTCGCCTGACGACGTGCGCAACGCGAGCAAAATCGTCCTTCCCGGCGTGGGTCATTTTCAAGCAACGCAACTTCTGCATGATCTCGAACTCACTGAAGCCACACGCGAGGCTATCGCTCGCGGCGTCCCCTTCCTCGGCATCTGCGTCGGACTGCAGTGGCTTTACGAGGGCTCAACTGAAGCCGAGAGCACCGACGGCCTTTGCCACTTTGCCTCGAAGTGCGAGCGCTTCCCCGCCAGCTTCAACAATTCCGAGTTGAAGTCGCCGCATGTCGGATGGAACTCGCTTGAGAACATCCGTGAAGACTCGCGCCTTCTGCGTGGCGTGCCCAACGGCGGCTTCGTCTACTACACCCACTCGTGGCGAGCTCCCGTCAGCGTCGACACTGCCGCCTCGACCAACTACGGTGGCGACTTTACCGCCGCCGTCGAGCGCGACAACGTGATGGGTGTGCAGTTTCATCCTGAAAAATCGAGCACAGTCGGCCTCCAGATCCTCAAGAACTTCGTGGAGATTTCGTAATGCCTTTCGTCTATGAAGTAACGCTCGCCGAAGAGACACCGCAGCCCACCTACAAGCTCTCGCAGCAGCTGGTGCCGGCCGGAACGCTCGTCGGCACCGGACAGAACATCGCCGTTCTCTCCGATGGAAGAAGCGAGTTCCATCTGCGTGCTCCACTGCAGGGCCTGCTGGTCGGGTGGTTCACCGAAAGTGGAGACGAGCTCGACCCGGACGAACCCGTCGCACGCATCGTGGCCGAAGGCGTCGAGCGCCCGGTGGATGCAGTAACCCCCGTAAGGTCACAGCCATGCTGACCAAGCGCATCATCGCCTGCCTTGACGCAAAGCGAGCGAGGTACATCCATTGCTAACGAAGCGCATTATCGCCTGCCTCGACGTCCGTGATGGACGCGTCGTCAAAGGCATTCAGTTCGTCGACATTATCGACGCTGGCGACCCCGCCGAGCTGGCGCATCGCCATGCAGCTGCCGGAGCCGACGAGATTGTGCTGCTCGACATTACAGCCACACACGAAGGACGCGGCACCCTGCTTGACACTGTCAAGCGCACCGCTGCGACGCTCTTCGTTCCTTTCACCGTTGGCGGAGGCATCCGCTCGGCTGAAGATGCCGCAGCAGTCTTCGATGCCGGAGCCGACAAAGTAAGCATCAACTCATCGGCCATCGCGCGGCCTGAGCTCATCGGCGAAATCGGCTCCAGCTTCGGCGCGCAGGCTGTCATCGTGGCCATCGACGCTCGCCGCGCAGAAAACTCTGCCGACCCAGTTGGCGACGCCGAGGTCTACGTCGCCGGAGGCCGCAAACCCACAGGCCGCAAGGTCGTCGAGTGGGCCCGCGAAGCCGAGCAACGCGGCGCAGGCGAAATCCTCCTCACCAGCATGAACACCGACGGGATGCGCAACGGCTTCGACTGCGAGCTGACCGCGCGCGTCTCAGAAGCCGTGCAGATTCCCGTTATCGCCAGCGGAGGTGCAGGGTCTGCGGCACACTTCGCCGAGGTCTTCGGCCGAGGCAAAGCCGATGCCGCACTCGCCGCCAGTATCTTCCACTTCGGCGTGACCGACTCACGCGAGCTCAAAGCGGAACTCGAACGCGCAGGCGTTCCCGTAAGGCTACCGTGCTAGGACTGCGCATAGAACGATTCGTCTGGTACTCCTTCTGGAGCCTTCAGACGCTGGGACTGCTCTGTCTCAGCGGCAACGAATCCTTCGCGATCACCCGTATTGGTTTCATTGCCCGCATTATTGCTGTCATCGTCCTCGAGCCCGGATTCATTGTCATGCAGGCAGTCGTCGAGCACATCACCGTAGCTACTCTTATGCAGCAGTTCTGGCTCGGTGCCTTCAGCGCCGTTGCCTTCAACGCCGTCTTTCTTTTCACCATCCTTGTTTTCATCCGCAACCTCCGTCCCTCGCGACAGAACTGAGAAAATACAGCATGCTCATCCCATCCATCGACCTCATGGGCGGTCGCATCGTCCAGCTCGTTCAAGGTGAAAAACTCAAGCTGGCCTTCGACGACTTCGACTACTGGATTGATCGCTTTTCGAAGTATCCGCTGGTCCAACTGATCGATCTCGACGCCGCCATGCGCCAAGGCTCAAACGCCGATCTCATCTCACAGTTCACCACGAAGCTCCCTTGCCAGGTCGGCGGCGGCCTGCGTACAGCTGAAGACGGTAAACGCATGCTTGACCTCGGCGCAAAGCGCGTGATCTATGGCTCGTCGCTCTTCGGTGGTGCCAACGAGGCCGACCGCAAGCGCCATCCGCTCATCAATCTCGACTTCGCCGCAAAACTTCGCGATTTTCTCGGTGAGGAACAGCTTGTCTTCTCGGTCGACACCAAAGGAGGACAGGTCGCGGTGCGCGGCTGGAAGGAGAACGTCGCCCTGACCCCCGAAGAGGCCGTGACCTGGCTCGAAGATTTTTGCACGGCCTTCCTCTATACGCACGTCGATACCGAGGGTACGATGACCGGCTTCCCGATCGACGTCGCCGCGATCCTGCGCGCAACCACGGCCAAACAGCTCATCGTCGCAGGTGGCATCAAGGAGCGCGCCGAGGTGGACGCACTCGACGCCATGGGCGTGGACGCCGTGGCTGGAATGGCCGTCTATTCAGGTGCCATGGAGGCTTAGTTGTTATCAGGGCTGTCGGGAAGAGCGTAATACCCCTTGCGCGCCTGGACCTTGGTGTCCTTGCCACACGAGATACTCAGCGCACGGAAGCTTCCATCGGCCTTCAGGTTCGTGGGCGTGTAGCTGGCAAGGTATTGCGTGCGCAATTCGTCCTGAATCTGATTAAAGGCCTCCTGCAGCTTTTTTCCATTGCTTCCGACGTTGATCACGCGGCCGCCTGTCTCCCGAGCCAGGCGATCCATGTCGCCCGCTCCGGTATAGCCGAAACTCCCGTAGAAGCCACGGTCCGCAATCAGAATGACGTAGATGATTGCGTTGGACTTCTGCGCGGCTTCGACCGCGGTTCTGATCGTCTCCTGTGATCCCTGGTCGGCTCCGTCGGTCAGCATCACCAGAACCTTGCGTCCTGCCTCCTGACGGAGCTTGTCGTGAGCAGCAAGGTAGACAGCGTCATAAAGCAGGGTTCCGCGGGGCGTACTGTTTCCTGTCACCGAGCCGGTTCCGGCTCCGGTATTGATGCTGGCCTTGTTGAGAGCCCGCCTCAGCTCCCCTGGCGAGTTGGTATAGTCCGCCAGCAGATCCACGTTGATATCGAAGGAGATCAGGAATGCTTCGTCCTTCGGAGTCAGCACATCTTTCAGAAACTCCGCGCCTGCTTCCTGCTCCATCGGTAGAACGTTCTGCTGGCTGCCGCTGGTGTCGAGCAGAATCCCAATCGTCAAGGGAAGGTTTTTTTCCTGAGTAAAGTTCTTGGTCTTCTGTGGGACCTTGTCCTCGGCGATCTCGCAGTCGTCCTTGTGCAGATTGGTGATGTATCCATTCTTATCGCGGACGGAAAAATAGATGTTCACCAGGTTGACGTTCACCTTCAGGGTCTGGGTGTCACCGATGTCGACCGGCTGCTCACCGGGAGCGGAGCTGGAGGGCGGCGGTCCGCCGGGCGAAGGAGCTTCCTGGGCGCACAACGTGGAAGTGAGACCGAAAGGCAGTGCGAACAGGAGGACAAAAGCACACGTAGAGAGGCGCATGTCATATTTAGACGAATCAGGACGCCACGAGTCAGCGAAAAAATAATTGATAGTGAGACTGTTGCGTCAGGATAGGCGGCTGCGTCCTACAGACAAGGGTTCCGCCGGGGCTATCTTCATTGTGATAGCCTCCTTATCCTGTCGCTGGTACTCTGGTAGCTGGTAACGCTCAGAGCCGGTAGGCCTGGGTGGATGTTAGTACGGGGGTTTTTGATTGGTCAGGCAAAGCGTATTGGCGGGAGTTCTGGCGTTTATGACGCTGGGGCAGCAACAGACACAGAAGACGGCCGAGGAAGCATCGGCCGCACAGCAGATCCCCGATGCGCCGCGCCCGCAGGTCGGTCTTCCTGCACTTAACTCCGTAAGACCGGGCATGGGAACCACGCCGAACACGAACGGCGACCAGCCTCCTGCCGACCAGCAGGCACCGCCTTCCAGCCTGCCCTCGTCACCCGCCGCTCAGCAACATCCTGATGATGGTCCACCTCCGGACCTTCCAGCCTCAGGAGAAGGCGTAGACGCCTTCAAACTGGTTGTTCGGACGAACTTCGTTGAAGTTCCCTTCACCGTCAAGGACAAGAAGCAGAAGCTGGTTCCCGGCATTACCTGGCGCGAGGTCAGGATCTATGAGAACAACCTGCCGCAGCGCATCAGCATCTTCACGGTCGATCCCTTCCCGCTGTCGGTCGCAATCGTCATCGACCAGAGCCTGACCCCGGACAACATGGCCAAGGTGAACAACTCTCTGGCCGCGCTGCAGGGCGCCTTCGCCCCCTACGATGAGGCTGCGGTCTACACCTACAACAACGGCCCCCAGCGACGCACTGACTTCACCGCCGCGAACAGCGCGCGCCTTGAGTTCGCCTTGAACAACTCCAAGAGCACGGGCCGCGAGGTCTACATGAATATGGGCGGTCCGCTGGCGCAGACGACGGTCATCAACGGGCGCAACTTCGATCCGAACACGGCTCCGATCCGTAACAGCCCAGCGATGGAGCTCAAAGTCCCCAAGGAAGTTCATACCCTCAACGATGCGATCCTTGAGGCCGCCAAATCGATGACGACGCGCGCCAAAGGCCGCCGCCGTGTGATTTACGTGATCAGTGATGGCAAGGAGTACGGCTCGAAGGCCAAGACCAAGCAGGTGATCCAATACCTGCAGACCAACAAGATCTCGGTCTACGGTACGCTGGTGGGCGATTCCTCGCTTCCAGTCGTCGGCTTCCTGGACAAGATCCACCTTCCGTTGACGATGCGGGACAACGTTCTTCCGGTCTATACCAACGAGACCGGCGGCAACCTGGACGCCGAGTTCCGCCAGCGTGGTATTGAAGAGAGCTTTCAGAATATATTCAAAGAGGTCCGTACCCAGTACACGATCGGCTACTACACGCACCAGCCATTCATCGACGGCAAGTATCGCACGATCGATGTGCGTGTGCTGCGCCCGGATCTGACCGTCATCGCCAAGAAGGGTTACATCCCTCTGGCGAGCGACTCCGGCCCGCTGAACGTAATCAGTCCCAACAAATAAAGCAGTCCGCAAGAGACGATGCTCGAAGCAAACGCATTTCTGGCGCTTGCCGCCGCAGTTTTGTGGGGCGGCGGCGACTTCTCCGGCGGCATGGGAGCCAAGCAGGCCGGCGGAACGATGGCTGGCGCGCTGCGCGTGGTGCTGACCAGCCACGCAGCCAGCTTCTGCGTCCTGGTGGCCATCGCTTCGGTACGAGGCGATTCGTTTCCCCACGGCGCCCCCCTGCTGTGGGGGCTTCTTGCGGGAGTGATGGGCGGACTTTCCCTCACAGGCTTCTACATTGCCCTGTCACGTGGAGCAATGGGCGTTTCGGCGGCGATCAGCGGGCTGCTGGCGGCGGCGATTCCGGCGGCGATCTCGATTGCCGGGGAGGGCTCGCCGGGATGGCAGCGAATCGCCGGGTTCGTTGTGGCCGGAGCTTCGATCTGGATCATCGCGGCGGGCGACAATCCCGAGGCGAAGCCGGTTTCGCGCGGGACGACATGGCTGGCCATTCTCTCGGGCGCGGGCTTCGGGGTTTACTTTACTGCGCTGAAGTTTGCCGGAGTCGCTGGTGTGGTGTGGCCGATGGCGACGGCCAGGATCGGGAGCCTGACGACTTGCTCCCTTCTTCTTGTCATTACGCTGGCCCGGGAAAAGACCAGGGGGCGGGGTTGGCTGCCTCGCAAGGCCATCTTGTGGGCGCTCTCCACTGCACTGCTCGATACGTCGGGCAACCTGCTCTTTATCGCCTCGACGAGAGCCGGAAGGCTGGACGTCGCGGCAGTCCTGGCCTCGCTTTATCCAGCCTCGACGATCCTGCTGGCGGCCTGGATGCTCCATGAACGGCCGACGCGACGGCAGGGCCTTGGGATGCTGGTGGCTGCGGCCGCGGTGGTGATGATTACCCTGTAACCCTCCCCACCCCTTTTTGCGCAAAGTCTTCATTCCACATAATTTAGGTCCGGACTATCTGGCTAAAATATTGATGACAGATGGTTTATACGTAAGCTGCATATAATAAACGGCTTATAAGATGGATCCCTGGCAGCATAAGCGAAATACAGGGATTCCTCGACTCGCTGCGCTCGCTCGGAATGACGATCGCGGGGTTGATGATCGCAGGGGGTTGATGATCGCAGGGGGTTATTAGCCCTACTTCTATTATAAGAACGCCGCTGAAACTAATCGGCAGCTCTTATCTCCTTTTGTTCTTGGAGATAGATACGTCCTGCGCTTGACAGGTGATTCCGAGCCACCAGCCCAGCAGGGTGAGGCCCGCGAAGATGCCGACGACGACAAGGTTTGGATAGACGATGATCCCGTGGACTCTCGGCTCGTGGCCTGGGATTCCGGCCCAGTGGGAGGCCTGGGGGAGGAGAAATGGGACATAGAAAAACGGCGTCCAGTAGGAGAGGGAGAGCAGCGCGGCAGCGGTAAATCCGGCTTTGGGTTCGGTGGAGCGGCGCCAGAGCAGCCACGTGGCAGTACCCGCGACACCGGCAAAGAGAAAGAGCAGAATGCCGGAGTGATAGCGGGCGTGGGGATGCCAGAGAGGGTTGAGCAGGTGGTTTGGGCTCCAGTCCAGCAGAAACGACATCACGGAGCCGCCCAGAAGGATAAAGGTGAGGAGAAGCCTGGCTGCCAGTGTCCGTTTCATAGAAGGTCTCTGCACTCCCTAATTAGTGAGTGATTGCTCACTATATAATTCACCCTTACTCTTTGCAAGGGAGCATGAGGTCAGGGATATGTCATGAAGGTCCAGACAGAAGGAAAAAGACGGGGACGACCGAGCCGCAGAGCCGAGATTGTCGCGGCAACGGAGAGGCTGGTGCGGGAACGGGGAGTTCCGGGGGTGACGACGAGGGCGATCGCCGAGGCGGTTCCCTGCTCCGAAGGGGCGATCTATGTGCACTTCAAGGACAGGCTAGACCTGATTTTGGCGGTACTTGAAGAGAGCCTTCCGGCGATGCTGGTTCCGCTGCACGCGCTGAAAGAAAAGACGGGACTGGATACGGTGGAGGCCAACCTTGCGATTGCATTGAGAGGGCTGGTTGAATTTCATCGCCGGGTGATGACGATGCTGTGTTCGTTACTCGGGGAGGCGGAGCTGCGGGAGCGATTCCGGCGATCATTGAATGAGGACGGCCGGGGGCCTGATCGTGGTATGGCTACGCTGACGAACTATATCGAGAACGAGAAAAGGCTGGGCAGAGTTTCGGCTGGGGTGGATGCGAGCAATGCAGCACGTGTGCTGATGTCGGGCTCGTTTTTCCATGTGTTCACGATGGAGCTGCTGGGGGCCGATGACCTAGATGCGGAGAAGTTGGTGAAGCAGGTGTTGCAGAGTGGAGGCAATGCGGTTTGAGCTTCGCTCGAAGGCTAGAGCTTGATTTTGCTGGGGTCCATGGTGGGATCGGGGTATTTGAGCCTCAGGCCCTTCATCGCCTCTACAAGAATCTCTGAGATGGCTACGTTGCGATACCACTTGTAGTCAGAGGGGATCACGAACCAGGGGGCATGTTTGCGGCTGGTGGCTCCGAGGAGGTAGTTGTAGGCGTCCTCGTATTGAGGCCAGAACTCACGCTCGCGAAAGTCGCTCTCGGAGAGTTTCCAGTGCTTGTCGGGGGTGTCGATACGGGATTGGAGACGGCGGGTCTGTTCCTGGTAGGAGATGTGGAGGAAGAATTTGAGGATGACGACATCATTGTCGTAAAGCATGGACTCGAACTCGAGGATGTCTTCGATGTGCTGATCGAGTTTGCTTGCAGAGATGAGCTTGTGTACCCGGGGGACGAGGATGTCCTCGTAGTGGGAGCGATTGAAGATCTGGATGATTCCCCGAGGAGGGACCTGGGCGTGAATGCGCCAGAGGAAGTCGTGACGCTTCTCAAGCGGCGTGGGCTCCTTGAAGAAGGAGATGTTGCAGCCCTGCGGGTTGATTCCTGCAAAGATGTGGCTGATGGCCCCATCTTTTCCTGCGGTATCCATGCCCTGCAGGACGATGAGAAGAGCCTTCTGCTGGCTGGCATAGAAGACCTCCTGGAGAGCGGAGAGCTTCTGGCAATGATCTTCGAGGGCAGCCTTTGCAGCATCCTCGTGCTTGAAGGAGCCAGTATTGTCGGTCGCGATGCGGGAGAGTTTGACCTTCGCGTCCGGTTTGACCAGATAAGGCGATTTGAGTTTCATCGGATGAGCCGGGTCCGGCCTTGCGCCTCAGGTGGTTTTTCCTACGGAGGAAAGTATCGCACAGACGTTTGCCTTCGCCTGGCGCCGAGGGTGATTTACTTAGCGGTCTCTTCCGGCTTAGGCGTAACGGTGTGCGCGTCGGCGGGCTTGTTGACTTCCTCGGTGACGCCCTTCATGCCGTCCTTGAAGCCACGAAGTCCCTCGCCGAGTCCCTTGCCGAGCTCAGGCAGCTTTTTGCCGCCGAAGAGCACCAGGACAACGACTGCGAGGACGATGAGATGTGTCGGTGTAAATAGTTCGCCCATGGAAGATCTCCCCTTGCGCCGCCGCGCGTTGCCTTGCACGGTATAGACGGCGGCAGACCCTATTGTCGCACAGGAGCGAGATAGGTGCAGTGGACGTTGCGGCGAAGAACCCCGGGGCCTTGAAGCGATCCAGGATTCTTCGCCACGCTGAGAATGACGGCGATAAAAGCAGGTCGTGACTCGAGATAGAGCAAACAAGCTCCGAAACGTTATATCTTGGAAGGGAAAGCGAAATGCAGGAGCTGATGTTGGAGAAGAAGACGCAGGAGTTTGTGTTGCCCGAGGGAACCAGGAAAGAACAAGGTTTTGGCCGCCGTGCATGGATAGGAGCGCTGGCCGCCGCTCTGCTAACCGTCGCGAGCGGAACCGCAACTGCACAGAGCAGCAGCAGCAGTACCCAGCTCAGCACCAGTCCGCAGACTACGACGACGACCAGGCCGAAGACGAAGATCGGTTTCATCGCGCCTGTGACCTACGACAACAAGTATGAGATCTACGGCGGCGTCAGCTTCATGAACTTCCAGGGTGGGCAGTCTCTGCCGACGCGCATGAACATGGGCGGCGCCGAGGTGCTGGCGACCTACTGGCTTACACCGAAGTGGGGCCTGGGCGGAGAGTGGCGCGGCGAGTGGGGAACAACTCCTGTCACTCCTAACATCGTATTCAACGGCCGGGCGGCGGCCTCGTTGAACGGAGGAATGCTGGGAGCGCAGTATCGCGGCCCCAAGAACCAGTATGCCGCTCTGAACTACCACGCGTATGCGGGAGCAATGTACGGCAAGTTTGACTACACAACCGATCCGACGCCGCTGGGTATGTATACGAACAGGACCAAGCCGATGGCTGCTCTTGGGATTAGCGTTGACGTCAATCACACCAAGAACCTGGCGTTCCGGCTTTCGCCTGATCTGATCCTGGAGCACTTCGGAACCGAGACGCGGGAGTTTTTTGCGATCTCGGGTGGCGTGGTGTATCGGTTCGGAAAGCGATAGACGCGAGGCTGAAGGATAGAAGGGCGGGCCGCTGGATACTCTGGCGGCCCGCTCTTTTTTGTGTCTGACGAGTTGTGCGTGACAAGGCTTTTTGGCTTGTCCCCGATCGTCATCGGATGTACGGACGAAATACAGGGATTCTTCGACTCGCTTCGCTCGCTCAGAATGACGTGTCCTTGTCATTTAAAAATGGATGGCGGAAGGGGTTAACCGCCTCCGTTGCCCTGCCGGAGAAATTGTGCCGAGACGGGGTTTTCGTAGAAGGAGTAATCGCGGGTGACGACGGTGAGGCCGCTGGAAGAGACGAAGTAGTTCTTCTTGTCTTCCTGGGGATCGTAGCCGATGACGGTTCCGTCGGGAATGTGGACGTCGCGGTCGATGATGGCATGGCGGATACGGCAGTGCCTGCCGATGTTGACGTGAGAGAAGATGACGGAGGAGTCCACGTCGGCGTAGGAGTTGACGCGGACATCCTGCGAGAGGACGGAGTTGCGGACGACGGCCCCGGAGACAATGGAGCCGGCCGAGACGATGGAGTTGATGGCCATGCCGGTGCGTCCGGGCTCGCCGAAGACAAACTTGGCGGGCGGGTACTGGTAGGGCCGGGTCCGCATGGGCCAGGACTTGTCGTAGAGATTGAAGATGGGAGTGACGCCGGCGACGTCCATGTTGGCTTCGTAGTAGGCCTCGAGGGTTCCGACATCGCGCCAGTAGAGGGCGTTCTGCTTGTTCTCGTCGACGAAGTTGTAAGCCTGCATGCGATAGCGGCTGAGAAGGTTGGGCAGGATGTTGTGGCCGAAGTCGTGCTTGGACTGCGGGTCTTCGGCGTCCCGAATCAACTCGGGCAGCAGGACATCCGTGTTGAAGAGGTAGATGCCCATGGACGCATCGACCATCTCAGGATTGAAGGGGGAGCGGAGATCGGTCTGCTTCGGCTTCTCGATAAAGCCGACGACCTCTCCGTTGCGTGCGACCTCGACGACTCCGAAGGCGGAGACCTCTTCAGGTTTGACCGGGAGGGTGGCGATGGTGACGTCGGCACCTGATTCCTGGTGATGCTCGAGCATCAGGGCGTAGTTCATCTTGTAGATGTGGTCGCCGGAGAGGATAAGGACGTACTTCGGCTCTTCGGATCCGATGGAATAGATGTTTTGATAGACGGCGTCGGCGGTTCCCTGGTACCAGGACTTGGAGACGCGCTGCATGGGAGGGAGAATCTCGATGAAATCGCCGAGCTCGTTTGCGACGACGGATCCCCAGCCCTCGCGGATGTGGCGGTTGAGGGAGAGCGCCTTGTACTGGGTAAGGATATAAACCCTGCGCAGGTCGGAGTTGATGCAGTTAGAGAGGGTGATATCAATGATGCGGTACTGGCCGGCAAAAGGTACGGCAGGTTTTGCACGGTCACGAGTCAGTGGGAAGAGACGTTCACCGGCACCACCGGCTAACAGAACACCAAGCGTATCTTTCATCTTTCGGCAACCTCAGAACTGGTCCCTCCGGGGACCGTGAGTGTTCGGATGCACAAAACGGTGAACGCGTCCGAGGGAGGAACCGCGAGTCTACCACGCTTAGATTGATTTTGTTCTTCTAGAAATCACGGGCAGGACAGCCCGAACGCGCGACGCGCGGGCCATAGAAAGAGAGTAGCCGTCGTCAGACGGTTGGAGCTTCGCCGGACTCGCCGGATTCGTTGATGCTGATCCGGAGCGATTTCAGGAAGCTGAGGTCACTGTTGGTGAAGGGACCTTCGAGCTCCTCAGAGACCTCTTCCGTCTGCTCGGATTCGGAGTCCACTTCGTTGAGCCCGATCGTGGCCTCAAGCATCAGCAGGACGTCGAAGCCCTGCTCGCGGATGTCCTTGACGACGACGGCGATGTCTTCAGACTCAGAGACCGTCTCATGGATGGCTTCGCCAAGCTTCTGAATGAGGTTCTTTACTTTTTGATTCAATGCCACCTCCGGGCTGCTCGATATACGTCTGACCTCGCATCGGGTATTCCCGGCTGAAGGAGACCGGCGGGAACGGCATTGCGGGTACTTCGAAGATATGACGACAGAATACGCCCATCGGTAAGCGCGCTGCAACGAGATTGAATCAGGGAAGATTCGTTTCGAATATCGGTGTAATTTCTTGCGAAGTGCCGATCGAAATCAAGCGATCGTATGGTGATCAGACCAGGCGCCTTGAAGCCGATGAGCAAGATCCTGCACAGGGACGGTTCTGCGCGGGCCCCACACGACCACTCCTACGGCGGCAGCACAAAATCCAGCGGTTATCCAGAGTATTCCCTTCATGAAACTACCTCCCGGGTTGATATCCCGGCTTGGATGCAGATGACTGTTTCTGCGTTTGACGTGGACGGAAGTCTTTTGCAGAGGAGGGTGGAACGGCTACACTCTTCGATATGGATTCGGTACGCTTAGGCCGGGCGCTTGGAGTGGGTGCGCGGGCCGCCGCCAAGACCCTGGTGACGGCTGTGGATGCAGCGACCTCGCCGAACCCTTCGACCGGACAAACTCCGTCGACCTCCCAGCGACCAAGTCAGCGATCTTCTACAAGTGCGCGGCCCTCGATGGCTCAGGCAGCGCAGCAGGTGACACGCACCGCAGCCCAGGCGAAGCGAACGACGGAGGGTGTGGCGCGCGGAGGAAAAAAATTCGGTGAATCCGTGTGGAGACCGTTCGTGCGGTTATCGGGCGTTCTCTGGCTGGAGTTTACCGGGGTCTTCTTCGGGATCTTTGCACTGTATGCCGGCAGTGGAGCCTGGAAGCTGCGAGGGGACCTGCGCGAGACGGCGGGAAATCACGATGCGCATATGCACTTCCTGATGGCGACGGTGATGGCGGCGGTCTTCGGCTACTTCTGCGTCAGCAGCTTTCTACGTGCGCGGCGCAAAGAACGAGCTCGTTGAACTAGTCCGGCTCTCCCCGATGCAGAATCATCTCCGCAATATCCTGCACTCGTTCTACGGTGATGCCGTGGCGCTGCTGGATGGCCAGGGGATGATCGGGATTGGAGATTGTGAACAGCGGACGCTGCCCGACGGGCTGAGTGTGGATATCGACCTCGAGGTTGATGGTATTTCCGAAGAGAAATAAATCGTTGTTCAGCCAGCCGGAGAAAGGCTGTTCCTGCTCGCGTCCCTCGGTGTTCCACAACTCGTTGGAACGGATGAAGTTCATGGGACTTACCTCTGCCCATACCCCCCAGACGAACGGAGCCTGGAGCCCGTGTACCGGCACCAGGATGCGCCCGCGCAGGTAGAAGTCCCTGTTATCGATCACGCACTGATCCGCGGTAATCACGACACGTTCTTCCAGTTCTTCGGAAGGAACGGCCAGAACCGCCTGCGGTGCCTTAACGCTGTACTTCAAGGGCAGAACATCGTGCCGCTCCCCGCAAACCGTGCAGGCAAATCCGCTGAATACCTCTCCGCCCATGAGTTCATTCTTCCATAAAAGAACTCCAGGGAGACGAGTACACTTGAGCGTTATGTCGAAGACGATTCCCCTTCCGCCGGTCAAGCCTTCGCAAACAAGCTCAGGAATTCCCATCGATGCGGTTTATGACACCGAGCACCTAGCGGAGTTCGATCCGGCAGCACAGCTGGGCGAGCCTGGAGAGTATCCGTTCACGCGGGGAATTCAACCGACGATGTATCGCGGACGGCTCTGGACGATGCGGCAGTATGCGGGCATGGGCGACGCAGAGGAGTCGAACCGGCGCTATAAGTTTCTGCTGGCGCAGGGTGCAGGCGCGGGAAAGGGCAAGGGAGGGCTAAGCGTCGCCTTCGATCTGCCGACGCAGATCGGGTATGACTCGGATTCGCCGATGTCCCTGGGCGAGGTAGGCAAGGTAGGAGTGGCGATCGATTCGATCGAAGATATGGAACGGCTGTTCGATGGGATTCGACTGGATGAGATCTCCACATCGATGACGATCAACGCTACAGCCTCGATTCTTCTGGCCCTGTATGTCGCGGTGGCGAGGCGACAGGGAGCCGACGTTAGAAAGTTGAACGGGACGGTGCAGAACGACATCCTGAAGGAGTACATTGCGCGCGGCACATACATCTATCCGGTGAACCATGCGATGCGACTGGTGACAGACATCTTTGCGTGGGCGGCGAATGAGGTTCCGGAGTGGAATACGATTTCGATCTCCGGCTATCACATGCGGGAGGCCGGATGCACGGCGGTGCAGGAGGTGGCCTTCACGCTGGCCGATGGCATGACCTATGTGCAGGCGGCGCTCGATGCGGGCCTGGAGATTGATGCATTTGCCCCACGGCTGAGCTTCTTCTTCAACGCGCATAACAACCTGCTGGAAGAGGTCGCGAAGTTTCGTGCAGCGCGACGGATGTGGGCGCGGATCATGCGCGAATACTTTGGCGCGAAGAATCCGCGGAGCTGGATGCTGAGGTTTCATACGCAGACGGCAGGCTCGACGCTGACGGCGCAGCAGCCGGAGAACAACATCGTTCGCACGACGGTGCAGGCGCTGGCTGCGGTGCTGGGAGGAACACAATCGCTGCATACCAATGGATTCGACGAGGCGCTGGCATTGCCGACCGAGCAGGCAGCGAGAATCGCGCTGCGGACCCAGCAGATTCTGGCGAACGAGAGCGGCGTAGCGGAGACTGTAGACCCGCTGGCGGGTTCGTACTACGTGGAGACGCTGACCAACGAGATTGAAGAGCGCGCAGAGGAGTACATCACAGCGATCGAGCGGTTCGACCTGGGCGGCAAGTACGGAATGTTGCGGGCGATCGATCAGGGATATGTGCAGCGGGAGATTCAGAATGCTGCTTATGCCTACCAACGGGCGGTGGATGAGAGGACAGCGATCGTGGTGGGTGTGAATGAGTATGTGAACACGACGGAGACACCGGTGCCGATTCAACGGATCGATGAAGAGTTGGAGAGGCGGCAGGTGGATCGGGTGAAGGAACTACGGGGCCGCCGGGATCCGGAGGTTCATACGGCTGCGTTGCGTGGCGTGGAAGATGCGGCCAGGAGTGGGGAGAACCTGATGCCGCGGATTGTGACTGCAGTGGAGGCTTACGCCACCGTGGGCGAGATTGCAGATATACTGCGTGGCGTGTTTGGAGAGTACCGGGAGACGGTGGTGGTATGAGATATACGAGTTTCAGATACACGGAGAACTGACACGGATCTTTCGAGGGATTGGCGGCACAAACAACAAGGCCGCAAAGAAAAATTATTCCGGAGATAACACCACTACTTTTCTACCGCATCTTTGGAACGTCCCAATAGAGTGATTCAAAAAAAGATAATTGCGAAAAAAGGTAGTGTTCTGCAATGTTGCAATGCTACTGTTTGTTGCTGCTCTCCCGGCCCAATCTGAAACCGAGAAGGAGTGACACATGCAATTGGTTCCTGCGGCAGCCCTTTCCTTTGTGCTCGTGGCAGATGCGCTTTGCATTATCAGATGTCAGAAAACAGAAGCTCCTGTGGCTACAGCTTCAGCGCCGGTTGAACAAGCTCAGAGCTCGTCACCGAAAGCATCGAAGCCCCGTGACGGATGTATCCCCGTCACCGCCGACAACTTCCGCCGCGCCGAGATCCTCTCAGGCAAGTGGAAGTTCCCTGAAGCGCCGCCCGCGACATAAAGACCCGATGTTGAAGTCAACAGCGAACAAGGTCTGGTGACTTCGAAGAAGTGAGGTAAACAGCTTTCCATCAGTCCATGTAAAAGGCTTCGATCACGAAAGGAGCTTCCCTCCATGACGATGATTGAACTGGGCTCAAAATTCATTCGCCGCGGACTCTGGCTCTTCGTCTTCGGCCTTGTCATCGGCTTCGGACCATGGGCGCATTACATGCATGGCGCGATGGAAGAGGTACAACCCGCTTTCCTTAAGAACGTCACTCTGTGGTGGGGCTGTCCGTGGACGCTCTCCGTCTACGTGACCCAAGTCGGAAGTCTTGCGATGGTCCTCTTCGGCCTCTGCTATATGGTCAGCGGTCGTTCCACCTCGACGCCTGCTTCTGCAGGGGAGAGATTGGCGCTCACTCTCTGCTTGTTCGGCATCGTGTCGGAGTTCGTTGCAGGCTATCTCTTCTACTTCGTCGTCAACTCCATCTGGCCGAACTTCTACTTCACCCCTATCGATGAAGGAAAGCATCTCTGGCTCGGCGTGCAGGGTGCATGTATCGCCCTTTGCGTCGCAGGAGCCGTTCTCGCAGTGAAAGGAATTGGACGAGCCATGGATGCAGCCGCACAAAAGGAAGACCTGCGTCTGCCTTCAACAGAGATCGGAAGCTCGAGGATCTCAAAGACAAGTAGATGACCGAAGCGAAAGCCTTCAGGGAGAAAGCAATGACAAAGATCCTTCCGAGAATCGTAGTATCGATAGCCGCGGCGTTCTTGATGCTTTCGCTAACCGCATGCGAACAACCGAAGAAAGAAGCAGCTATGACGTCACCAACGCAGACCGCATCTTCCGGCGATGTTCAGAACAATCTCCTGCACGCCCGCGCCGTCCAGGCCGTCATCTGGGGCATGCCTGCCGTCAACTACGACCTCATGCTCCAGGAGATGCTCACCAAGACCACGGGCAAAGTCGGCCAGGTCATCTACTGGGGACGTCCGATGGAGTATCACAACCAAACTCTCACGCCCAATCCCGACGCCCTCTACTTCATGGTCTTCTTCAATACTAAGGACGGCCCCGTTGTCCTCGATCTTCCTCCCGGCGATCAAAACGGCTCCTTCAACGGCAACATCGTCAACATCTGGCAGATGCCTCTCGAAGACGCCGGCCTCCTCGGCTACGACAAGGGCAAAGGCGGCAAGTACCTCATCCTTCCTCCCGGCTACAAAGGCAAGCCGCCTGCAGGGTACATTGCTCTCCAGTCAGACACCTTCGGCGGCTATATGCTCTTCCGTGCCAATTTCAAGAGCCACTCCGACGCCGATGTTCAAGCCGCCATCGACTACGGCAAGCGTATGAAGATATACCCGCTCTCCGCCGCCGCTCATCCGCCGGAGACCGTCTTCACCGACGTCAAAGACATCGACTTCGACTCCACCATCAAGTACGACGCCAGCTACTTCGACCACCTCAACAACATCATCCAGTCTGATCCCTGGCTCGACCGCGACCGCGTCATGATCGATCAGCTCGCCTCCATCGGTATCGAGAAGGGCAAGGCGTTCCAGCCCTCCGATCAGTTGAAAGCCACGCTCAACTCCGCCGCGCAGGACGCCCGTGCCTTCCTCTACGCAAAATACGACGAGGGCTTCCCGCCCTTCTTCTCACCCAGCAGCCGCTGGTTATTTCCTGGATATCCCGAACTTGTAAAAGCTCAGAGCACCGCCTACGGAGATCCGAACGCTGATCCTGTGGACAAGCGAGCCGTCGTATACACCGTCGGCTACGTCGGCATCAAGAATCTCGGCGGTGGCCAGATGTACCTTATTTCCATCAAGGATAAGGACGGCAACGCCTTCGACGGCTCGAAGACGTACAAGGTAGCGGTCCCACCCAACGCGCCGGTCAAGCAGTACTGGTCCCTCACCGCCTACGACCGCGAACTCCACACGCTCATCAAGGGGGTCAATCGCGCCAGCCGCTCCTCCCAGATCCCGGAACTCCAGAAGAACCCCGACGGCTCTATTGACCTTTATCTTGGTCCCAAGGCTCCTGACGGCAAAGACGCTAACTGGATCCCAACCGACCCCAATCGCAAGTTCGAACTGATGTTCCGTGCCTATGCTCCGACTGAGGCATTGTTCAAGAAACAGTGGATCTTACCCGACGTTGAAAAACAGTAGGCAAATCATTCTTGAGAAGGTCGTGTTCCGAAAGGACAACAGATGAAGACCACGCTAATTCGTTACAGCCTTCTGCCCCTCACCGGCCTCGCCATCATCCTCATCATCGGATGCAACGAGGCCAAAAAGACCGCTGAAGGCGGCCTTACTCCCGCTGACGCCCGCGCCATCGCGAAGGAGGCCTTCATCTACGGCTTCCCCATGGCTGCCAACTACAACACCATGTACAAGCAGGCGATTGATACCACCAGCAAGGACTACCGCGCTCCCTTCAACACTCTGACCAGCGCTAAATCCGTGGCCACACCTGACGACAAATTTGTCGTCACCCCCAACTCGGACACGCCGTACTCCTATCTCTGGATGGACCTGCGCACCGAACCTCTCGTCGTTTCCATGCCCAAGATCGAACCCAACCGCTACTACACCGGCCAGATGATCGATCTCTACACTTACAACTTCGCTTACCTCGGCACGCGCTCTTACGGCAACGATGGGGGAACCTTCCTCATCGCCGGTCCCACGTGGAAGGGCGACAAACCCATCGAGGTGAAAGACGTCGTCCGATCCGAGACCGAGTTCGCCTACATCCTCTTCCGCACGCAACTCTTCAACGTGGCCGATCTGCCCAAGGTCAACAGAATTCAGTCGCAATACAAAGTGCAGCCGCTCAGCGAGTTCCTCAAGGAACCTGCTCCCGCCGCTGCGACCGCAGTCAGTTGGCCCAAACCCGCGGACATCATGAAGCCCAGCGCCGACATCTTCCCAATTGTCAACTTCCTCTTCCAGTTCTGCCCGCCCAATCCCTCTGAGAGCGGTCTGCTGGCGCGCTTCGCCAAGCTGAACATCGGCCCCAACCAGACCTTCGACATGGCGAAGTTCTCTCCTGAGATCCAGCAGGCGATTAACGACGGCATCAAGGACTCCGCCACAGACCTTCAAACCTTGATGAAAAAGATCAATGCCGACGAAGTCTCCAGTGGCGACATGTTCGGCGCCCGCGACTTCCTCAAGGACAACTATCTCTACCGCTACACAGGAGCCAAGCTGGGTCTCTATGGCAACTCCAAGCAGGACGCTATCTATTTCGCCTACTTCGTCGACGCCAACCACCTGCCGCTCGACGCATCGAAGACCAGCTACGAGCTTCATTTTGCCAAGGGAGATCTGCCTCCGACGAAAGCCTTCTGGTCGCTGACGATGTATGACGGCAAGACACAGCTGCTGGTGGCCAATCCTCTCAAGCGCTACCTCCTCAACTCCACCACGCTCAAGAGCTACAAGTACGGCCCCGACGGCTCGCTCACCCTGTACATCGCACACAACAAGCCCGGTCCTGCAAAGCAGCCCAACTGGCTCCCTGCGCCAGATAGCACCTTCTATACCATCCTCCGCGTTTATTTGCCCGGCGATACCGTTGTCGACGGCACGTGGCACAAACCACAAATGCAGCCAGTAGCGAAGTAGCTCTCTGTCTCAAACGATGGAAAGGAGAAATGCTTTGCTGGCTATGGGACATCGAGGCAGTCGGTCTGTTCGTTGACCGTGGGGAAACGGCACAATACGATGAGTCTAGAGGAAATGACGTTGCCAGAGACTGCGACTCCCCTAAGGAAAACTGCTCTTAATGCCGTTCACCGCGCCGCGAAGGCGAAGATGGTGGACTTTGGCGGCTGGGATATGCCGGTGGACTGCTGCGGCCTTACCGCAGAGCATATCGCGGTGCGCACGGGCGTTGGCGTCTTCGACGTGTCGCATATGGGCGACATCCAGCTGCGCGGGCCGGGCTCGCTGGCGGCGGTACAGAAGCTGTGCATGAACGATGCCTCGAAACTGCAGACAGGGCAGGCGCATTACTCGGCGATGTTGTACCCGAACGGGACGTTTGTCGATGACGTGGTGGTGCACAAGCTTTCGGACAATGACTACCTGATCGTGATCAACGCAGGAACGCGCGAGAAGGATGTGCAGTGGGTGCGGTCGCAGATTGGGTCGATGCCGGGCGTGCATGTGAACGATTTCAGCGACTATTACACGCAGCTGGCGATCCAGGGGCCTAAAGCAAAGGACACGTTGCAGAAGCTGACGCCGGTCGATCTGGATCCAATCAAGAACTACTGGTTTACGTGGGGGCAGGTTTGTGGCCTGCACAACGTCATGATCGCCCGCACGGGGTACACGGGTGAGGACGGGTTCGAGATCTACATCCCTTCCGACGAGCCGACGAGCGCGCGGGTGTGGGGCGAGGTGCTAGAGGCAGGCAAGGAGTTCGGGATCCTATCCTGTGGGCTGGGAGCACGGAATACGCTGCGGCTGGAAGCGGCGATGGCACTGTACGGGCATGAGATCTCGGATACGATTAACGTCTTTGAAGCCGGGCTGGGGCGCTATGCGAAGCTGGACAAGGGCGATTTCGTGGGCCGCGATGCTCTGGTAAAGATTCAGGAAGAGGGCGGGGCTGATCGCAAAGGCGGGAGGAAGCTGGTGGGCCTGGAGATGATCGAGCGTGGGATTGGACGCGATGGGTATCCGGTCTTTTCGCTGGATGGCAAGCAAATCGGTGAGATTACAAGCGGGTCGCCAGCGCCGTTTCTGAAGAAGAATATTGCCCTGGCGTATGTGCCGGTGGAGTCTTCGGCGATTGATACTGAAGTTGCGGTGGAGATTCGTGGGCAGATGGTAAAGGCGAAGGTGGTTCCTACACCGTTCTACAAACGACCAAAGAAGTAAGGGTTCGACTGTCTCAATGAAGCGGGCAAACGCAGATCCTTCGACTTCGCTGCGCTTCGCTCAGGATGACACCTCGAAAGTATGGAAAGCGAGAGGGAGAGCATGCAGTTTCTTGTTTTGACGGAGCGGTTTACGGATCAATTTCCCGCCGAGGCGTGGAAGCCGGAGTTAATTGAAGCAGAGGGCCAGCGGGTTCGCGAGCTGTATGCTGCCGGGATTCTGCGGAGCGCGTGGCGGCGGAAGGATAAGCCCGGCGCAACGCTGATTCTGGAGGCGGCGAGCGAAGCGGCGGTGCAGGAGGCGATTGAAAGCCTTCCCCTGAGGAAACTGGGCATGATCGGGTTTCCGGTAGTGACCCAGCTGGAGCCTTACCCCGGATTCGGACCCCGCTAAAGGGCGTTTACCGCCCTTTTTTCCACGTCGGACCCACTACAATGAAAGAGGAGAACTCCCTACATCTATGTCCTATCCTGCGGATTACAAGTACACGAAGGAACACGAGTGGATCAGCGTCGACGGCGGCAAAGGCCAGGTCGGCATCACGGATTATGCCCAGAATTCGCTGGGCGATATCGTCTTTGTCGACCTGCCGAAGGTTGGCGATCCGGTGAAGGCCGGGGAGATCTTTGGCTCGGTGGAATCGGTGAAGGCGGTCTCGGACCTGTATTCGCCGGTGACGGGAACTGTGACCGAAGTGAATGAAGCGTTGAAGGATGCTCCAGAGAAGATTAACGCTGATGCAAATGCAACGTGGCTGATGAAGCTTGAGGTTGCGAATGCGTCGGAGCTGGACAGCCTGCTGTCGGCGGCCGATTACGAAAAGTTTGTCAGCGAAGAGACCGGACACTAGAACGATGCGCTATCTGCCAAAGTCCCCTGCGGACCGCAAGGAGATGCTCGCCGAGATTGGCGTGGCGTCGATCGACGACCTTTTCTCGACCATTCCCGCGGAGTACCAGTTCAAACGCGACCTCGCGGTTCCGCGCCAGCATGGCGAGTCGGAGATCATTGACCGCTTCCGCGCGTTCGCGGATCAGAATGCCGTAGGCTATGCGAGTTTTCTGGGCGCGGGCGTCTATAGGCACTATCGCCCGGTGCTGATCGACACCGTTGTCTCGCGTGGCGAGTTTTTAACGAGCTACACGCCATACCAGCCGGAGATCGCGCAGGGTACCCTGCAGGCGATGTTCGAGTTCCAGACGATGATCTGCGAGCTGACCGGCATGGAGATCGCGAACGCGTCGATGTATGACGGCTCGACCGGCGCGGCTGAGGCCATCATGATGGCGGTGCGGGTAACGGGACGCGACGGTGCGGTGATTGCGCGGACGGTGCATCCGGAGTATCGCGAAGTTGTGGCGACCTACGCGCAGCACCAGGAGATTCCGCTGACCGAGGTTGGATATGCGGCGAATGGGCGCGTGGATCTGGCCGCTTTGGACGCTGCGATTACGAGCGACACGGCCTGCGTACTGATCCAGTCGCCGAACTTCTTCGGGACGATTGAAGATGTAGAGGCGATCGCTGAGATTGCGCATAAAAAGGGCGCACTGCTGATCGTCTCGATCGCGGAGGCGGTCTCGCTGGGCATTGTGAAACCGCCCGCGGAGGCAGATATCGTCTCGCTTGAAGCGCAGAGCTTTGGCGTTGCTCCCAGCTACGGTGGACCGTTCTGCGGCGTGATTGCGTGCAAGGAAAAGTTCCTGCGGCAGATGCCGGGGCGCATCGTGGGCGAGACAAAGGACATGGACGGCAAGCGCGGCTTTGTGCTGACGCTGTCGACGCGCGAACAGCATATTCGCCGCGAAAAGGCGACCTCGAACATCTGCACCAACCAGGCGCTGGTGGCGATGATGACGACGGTCTTTCTTACGGTCTACGGCAAGGAAGGCATGAAAGACCTCGCTGTGCAGAATCTGGCCAAGGCGAAGTATGCGAGCGACACGCTGGGCAAGAGTGCGAAGGTGCTCTTCGAGGGGGCGCCTCGGTTCCATGAGTTTGTGCTGGATCTTGGGAAGGATGCTGAGTTTGCAAACGCTACTCTGCTTGAAAAGAAGATCATCGGCGGACTTCCATTGGCGAAGTGGTATCCGGAGCTGGGGCCGAATGCGAGCCTTTGGTGCGCAACGGAGCTGACGACTAAAGCGCAGATCGATGTTGCGGCTGAGGCGTTGAAGTAGGAATGGATATCTCGGAGATCATCGGCGAGGAATTAAACGCAGTGGAGTTTGTGCAGGACTATTTGCAACTTCGCTTCGATACGCCTCTGCTGACTCTCTACGCGTGGCCGCATATTTTATTGAGTGAGTTTTCCATTGCTTATGGCGAGCCGGAGTATCGCAATGCGCTGTGCTCACTGATCGGCGAGAAGGTGGAAGAAGCGACGCTGGAGGAAGGCGATTCGCTGACGATCAAGTTTGAGAACGACACCGTAATTGCGCTGTCGTTGCGCGAGGAAGATCTGGATGGTCCGGAGGCCGGTAGTTATTCAGAGAACGGCGATTCGAATCAGTCGCAGGAATTTTAAGAGGGTGCATGAGCGATAAGTCGAAGATGGCGGTCGAAATCAGAGTCGCAATATTCCTCAATTGCATCGCTATCGCTGGCGCATGGTTCCTTCTTTATCAAAGAACGACGCTTCATCGCTGGGATAACGCTCTGATTCCCACTCTTTGCCTTACCAGTTTTCTGCTCTTCCTTGTCCTTAAAAGATTGGAAAAGCATCAGGAGCAAAATGTCTGACAAATTTGTAGGAACACCGAAGAAGGTAACGACGCACGTTAACCAGAATGAAGACCTGATGTTTGAGAAGTCTTCGCCGGGCAAGAAGGCTTATCGTCTGGCGGAGCTCGATGTTCCTGCGGTCGATGCGGCTTCCCTGCTGGGCGATTCGGTTCGCACGGACCTGGGTGTGATGCCGGAGCTAAGCGAGATTGAGATTGTGCGGCACTTCACGCGGCTTTCTACGTGGAACTATGCGATCGACCTGGGCATGTATCCGCTGGGAAGCTGCACGATGAAGTACAACCCTCGCGTGAACGAGCTGGTGTCGCGACTGGAAGGCATCGCTGAGGCTCATCCGTATCAGCCGGAATCGCTGTCGCAGGGCGCGCTGGGCATCATGAAGCTGCTGAGCGATTGCCTGATCGAGATTACCGGCATGGACACGATTACGCTGCAGCCGGCAGCGGGAGCGCATGGTGAGTTCACCGGCATCCTGCTGGCTCGCGCTTATCACGAGGCACATGGCAATGCGCGGAAGAAGATTCTGATTCCGGATTCCGCGCATGGCACGAATCCTGCGACCGCAGCCGTCTGCGGCTACCAGGTGGCGAACCTGAAGTCGAATGCGCAGGGCATGGTGGATATCGCCGAGTTGGAACGCATGGTCGACGAAGACACTGCCGCGCTGATGCTCACCAACCCTTCGACCATTGGCGTCTTCGAAAGCGAAATCCACAAGATCGCCGATATTCTGCACGCGAAGGGTGCACTGCTGTACATGGACGGCGCGAACATGAACGCGCTTGTCGGCAAGACGCGGCCGGGCGACTTCGGCGTAGACGTGATGCACCTGAATCTGCATAAGACCTTCTCTACTCCACATGGAGGCGGTGGACCAGGATCGGGTCCGGTGGCTTGCAAGAAGATTCTGGAACCGTTTTTGCCCAAGCCTGTGGTCGTGACCAAGGCGGACGGAACGCTCGCGCTCGACTATGACCGTCCGCAGAGCATTGGCCGCGTTCGCATGTTCTATGGCAACTTCGGCATGTTCGTACGGGCGCTGGCTTACATCCTTGCAAACGGACCCGATGGCCTGCGCCAGACGACCGAAGACGCTGTGCTGAACGCGAACTATATTCGCGCCAAACTCGAGGACACGTTTGAGCTACAGTACAAGACGCGGTCGCTGCACGAGGTCGTCTTCTCGGACAAACGCCAGGCGAAAAATGGCGTCAAGACGGGAGACATGGGCAAGCGCCTGATCGACTACGGCTTCCACGCTTATACGGTCTCGTTCCCGATGGTGGTGCAGGGCGCGATGATGATCGAGCCGACGGAGAGCGAGAGCCGCGAGGAGCTGGACCTTCTGATCGACGCGTTGAGACAGATTGCACGCGAGGCAGAGGAGAATCCTGAACTGGTGCAGACGGCTCCGCATGCGACGCGACTGCGACGGCTGGACGAGACGGCGGCGGCACGCAAGCCGGTGCTGCGATGGAAACCCACCCCGAACGGAACGGCGGACTCATCGGCGCTTACGCCGGATACTGCTGCGAAGGAATGGTAGTGTCGGACTTCCGGTACCTGGGCGACGATCAGCGGGCCGAGCTCGAGAAGTACGAGTTCATGATGGGCGAGGCACGAGGAAGGCTCGCCGCCACTCTCGATTGCCTGACCGATGCGCTGATCATGGTCGGCCAGCACGGCGTCTACTGCACGAGCAACCGGAACCCGACAGTTCCGGCGCTCGATCTGCAAGGTGTGATGGTCAATCTGAACGGGGCCAAGGAGCTGGTCTCGGCCGTGATGGAGAGGCTGCGGAAAGAGCGCGAGGCTGCGGAGCAGGGATAGCACTACTGCTGTTTATCGCTGGCGCAGAGAAACGCAGATCCTTCGACTACGGTGCTCACGATGTGAGCACCTTCGCTCAGGATGACACTTTCATGCAGGCTCTCTACGGTCTAGGTCCTCTGCTTTGAGAAATCGCCAGTAACTACTGCGCGGTGACGGTGACGGACTCGTCGACGGTGTCCCACTTGACGTGAAGCTCGGTGGAGCCGCCGCTGGTTTTCTCAAACGAGATGGACATCTTCTCCTGCGGCGAGGTGAGCTTCCCCGACTTCATCGGGATGCGCGCAAGATCCTGGGACTGATCGTAGTTAGTCCCCCACTGGCCAGTCTGCTTGTTGACGATCAGCATCCACTGGCTGGAGCCGGGCAGCGTGTAGAGGGTGTAGTTTCCGGCTGGAACCGAGGTTCCACCGATCTTCAGATCGGTCTCCGTCACGAAGCTGGTGGCTTCATTCGCGCCGGTCCGCCAGACCTTATCGAAGGGGACGAGTTCCCCCATGACCTTGCGACCACGCATTGAGGGTGCACCGTACTTTACGACTACGGATTTTCCGTTGAGCGAGACGTTTGCGGTCTCGGCCGGGCTGGGAGGAGTCTTGCCCATCTGCGCAAAGCTGGAGGTTGCGAGTAGGACGGTACAGGCGAGTGAAGCGAAGCTGCGGAGCATAGGTCTGTCTCACTTTCGTATCTCGGATAAAGGAACGGCAACGACTCTTCGAGAGTGGACCGACCGGCAAAGATCTGTCAATCTGACGTGGACATGCTACGCTTAACGCATGCGCCCGTAGCTCAGCTGGATAGAGCGGCAGCCTCCGAAGCTGTAGGTCAGAAGTTCGAATCTTCTCGGGCGCACCATTTCCGTTTCACTCACTGAATCATCCCCTAACAGCATGTAGATCGAATGAGTTTCAGGCGTTCCAAAGCCTGTTTTCAGCATGACAAGACCTTTTGGGAAGATTCTGCGCTGAATCCTCTGTTTCCCTTGTAAATCGCTGCTTTCCCATACCAGACGAGCGTTCCAAAGCAGATGCTCAAGGTAGGAGATTGCAGAGTCGATATCGAGCTCTCCCATCTCTACGGTCTCTAATCGACCCTGTAACTCTGCAATTGCGGCAGACGTTTCTTTGTTGATCCTCGCGTAGTCTTCGCCGCTCACATGGCCGTCTGCTAGTTGGTCAAGCATCCTCGCTTTCCGCTTCTCAAGCTTGGCTAATTCCTTTCTCAGTGCCTCAGCATCGGACGCAGCATCGGCAGTGCGTTCCGTCCATACAGACCGAAAGACCGCGCCAAGAAACTCCATGCGTTCTGCATTCAGAGTCAAACGGTCAAGCAGGCCAAGAAACGCACCTTCGATAACCTCGGCTTTGGCATTGACGTGCCCTTTCGCTCTATGGCACCTGTAATACCGATGCCGTGTCCCATATTCCCCTCTGCTGGTGGATGCAGTAACAGGCTTCATGCAGTCAGCGCAGAGCAACAGGCCGCGCAGAGGAAATTCCTCTCGGTCTCGAGCATGAGGCACGGCAACGGGAGTTTTCCCCGCGAGCACCTGTTGAACCTTGTCAAAGGTGCGCTGGTCTACGAGAGATGGGAAGTCACCTTGAACGGCAATCCCCCATTTCCTCCCCTCGACCTGCCCAATGTAAACCGGGCTGCTCAAGAGTCTCTTTATTGCTTCCTGATTCAGCTTCCCCCCGCGCCTTGAACGGAACCCTTGCGCCGTAAGTTTGGCCAGTGCCGCGCCTCTTGTCTCGCCCTCTGCGACCATTTTGAAGAGACGCTGAACGAATGGGCCTTGTATGGGTCGAATGACAAGGGAAGTCCCGCCCTTTGAGCCTTTCAAATATCCCGTCGGAGGACACCATTGCCATCTTCCAGACGATAGACGGGCCTTCATACCAGAGGTGCTACGCTCTGACCGCATATCATTATCCAACTCCCCCACGACGATGAGCATGGAAGAGAGAAATCTGCCCGCTGGCGTATCGTCAGTTGGTTCGGTTGCGCTGGACAAACTAACGCCCATCTTCCGTAGAGCTAGACGGTATGGCGCACCTTCATCAATCGACCGACTGAACCTATCGAACTTGTAGCAGACCAGATGAGTGATGCTGCCTTTGCGAGCTCCAGACAGATACTTGAACATCGTCTGAAACTCTGTCCTGTCCGCAGTCTTCGCAGATTCGCCCTTCTCGATGAAGATCCGATCAACGGTGATGCCGTTATCCCGGCACCACTTCCGGCAGACAGACTCCTGCCCCTTGAGACTGGTGTTATCGACCTGCCTATCAGAACTGACGCGCAGATATAGGACCGCCCGCCCGCTCATTCGATCTCACCTGTCTCATGGGTATGGAGAAGCCAATTCATACGCTCAGGATCTCGTTTCCGCTCCTCGGTGAACTGGTCAAAGAGAGCATGAGCCAGAACCTCCATATGGTCCCGCTCTGCCTCGATCTCGGTATCAGTCATATTCGCAGCTACGCTCCCGAGTAATTCCCGGCACCGTTCTACAGTCAGCTTTTCAGACATGGGAGAGATTGTATCTCCGTCCCGCCCTTCGGCTACAGGCTGCGCTAAAGTGTTATTCCGGGAATCTGCGACAGCAGCTACAGTGAACGAACTATGGACATCAAGATTTCAGGCTTTGACGATTTGGACAGACAGCTAAAGGAAGCGCAAGAGGCTGCGCAGACCCTGGACGGAGAAGTAACCAGCGTAGAGGTTGACACCAGCGATCCTGAAAGTATCGAACGGGCCGTGATTGAGATGCGCACCGCTGTCGATAGCAAGATGGCACCCTATCGAAATAATCCTTTTGTTGAACCTCTCATCGAACAGGCAAAGGTAGCTTTTGAGAAGCAATTGCGCGGAGAATCCAGCGATGAGATTGCGCCGTAACAGCCGCAGTTATGGGTCTACTTGCCGTAGGGTTACCGAGTTGAAACCTGCAGCAGATAATTAGCAAGCCAACTTCCCTTACGGTGTACTATGAACCGCAAATGGACATCACAGCTATCTCACTTGGTGTAGGCGCAATCGTGGCTACTTTCACCGGCCCAATCATGGCACTTCGGATTCAACGCAAGCTCGATCGAGAACGCGTCTCCAGTGACAGGAAAATGGCTATATTTCGGACGTTGATGTCGTTTCGCTTACAAGCTCTCAATCCTCGATACATAGAAGCTCTGAATCTGATAGACATTGAGTTTTGCGGGACTGATAGCAAAGAAGAGAACGTTAGGCGAGACTGGAAGCTCCTGCTCAACCATTTCTTTGATCTAAATAAGGCTGAAAATCCTAATTCGGAGCCACTACGTGAAAGAACCACGGAACTAACGGCGCGTCTCTTGATGTCAATGGGTAAGGCACTCAACTATGACTTCGATGAAGTCCAAGTTAGGAAAGGTGCCTACAGTCCTCTAGGTAACGAAGAGGTTGAAAATGAACTACACGCTTTACGTCGAGCCCTCCTTAGTGTGCTCGCTGGTAATAAACCGTTTCCAGTTCAAGTCATCGAGCCGCTTCAATCAAGACTGAGCCCTCTTAGCAATAACATCGCTAGCCCTCAGCGTTAGCTACTACGCCTACTACATCCCACGGCAAAGTACGAGATTTCTACAGATTCTCTCAACTGTATCGACCAACAGTGACCAGACGACGCCACACAGCGTCAACACCGCGTTATTTCCTCGTACCTCACCCAGTTCGCTGCTCAGAGTATCCCCCGTCAGTGTCACTCACACGTATCCATTGGACAGATAGGGAGCGTACCGAGGGGAGGAATAACGGGTGGTCTCGTACCGCTGGGATACCAGTCAATTTCGCAGTATGATTCCCTGCATGGCCCTTCTGAACCCAGCGAAAGATGCCAAGGGAATCTCTACCGGATTCTTCGAGTGTTCTCTTTGCGGAGAACTATTCAAACCGAATCCAAGCAAACCGCTGGAGATGCAGATTACCTTCAACCAGCATCTTGAGAAGGCGCATCCTCTGCCCGGTCCCGCGCAGCCTCTTACCTAGTCTCGCTATGAGCCACGCTGCAGCACCCTCTGCACCTGTACCGCAGACCACTCCCCACCGCGGGGAGCATCTATCTGTCTCTCATTGAGTGCAGAGGCTATCTCCCGCAGTGTCGAAGCACCTTCTTTCTTGATCTCTGCAATCAGAGGGCGGAGTGCTGCACGTTGCGTACTTACCCTTGCACTTCGCGCTTCACGAGCAGCATTGCCAATCTCGGCTAGACGTTCCTTACTGACACGCCTACCGCCCAGCACCTTTGTAGAGGCAGCTAATGCGGCTTTTGTTCGGGCACTGATACGCACTGCCTCATCCTCTGCCACTGCCGCAAGGATGTGAATCGTGAGCTTATTTGCAGTTGGATTGTCGCAGGCTACGAAGTCAACCTTCGATTCCATGAGACCACTCACGAAGTGGACGTTACGCGCCAGCCTGTCCAGCTTGGCAATTACAAGCGTTGCACCCTTCTTCCGACAGAGACGCATAGCCTCTGCCAGCTTAGGGCGGTCATTGCGCTTGCCCGATTCGATCTCGATGTATTCGTCCAGCACTTCCCACTTGCCACCATTCAGATAGGCAGCAATCGCAGCGCGTTGCGCTTCAAGGCCAAGACCGCTGTCACCTTGCTTCGCTGTACTCACTCGCAGGTAGGACACAAACCTCTTCTTCGTCATCTTCAACCTCTTGTTACATTGCCTCAACGAACGTAGAGCAAATGTAACACGTCCTATCTGACTGTCAAGCACCCTGCGAAATACTGTCTCAGTTAGTCTTCCTACAACTGACTGAAACAGTAGGTAAAATATTGATTGTAAAAGACTTATGCCGTGCTATGCTGTCCTTCGTCGTACACACCACACACAAGGAAACGCACAGTATGCGCATCGAAGACACAACATCCCGCAACCGTAAGCTCACCCTTGCCCCAGATGAGGCCCTGCACTCAGGAACCCTGTCCAGCGCACTCCAACAGAAAGGTCACTCACCCGCCGAGGCAAGAGAACTCTGTGCTCAGATATTCGATTGCCTTGAAGAGATCGCACACGCACAGCGTATAGCAGCAGCGTAGTCACAGCGCCGTGTGTCGTCACCATGAGGCGCACGGCTGTACCCCGGAGTATCCATGTAGAAGCACAGCGTGCGGCATGGCAGGGGGCAGAAAAAAGCAGCGTTTATCGTGGGGGTAGTCTGGAGTTTTTTCAATGAGATCAGAACCGTTTTCACGTCGATAACCGCACAATTGACCCCCTCTGAGTGCAGATCTCTATATTTTTTTCACCTACTCCAAGAACCTTCAATTACTTTGTTATCAACAATTTAGCGCAGAATAGACGCTCTTTCTGCTCCCGAGTAGCTGAAATATTTTTTTGCACTTGCACAATCGAAATAAACCGTTACTAAACAATACGTTACGAGATTGACGAACGCGAATCGCCAATATCGATAGGGCTTGACTTCTGACGAAGACAGGCGTATCCTTATTAGATGTAGCAGTAGGTAAATTTTCGCCTCTATCGAGCAGCGAACTACCTTCCCCCTTCAAAATCCCAATCCATTTATGCGGTGCAGAGCCGTGTCTAAGACACTCCTGCGCCATAGGAGTTTTTATGTCTAATGCACTACTCACCACAGCCAAAGTGGCTGACCTACTTGGACTGTCCAAGCAAACTGTAATTTCGTACGCCGAGCAGGGACGTCTCCCGGCATCATTCTTCGGCAGAAAATGGCGATTCCGCGAGCAGGATGTCGACGCCTTCGTTGCTGTGAATCAGCGAGGTCGATAGATGAGCCGCTTTCTAACTCCTGAAGAGGCTGCGCTGGCCCTCGGCACGAGTGTCGCAGAGGTGCGGGAATTGCACCAGCGCAACGTCCTGTATGGCTCCCGATTCCTTGGCGAGCTCGTGTTCGAGCAGGCTGCCGTAGCTGCCTACCGCAGGCGAATCGAGGGCCGATAAATGGCCAGACACCACAAGCACGCATACACCATACCGGCAGACCGCGAAGACGCTCCTCCCCAAAAAGAGACGCTTTACAAGGTCACAGGCACACCACCGCCGACACCCGTCTTTTACGAGGGCAAGTTGATCGGATGGAAGGTCTATGGCGAGGAAGCCATTTACCCCGTCTCCAGCTACCGCAAATCCAACACAAGACTTTTCAGCAAAATCTAGGAGAGAACACCCATGAGTGACACCAAAGAATTGAACCAGAGCACCGAGCAGTCCGCAGAGCAGCCGAATCCGACCATCAACTATCAGGAACTCTACGCGCAGGAACGCCAGCGCCGCGAAGACCTCGAAGCCACTCTCGTCGCTGCCCGTATCCAGCCCGCACAGGCGGCACCTGGAGCAGATATCAAACCGAAGACCTTCGAGCAGGCACGTGCGCAGGTCGGACTGGCACGCTGGCACCGCATGAGCAACAGTGACAAGCTGGTCGCTCTCGGGCAAGATCCAGCTCAGGATCTCGGCTTCGTTCGCCAGCTATGGGGCCGGGGAGCAGATCCCAGACTGTCTGCTGACTTGTTCAAGAGCAATCCTCTTGCGTATCGAAGGACTCGTGAATGCGCTCATGCCTTAGGCATATTCGGCCAGTAATCGAAGGTTTCCACCGTCGTGAGACGGAGGGTTAGCTGCAGCCATAGTGCAGCCGGGGGAGTAGAGATATTCCCTCGGCACTCCTCTTATGGGGAAGAGAGCAGAAAACTCCCATCTAGATATCTATGTATAGAACATCGTGAAACAACTAAACACTACGCTGTAACGACCTAAGCACAACCATTGCAACAACTTGCCCGCACTGCTATGACCCAGCAGTGGAAATACCCCTACCCGTTCTGACCAACAGGTAAGAAAGAACTGTCTCTCATGTCTACTGTCCCATTCGTATCTGCCACAGACCTGTTACACACTGACGTACTCGCCCTTATAGGCACGGACACCCCTGAAGGCAGGAAACTCCTATCGTGCAGGCGCACTTCCAGATGCCACTCTTGCTATTGCCCTCACTGCCTCAGATTGCAGGCTTATACCAGAGGGCAGGAACTATACCAGTCCGCCAAGACCATTAGCCCATCCCGCTTGAAGACCGGGACTCTAGTCGCTGGCGATACCGCCCTAGATGGCTTGAGAGATGCTGGCCGGATTGTGATGAAAGCCGCACGCTCCACACTGAAGAGACTCAAGTGTGCAGACTATGCACTCTCACTCGAGACCTCACTTGCAGATGGAGACTCCTACCATCCACACACACATCTCCTACTGGAGTCTGCTCCATCGGGCAGGAATTACATCTCGAATGAGAACCTACAGGACGCATGGCTGACGGAACTCCCGCAGTGGATGCACCCGCAGATGGCAGCAGCAGAGATTGAGACAGTACGCGACCTAGAGGCCGTCTGCTCCTACAACACGAAGTCACCTTTTACCGGAACAGGCGGGCAGACTACCGTTGGCCGAATGATTGACTCTCTCTTCGCCTTGAAGGGCATGAAGAGATTCGAGCGTCACGGTTCCATGAAGTTCGGCGAATGGACGGGACATCCGTTCGCTGACATAGGGATGCAACGCGCCGCCTAGTCATCGGCGCGTCCCCTTCTCTTCTCTGCACACTGTGCAGACCGAACAATCACCAGATTGCGCCGCGCTCCCTCGCCTCCTACGAGGTCGTAGCCAGCGCAACGTGGACCACGATGCTTTCTTGGTGGATTTCCCATCGTGGTCCACACCCTTTTAGAGTCGCTCCCGTCTCCTCGCAGATCGTGAGCCACACCGCCCGTACAGCGATCATTCCCCGCTGTGCGGGCCAATCTCTTTACAAGCACAGAAAGGTTCCACATGAAGATCACCCCCGCATCCGATGGACGCAGATTCTTCCGTCACCTCACCACCAGCACCGGCGAGCAAGTCTCCGAAGCCTATTTGATTGGTGCATTGCTCGCCAGTGGCTCCTTCGCCCATCGCCCACAAGTTGAGGCAGAGGTCGAAAGCCTCTTCGATCTCCTGACCCAGATCTTCGACAAGCTGAAAGAAAGAGCAGCCTAACCCATGCCTCTCTACATTCGAGATGAAACAGCAAATGCCCTCGTCCTCACCATCGACAACAACGGGAACATGGCCTTCGCAGATGGCACTCCGATTGACCGGCTCACCCTTGGTGGATACGGCATCATCGACTCTGAAGGGTACATCGTCCATGGGCTGGACTCGAACTCTGTGACTTCTGCCGCGGGCTCACTGTCACTTGGTTATGGGCAGAACGCGAGCATCACAACGATTCCCGGCAGGATGCCGACCGTCCAACTGGACACCGTCGCCCCTGCTCGTAGCTATTTCGTGACGGGGGGCACCCCGCACAACACGCCCATCAACAGCCCGCTCCACGTTGCATCACCTGACTATGGCTCATTCGAGATTTTCAACATGAATCAAGCCGATGAAGAAACGATGGAAAGTCCGGTCTTCAGCAAAGGTCCGAACCTGAGCGCAGATGTGACGTACAGGTGGCTGTGATGACCACAGAAACGGCGACGATACGACCTCAGACATGCTTACCCACCCCGAAAATGGTAGAGTGCGACACTATCGCAGCATGGAGCCCAATATGAACCGATGCAAATACGGATGTACCTCTAACAAACCGCCAATCGCGTGTGGAGACTGCCGGGAGTATGTCTGCGCTGAGAGCCGCCACACCTTCAATAAAAATGAGCAGCGAGTATGCGAGGGATGTAAAGGGTTTCCACCGTTCTTCGCGTTGCCTCTCCGGGAGCTCTCTTTATAGGCAGATAATCGCTCCACACTGCCCTACAGCGCGTCGATACGACCTCAGACGACCTCGCCACCTGTCCGAATCGTATCGACGCAGTGGTGAGGCTATTAGGTGCCTCTCCTATGAGGGATAGGAAAACCTGAAAGGTTCACTAAATCGGACGCTCCCACGTGTGCACACTGTGCACAGCATCCATCAATTCGTTCCAATGGGTTCGGACTAGGCGCACCATTTCTCGCTTCGCGCGCGGCCAATTCCTGAGCAAACAGACAAATTGAACGGAGCAGGCTCTGGCACGTCCGAAGAACCGTAATTCTGGGCGCGGTTTCTTGTCTGTAGAATGCCTCTCAATGGAGAACTGGGCGATGGTTGCTTTGCTGGTTGAAGGTGTTCCTGCTGAATGCATGGCAGGCACATTCAACTCTCATGGATGGATAGCGTTGGCTGTCACAGTTGCAGGCCTGGCGGGTGCAGTTTATTCCTTAGCCAAGGCTTTTGAATGGCTTCGCGAGGAGATCGACTGCAGGCGACATAAAAAAGAGCCGCCTGACAGGCTTCGAGCGAAAGGCTGGCTTCTTGGCTTTTGGGTTCTGGTCCCGCCAGCATGGTTCTTTATTGAATACATCTTCCTCTACCGGCATTTTGGCAAGGCCGCATGTTTCGAATCGTTCCAATATGCCCAGGAGATCGTTGCTAAAGGATGGATCGGGCTGGTCGTGGTGATGAGTGTTCTGCTGCTGGGCAAAGAGATCTTGCGGAAAGACTCATGATAGGAGTCGCTAACCAGCTTTGGGTTCTCACCTGGAGAGCGGTTTTGAAATCTTGCGAATAACGAAGAGGCTCCCCTGAGGGAGCCTCTTCGTTATTTGGAAAGGAGAGCGAACTAGAAGAACAGTTTCGCCGAGACCTGGATCTGGCGAGGACCGTAAAGTGTGCTTGATGTGGAGCTTGGCGTCCCGAAAGCGCTGGCAGCATTTGTCTGGAAGGGGACAATGCTGTTTCCAGTGCCATAAGCGAACGCAGTCGTGTTGAAGCCAAGCTGCTGCTTTCGGTTGACGACGTTGAAGGCCTCTGCGAAGAGCTGCAACTTGATTCCCTCGTGGATCGGGAAGTCGCGGGAGACGCGAGCGTCGATGTTGCGAACACCATTGCTCGGGAAGGCATTGCGCCGATACTGAGGAGCACGTCCTGGAGAAGGTGAGGGGCTGTTGCCCACCGAGCCACCGGAGACGCCACCCTCGATACCTCCGGAGGCGTTTCCGCTCATGCCTGCAGTAAGCGGAAGGCCGGTCTGCTCGGTAGCCGTACCCGAGAGCGACCATCCATTCACCGCGTAGCTTGCATATCGATTGGAAAGGCCAACCTTCGGCGACCAGACGAGGCTGCCCACGAAGCGGCTCCGCATGTCGAGATCGGAGCGGCTGTACTCGCTGAGCGTACCCGGGTTCTTCAGGTTGAAGGGATCGAGGATTGTATCGGTTCCGTTGAAGGTACCGAACTGGCCGGGAACCTGACCACCATCGATGGCCTTGGCCCAGGTGTAGTTGATCAGCGCCTCCACCTGGTGGCTGAAGGGCTTACGAATCGTAAACGCAGCCGAGTTGTACCAGGAGTTCACACCACTGAAGCCGGCAAGGATGCCGCCATCATTAGGTGAAGGACGCGAAGCGTTGCAGTTAGCAGGGTTCTGGCACTGATAGAACGGCACGGTGATCGTGCCGGTGGGCGTATTCGAAAAATCGGTGACCGTGTAGGTCCGGCTTGACGCCTGCGGCAGGTTCGCGTCGATGAAGTACGGCAGGCGCATACCGCGCGTGCCGACGTAGGCGATCGAGAGGCTGAGATGGCCAGGAAGCTCCTGCTCCACCGCGAGATCGATCGAGTGCGTGTAAGGATTGGTGAAGCTGGGGTCCTGACCGCGGAACGAGAGACGCTGCAGACCCGCAGAGCCGTTGACCGTGGGTGTAACCGCACCAGCAAAGGGTGCCGCCAGTGGAAGCCCCGGAGGCGTAAACAGCACGCCAATATTTACCGGAGATCCAGCCACATAGCTGTACCTCGTCGGCGTAGGAGCAGCGGGAGTGCCTCCACCGGTTTGCGCAACGTTCAACGAATAAGCCTGCTGATAGACGCCGTTCTCCACGCGCGTAGCGTAGAAGGTGGAGTTGGAGGTCAGGCCATAGAAGATGCCATAACCGCCACGGAAGACCGTTCCCGGATAGGGAGACCATGCGAAGCCGAGGCGCGGCTGGAACATCTTGTAGTTGGTGTTGATTGTCTTGGTGTAGAAGTTTCCAAGCGCCGAGGGCTGGCCGTTGAAACTGGTGGTATATGGGTTCGGCGGCTGGGGTACAAGCTGCACATCGTAACGAACTCCGGCAGTCAGGGTAAACGCGTTGGTGATCTTCCAGGTGTCCTCAACAAAGCCGGCGAGATCCTTGTTCCAGAAGTCGTCTGCGCCGATGTGTGTAATCGGATCGTTTACCTGCTGGAACGAGGTCCAGTGTTGGCCACCATTGACTCCATAGACATCCTGAACCCAGTTGGCGAAGGCTGCTGGCTGACCGGTGATGATATTGCGATTCGCGGCGCTGCAGATTGCCACGCCCTGATCCGCGGGATTCGCGCACTGGTTGTTCAGCGCCACATAGGAGTAAACGCCGCCGCCCTGGAAGAGGTTGGCCAGATACTCGTGAATGAAGTTGAGATCGACACCGGCTTTGAGGATATGTTTGCCCCAGATCTTGGAGACGGTGTCGGAGACCTGCCAGCGATGCTCGTCCGGGAAGGCCAGGCGAGGCAGCGCGTTCGGCATACCGTATCCCTGAACACCGGAGATCGTCACCGAAGGCCCGGGTGCATTGGCTGAGGTCACCTCAAGATCGCGTCCCCACTGGAAGCGGAAGGCGTTCGTCGTCGTCGGGTTCAGGACCGACTCCCAGTTGGCGATGAAGAAGCGCTCGTGGAAGTCCGCACGGCCATTCGTCGAAGCGGAGCTGGCGTTCGCCGTTGTGGAGGTGGTATAGCCGTTGGGCAGATTGTAGTTTTCCCAGTTAAACTCGGCGCTGATGTGGTTGTTGCCGTTGAGCTGATAGTCGAGGCGGGGAAAGAAGATGTCCTGCTTGAGAACGCGGGAGGCGGGACCGCTGAGACCATTCAGGTAAGCCTTCGCCGTATCACACTGAGCCGGGGAGACCGGTGCCGGGCACCCAAAGCTGGAGATCGGAGCCGTGGTGCTGTAGAGCAGAGGGCTCGAGCGGCGGAAGCCGTCGTAGGTGAAGAAATAGAAGAGCTTGTCCTTGATGATGGGACCGCCGACGGAGCCGCCGAACTGCTGCTGCTGATGGATCGCAGGCTGCAGAAGGGCTGGATTCGCCCCAGGCTGGCGACCGTTGAACTTGGTCAGTGGATCGAGAGCGTTCAGCGAAGGATAGCGCAGGTAGTAGAACAGGTCGCCGTGGGTGGCATTGCTTCCCGACCGGGAGATGGCGTTGATCTGTCCACCAGCCGCCTGTCCGAACTCCGCTGAGTAGCCGGAGGTGGAAGACTCAAACTCCTTGATGGAATCCTGCGAGAAGACGTACGGAGCGCCGATGGCGCGGCCGCGAGCTTCGGAGAAGAAGGCCTGCTGGTTGTTGGCGCCGTCGATCAGGTTGGTGTTGTACAGACCCGAGATACCGCGGTAGGAGATCAGACCGGAGTTTCCGTCGGGCACCACGTTGGTCGTCAGAAGAACGAAGTTATCGTAGCGCCGGCCATTGACCGGGAGATTCGAGACCATCTGCTGGCTGATCGTCTGCGAGACCTGGACCTTCTCTGTATCGATCAGCGGCGAAGCATCGGTAACAGTGACCTCGGCGGTAGCGGAGGCTGCAGGCAGGGCTACATCGACGGAGAGTACCTGACCTACAGTGAGGTTGAGGTTCTTGCGGTCGACTTTGCCAAAGCCGCTGCCTGTGGCAATGACCTCATAATGGCCGGGCTGAAGGAAGGTCGAGTTGAACTGGCCCTGGTCATTTGAATTCAGGGTGCGGCTCGCTCCCGTATCCGTATTGATGACGGTGATTGTGGCCTTCGACACGACGGCTCCGGAGGCATCCGTAACCGTGCCGGAGATCGTTCCCGTTGCAGCCGTCTGTGCATAAGACGGAACAGCCGTAGAGACAGCGAGAAGCGCTGCCGCAGCGGCTGTGATAAGAAGGCGTTTGCACCCAAAGGTATAACTCATGGATTTCTGGCTCCTGAAAACATCACCGATGAAAAACGGTGAGTGAAAGAGTGTTTTGCTGACACAGAGTGGCGGTTGTTGTCTGCCAGAACCGGGTTCAGGTTTGAATAATTTTGAAAATCTGCGGTACTTCTACGGTCAGGCTAACAATCGACCCCTGTCAAGAGAAACTCTGTCAAAGTCGTGCAAATTGTGCCGTTTTTAGGCGCAAAATCTCACAAAAAGACGATTTCTTTCGGAACACCCGCTCCTGTGCGATCCGATGTTACAGGAGGGTAAATTTTTCGCTCGGCGTCGTGGCCAAGAGATTGAGGCGGCTTAGTGCAGGGTATCCGGAATCGTGGCGTACCGGATAAGAATTTCGAAGGGCACGATAGCAAGCGTGGCCTCGTGGGTAGCTTCAAGAACGATAGGGCAGCCCGCTCCAGCCTGCTCCACCTCAAGCCAGCGTGCCGCGCAGACGCACCAGCGATCGCCGGGCTTGAGTCCGGCGAAGCCAAACTGTGGCATCGGTGTGCTGAGGTCGTTTCCGAGCTGCTTGGAAACGCGCAGAAATTCCTCGTTCACGATGCAGCAGATCGTATGAATTCCAAGGTCGTCAGGACCGGTTTCACAGCAGCCGGTACGATAGAAGCCGGTCATGGGTTCGCAGCCGCAGATATCAAGTGACTGGCCGAGAACATTTTTGCCGCGGGCTTTGACGCGTTCCTTGGTGGGTTCAGTGCTTGGCATGGGTTTCCATCAGGGCCCTGACCTGTCTTTAGTGCAGTCATGACTCAAGGCAAGTATCCCATGTTTGCGGCATCGCGGCGAGTTGACTGGATGTAAATGCATAGGACAACGGGCGCGGATTCGGTAGGCTAAGGTAAATGGCTGAATTGAGAAAGTTGCGGGTTGGAATCATCGGCTGCGGAAAGATCGCGGACGGGCATGCCGAGATCGTCAAGCATCTGGACGGAGCGGAGCTGGCAGCGGTCTGCGACCGCGAGCCCCTGCTCGCGGAACAGCTCGCCGTTCGCTTTGGCGCGGCTGCATGGTACGGCGATACCGGCGAAATGCTGGCGCAGGAGAAGCTGGACGTCGTGCACATTACGACTCCGCCAGGGGTTCACCTTCCTCTGACCCGGCAGTGCGTCGCCGCCGGAGCGCATGTCTTCCTGGAAAAGCCGCTCGCTCTGACCGCGCCCGAAGCGAAGGAGTTGATCGATGTTGTGGTCGCAGGCGGGAAGCAGATGACCATCAACTACTGGCCGAATTTCGATCCTCCGGCGATGGAGTTCAAGCAGATGCTGGCTCGCGGCGTTGTGGGTGAGCCCGTGCATGTAGAGGCATTCATCGGCTACGACCTTTCCGGAGCCTATGGCCAGGCGCTGATGAGCGATGCAGGCCATTGGGTGCATCGGCTTCCGGGCAAGCTCTTTCAGAACATGATGGACCATATCTTCAACCGCATCGTCCCTCTCTTCCCCGATGTAGAGCCTGAGGTCCATGCCTTCGCCTACAAGCGGCGCGAAGCCGTTCGCAACGATGGGACTGACGCCCTGCTCGACGAGCTGCGGGTGTTTCTGCGCGGCGGCAGCGTCTCCGCCTATGGAAGCCTCTGCTCTCATGCGCGTCCTGTAGCGAACACCCTGAAGGTTTATGGCACAAAAGCGACGGTCGAGGTGGACTTCAACAATCGCACCGTCGTCTCCACAACCTCGCAGCGTTATCCGAGCGCGGTGGGAAGGCTCGCTCCTCCGCTGCAGATGGCAGGCCGCTACTTCGCCGAGGCGAAGAAGAACATCGGACAGTTCCGCCGGCACGAGTTCCACTTCTTCGCGGGGATGTCTAAGCTGCTGGAGCTGTTCTACGCGGGAATCCGTGCGGGCGGCGAGCCGCCCATTCCGTACTCCGAGATTCTGCGTACGGCCGAGGTGATGGATCGCGTGATCGAGCAGGTCTATCCCGCAACGGTGGCTGCGGGAGGTGCGCGATGAAGATCCTTGTGACCGGAGCAGGAGGATTTCTGGGCAAGGCCATTGTCGAGCGCCTGCTGGAGCATGGGCAGAATGACCTGCGCTGCATGTTGCGCGACGCCTCGAAGACCCGAGGGCTTGAGACCATTGCTGCTCGCTACCCGGAGGCTCGGCTCGAGTTCGTGACAGCGAATCTGCGGAATCCCAACGAGATTCCTCGCGCGGTCGCCGGCGCCGATATCGTGATTCATGCGGCGGCGGCTCTCAAGGGATCGCCTGCCGAGATGTTCATGGACTCGGTGGTTGCGTCGCGCAATCTGCTGGAGGCGATCGCCAACGAGCTTCGACACATTCGGGTGGTTCTGGTCAGCTCGTTCGGTGCCATGGGTGTTGCGGAGCTGCCTCGAGGCGCGATGGTGGACGAAAAGACGCCTCTTGAGCAGCACCCGGAGCGACGCGATGTCTACTCGCACTCGAAGCTGCGGCAGGAGCAGCTGTTCTGGGAGTATCGCGAGAAGTATGGCTTCGAGCTGGTGGTGCTGCGTCCGGGCGTGATCTACGGCCCGGGTGGAGGACACTTCTCGAACCGCGTGGGCTTGAGCCTCTTCGGACGGTTCCTCCACCTAGGAGGGAAGAACCTGCTTCCTCTTACCTATGTGGACAACTGCGCTGAGGCGATCGTCGTGGCTGCGCTCTCTGAAAGCTCCAGCGGCCAGGTCTATAACGTGGTCGATGACGACCTGATGACCTCGGGACAGTACCTTTCGCTCTACAAGAAAAATGTGCGCCGGGTGAAGTCGATCCCGGTTCCCTACTTCGCGCTGATGTGGGGCTCACAGATGGTCGAGCGTTACAGCGAGCGGTCGAAGGGACAGCTTCCGGCGATCTTCACGCCCTACAAGACGCGGGCGATGTGGGGCGGGAACCAGTTCAGCAATGCGAAGCTGAAGAGCCTGGGCTGGCGGCCGGTTCTCTCAACCCGCGAGGGGCTGGAGCGGGCTTTTGCGGCGTTTCGGGCCGAGCCAGAGAAGGCGAAGTAGGTAGCCCCTCCCCCGTCATTTTTGCGCAAAGTCTTCTATTTATTCGGCTTAGGCTGGTACTTGCTAAGTAATTTAGATTCAATATTTTACATGTAAAGTATTGAATCTAAATTAGATGCGCTTTGCGTTTTCTTGTGGAGTTTGTTTTCTTCTGCTCTTATTTTAGCTGGTAGGACAGAACTCATCGGCAGTGTGGATGTTGTTTGTTTTGTTGTTGGTAGGCAGATTGCGAGCTTGACAGGATTCCGGGGCGGCGATGACTGGATCACTTCCTGCAAGCCGACTTCTCGGTACTTATCGTTCCTCGGTGAGTACATTGAGCACTCGTCGCAGTGAATATTGCTGCGCGCGAGTGTCAGGTTCAAAAAAAGCTCAGCGAAGAGCAAGCAGGAAAATTCCTGATTGACATTGCACTGCTATCCACTACCATTTGGTTGTGAATGGTCTCGACACAACCTTTGCGGCTTTGTCTGATCCAACCCGGCGAGCCATGATCGAACGGCTCTCTCGCGGGCCTGCCTCGGTGCATGGATTGACGGAACCGTTCTCACTGTCACAGCAGATGATTTCAAAGCATATTGCCTATCTGGTGAGAGCGCGGATTGTGGTCAAGACGAAGCGTGGACGGGAGAGTGTATGCACGCTCAGGCCGGACGCGATTAAGACAGTCAGCGAATGGGCGATGAGCTATCGCCGATTCTGGGAAGAGAGTTTCGACAAACTGGATGTGGTTGTACAGCAAATCAAGAAAATGGAGGCTGGAGATGACAAAAAGCACGGCTAGCGAAGTTGAGCGGATGGTTGTCACACGAGTTTTCGATGCCCCACGCGAAGTGGTTTGGAAGGCGTGGACAGACCCGAAGTACATCATGCAGTGGTGGGGACCGAAGGGTTTTACCTGTCCTGTCTGCAAGATGGATTTTCGCGTGGGAGGAAAACTTCTCTGCTGCATGAAGGCGCCGGATGGGCAGGAGGGCTGGAATGCGGTTGAATACTATGAGATTGTTCCGTACGAGAAGATTGTTTCCTTGATGTACTTTTCTGACTCGGAGGGAAACAAGATTGACCCTGCGCAATTGGGAATCGAACCTGAGGCCATTGAGGGTGCTTACGACGTGACTCTTTTTGAGGACTTAGGAAACGGCCAGACGAAGCTTACATTCATTGGAAATGAACCGATGGAGAGCGCCAAGAACAGCGGGCAACTCGAGGGCTGGAACGAGATACTCGAAAAAGTTGCTACGGTTGTTGCGGGGTTAGCATAGGCGAAATAAGGAGGGCGGCGGAGGCCCGATTAGACCGGGCCTCACGTCGTCCGGTTTTCCGGACAATCGCCCCTCTACTCAACTGTCGCGGAAGCCCGACTTCCCAGGACCGACCCTGTCGGCCCTGGCCGGAAAGAATTTGGAGCCACTGAGTTTAGCGGTCGATTAGCTTCGCGTGCGTTGCTGGATATCGCTCGCCTTTGACCGCAATCGCAGAAGAAACCTCCTCGAGAGAACGCATGTCTTCTGCAGTAAGTCCGACAGCCGCGCCTCCAAGGTTTTCTTCCAGCCGTGACAGCTTGGTCGTGCCTGGAATTGGAACGATCCAAGGCGCCTTTGCAAGCAGCCACGCGAGGGCGATGGGAGCGGGCGTGGACTGCTTCTGTTCCGCGAACCTGGTGATTACATCGACGAGAGCCTGATTCGCTTTGCGATTGTCTTCGCTGAATCGAGGAACGATGGCGCGGAAGTCGGTGCTGTCGAATTTGGTGGATGAGTCGATCTTGCCGGTGAGAAAACCTTTGCCGAGTGGGCTGAACGGGACGAAGCCGATGCCGAGTTCTTCAAGCGTTGACATCACAGACTCTTCAGGTTCACGCCAGAAGAGCGAGTATTCGCTTTGCAGGGCAGTGACGGGTTGCACGGCATGAGCGCGACGGATCGTCTTTGCGCCGGCTTCTGAAAGACCAAAGTGCTTTACCTTGCCATCTTGGATCAAATCCTTCACGGCACCGGCAGTCTCCTCAATGGGCGTGTTGGGATCGACGCGATGTTGGTAGAGGAGGTCAATCGTGTCCGTCTGCAGACGCTTCAGCGAGCCTTCAACGACCTGCTTGATATGGTCTGGGCGGCTGTTGGTTGCCGTCCACTTGCCATCGTTGTGGGGATCGGACTCGAACCCGAACTTGGTAGCGATCACAACATCTTTGCGGAAGGGAGCGAGGGCTTCCCCTACAACTTCTTCATTAACGAAGGGGCCATAGACTTCTGCGGTGTCAAAGAAAGTGACACCGCGCTCGACAGCGCTGCGAATGAGCTTGATCGCTTCGCCCTTCTCCGTGGCGGGACCAAGACCGAAGCTCAGCCCCATACAGCCGAGGCCCAGTGCTGAGACTTCGAGGCCACTCTTTCCTAATGTGCGTTTTTGCATGAATTCTCCTATCACTCCTCAGCTGCATGAGCGCCAACTTTCGGCGCAGATTCTCTCTCGCGACGTTTGTGGCTAATTCTTATTGTCGTTCACTTTGACCGGCCTGCGCAGATGCGAGAACGTGAGTTGGGCCATCTTCCACTTGCCATTTTCTTTGATATAAATCTCAGTCACCATAAAAGGATTGGTAACTTCATTCCCACCGACTACTGCCTGCAAATCAATGTCGTCCAGCACGATAGCTGTGTTACCCCATATGCGAACATCAACTGCGTAAACGAAAGCCTTTTTGTACCAGATGCCACCGCTTTTGATAGTAGCTAGTTCTTGGGTTTTTCCCCACGTCCCTCCCATGTGAGTAAACATGGCTTTGTCATCAAATAGTGTCTCTAAGGAATCGACCTTCTTGTCTGCCATCCAATCCCATTTCAGGTTTGAGAGGTTGATGACTTCTTGCTGTTCGGGTGTATGACTTGCGGCAGTTTTAATCGTTTCCGTTGGTGGCGCTGGTGATTGCTGAGCGTAGGATGATTGCACAATCAGTGTTGATAGAAATAGACCTAACATTAAGGTTTTCATGGCTCTTCCTCGATATGTGTGGTGCCCCGTGGAGGAACTTGAAGTAGCGTGTCGTTATCATCGATTTTGGGTATGTTTTAGCCGCTCATCGCGGTTTGGAACTGGCCTGCTACTTCACCTACCTCAGCTACATCTCAATCTCAAAAATAGCGCCCACGCTACAGCCTGGCCCTGCCAGACACGACAAAAACCCTACAAATCACGACAAACTTTGGCCTCGAAATCTGACGCACTTCGCAGCTCCTTTGACGCCTTTTGCATGCCAGGTGCTGGGGAACTTCAGTATGGTTAGGTCAGGAGTTGGTCATGCTCAAACATTTCCGAGTTCCAGGACGCCTCGCAGTCAAGCTAGAAGAGCTAGGCATACCCCTCCCTGCAGTGCTACGCAGGGCGGGGCTGCCACGTGATCTTTTCGAACAGATCCGTGTGCTTGTGTCCACGGGAGAGCTGTTTGCACTCTGGCGGGCAATCGATCAGGTAAGTTCAGATCCTCTGATCGGTGTGAAGCTCGGCATTGAAACGAAGACCGAGCGCTTTCATCCGATGGCGATTGCCGCGCTATCGACCGAAAACCTCGTAGCGGCTTCCGAACACATGGCCCGGTATAAGAAACTGACCGCGCCGGAAGAGATTCTCGTAGAACTCGACGCGGAAGAATTTAGCGTGAGCTTTCGTTGGTTGCTCGCTGTCGACGACGAACCATCGAGCCTCACAGATTATTGCTTCTCATGGATGCGCTCTCTCGCTCGCCATGGGACCGGAACGCCTCTGAACCCGCTCAGAGCCGAGTACGTCCAGCAACGTCCGAATGTGCGCCAGATAGAGCGTAGCCTTGGTTGCAACATCCTTGTGGGCGCTCCACGAAATGTAATCGTCTTTCGTGCTTCGGACGCAACCTCGCCGTTTGTCACGCAGAACGCTGAGCTGCTCGATCTACTCGCACCGCAATTCGAAGAACAATTGCGGCAGTACAAAGAAGAGGACAGTTTCCTGGAGCTTGTGCGCCGCACGATCCAGGACAAACTGACAGGCCATCGTCCCTCAATCGACACCATATCAAGAGCTCTCCATGTGGGCCCTCGCACATTACAACGGAGACTTCAAGACTCCGGATCGAGCTTCCAGCGCGTCCTGGACGAAGCACGTCATCAGATGGCGCGATACTACCTCAGCAACTCAGCGTTGGAGCTGAATGAAGCGGCTTACCTTCTTGGCTTTGAGGATCCGAATTCCTTCGGCCGTGCGTTCCGGACCTGGGAAGGCATGCCGCCAAGCGACTGGCGGGAAATGCATCGACCAACAAAGGTGATGTGATCGGGCCTCGCAGTACCGCGGGAGATAAATAAGTACCGACAAACGCTCTTGTCATCAGTTGTAGCCGCTCATGCGCCGCGAAAACTATGGACTGTGCATTCCGAGCGCGTGTTCGAGGTATTGCCGCCATTCCGGGCCGCTCTGCCCGTCTTTCTGGCTGAGATGAGCGATCGCTTCATTGTGCTCCGGGGCCAGGGCCGTTCGCGTATACGTCACATCTACCGCGGTGTGCATCGCGTCAACCTTGGTCACATGCACGTCGATGACACACACCATGGCGTTGGTGATGATATACACATACTGCATGCGACCGCCGGCCGGATCATACTCCGTGTTCACCCAAACGCTGCGGCTCTGCCCGCGTTGCACGGTGAAGACAGCGCCGGGCACATCCTTTCCGGGCTGCGGATAAATGAATTGTGGGTCCCATTGCGGGTCGCCCCATGCGCGTTCCGCCTGGGGTCCGAACTGCGAAGCCACACGGGCGAACGGTGCGGCGACGGTGAAACTGAAGTGGGAAGCAGCATGCGCCGGTGCAACTGGCGATGCTTGAGAGTAGCAAGCCTGCGCGAACGCAGGAAGGACCGCGGCGACAAGAAGTCGACCGAAGAAGCGAAGATTCATGACATCCCTTTCAGGAGCGAGATGGCTCGCGCAGCTGATGGCTGTCTGCAGCGCGGAGCTGCAAGCCATACAGTGTGCGTAGCTGTTCGATCTCCTTGAGCGTGCCCGGAGCGAAGGGAGCCTTACCCTCAAGAGCGTGCAGGACAATGCCTTCCAACAGGTCGCCAAGCGTCATGTCTCGCAACTCCGCCAGGGCCTTCAAGACTTTGAGCAGGCGTTTTTCGATTCGAACGCCGGTTTGGATACGCTCAACGTCCACGAAGCCTTTGGTCGATGGATGAGCCGACATGTGTACCAATGTACCAATGTAATGCGACTGAGTCCAGTCTAACGAATCGACTTCGCTCAGGAGGGCACATCCAATCTTCTACTGCTGTCCGCAGGGCACCTGGTGATATTCGATGGTCTCAAACTTATAGGCTTGCGGCGGCACGAAGAGCGCTGAATCGGGATCCCCGCGCTGCAGATCGGATAGTTCTACGCGTTCCAATCCAAGCCTGAGACCGCTCGTCACTTTAAGCAGCGTGAAATCGAATTCACGGGATTTCCAAATCTCAGTGGTAGTTTCCGGAGGGGCAGACAGCCCCCGACTTTCGAGCGGCGTTCCGGTTATTCGCATGCCGGATGCAGTCAGGCCGTGGATCTCCTTTTGCCCAAGATTCTCCGTCACAACGCGCGTCTTAAGCTGCTTATCCCCGGGAAGATCCTGAATCGAGGTAGTCTCCAATTCTCCATCTCCCAGCGATGCGGGAAGCTTGTACCGGTCCCCAAAACTTACCTGATGCTGCCCATGCTCATCGGCCCAGCAGCCTTTGCGCCCTGACCAATACGGCCAATGCGCCAGGACTGCCACTTGATTATTCGAATCCCAGGTTAGAGTCTGAAGTTTGGCCGGGTCCTGCACAGAAAACGAAAAAGATTCCGTTCTCTGCTCACCATTCTGAAAGAAACGCCCCGTTTTTCCATAGATCCTTCCCTGCCGGTCGCGGGCAATCACCTCTGTGGAAACGGTATTCCAGAAGAAACCATCAGGCAGAACTCTATTCTTCGTGATGGTCAGATGTGCCGTGAAAGGCGTAACTGCTGCCCTAGTGGCATGGATCCTGCGCTGCCAGAAAAGTAGCGCGGCAGCTACGCAAACTGCTGTCAATGCCAGAACTACATATCGAGGACGCATATTCCTTCTGCTAACCCCAAACGATAGCGGTAGTTTCAGACGAAAAAACTCTATGCCCAAACGGTTGTGGCGCTTCGGGCAAAATGCAGGGTTTCTCGACTTCGCCCTCTGGGCTCCGCTCGGAATGACACATTATGGCAGCTATTTCAGACTCAGGAAACTAACGAGCTTCGAGAACTGCCTGGATGCGGTCGCAGGCCCAGAGAAGGTCTTCGCGCTCGATGGTCAGGGGTGGAGCGAGGCGAATGACGTTGTCGTGGGTTTCCTTGCAGAGGAGACCTTCGCGCATGAGGGCCTCGCAGATGGGACGAGCGGGGCCGTTGAGCTCGATGGCAACCCAGAGGCCGCGCCCGCGAATCCCGCGGATGTGCGAGCTGCGGATCTGGCGCATGCGATCCATCAGGAGTGTGCCGAGTTCTGCGGAGCGTTCGGAGAGCTTTTCTTCCACGATGACGCGTAGCGAGGCACGGGCGACTGCGCAGGCCATGGGGTTTCCGCCGAAGGTGCTGCCGTGGTCGCCGGGATGGATGACGCCGAGAATCTCACGCGAGGCGAGGACAGCTGAGACCGGATAGAAGCCTCCAGCGAGTGCCTTGCCGACGATGAGAACGTCGGGGGTTACGTCTTCGTGCTGGCAGGCGAAGAGCTTGCCGGTGCGGCCGAGGCCGGACTGGATCTCATCGGCGATGAAGAGGACGTTGTTCTCGCGGCAGATTGCGGCAGCCTCGCGGAGGTAGCCGTCGGGCGGGATGAGGACGCCGGCCTCGCCCTGGATGGGCTCGACGAGGAAGGCAGCGGTGTTCGGCGTGATGGCTGCGCGGAGGGCGGCAGCATCGCCAAAGGGGATGACCTTGAAGCCGGAGAGATAGGGGCCGAAGCCATCGCGGTACTGCTCCTCGGTAGAGAAGCTGATGATGGAGATGGTGCGGCCGTGGAAGTTGTTTTCGCAGACGATGATCTCGGCCTTGCCCTCGGGGATGCCCTTGATCTTGTAGCCCCATTTGCGGGCGATCTTGAGCGCTGACTCGACGGCCTCGGTGCCGGAGTTCATGGGCAGAACCATCTCGAAGCCGGTGAGCTCGGTGAGCTCCTTGTAGAAGCGCGGGAGCTGGTCGTTGCGGAAGGCGCGCGAGGTAAGGGTGACGCGCTGGGCCTGTTCCTGCATGGCGGCGAGGATACGAGGGTGGCAGTGGCCCTGGTTGACCGCCGAGTAGGCGGCGAGGAAGTCGAGGTAGCGGCGGCCGTCGACGTCGTATACCCAGACACCGGAGGCGCGTTCGACGACGACATCAAGAGGCTTGTAGTTGTGCGCCCCGTACTGATCCTCGAGCGCAATGAGGTGAGAGGAAGTGGTGAGATCTTCCGCTGTGTCGCTGTGCAGAACTGAGCTTGCCATATCGACCGCCTGAGCCTGATTTACATCTATTATTTCACGAGCTCAAGAAACGCCGCTAAAGACGGGGCGATTTTGCATGTGGGATGCATAAATACAAAATATGTAAGCGAATTTACCGGACATTTGTAACCGTAATGAATAAATATTCGCTACGCTTATGCCTCAACCGGCAAAACAGATTCCTTCGCTGCGCTACGGAATGACAAAGAACATGCCGGCCTTCTGTGTTTATGCTGACCGACATAAACCGCAGATCCTTCCCTTCGACTACGCTCAGGGCAGGCTTTTCCGCTACGCTCCGCTCAGGATGACACCTTTTCAGCGAACCGAACTGCTTTGCGTCAAGAGATAACTGCTGGGGCTCCTGACGCAAAGCGCAGTCGTTACTTTGCGGTCAGGGCAAGCTCCTGCTGATACTCCTGACGCAAAGCGAGGTTCGTTACTTTGCGGCAAGGGCGAGCTGCTGTTGATATTCCTCGTACGGACCCTTGTGATCGGTGATGTGGAAGTCGTTGGGGCCGCCTTCGAAGTGCCAGATGCGGGTGCCGGCCTCTTCGATCAGGTCCTGGTCGTGGGTGACGAGGAAGACGGTGCCTTCGTACTTCTGGATGGCCTGGTTGAGCGCATTGATGCTCTCAAGGTCAAGGTGGTTGGTGGGCTCGTCGAGCACGAGGACGTTGGGCTTCTGCAGCATGATCTTGCAGAAGAGCAGGCGGGCGGCTTCGCCTCCGGAGAGCGCGTCGGTCTTCTTGAGGCCCTCTTCGCCGCGGAAGAGCATCTGGCCGAGGATGCCGCGGATATCTTCCTTGGTGGCCTGCGGGTCGAACTGGTGGAGCCAGTCCGAGGCCGTCATGCCAAGCTGGATGGAGCCCTTGTGATCCTGGGCGAAGTAACCGATCTGCGCCTCGTGGCCCCACTTGACGGTGCCTGAGTCGATGGAGACATCCTTCTCTTCGATGCCGGGGCCGTTGGCGAGCAGGGCCTTGAGGAGAGTAGTCTTGCCCTGGCCGTTGCGGCCGATGAGGACGACCTTGTCTCCACGCTGGACGGCAGCGGAGAAATTGTTGATGACGTGCTCGGTCTTGCCGTCGGGCTGGGCGTAGGTCTTATTGACGTTCTCGAACTCGAGGACGTTTTTGCCTGAGGGCCGCAGCATATCGAAGCGAATGAACGGGCGCGCGATGTTGGAGCGGGCCAGCTCGCTGGTGGCGAGACGCTCGACTTCCTTCTTACGCGAGTTCACCTGCGAGGAGCGCGTACCGGCCGAAAAGCGGGCGATGAAGTCGTTCAACTGTGCGATCTTCTTTTCGCGCTGCTCGTTCTGGCTCTCGATGCGGGTGCGGATGCTGGTCTTCTGCAGCACCATATCGTCGTAGCCGCCGTTGTAGGTGATGATGGTCTCGTAGTCGATGTCGGCGGTGTGGGTGCAGACGTTGTTGAGGAAGTGGCGGTCGTGCGAGATGGTGATGACCGTGCCGGTGTAGCGATTGAGAAAGTCTTCGAGCCAGTGGATGGATTCGAGGTCGAGATAGTTCGTAGGCTCGTCGAGGAGAAGCGCCTGAGGGTTGCCGAAGAGAGCCTGTGCGAGGAGCACGCGGACCTTCTGGCCGCCCTGCAGCTCGCTCATCTTACGCTCGTGGACTTCATCGGGAATGTCGAGGCCCTGCAGGAGGACTGCGGCGTTGGCTTCGGCCTCATAGCCGTCCTCATCGCCGACGATGCCTTCGAGCTCGCCGAGGCGTGAACCATCGGCGTCGGTCAGCTCGGGCTTGGCATAAATCTCCTCTCGTTCCTCGAGGGCAGCCCATAAGCCTTTGTTGCCCATGATGACGGTGTCGATGACGCGGTAGGCGTCGAACTCGTACTGGTCCTGCTTGAGGACGCCGATCTTTTTGGGGCGGACGACGTTGCCCTTCTGGGCGTCGATCTCGCCGGTGAGCACCTTCATGAAGGTGGATTTTCCGGCGCCGTTGGGGCCGGTCAGGCCGTAGCGGCGGCCAGTGGTAAAGGTGACTGAAACATCCTCAAAGAGGAGCTTCGAGCCATAGCGCATCGTTACATTCGAGACAGAGATCATCACTCTAATTCTCTCATGCCCTTACGGGGGAAAGACAGCCCGGACCGGCGACGCGAGGCAGGTTGCCGGCCCGGAATTCACAGGAAATTCGTCAATTTTGTTACTGCAGGCCGCCGGAGACGCGGATCACCTGTCCTGTCACCCACTTGGCCTCGTCGGAGGCAAGGAAGGCGACTGCGGAGCCGATGTCATCGGGTTCGCCGACACGACCGAGCGGCGTCTGCTGGACATAGCTGGCGAGCATCTCGTGCTCCTCGGACAGACCGATCGCGCGAACGCCTTCTGTGATGACCGGGCCGGGATTGGCGGAATTGACACGAATTTTATTTGCTCCAAGTTCCCGGGCCAGCGAGCGGGTGATGGAGTCGACTGCGGCCTTGGTCGCCGAGTAGATGGTGCCTCCGGGAGGATTCATGACGCTGGCGACAGAGCCAATATTGATTACACTGCCACCTTCGGGACCGAAGTGCTTCGCGGCTTCGCGCGTGGCAAGAAGAAGTCCGAAGACATTGGTCTCGAACTGGCGGTGCAGCTCTTTCTCATCAAAGTCGGAGAAGGGACCGAAGCTGTAGACTCCCGCATTGTTCACCAGCACATTGGGGGTTCCGAAGGCCTTTTTCGTCTCGTCGAAGAGCTTCGCCACTTCCTCGGCAACGCCAACCCGGGCTCCGACGGCGATGGCCTTCCCTCCCGCCTGCTGGATCTCGGCAACGGTGCGATCCGCGCCTTCTTTGTCCGAGGCGTAGTTCACCACAACGGATGCGCCTTCGGCAGCCAACGACTTCGCGATACCGACTCCGATTCCCTTGGACGCTCCTGTGACAACCGCGACTTTACCCTTCAGTTTTCCCATGCACTCTCACCTTTTCCGATCTAAATTAAAATTCGCCACTCATCGAATAATTCGATATATGTCGAATAGATGAGGCCAGGAATCTTTGGATTCAGATTAGGAGAGATCTTTACGATCAGAGTTTTGAGAGCGAGGTGACGTAGGAATTCCACACATCGCGGCGCAAGGAAAGACAGGCGGTACGGCCTTCACGCGCGATGTCGATCAGACCAGCCTCCTGCAACTCCTTGAGGTGATGGGATATGGTCGGGGCGCTGATGTGCTTGTGTGCTTCCAGCGCGCCGCAGGCCATGTCCGGCTCAGACGCGATTTGCTGAAGGATCGCGTAGCGGCGTGGATCGCTGATCGCCCGGCTGATCGCTTCGAACTGCTGTTGCGTCAACGCGAGTTTTCGGCCCGTTGTCATCGTCGCTTTATAGTAGATCACGCAAAGCAGATCGCGGATTCAGGCCGGGTGGCGTAACTTCACTTCCACAATGCCTAACGCTATAATCTGCTTCAAGAACCTGTCGATGTTCAGGAACCAAATCCTGCCACGTTCGCTGAAGGATTGATGCAAGTTACTTCGCGTTCTCAAACTTTCTGGACAGACAGGGCCCTCTTCTTTCTGGTTGCCGCCCTCGCAGTCCTTGCCACAATTCTGGCGCGGGTTGCCGCAAGCCACAAACACTTTTCCAATGCACGGGTCGAGTACGGGCTGCTCCATCTGCCTGCAGCCTTCCTGCAGATCGCCGTGTTCGCTGCCGCATTGGGATTCGCATACTCCTGGCTTTTACGCCACGGCGGCTTCCAGCTTCCCTTCTCTCGCTGGTTCGTGCCGTTCATCGTGCTGCTCTTCGCGATCGTCTGGCTGCCGGTGACGCTGCAGGGCGGCTTTGCCCAGGACGACTGGATGCTGCTCTCGGCCGCCTCGGTTCGCAAGCTTCTCTACGCCCATCCGCTGGTCAGCTTCAACACCCTGGACACGGTCGACGGCAACTTCCGGCCGCTGGGAACGGTTCTGTATGTCGGCTATCTTCTGCGCTGGTTCGGCCTGCACCCGCTGCCGTTTCTTCTGGGGAACTTCTTTGCTGGCCTGGCCTGCACCCTGCTCGTCTTCGCGTTCATGCGTGAGCTGCGCCAGACTCCGGCTGTCTCGGCCGCGGCAGCTATCCTGTTCCTGTCCCGAGACCTCATCTACATCCCTGTTGCATGGCTTTGCGCGCTAGGGGACAGCCTGGCCATCTTCGGTTCGGGGCTCTCGGTGCTTCTTCTTCTGCGCGCGCTTCGTAGTCGGGGTTT
>Ga0193717_1000037_pt1 | contig 153184 bp, 128 predicted proteins | sample U2c2metaG_FD_145900 | JGI IMG/M metagenome (GOLD analysis project Ga0193717, IMG submission 145900) | Soil microbial communities from a riparian zone of the East river system, Colorado, United States - U2c2 | ecosystem: Environmental > Terrestrial > Soil > Riparian zone | place: USA: East...
CTTAAACGCATTTCTGCAAATGCCGTAATTCGAACCCTTAACCATCAATTGATCGCCACATCATAATTCACGATACCGAAAAAAAATTCATGCCAAAAGCCGTCCGCGATAAAATGGTCATTATTGTCGGCACAGACAAAAAGAAAGGTACTTTCACAAAAGTCAAGGTAGCAAAACGACACAAGGACATAGAAAACTTTATTGACCTGACTTCCCTCAAAACGCTAAGCCAGTCAGGAGACAGAACCGTACCGTCAATCAAAACCCTGACAGTCGAAAAACAAAACTTTTTTGAAGAAAGCAGCAACAGCCTCGATTTCCACGGCCTGTTCCTAAAAGATAGCCGGGTCCAGAACATCATCGAACGCTACCTCTTTTTCGATGACGCCGACCCTACAATCCCCAATCTAAAAAACTGGTGGGAAACCCCGGATGACAGTGTAAAAAAAATCTAGTCCCCCCGAACCAAAACGTTCTTAGAATTTTTTCCAAAGCACAGCGGCGGAAAAATAAAAACCAATTCCGCTTAGAAAGGCATCCAATCAAAAGTGTAAGAAAACAACGAAGAAGCGCAGTGGCAGCGTACCCCGAGATGAGCCCATAGGGCGAACGGCTGGGTACGTGGAACGCAGCTTCGAGGTAGTTTTCAAGCTTTTGATTTGCAGTCTTGATTTTTTGCTTCTTTTGTATCAAGACAAAAGAAGGTAACTACAAATATTTTTTGGGAACATCGGTACCAAAAACAGCAAAGGAAGTTTTGCCAGAAATCAATTTAACATTCCTACAAGTAAAGAGAAAGTAGCAATCCCAATGATAGCCCTTCATTGATGATTTAAAAAAGAATAAAATCCGCACTTGAAAAAATTTCAATTGCTTGTTCAACTATTATTCGAAGATCCCTATAGTGGACCCAATGTATCACTCAAAATCTAATTTGCCTTAACAATCGGTCTAAAAGACTTACTTCTTCAATAACAATGTCGCCCTTTCCTGACATTCCTTCTAAAAGGATTTTCTTTTTGTCGTGAGATGCCGGAATTGTAATAAACAGCGTTAAGGTACCCGCATCTGCTCTTGCCGATACACTATCCAGGATTCCTGTAATCTGTCCAAATTCATCTGTAGGATAACAGTCAAGACGCATATTGACTTTTAGTCCTGGCTTTAATTTGGTAAAATATCTTGCATCCGTTTGTCCTGTGAGCAAAATCTTATCAGATTGTACTGCACTGACAAAAACATCTGCATCTATTAAATCGGGATAAGCTATTATTCTTGAAAAAGCCAATAGCAAAACCATGATACCAAATATCAAAAAGGTTCCCCAGCGGATCATCCAATGTGGAGGCCGGGTGAGCAATTCCTGCACTTCTTCGCTCCGAAGATTCAGATTGTTTTTTTTCATATGATTATGTTCCTAGTTGCAATTGGTTTCGCACAAGTTCATAGTAATTTCCTTTTTTCCCGATTAATTGGCTGTGCGTGCCTTTTTCTATAATTTTACCTTTGTCCAAAACCACAATTTGGTCAGCATTCATAACTGTACTCAATCGATGCGCTATGATAACGGCAGTTTTGTTCTTCAGGAAAACGTCCAGTTTTTCCATAATACTCTTTTCATTATTGGCATCAAGCGAAGAAGTCGCCTCGTCAAAAAACAAGATATTCGGATTTTTATAAACTGCCCTTGCAATAAGCAGGCGCTGCTTCTGGCCTGTGCTCATTCCCATTCCTTCTGTCCCTATCTTGGAATTAAACCCTAGAGGAAGGTCGGAAATATATTCACTGATGTTAGAAACTTCCGCGGCATATAAGAGTTGCCTTTCATCTATATTGTTTTCCCCAATCGCGATGTTGTTGGCAATCGTGTCATTAAAAATGAATCCCTCCTGCATCACCGCCCCAATGATGCTGCGCCAGGACTTCTGGGCAATGTCTTTTAAGGCAATATCTCCTATTTCTATATTACCGCTTTCAATGTCATAGAATTTGAGGAGTATTTTCATAAGCGTAGTTTTCCCGCTGCCGCTGGTTCCCACAATCGCAGTGATTTTATTGGCGGGGATAATTAGATTCAGGTCTTCAATTACGTGAATATCCGACCCCGGATACCTGTAATAAACATGTTCCAGTTTGATGTCGGCATCCTTTGGCACATCAAAAATCTGGTTGGCTTCCTGTTGGGTTTCATCTTCTTTGTCGTGTATTTCTGCCAGCCTGGCCATGGATATTTTTGCGTCCTGTACTTCCCTGATGAATTCAATCAATTGTGTAACAGGGCCATTTAAGCTTCCGGTAATGGCACTTATGGCCATCATCATACCAATTGTAATTTCACCATCGATAACCAGTTTTGCTGATAGGAAAATGATGAAGATGTTCTTAAGCTCATTAATTACAGAAGAGCCGATGGTTTGTGTCTGTTCCAAAACCAGGCTTTTGATCGACACCCTGAAAAGTCTTGCCTGTATATATTCCCAGCCCCATCGTTTTTGCTTTTCAGCATTGTGCAGTTTAATTTCCTGCATACCCGAAATCAACTCAACAACTTTGCTTTGCTCTTGGCTGACTTCAGAAAAACGTTTATAGTCCAATGCTTTTCTTTTCTTAAGGAAAAGTGTAATCCAGCCAAAGTATAGAAAGCTGCCAAGGAGGAAAACGAGAAAAATTTGTATATTATAATAAGCCAGCACGATGCCCATTACGATAAGGTTTATTACGGAAAATAAAACATTGAGCGAAGAAGTGGTCATGATACGCTCAATGCGGCGGTGGTCATTGATGCGTTGCATAAGGTCGCCTGTCAGCCGCACATCAAAAAAGGATATAGGCAGGTTCATCAGTTTGATAAAGAAATCTGATATCAGCGATATATTGATGCGTGTGGAAAGGTGGAGCAAAATCCAGCTTCGGATGAGTTCCAGCCCGGTGCGCCCAGCGAAAAGGAACAGTTGGGCAAAAAGCACAAGATAAATAAAATGGATGTTTTTATCTCGTATCCCTATGTCGACAATACTTTGTGTCAGGAAAGGAAAAATCAATTGGATAACGCTGCTGGCCAATAACCCAAAAGCCAGTTGTAAAAGAAAAGATTTATAGCGTAGTATGTATTGTGAAAGCAGGGCAAAACCAAACCCATTGGCGCCCCTGTCATTAAATTCAGATTTGTAAAATTTGGAGGAAGGTTCGACAAGAAGTGCAATACCCTCGAAGGTTGTGTCATCCGCATTATTGCCAATCCAGAATTTTATAAAATCTTTCTGGTTATATGAAATCAGGCCAAATGCAGGGTCGGAAATATAGTATTGTCCTTTTTTTATAGCATAAAGTACTACATAGTGGTCTTTGTTCCAATGCAGGATACAAGGTAACGGTGCCTCTTCGAGTTTTTTCGTGGTTAATTTGAGCCCCAGGGTTCTAAAGCCAAGCTTTTCAGCGGCATCACTCAAATAAAGCAGGTTACTGCCTTCACGCGTGGTTTCACTGATTTCCCTCAGTTGCTGTATACCGATTGTCTTTCCATAATGTTTAGCAATGATTTTCAGGCAGGTTGGCCCGCAATCTTTAAAATCGGCTTGGCGGAAATTAGGGAATTTTTTTTTCAATGGCTTGTAAAGGATCTTGTTATTTTAAATAGCCGGACACAGTGCTGCATCCGGCAATTAGAATTAATAGTTCAAATTATACACATGGTATGCAGATACCGCTCGGGTACCCGTTGCAGCATGTGTTACCGGTACACAGATGTGTCAGGTCGCAATGTTGCGAGCCGCCCCTGATCGATTTTTGCTCATTCGTGGTCAGTTTCTGAGCGCCTTCGGTATTTAAGATTTTTTTTAACATAACTAAAGTATTATTGGTTAATGGCCCAAATCATTTAGAGACATTCAGGCCTTATGTCTTTTAGCAAAGGCTCTAAAATTAAGGATTGATAGGATCCATTGTGCATGGATGCCCGGCCGTACCGATTTTATAGCATGTGCCATACGAGCAGCATTCACCTGTCAGGCATCCTTGGTTGGGAGCGCCTGGCACGCAACTTCTTCCGCTGCCTTTAATTGATTTTTGCTCCGCTTTGGTCAAAGCCTGGGCACCTTCAGTGTTTAAAATGTTTTTTAACATAGTAATAGAAAATTATTGGATTAATAGCCCAAGCATTTAAAGACATTTGGGTTTATGTCTATCCTTGCAAGAATATTTTTATTATTTTATATCGCAGTTAATATACCGGTTCCGGAAACCTCATCTTCCTCCTGAAAATCATTTAGGAAATATTGCAGTTCCATGATCTCATATTCCGGGGGAACGAGTCGGTCATTTATAATTTTGACAGGCGTGTAATTAAATTCATTTTGCAGGCACCAGCTGTATTGTGAAAATACCTGGTGGTTTACTTTCATATCAAACGTTTCCACTTTCCATTTTTGAAGCCATTTTTCCAACCCGATTTTCCTGATATGCCAGTCTGTAACGGCTTCTTTCAACAAGTCTTTTTCAGAAAGGTTCATGGCGAGAATGGTTTTAACTACCTCTTGGTAAGGATGGTCCTCATTGTCGGGATTGATATTAAAAAGCAATTTCAGGCTGACTTTATCGGGAAATCTGCCGATTATCTCAAAACCATCCTCAACCGCAGTATGGCAATGCCCGCAGCTTGGGCTAATAAATAATATTAATTTATTGGTTGCCATCGGATTGCCAAATTCTGGGCCTTCAAGATGTCGAAGCAAATCTGGATATTGTACTTCCTTTGAGAGGAACTCAAATAGTGGAAAAGATCTTTTAAATTTTTTTAGGTTTTGCATCTCAGCAGTATTAGACCGTTGTGTTTCGATTACCGGCTTTACCGAACTCCAGAGCAGAACGACAATTACTGACACGACGAAATACGAAAATAAACTAGGAGATGAAAATGCGCCGTCCTCCCACCAAAAAGCAATCGTCGTTGCCTGGATTACCAGTAGTGAGGAAATCACAAGGCATAAAAAGCACCACTTTCTAATGACAGCTGCTTGAATATATACCGAGTAAATAATAATAGGAAGCGAAATAAGACTCAAAATGCCGGTAAGCCGCGAAGCGCCTGTCGGATTAATCAGTATGGCAAAACTGCTGATACTAAAAAACAGCAATGGCAAATCCGCAAAACCAAACCACTTGTTGATGCTTCCCTGATTTGATCCGATGACAGTATCGCAGGACAGTTGGCCTCCCAGATTGCACATCTTAGAAATGAATTCATCTTTTATTCCTAATTTATCGCGAAAGATAAATATCCCAATGCCTAAGCCTGTCAGGGATGTCAATAATAAGGAATAAGCCAGCAGATCGTAATGTTTAAAAATGAATGAGAATGCAATAAAAACAGCGATGCACGCAACAGGTTTGAGCCACTTCTTCCCTGCCTTATGGCTTGCAGGTTCAATCTTGGCGTTTGGTTCAATGGCCAAAACAATACCATCCCATTTAGCGGCAAAATCAGCAAAAGAGAGCAATGACTTTTTTCCCTTTTCCGTCTCCACAACAATCTGTTCATTCATTTTGGAAACAAGTACCATGTCGCCATCGTAACCAGCAATAAAATGCACAGGCAAATCAATCAGGGATTCTTTTGGCAATTTCACAGCCATGTTCTCTATTGATAAAAGTTCCAGCGAATGGGTAGCTGCAAAAAGGCTCGGATAATCGGGATGCGAGGAATAAAGATTTTCGAATGAAGCAAAATAGCCTCCATATTGGCTCAACACCAAGTATTTCTGAATAATGTGCTCCATAATTTATCGAATAGATAAAACCATTCTGCAAAATGCCCGCAGTGAATGATAATTAGTGACAGTATGAAACTAATTTAATAAAATAATCTCAATTTGAGGTTAACTGTTGATAAGTTCTGACGAAACAGCACCTTTAGAAAACCATCAGTTTATACAACATCAAACAAAAACCATCGCGATAAGACCCTATTTCACAACCAGGCCCGAGTAGTTACCGCAAAAGACAGAAATTTTTTTGAATCTGAAAGCACCCTATAAAAAGTTGTAGCTTAAATTATTTTACTACTTTTGATTTTTACAAGCCACTAACAACCAATAAATTACACGCCATGCAAAACCAAAACCAAAAAAGCCTGGACGAAATCCGTCTTATGCTTTCCGAATTAAAATCCGGCAACTACACGCACCGGATTGCAATCAAAGCCGATGACGAATTCCTTACCATCGCAGTACTCCTGAACCTCATCGCCTCCCAACTGCAATTAGCAGGTCTAACTTCAGGCGTCCTCGCACAGGCCCTTGAAAATCCCGAATCACCGGCATCTACTTTAGCGGCCCGCTTACACGAATACATCCTCGACCACCTTACCGACGACTTGCCTCCTATCCGCGAAATCGCTCATTACTTCGGGACAAACGAACGCAAGGCAAAAGAGATTTTCAAGGCAGGGTACAACAAAACGATTTTTCAGGTGCACAATGAGCAGCGCCTGGCAATCGCACACGAACTATTGGTTAAGACACTCAAGCCTGTAAAAGAAATTGCAGGCATCTGCAACTTCAACTCCTCTCACGCATTCTACTCTTCCTTCAGGAGGCATTACGGTTACGCCCCTTCACAACTGCGGACAAACAAAAACTAAGCATTAGTAAATATGCCCCGGATTAGCTAATAGTTGATGCTGAAAGCTTATAAACGTGCTTTTCAAAGTACTGAATATGATTTAGTTATTATACCGTAATACAGAATTTTACATGACAAAACAAACACGTCATGAAATCAAAACTGGCTTCAGTAATAGTTCAGATCATTGCCTTGGCATTTATTCTTCTCTTTGTCTACGCAGCAGTAAGCAAGCTAACCGACTATCAAAATTTTCAGCTCCAGGTTTCCCAGTCACCATTGCTGACCGCTTTTGCCGATATCGTCGCACCCGGCATACTGATCCTCGAATTCGGAATCGCAATAATGCTTTCCATTCCCAAACTCCGCTTACGGGGGCTTTTCGCGGCATTCGCCCTGATGGTCATTTTCTCTGCCTACATTATAATTATATTAAACTACAGTACCAACATCCCGTGTTCCTGTGGCGGGATCCTGGAAAAAATGGGATGGACGGAACATTTGATTTTCAACCTCGCATTTGTCCTTTTGGGTGCAGTTGCCGTATTGCTGTCAGTCGACAGGAAGGAACATGGTAATTTCTTTGCGCCATTTTGGCTTACGGTGTCCGCGGTATCAGCCATAATTAGCATATGTATGCTATACATGCTCTCAGATGATATAATCCAACACCACAATAACTTCATCCGTCGCATCCCGCACGTCACAGTCACAAAATCCGCAACAGTAGACCTCGGGTATAAATCTTATTATTTTGCAGGCGAATACGATGGGCAAATTTATTTGGGAAACCGCTCTGCACCCGCCATCGTAACCGTTCTCGACACTTCCCTGCGCAAAAAAACGGTTTACCGGATAATACTGGAAGACACCGCCGTACAGTTCCGCGATGTCAAATTACGCGTAACTCCCCCGATGTTTTGGCTTATGGATGGAACAGTCCCGGCGATATATTCCGGAAATACCTCCGATTGGATTGCAAAACTGCGCATGAAAGGGGTTCAGCATTTTGTCGATGCTGAGCCGGTAGATTCAAATACCGTCGCGTTCCGTGCCCTGACCAAAGCCTACGGAAACCTGTTAGGGACATTTGACCTCAACGGAACCCCAAAGGCGATCTTCAACCACAGTCTGCTCCAGAAACAAATTGACGGCATATTCGATACCGACGGCATGCTGCTTTACAGCAAAGAACGCAGCCGCTCCCTATACCTGTACTATTACCGCAACCAGTATACCATAACCGACAGCAAGCTCAAACTCTTGTATCGTGGCAATACCATTGATACCACTTCAAAAGCCAAGATAAAAACAGCTTGGCTCGTACGCAAAAAACAGCGGAAAATGGCTGCCCCGCCCTTAACGGTAAATATCCAGAGCGCGATCCATAGAAACCTGCTGTTTATTAATTCGGCACTTCCGGGCCGTTTTGACCCACTCGTTATGTGGGAACAGGCAAGCATCATCGATGTCTATGATTTCACAAACAAGGCATACCTCATGAGTTTCTATGTCTACAAAGAAGATGATAAAGCTATGGACAGCTTCATCGTTACAGACACGCACCTCTTTGCAATCTTCGGCAGCCGCATCGTGGCACACCGCCTGTCCGTCAATCTGAAAAGTAAATACCAGGAATAAAATATGCCCATCGGCATGACAGGGGTGAGACCGAAAACCTGTAGAAAAGAGTAGGTCGGTGTTTAATTTAAATTTTTAGTATTATGAAAACATTTGTAAAAATGATTTTGCCGGTTGCCGCCTTCGCGTTGGCTTCCGCAGGTGCTGTTACTACTGGTAACAGCGGAACCAAAACCGCAGGGACTGCGGTGCAGGGTTGGAAAAGGATTGCTCCCGACAATCATTGCGAGCAGTCGATTATGTGTAACAACTTACCCGGACCGGTCTGTACTTCAGGCGGTGTCCAGCTGTATGCGAAAGTTGGGCTCGATTGCTTCCAGGTTTTGACCCACAAAGTCAACTAAAAGCACTCGTTTAGCATGGAAATGCAGGCCTCGCGGCCTGCATTTTTATTTTATTCCATCCGCAATCCATTTACTGCATGGTTTCTCTTTTAAATAATAATCAAACCAGTCCAGGATGCGAAGCGTAAGGTCTTTCTGGAACCTGGGCATCTGGGGCCCGTGCCCCTCTCCGGGATACACCAAAAGCATCGGGCGCTTGCCAAGGCGTTTTAAGGCGAGGTACAATGCAACGCTTTGTCGGTAATTGATTACCGGATCCTTGTCCCCGGTCCAAAGCAGCAAAGGCGTAATAATTTTTTCCGCATGCGAAATCGGCGAGTTACGCTCATAGCCTTGCGCGTCCTCAAATAATGATTTCCCCATGCGCCACTGCTGCCGCTCAAACCTCCAAAACTCAGCGACACCAAAAAGCCCGGCAGACAGGTAACAGGAGCGCGGATCTGAAATGCCTGCCCCCGAGATCGCGGCAGCGAAAAGATTGGTCTGCGTAAGGATGAAATTGGTCTCATACCCGCCAAAGGAATGTCCCATCAGCCCGATCTTTGCGGGATCCGCGGCACCCATCGCGATCACATGCCTTACCGCTGCAACGACACTGCTTGCCGCAGAGATCCCCGGATCGCCGTTTCGGTAATCAATATCAGGAAGCAGTACGAGATATCCGTTCGTAGTAAAGTTGGAGACGTTGAATCCGTCCCCCGCGTATAACGTCGGGTTTCGGTAGGCATAGAGCTGGTCCGATTGGTTCTCATAAATATGCACCACCATCGGGTATTTCTTTAACGGGTCATAGCCCGCAGGGTAATACAGTATGCCAAAGCATCGTGCTCCCTCGTCATTGCTAAATACGATACGCTCCGCCTTACCCCACAAAAATTGCGTGTAAAAGGGATTGCTCTGAAAAATAACTTTTGACCCACGGTCATTCCCCGTCAGCCGGATATCGGGAGGTCGGTCGTAACGCTGCGTGGTATAGGCAAAGCGGCGGCTTTCTTTGGCGCATAGGATATCGCGCACCCTGAACTTGCCATACAATAAATTGCTGATCGTATTATCGGCCCTGAGCGCCGAATAACCCGACTGAAGGTCGCCATCGACCGACAATAGGAGGTCGGATTTCCTTTCGACAGCCCTCGCAAAGCTCGCATCGAAGTTTTGTTCTTGCCCCGTCGAGCTTCCCGGCGCTGCCAATCTATACACCTTTCCGGATGTGCTGCCATCGGTAAGGCGTTTCAGTTGCGCTCCCGCAAAAGTATAGTTCCACAAGTCCGCACGGTCATAAAAAAGTACCGCGCCTCCGTCAGTGTTCCACCCGCCAATGCCATACACAGGAGATTCTGCTGACGCATCAGGATCCTCAAGTGCGCTCACCATTCCGTTGGTCATATTGGTCGTCGTTCCCGATCTGAAATCATACAGCCACCAATCCCGGTCGGCATAGTAAGCAGCTTTACTGCCGACGGGCGACATACTGATGGCTCCCGGATCGGAAGAATACCCTTTGAGCCACACACTGCTGACCCCCGTTGCGAGCTCGCATTGATAATAATCCGTAACAGGTTTTCCGGCCAGCTGTTGCCCCCCACCGTTGTGGCGGTACGTGATCGCATACTCCTGCCTCGCATCAAAAAACACAAACGGTCGCTCATCAGTAGAAATCGGCAGTAACCGGTTCGTGTCCGGCCACCAGGCGGCGATCCTCGGAAAAACCGAAAAGCCCGCGGTAGCCTGCTGCTCAGGATAAAGCAGGGTGTCGTTACCCGCCCAAACCTGCACACTGTCGCGTGAAAAATGCTGCGTCGGATTCTGATCGGTCAGTCCAAAAAATACTTTCTTCCCGTCACGCGAGACCTGGAGCATACTTTCAAAGCCGTCGGCAATAATTTTACTCTTTGGGATAGCGTCAAAAGCCGTGGTTTCGAAAACAGAGCTACGGCTTGTCGCGATAGTATAATGGCAGATGGCATGGCCACGGTCGTCGGGATTGCTGCGAAGGAATGCCAACGATTGCCCGTTTTCCTGCCAGGCAAAAGTACTATACTCTCCCGTTGCGCTCGAGGCGATTTCCTTTTCGCTGAGGACAGATTCAAAAAACAACAGGCTTACTGTTTTTTGCTCCTTCCCCTGCTTATAATAAACAAGCAACTTCCCGTCTTTACTTTGTTGGTAATCGCTGACGGCATCAATATGACGCAGGATTTTTCCCTTTAAATCCCTGATTTCAAGGAACGATTGCTGTCTATATTTGCCAAGCAGCGTAATATACCGTCCATCACCCGAAAAAGAAAAACGGGCCACGTCCGGAATTTCAACTTTCTTCCCCGAGTTCAAATCCAGGATCGATAAAATGTTATCCGGGAGTAAAGCCGCAAATTGCTTTTCCTTGCAAAAAACACCTTCATCGCCACCCGGGAATTTAAACACCGCCTTCCCATCACCGCTTTTTACAAACAACGTATCGGGATGCTCGTCATAATCCATCCGGTAACTCACCCAATTGCCCTTATCCGAAATCTGGTCGGTATACAGCGTCCCCCACAAGTGGTAATCGCCAATACTGGCCATCTTTTTGTTGTTACCCTGCCCGGAAGCCGGACAGGTAACTAACAAAAAAATTAAAAAAAAACTCGCCGGGAACCACCTGCCAATTATCGTATGTGGCACAGCCGCTTTAAGCGCTGCACCCTGTAGATTCGCCTTCATATTAATAGCCCGCATTTTGCGGTTTTAAGGCAGGGTTTACCTGCAGTTCATGTTGCGGAAGCGGCCACAAAACATCGGTGCTGTTCCACCCGGGCTTGCCCGAAAGCACCGCATCGAGCTGTCCCGTACGTTTGAGGTCAAAAAAACGATGGCCGTATTCGGTAAACAGCTCAAGCCTGCGCTCCTGCAATACAGCAGCAACAAATTCCTCCTGCGTAACGGCGTCCGTGTCTGACAGCCCCGCAGTATTCCTGATTTTATTAAGGTCCTCGCGCGCCCCGATAAGCTCACCCTGCCGTGCACGTGACTCGGCGCGGATCAGGTACTGCTCCGCAAGCCGCAACACAATCGAAAATTCAAGGGACGACCCCGTATCTTCGCGTTCTCTATATTTATTAGGGTGGTACCAGGTTTCAGCGCCATCGGTAACGGCCTGCGTCCAGTGAATTCTCCTTTGGTCGTCCGCGGTAAACTGCCCCAAAAGCGTTTCAGACAGTGCAACATTGGTCGGAGGGCCGACCGGGAAATTAAAACTGACGGTCTCATCGGTATTATGCCCGTCATATGCAGAGGCCAGTTGCCAGATCGTCGTGGTGCTTTCCCTTAAGAATATATGGTCAAGGTCTTCTTCCCACACATAAACGCCATCGTTATTGATCACCGCCGACGCCATATTAGAAGCTTCCGCCCAGTCGCCATGATACAGGTATACGCGCGCAAGCAATGCCTGCGCAACGGCCTTGTCCGGTCTTGCCCGGTCATCGGTCGGGTACGCCGCAGGCAACAGTTCAATCGCTTCTTCAAGGTCTGCTATGACATTGGCATAGACATCCTCCACCGGCATCCGCGACACCACATTATTTTCCCTGTAATCGTTGGTCTTGATATACGGGATATCGCCAAAGAGGTTCACAAGGTAAAAATGCTCCAATGCCCGCACAAAAAGTGCCTCGCCCATAAACTGCTGCTTATCGGCAACAGCGAGCGGCGAAACCGCGGTCTTGTTATACACCGCATTGGTGGCATAAATCTGGCTATAGGCGGCATTCCACAGGTCTGATACCACCGGGCTCGACGCTACAAGCGAATTGTTATAAAAGTCCGCCGTAGAATACCCGCCCGTTTCATAAGAAACGAGCTCGTCGCTGTAATTGCCCAAAAGGCTCGATGTCCCGGAAAGCTTGCCGGTAATGAGCCCGCTTTCGCGCATCTGCGAATAGATATCCGTCATCGCCGCATTGGCAGTCGAGCGGCTGTCAAACACCGCGTCGGCGGTAAGCTGCGAATTGGGCAGTTCCACGTCCACAAAGCCATCGCAGCCCCACAGCAAAAACAGCGGCAAAGCGGCCATAACAATAAATCCAAAATCCAGCCAGTCCTTAATTTTATCTGAAGTTTTCATAGTCATTGGTTTAAAAGGTTAATTGAATCCCGCCCGAGATAATACGCAGCGGCGGCAGGTAGCCCGCATCCTTAAACTCAGGGTCGGCGCCTTTATAAGACGTGATCGTCAAAAGGTTCTGTGCCTGTAGCGACAGCCTGCATTTTAATTTAGTAAAGTACTTCTCGGGCAGGTCATAGGACAGCGCCACATTCTTGAGCCTGATATAAGAGGCATCGCTTACGGCAGCATCACTCTGCGCATAATACTCCCCCGCTGCCATAGCCGCCTGGTTGACGCCTGTCGTCAGGATCTGGTAATTGGCAGCCTGTCCCGGGCTATTCCAGCTGTCAAGGTATTCTACCGGTTGGTTCACGGCATTGCCCGCAAAGCCTTTGGTCTTGGCAAAATTAAAATTGAGCTGCTTCACAAACTGGAACAAAAAGTCAAGTTGGATGCCTTTATAGGAAAATTGGTTCTGCAATCCCCCGTAATACTGAGGGCTGAAATCACGCACCGCCGTCCGGTCGTCCTCATAAGTGATCGCCCCGTCGCCGTTAACATCCTCAAATTCATAGATTCCCGTTTGCGGGTTCACGCCTTTATAGCGGAAAAGCTTAAGGATAGTAATAGGTTCTCCAATCACGAACGTGTTTTTATAACTCGAGGTTTCAAGCCCCGGGAACGACACAAGCTCATTTTTCGGCAGCGTGAAATTAAGCGTAGTCGACCAGTTGAAATTTTTAGACTGCACATTCACCGTCCGCAAACTGAGTTCTAGTCCGCTATTCTCTACCGTAGCGTCAAGGTTAGCCTGTATCGAGCTGAATCCCGTCGTACCCGCGAGCGGCGTTCCCGTGAGTTGGCTCGACGACCGGTTGCGGTAAGCCGCCGCAGTCATAAAAATGCGGTCGTTAAAGAACCCGGTTTCGAGTGCCACCTCGAGCTTCTTATTGGTTTCCCACCCGAAGTCGGCATTAAAAAGCCGCGAAGGCTGCAATCCCTTAATGCCTTGGTACTGGTAGCCGGAGGAATAGTAAGTGTCCAGGAATTGGTAATCCCCTATCTGGTCATTGCCCGTACTGCCATAGCTCGCGCGCAGCTTCCCGAAGCTCATCGCAGGAAAACCTTCCGAGACCGCTTTTTCTTTATGGAACAGCCACGCAACTCCCACCGCGCCAAAAGTCGCAAACTGCTTCCCGGGACCGAACCGGCTCGACCCGTCGCGCCTTCCGGTAAAGTTCACAATGTACTTCCCGTCATAGGTATAATTGGCACGCCCGAAAAACGCCTGGTATTTATAGACCAGCGTTTCGTTGTTGAGGATAATCAGCAAATTGGCCGAGGTCAGGTCATGCAGCAGCGCATTGCTCGCAAAGCCGTTGGCAATCATCACAAGGCGGCTCGACTGTTGGTTCTGGAAGCTTCCGCCAACAAGCAGGTCGAGTTTCGACTTCCCAAATTCCTTATTGTAATTTAGCTGCGGCTCGGCAATCCACGAACGCCGTGCAAAAGTATTGGCAAACAGCGTGGAATATTCAGGCCCGTAATTGAATGCCGGATTATACACCGTCGATGGTGCCGAACGGCTGTCGTCATTGCGCAGGTCCGTATACCCAAAGCTAGACTTAAAAGTAAGCGCCTTTGTAGGTTGGTAACTGAGCACCGTATTGGCCACAAGGTCATAGGTTTCCGACAGGCTTTCGGCGTTGAGCTGCGCAAGTGGGTTGCGGAAAGTATTGTTTTCCCAATTGAGGTTCCCCTCAGCATCATAGAGCGCAGGGGCGTTAGGCGCAAGCGACCGCGAAAGCGACGTGAGGTCATCGTTGGGCAATTTGTTGTGCTGCGCGGTATAACTGCCCGAAAAGGTCATGCGGAATTTTTGGTCTTCCGATACATGCTCGACACTAAGGTGTGCCCCGCCGCGCTTATACAAAGAATTGCCGGGGAACACGGTCGACTCCGTCCGGAAATTCCCGCTGAGCAAAAACCGCGTCTGCTCGCTGCCGCCGCTCGCTGAGGCCTGCAACACATCGGTTTCCGATGTCCCGCCAATAAGTTCCTTTTGCCAGTCGGTATACCGGCTTTGGTCCCATTTGCCGTTGATGTCATAATCGTAGGCCGAAGGGGTAAGCCCGTCATTGGCGAAAGCCTGTCGGCGCATGGCAAGGTATTGCTGGGTATTCATGAGTTTCATCAACCGCCCGACCTTTCCGGCAGCGTGCGACGAGCTTACTGAAAAGACGGTCTTCCCGGTCTTTCCTTTTTTGGTCGTGATGAGCACCACGCCGTTCGCGCCACGAGACCCGTAAATAGCAGTAGCATCGGCGTCTTTTAAAATTTCAACGCTTTCGATATCCTTGGGGTTAATGCTCGAGAGCGGATTCCCGTCGCCGGGGATCACGAGCGAGGTTTGCAAATCGCTGATCGGCGCGGTAGAATACGGCACGCCATCAATCACATACAGCGGCGCGTTGCCGTCACTGCGCAAACTGCCTGTTCCGCGGATCGCGATGCTGAATCCCCCGCCGGGCACTCCCGTTTCCTGGGTGATGTTCACACCGGCAACACGGCCTTGTAACGTCGCGAGGATATCTGCCACGGGTTGCTTTTCGATGGTGGCGGCGGTGACTTTGGCGATGCTCCCAGTGGTCGCGGATTCTTTGACGTTGTAATAACCGGCATTGATGGTCACTTCCCGTAGCGCGTTAACGTCTTCCATAAGGCTGACATTGATTTGGCTCCGCCCGTTTATGGGTTCTGTAACGGTTAAAAATCCGGTATAAGTAAAAATCAAGGTGTCTGTAGCCTCAGCCGCTATACTAAAATTTCCAATGTAATCAGAAATTGATACGGTGCTTTTACCTTTAACCGAAACCGTTACGCCACTTATGGGCATATTGTCAAAGGTGACTTTTCCTGTGATAGTTTGTTGTCGTGCTGCAATTATTGCAAAGTTTTCAATGGGCGCATCGTCATTGCGAGCGTCAGTGACGCAATCTCCTTCCACAGATTCTGTATGGCTTCGAGAATAGGATGGGCTGCCTATAAATATCATGCAAATAATCGCATAACATCGACAGTGCCAACCCTTAAATAGTAAAAGGTTTTTCATAATTTTGGTTTAGTTAAAATGAAACGTGAGTTTTGTTTGTACTCTGGCTTCCTAACGAGTTTGGCGACGAGGTAGGAAGTCTTTTTTTGCTTTTCACTCAGTTACTCAGGCACTCAGCTACTCAGGCACTTTCTTAAGCCTTAAGGGCGGCAACTTAACTAACCCAACTAAGGTAAGGCCGCCCCGGCTGTTAGTTGTAGTTAAATATGTTTCATAGGCACGCGAGTTTAGTGGTTAGGTTTGCGAGCCTGCATATTGAAGTTGCTGTGAATCGGAGTTTGCGGAAATAAAAAGGCGCGAACTCATCATAAACGTCTCTGGTACTTGGCATACCTACCACGAATAAGTGAGCCCACGCCCGTAAGCGTGAGCATTTGCACTTATCATCTCGTGGTTATAAACTGCCAAGTTTTGAGCCGAGATTCAAAGCGAATGCTTCAAATGTTTTATTGAAGAATCGCAAATTTATTCAAATTAATGTCGCAATACAACGTATTTTATCATTAGTTTGAACATTGCGAATATAATAATTTTTTTGATTTTGTTATAAGTTCTTATAACATTTTTTCAAGAAATTATTACGCTTTTTGTTATATGAGCAAGAATAAGGATAAAAGGTTAGTTCAATTCGGCGCACATGTACGAACTATTAGAAAAGGCTTGGGATTGAGTCAAGATCAAGTCGCGGCTAATAGTAACTTAACTAAGAGCAATCTCAGTGAAATTGAAAATGGAAATCGAAACTTAGCGTTTACAACATTTCTAGAACTTGCAAAAGGCCTCGGGCTGCATCCACAAAAATTACTAGACTTTAAATTCGATTTAGATAAAGAGTAAGATGCTGAGAAGCATCTTTTTTTTAGAGTATGAGAATTAAATTTCGGAGTATTTGTCACCAAGTAAAAATCTATCTGATTTTGTATAAATAGCTCTCGCAAAATCATGAATGTTGAAATCCAGTCTTTCCTCTGACTCTTTATCATCCAACTTGTCGCTCGTTAAGGTCAATATATATTGAAAAGGGATATTTTCTTCTAATGAGTAAAGAAAATTAAGGCTTTTTAGTAAAGTATCCTGATCGACATCAAAAATATTGTCATGAATTAAAAAATTTGGATGTTTCTTCTTTGTATTTTCATTTAGCATTAAGGTCAAATCATAAATGAAAACTTTAGCCCTTTCAATACTGTGACTTCCTCCATAGTCAATGGTCATATCAAATCGAACTACATCTTTATAAGTATCTGTATTAACGGTCCTAATGTTAAAAGCACAGCCTCTATTTCCCATTATAAATTCATGGATATCAGAAATTGTTTGATTAAAACTTTGAATTTTTACCTCATTCTTTATTATAACTTCATCGATCTTGGTAATTAAATTAGATTTTTGTGACTGCAATCTATTTTTCTCGGTACTATTTGAATCATACCTTTTTAGCAGGGTCCTGATATTTACAGATTCCTCACTCTTTTGATGATATATTGCCAAACTTTGCTTCAAGTTTTTAAATATACCGTGTTTATCAAAAACCTTTAATATAGCTGAACGATTGTCGTCCAAGGTTCGGATTTTATTATTAATTATTTTATGTTCCGATAAAAGCGTTTTCAACTTTTCATTAACAATATGATTTTGAAAATTTTCAATTTTGTCTTTAAAACTTACGACCTGTTCTAAAGTTTTTTTTAATTGCTTTCCTAGCCCTTCTTTAAACTGTTCATAAACAAATATAATATCTGCTTCATTAATTTTCTCAATCTCTGGTAAGGTTCTTATTTTTTGAATACTGAACTTTAGATATGACTGCTGTGATCTTAATTCCTGCAAAGCAATATCAATATCTATAAGTTCATTCTCAATTGTTTCAAAAGATTCATATGTTTTTAATTCCTCAAGTTCATTCTCTAGTTTCCTTAATTCCCCGTCAAGCGAATTCACCTCGGCACGAACCTCGCTTAAAGACTTGGTATTATTCTGTGTTAATCCCTTTTTTAAATCACTAATCGTTGCTGATATTTTATCAATTTCCTTAATGGTCGCTTTTGCTAATCGATACGCAGCCATATCAAAGTCAAGCATATAAAGTGTTGGTATATAATCTGCAGGGATTCTACTCTTTGTATCAAAATAACTAACAATGTCCTTAAATTCCGATCTCTCATCCCGAATTGAGGGATTTATCAACTCTCGAAAGGATGGGTTTAAATTAATGTCTGAGCTATTAGTGTAATATAAATCACTAAGGTATTTTATAGCATTATCATGATTATCAAAACTAACCCTATTACCATTGATTATCATAGTCGGAGTGTCAGGACTTTGCGTAGTGCGAATCAGAGTTATAGCTTTATTATTAATTTCAATATCCAAACAAATTTGTGTATTGCTTGGTAGAATGTTTTTGGGAATTTTTAATACACGACTGCCTTCCTTTTTTCTTAGAAGGCAGAAATTTATAAACTCAATTGCCATAGATTTTCCGACACCATTTGTTTTATTTGAAGACTCAGATCGTTCTCCCAAAATAAAATTTAGGCCATCTTGAAAAGTTATAGGTTTAATAACTTCAGGAAAGGTATATAGTTTCCGTAATCTAATCATTTAAATATATATATGGTTCTTCAAAATCCACTATGCCAGTGGCATATAAAAACATCAAAGAATAATTGAGTTGTTCACTGTTTAATAATTTTTCTTTTTTTAATACACTTGCTATATCATATAATGAAATTCTTTTACTTGGTTTTAAGCTTAATTCTTTCAAAATAATATAGCCGATATAAACAATCGATTTTTTAATATTTTCATCTTTAGATATTAAGCTCATATTAATTAGGAAAAACGTTACAATTTATCAACTGATGAATCAGATAAAATTTAATTGCCATTTCATCATACTCAAGATTCTCTTTAACGAAAAAATCCTTAAAATATTCGCATAAATTTTCAAGTGCAAGTTGAGGATTATTTTCGCTACTATATAAATGCTTAGTACTTATATCTCTAAGATAGGTACCTATTTTTCTAATTTTTACTACTGATATATCGGTATTACTTTCCACTAGTCCCAATGCATACCCATAATCAATATATAACTCAGCATAAAGGTTCTTTAAGAATGGTGCATAATCTTTAAATCTATTCTCAATTTTATATTCAGGGTCAGGCTCATCTTCTGCAGTAATTGTTTGATGATTTTTATCGTCACTAAGAATGTCAATCAATGCTATAAATGTTTTCGCTTCGTTCGGTTTTGATTTTGTCCTTGCTGCATAATGCTTTTGAACTAACTCATCACTTAGCCATTTATCAATTTTTTCGAGTTTTTCTAAATCATCGATTCCCATTATTCGAGACGTGATCGTGTTAATATCGATGACGTCTTTATCCATATCAAATGTAAAATTGGCATCGGAAATAATGTCGTTTCGTGTAGTTTTATCCTTGATAACTAGAATTTTCAACACGTCGTATTGCTCGTATAATTTTTTATCCTTAAAAGCTTGTAGAGTTTCTGATATCTTTTTCTTTGAATTGTTTGAAGTAACTTGAATCGCAATTTTTCCAACTTTATCAGCCAAATCAATCACCGCAACATTTTGTTCATCAATATTTATATTCTCAAGATTATAGCCAAAAATGTCGTTGAGTAATATTTTGTAAAATTGCTCTGCATGAACATTTATATCCTGAAGATTAACTTTGCTTTTTAGCTCAACCTCTGCCTTTAGCACAGCCAAATGGCTAATAATGCTCGCTATGACTGTTTCTCTATTTCTCATTGATTCAATTGTGCTAAGTCATCAAATTTAATGATTGAAAAGCTATATTTCTTAAAATATATAATATTTATTAGCCACTTATCAACTCATATATTGACGTGATTTTAGATATACTTCTTGTATTTAATTCTCGAATCAAACAGAATATTATTTGATCACCTCATTTTAAACTTTTAGATTTACATCAACCCCAAATCAAAATTAAAAATGAAATGGCACGAAGTCTTTGCAGGAGTAATAATAATCTTTGCAGGCATCCTATTTTACGGCAAGATGAGAGAGTTTATGAAAAATCGCTACCAAAATGATAGTTGGTCAAAGAGAAACAAGTAAAGATGCTGAGAGCATCTTTTTTTTAATAAGATATATCTAAATAATTATTAAACTACATTTATGACATTAAGCAAATAACTTGACATCAAAGTTTAAAGGTACAATATGGACAAACTTTCCAGATTAAGGATTAAGAACGAAGCTACAGGAGAACGAATTGTAGCGCAATACGTTAGAGAATTTTGGGAATGCGGCTGGCAACCTTACGAATCGAGAAACGATTTCGGGATAGACGGTCAAATAATAATGAGACGTCGAGGTGTTGATATCGGTGTTAACATTAATGTTCAGATTAAATGTGGTGCTGGATATATATCTAGTTTTGGTAAGGATGAAATAAAATTATCGATTCATAAAGCAAAAAAATTAGAGAGTCACATCGCATATTGGAAACGGCAACTTGAACCCGCCGTATTAATTTTCGTTAATCCTTCGAAGCTTGTAAGGGATAAAGATGGAAAGTCCTGAGAAATGGTTCAAAAGATTGGAAATGGATTGACGACAGATTAGAGGCAAGAGCCTGGTGGGTCGATCTGAAAGACGCCGAATTGAAACCTACTGATACAGAAACATTAATCAGGTTGTTCGCTAAAAATACTTTTGGGGAAAACTCCAAAGGTGAATTCCTGAAGTTAATAAGGCCGCTTGTTGTAAACCCCGATCTGCAAACAATCGCACTTAATGATCCAAGTAAATATTTACTTAATTCCCGGGATTTAAAAAATGACGCAAGGAGTTTCTTTTTAAATTGGAAGAACAATCAAGTTACCACCTCGCCATCGATTGCTAGTCCAATTCTTGTGACGAAACTTGCATGGCGCCACATTCTGCATCAAAGAAGAAAGTTCGAACGACAAACAATTTCCTTAAAATTGCTTGGTGTAGCAAAACAAATTATAGAAACAGTTGAAGAAAAATTGTTGTTGAATCAAACAGAGAACACTTTGTCAATTGAACAAAAATTTGGCTTAAGGGCAAAATATATAGACCTTGCCGGAGAGCACCATGTGCAGGTAATTTTGTTAAGACGGAAAAGTAAAATCACGAATTCCGAGATATGGAAATTCTATAGCGTACATTACAGAAGATAGAAGCATAACCCTTGTTTAACTAACCGAAAAGCGGTCAACTTACGTTTAAAACGTGATAAAATACTCGGCTACACATCTACCCCACTGCAACTTATTACAAAGCTACAAAAAAAAAGCCAGCTGCCAATTTGCTTTTACACAGGTACCGCATACTAAGCATTTATACAAAAAACGCTCAAGTATAACTAAGATAACCTCTTAGTATTTTTTTTGTTTTACGGAAAACCGTATAAAACTCTCTTTCTTCAACACTATCTTTGAACCTAACGTATGTGTTTTTTTTTTAAATCAGACAGTTTGTCATCTTAAAGTCCTACAAATGCTTTCTTAAAAAAATGTTAGGAAAAATTGGCAGTGAAACAATCTTGGCATGCTATATGCCATTTTCAAACAACTAGGATTTTATTAAATTTTTTACTAATCCGTAACAAGTATGCCGTGTTATTAGATTATTCCTAACTAAACAACTAAATTTTTAAATAATGAAAACAACTACAATTCAAGATTTATTACAACCCAATCAGTACATCAAGGAAAGGAGAGCGGAAAAATGCCAGTAGCTTCTAATCCCCAGGTAAAATATTATCCGGTAAAAAATGGCGATATGTCATTAATCACCTTAGCCGATAAAACAACAATTCTTGTAGACTGCAACATCACAGTAGTATCTCAGGATGACGACGATAAATCAAGATTTGATGCAAAAAAAGATTTGCTCGACTCAATTCAAAAAAGGAATAACAATCCCTATATAGATGTATTTATACTCACCCACGGCGATAAAGACCATTGCTTGGGATTTAAAGATAATTTTTATCAAGGCGACCCAAAGGAATATAAGAAAGAGCATCGTGACGATGAGCTGATAATCATGGATGCAATGTGGTTTTCTCCAATGATTGCAGAACAGTATACCAATCCGAATGAAGATGCTCATCAACAGGAAGCAGAAAGAAGATTAAAGCTGCATCGTGATGAAGATCCTGATAAGGATTTGCCGGGAAATCGTATCCGTATCATTGGATATGATGTCAACGGAGAATATGAAGATTTAGATGACTTGCGCTCGAAGCCGGGCGAAGTGGTTTCACGCTTTAATGACAAAGATCAGGATACATTCTCCGTCTTTATTCATGCGCCATTTAAAATTCATCTCGATTCGCCAGAAAAAGATAAGAATTCTGCCAGTATAGTTTTTCAGGCAAGATTTAAACAGTACAGCTGGAGCACCGATTTCACTTGTCAGGCAATGTTTGGTGGTGATTCCGACCATACTACTTGGAAACAAATTGTAGAGCGCACCAAGAGATTTGGCAAAGATGAAAGTGAAAAAGCACTTGATTGGGATTTGTTCATGGCTCCCCACCATTGCTCGTGGACATTTTTTAATGACACTGACAAAGATGAGATTATTGAAACTTCCATTGAAGCATTAAATTACGCTAAGGAAGGTGCATTCATTGTTGCTTCTTGCAAAAAAATCGTTAACGATGACGACAATCCGCCTCACTATGACGCTAAGAAAGAGTACGTCAAATATGTTGCCTCGAAGGATAAGTTTTTGAACACAGACGTAGAACCGAAAGAATCGGAGCCTAAACCAATTATTTTTGACATCACCTCAAACGGTCCGGCTCGTGGCACAGATAAAAGTATTAGTGGCTCTGCAACTTCAGCTGGGGGTAGTGGTGCAGCAGGAACAATTATTTCACAAGGATAATGCTATATAGTGATAACCTAACTACGTACGATGGCATCTTATCTGTAGACGTCGAATCTGCTATTAAAGAAATCAAGAAATACTTTGGGACTGATGATCTGAAAGTATTTTCTTGGCCTTCTGATACGATAGTAGTTGCATCGTCATACAACGTTTCACTTCCTGCTCGCGGTTCAGTCAATAACTTAATTCGTGCCACCGAACCGATACTTGTTCGGATTTCACTTAAAAATTACCCGGAACAGTCACCTGCAATCCTTTCTGACAGAAAGGACTTTCCAAAAAGCAGCCTACCACATTTGTATTACACTCCAGAGAGCGAACCCGCAGTTTTATGCCTGGTGCGTGACAGCTTGAATCAATGGTTTGCTACAATTACAATAGCCGATTTTTTACTGGTTGGCTCACAGTGGTATTATAAGGCGGCAACTGGAACCTTGTTAGAAGACAATAACGAGTTCGACCCGGTACGTCTGGAAAAAAACACTTACGGTAAACACATTTATAAATATGCTACGCTTGAACAAATTGTCAAAAATGACGAAAGGCTAGTTCCGAAATTTTCGATGGCGCTCCTTTTAAGTTGTCTGTACAAAACAAGTAAAAGCCGTAGCTACACATACAAATCAATAACCGGCATACCGCTTTTAGGCTTAAGTGACATAAAGAAAACTGTTCGGACAGCATTAAAATCTATAAGAAGCGCAAACGATTCTGCAAAAGTGATGTCATTGTTTTCTCTGTTGGTCTGGAATCCAGACGCAGCTATAGAAAGCCAGTACAGCACAAATTTACCCACTAATTTTGGTGAACTTAAAATCTTTTTAAGTCTAAGAGGTATAGATATTACTGCTATGCTGGCAAGTGCGCAGGTCGGTGGCGCAAATATTTCACATCTAATTCCGATAATACATGCCGTTCGTCGACCAAAGAAATTAATAGGTTACGCCGGCCACTACGAATTTTTTACATATACTGTATTGCTTCCGGACGCTGGAATAAGTGGATTGTCTGATGCTGATGAAGTTCTTATTACTTCGCACACTGAACCGTACAGCTCCGAACTCGCCAAAATTCTTAGCAATGAAGACAGAAAAGAAAGGTCATTATTTGTTGGTGTTGGTTCACTGGGTTCCAAAATATTAATGCATGATGCTAGGGCCGGAAAAACTACTATAGGTGCTGTAGACCATGACGCCTTTGAACAGCATAACCTTGCACGTCACTCGCTATTCTCCGAATCCATCGGACAAAATAAAGCTACGGCAATAATTGATGAAATAAAGGAATTCTATGAGTTGGATATTACTTCAGGTCTAGTTTCGTACGAAGCGAATGTTTCAGATTTGCCGGAGGATGAATTAAAAAAGTATAGCGCAATCGTTGATACCACGGCAAGCCAGCAAGTCATGCAACATTTTGTATTACGAAACCTCCCGGAAGATTTACAGTACAACCGCTGTGAATTAGTAGATGATGGGCAAATGGGTCTTATGTATAAGGAAGGAAATCAACGCAATCCAAGAATTGATGATTTGTTTTACACTGCATGCTTTCTTGCGACTTCAGATACTGATTTGCATATTTGGCGGCGAAATGATGCAAATCGCGAACCCGCGGTTTTGAACATAGGCCTGGGATGTAATTCAATAACAACAGTAATGCCGGACGACCTCATAAGTTTTCATGCAAGCTCTTTTTCGCAACTATTAGCAAATGACCAGAAATTAGCGGGTGATTTAGGATTATTGTATTTAAATGTTTTTCGAAAGTCAGTGAGTCCACCGCAAATTTCTAATAGATATTACGCTATTGAACCTTTCGAGGTTTTAATGTGTCAAGCCGGTAGTGGATGGACGCTGCGATTATTTCCTGGAACAAGCAAAAAGCTATTTAATCAATGTGAAAAATTTGGCAATGTTGAAACAGGTGGCGTTTTGGTTGGGGTTGCAAACTACAAGACAAGAGTCATACATGTTTTTGAAATTGGAACCGAACCAAAGGGTAGCAAAGGGACGCCTGTTGCTTTTACTCGAGGAATAAATGGGTTGCCGGAATTTATAAATGAGATAAAGTACAATACGGGTGAAGTAATAGGATATATAGGTGAATGGCATACGCATCCTATGAATCTTGAGCGTTTAAGCGATCAGGATATGGCAACAATAGAACGCCTCAAAATCCTCAATCAGAAAACGCCAATCCCAACCTGCGCCGTGATTGTTACTCCAAGCAAAATAATACCATTTGTATATGAATGACAATAATGAAAAAAAACCCAAATTAGGTCTGGCATTATCCGGAGGAGGCTACAGAGCGGCTGCATTTCATTTAGGAGTATTCCGTAAATTAAAGCAGTTGAATATCCTTGAGAGGATTGATGTCATTTCAACCATTTCTGGAGGATCAATTGCTGGCGCTTATTATGTGATGAATAAGGACGATTTTAATGAGTTCGAAAAATCTTTTACTACGAATCTTCAAAAGAGCTGTGTTTGGCGAATTCTTCTCAATTACCGATTTTGGCTACCAATATTGGTATTTTCTTTAATCGTCTGCTTTTTAGTTTCGAATCCTTTCGATCTGAATCTTCCAGTATGGTTGGTGGTATCTATCATTTGTGCGCTGATAATTTCACCTTTATTCTTTCAATTTCAAATTGTCTCATTCACAGCATTAAAAATTAAAGCATATCGTAAAATTTTCTTCAATGATTCAGTTTTAGCAGATCTTCCCGACCAACCTGTTTTGGCAATTAATTCCACTAACTTGTCTACGGGTACACTCTGGACATTTTCTAAAAAAAAGACCTCAGATTCATGTTATGAATTCCCAAAAGATGGTGGTGAATCGATAAGATTCAAATGCGACGATTTTTCAATTGCTGTTGCTGTCGCGAGTAGTTCAAGTGTCCCTGTTCCATTTAACCCTGTAAAAATCCCGGTCAGATATTTTGTAAATGCTGAAGATTTTAAAAGGGTCACGCCAATGCTTATTGACGGAGGATTATATGATAATCAGGGAGTACATAAATTAACGCAAAGTAATTCTTCCTATACCTGTGATGTTATTATTGTAAGCGACGGGTCTCAACCATTTAGCAGTAAATTTTGGGCTTACAGCACTCCTTTTATTTTATATCGCGGAATAGATGTTATGATGCGGAAGATTAAAAATTTACAATTTATCCGTGACGTATACGGAAGGTCAAAGGAAATTGCATACTTCTCACTGGATTGGAAATATAATCTTTGCGTGGTTGAGTTTGTTAATGCTGCAAAGAAAGGTATGGTCCCAAATAATGTATTGCTGCATCACGGACTTACACCAGAAGTGCTACAAAAACCATTTGCCGAATTGAATGAGATGATGCGAACAAAAATTAAATTTCAAGAGGTAGTTAATGACGCTCTTACCGATTCACAAATTGAAAAAATTAGTCGCATCGGAACTAATTTAACGGCCTTAAAGCTTAAGCAAATTGAGTTGCTTTCAAAACATGGTGAAATATTAACTGAGTTACAAATTAAATTATATTGTCCAACTTTAAACTGCAAATAAATGAGTATAGTAAAATCAATATCCGTCGGACATGGAGATATGTTCTACATCAAACATAACACTGATAATTTTACAATCATCGATTGTAATTTAATGGCAGACGACAAAATTGTCATAGTAAACGAACTCAAAAAAGAGTCAAAGGAAAAGGAGATAAAACGATTTATTTCCACTTCACCCGATTTAGATCATATACGAGGTTTGGAGCATCTTGATCAAGAAATGCCAATTCAAAATTTCTATGTAGTTAGTAATAGTGCCTTGAAAAATGATGAAAATGTAGATTACAAAAAATACTGTGAACTACGAGATGGCAGCAAAGCATTTAAAATTAGTAGAGGAGTAAAAAGAAAATGGATGAATGAGGATGGCGATGGAAGAGGCTCTTCTGGAATTCAAATCCTTTGGCCTATTCTAAATAACCAACATTTTATAAAAGCTTTAAGTGATGCTGAAAATGGCACCAGTCCAAACAATATATCGCCAATTATGACATACTCTTTAAATGGCAGCGGTTCCGTGATTTGGATGGGAGACTTAGAAACTCCTTTTATGGACCTAATCATAAATGATATTGTTTTACCAAAAACCCATATTTTGATTGCTCCGCATCATGGAAGAAAATCTGGTAAGGTTCCCAAGAAATTCTTAGAACAAATTAACCCTAAAGTAATTATTATTGGTGAAGCTTCAAGCGACGATATAGATTACTACGCCGGATATAACACAATAACCCAAAATACGGCACGAAATATTACTATGGATCTTACCGATGGAAAAGTACATTTTTTCACTTCAAGTACAAGTTATACAGTGAATTTCTTAAAGGACGAGAAGATAGTCAACGAAGAATTGGGAACTTATCTGGGTACATTAATTCTCTAGGTAATAATCCGAACTCAATTAACTCAAATGCTAAAATGGAAAGAAATTATGCTTCATTTATAAAGTTTGGTGAAAAACTATTTATGGAAAGGTTACTTCTCGAAGGAGAAGTATTTTGCAGACCCATAGATTATTTTACAAGCATTGCGCAGGACGATTTGCGGGGTGATAAAAATGACGGCGCTGCGTACCTGAAGCAAATTAAAGACCTAAAGGTCATGCTAAAAGGGACAACAACTGCTACTGCTGTAAGTGGTCAGCACCGGAGGATTTTTTAAAAAACCTCCCAGAAGCCGACGCTCGCAATATAATTGAAAGACAATTGATAAGGGACAATATCTTCTTGAAACACAAATTCGATATTTTTGAATATCCAATTGTCGTCTTTCATGAAAATGGCAAATCAAAAGAAATTCTAAAACCTTTTAAAAGAATGAATGAAGCCTCGAAGTATGCTAAAGCGCTCTTACATCAAGATGTTGATTCACTATTGATTTCAATAATGAACAAAGACATTGAGTGTGAATTGTTCTCAAACTAATAAGTATACTCGATATGATTGAGAATGAAATTACAATTACTTTAAACCGCATTTCAGATTTAGGAAAAATTGAGGAAATATTAAAGCGACTAAAAATCCAATCCCCTGTTTTCATAATTGAACTTGAAGAAAGTGTCAGGATTAATTTCAGTTCTGATTATGAGTATTACGAACTTAACCGGGCAATTGAAGTTGAATTTGATGATTACGAACTCACTACGGAAGTTGGGAATGGCAGAAAAGAAATACGCATTCAATTTTCCCGTTATCAATCGCCACTCTCAACAGATGGCTGGGGCAGGCAGCTCGAGGACCCACTCGATGAAACATTCTACCTGATTAAAAAAAGCAATAAAAAATCCGAAAAGCTCAATCCGAGAATCAAAGTCTTATTCGAAGATATTGAACAAGAATTCTTTATTAATATCGTGCGTGGCATGCGAAAAGATACCGAGGAAAAAGGTTTCTTGGTTGTAGAGAGTTTTGATTATTTGTCAAGTGATGAAAGTAAGGAAAAGCCAGTTTATAAAAGGCTATATTCAACTGTGAGGGATGCCTATTGGAGCGGATTTCAAAGTCTTACCGGATTTGTAAACGAGGAGTTCCAGGAATATTTAAAGGCTAAAAAGAAATTAAATAGGAAAAGCAAGAAATAGTATAAAAATAGTTGACCCAAAAGTTTGATTAATAAAATAGTTCTGTAATAAACATCCCCATGAAGACACTGTTGCCATTGGCCCATATATTGATATTAAAGTGAAAGATAGTTTTAAGATAACTTTAAACGTATTTTTCACATCAAAAACTAGCTTTGCAAAAAAAATCATGAAACGTAAACTAATCACAGTGATGTTGGCCATTGCCTTATTGGCAAGCCCTTGTCAATCTTTTGCATGGGGACATAAAGGACACGCTATTGTAGGCGAAGTAGCCTTTCAATATATGAACCCGGCAACAAAGGCAAATGTCATGAAGCTGCTCGACGGAATGTCAATTGAAGATGCTGCCAATTGGATGGATGCCATTAAGAGCGACCACACCAATGACTACATGAAGCCTTACCATTATATAGATATTGAAAAAGGCGGAAAAGAAATGCCTGCCGGAGACAACATTGTGACGACGCTGCAAAAAACACTAAAAGAACTTGACGGGATAAATACCCTTTCAAAAGAAGAGGTAAAATTAAGGCTGTTGTTCCTGATGCACCTTATTGGGGATTTACACCAGCCGTTGCATGTGGGCTATCCGGGCGACAAGGGCGGTAATACGGTCCAATTGTCTTTTTTCGGCAGAGGTTCAAATCTTCATGCCGTTTGGGATACTGAAATTATCGAATACAAAGGCATCAATGTTGCCGATGTGCTCAAAACCAACACATATACTCCCGAGCAGTTAGCGACAGTAAAGAAAATTGATGTCATCAGTTGGGCGGCACAAACCCGGGGCCACCTAAAAGAAACCTACCAGTTGCCTTCGGCGAAAGTAAGTGATCAGTATATAGATTCAAATGCTAAAGTCATTGAAGCACAATTATTAAACGCCGGTATTCGCCTTGCGGCAGTCTTAGATTATTACTTTAAAAATTATGAAGTGAAATAAAAGGGTTAATCTTTCTGATTATCCACTGTATCAGTAAACTAATACATAATTACACCAAAATAGAGTAACTTCTTTAAAAAAAATCCCGGGACTATGACCCGGGCTTTTCACAACGTTTAGATTGGGACGGCTATTTTTTAAACCGCCGCAATAACAGGTTCAGGAAAAAACTGACAGTACAGCTGACCACCGCCCCAATAAGGGCTAGTACCGCAGTCCTGACCAGGTCTTCCGAATAAATATTCGGGAGCATGCTAAGCAGGGTTCCTGAAGCCGTACCCACTCGAAAGGAAAGGCTACTTTCCATGACTGCGAGCATAACTGCCGACGGCACTGATCCTTTCAACATTTACGATAGGGTATGGTCCGCCAGTAGTTCTCTGTTCGCATGCAGTAAGAGTTCTGGGCGCAGCCTGTGTGCCACCTATAGAGAATTGTCTTGGCGGCCACGCGCCGCCGCCGATATCCTTCGCGATTTGTTCTTGACATCCCGCAAACACGGCAAAGAGCACTAATAAAACAAGGTACTGGAAAACATTTTTTATAAAATTTTTCATGCTAGTAAATTTTTAATTAAACATTTGATTTAATATTCCCCTTCCGGTAGTGGCATTTAAAGTAGCCGCTGGATCCTTCCGGGGAATAGGAAATGGGTTACAATCCGCTCACTTTAACAAGCGACAGCGGGTTAAATGCACCGTTTTTCAAAGGGTACATCTTGGTATTCACCTCCTGGTAAAAGGCAACGCCCAACGCGAGGAATAAAGGCTTCACGCTGGCAGCCGTTACCGCATTGGTTTGGCTGATTGCTGTGGTCAGCACATTGTTCCACGGAAGGATGGCGCTTTCCGAGCTTTCCACCACGATAACCTCATTTTCAAAATCAATTTCCGCACCGGCAGAAACAATTTTGTAATGCGTCGTTCCCGAAGGGGCAACGATCATATTGCCCGGGATAAAAGGGTCGATGGCAACGCTGAGCGTGCCGGTTGCCCTGTCGATCGTTCCCGTAAACGGTGCATAGAGCGTAGTACCTAATTTACCGTTGCGGTTAAAATCGAACCCGCTGAGCAGTTCCGCTTCGCCGTCGATCACATTGCGCATCCCGCGGTCGTTGATCTGGTCAGCCTGGATAACTTTCACCATTTCGGTAGTTAGCCGCCATACCCTGCTGCTGTCTTTTGAAAAGATCAGCACATTGCGCAATGCGGTGCGCAGCGTCTTGCCTGCCTTTCCGGCACGGCCGAATTCTGCGCCGTTTTCACGGGTTCTCTGAAATGCAGGATCGGTGGCAATGCGCTTCTTGTCAACGCCGCCTTTGGTCCTCATTTTATAACCGTCTTTCGATTTGTAGAACGTGATATCATCTAACGTTCCTTTCACTTTTAGTATGCCTTTCTGTGTAGCCATAACTTTAAAATTTAAATTAAAAAATTGTTTAATACTCGGTCATCGTAAATTGTTGCAACTGTTTCTCGAATGATTAAGACAAAGTTTTATCATTAAATTTTTCATTTCATATAGTCGGGGTTCGCATCGCCCTTTAAAGGATTTTTATTACCTATAATTACCCTTTTTTGGATTGCAAAAATTGTATAGCTTTGTGATAATGAGTAGTTAAAAATACACCCCACAACCAATTTTAAACTTAACCGCCATGACAAACACTAATGTTCGCGCCTGCGTATATCCAAAAGATATCCAGCGCATTTTGGGAAAAGACTACAAAACTGCAAGGCTTTATTTAACCCGGCTGAAAAAATTATTGAACAAAGAGCCGCACCAGGTCGTGTCCATAGAAGAGTTCTGCAAATACAGCGGTCTCGAAAAGGAAAATATTCTTTTTCATTTCCTGTAAAGAATAATGTCGCTTCAACAATCCCATCCTCGTGAAAATAACTGCTTGCACCTACCTTTAAGTATGGATGCCGTATGGATAATGTATGGGTAGATGCTATGTAAGTGTATGAAGTAAGTATGAAATGCATTTATTTTCAATATCTCAGGATTAAACATTGACAAAGCCGTGGAATAGTTTCGTTTCGCAAAGGCCTGTAATCGGGTGACCGGCTGTTCCTGTGCGCTGATGTACGATAGTAATTTGTAGCAATCGGGTCCTGAAAAAACATTAGTGTAAGGGAAGCCGTAACCACAATTGCGGGAAACCGTAATGAATTATGCGGTTAGCCGTAACTATTTTTTGAAATAAGGAAAGTACTTTTACAATGTGATAATGAGTTAGTTAAATTATCGCTCCATTAAAATAAGCATGTAATAAAGCACTTTAAAAAGCCCTTTTTTCAGCCCCAAGTTGATCAAACCTAAATTTAATGCTACTTATTTACAAAACAAAAAAGCGATATTGTAGGGAATATCGCTTTTTTTATGCTCTTAAGTTTGGTGGTGCCTTTTAGGCTATACTTTTTCTATCGGGATCTTAACCGTGATGGCAGTACCTTTGCCTTTTTCAGATTTAACGTCTAAAACGCCTTTGCACTCCGCTACGCGCGAAAGCATATTCTGCAATCCAATTCCCTTTTTCCTTGTGTCGACATCAAAGCCCGCACCATCATCAATAATATCAAGGATTACGGATTCATTATCTTTCCTGATAGTGATTTTAATGTTTTTGGCGTTCGCATACTTATTGATGTTCTGAAGCGATTCTTGCAGAATCCTGTATAAGTTAATTTTAAGGGTATTGCTTACGACATCCCACTTAATACTTTCATCAATAAAAGAGGTCAAACTTGGGCTAAAGGAACTTTTCTGCTCTTCAAGCAGGTTATTTACGATGGCTATAAAATTATTGATAAGTACATATTTTTCCCGGTTAAGGTCATGGGAGATTTCACGGATATCTTGCTCAATATTTTTTAATTCCGACAGATAATTGAAACGACTGCTCACAGAGTCTTCATCACTAAATTTATTGAGGCTGTCAAGATTAAGCCTGGCACCGAAAAGCCTTCCTAAAACACCATCATGCAACTCTTGGGCAATCCTTTTTTTCTCTTTCACCCTGCTCTCTTCGATAGTTTCCTGCTGCGAAATCATAAGGCTATAGATTTCTTCATTGGCCTTTTGCTGTGCCTGTATCAGCAATAGCTCTCTGTTTTTGGCGCGCTGGCTTCTGATAACAAAAAGAAGCAATCCAATTAGTAAAGTCCCTACAAAATAATAAAGAAGGCTTCTGTTTTGCTCTGCAAGCTTGTCTTTTTCCACCAGGATTTCATCTGTTTCGTAAGCAATCCTGGCAAACTTATCTTTGGCTTTTCGTTCTTCCGACTGCACACTGTCGGTTATGGTAATATATTCTTTTGAATACTTGGAGGCATTGGTATGATCAACAATCGACAATTGTTTGAGGGCATCAAGGACGTCTCCTGTTATCTGCGTCGTCTTACCTACCGCTAGTGCTTCTGCTGCGGTTTGCCTGGCTTTTAAAGTGTCATTGGTTGCGCTATAGAATTGTGATAAGTGCAGATTGCTGGCTACAACCCCTGAAAACAACTGATTAGCTTTTCTTATTTTTAAGGACTCGTAAAACAAATCCGGTAATTCGCTGTAATCCTTTAATTTAAATTTAGAGTATGCCAGATTGTCAAGTAATGCGGCGTAAACATAAGGATTGTCCGTTATCAGCTCTTTTTCTGCAAGTCCATTTTTGAAGTTTTGGATTGCTTCTTTATTTTTATTGAGGTTTTGGTAAACATACCCCATGTTATTATAAGTGCTCGAACGGTAATGGATTTTAGAATTGCTTATAACAGGATATTTGTTAACAAAATCCAGCGCTTTGTTATGATAAATGAGCGCATTGTCATAATTTTTTAATTCGTTCGAACTTATTCCTATCAAAGTAAAAGCGTCATATTGGCTCTGCCATTCAGTACTGTTTTTATAATAACCTAAGGCTTGTATACAGGAAAGCTCACAGCCGCTATAATCACTTTCATACAATTGTACAAATGCCTTGTCGATATAATTTTTTCCAAGGGCAATGCTGTCTCTTAATTTGGATAATAATTTTTCAGATTTTAAAAAGAAAAAGTAGGCACTGTCGTTAAGCTGCGAATTGATGTATTGATTTCCTTGGGTATTGTAGGCTTTTGCAATATTTAAAGAATCTCGGGCTGATGCAGATTTTTCAATTACAAGCTCCAAGGTACGTCTTACTTCGCGATCTTCTTTCAGGTAATAAAATTGCAACGCTATTTTATTCAAAGCATTTCGGGATTCAATAGTATTCTTTTGGACGGAGGCCGCTTTCAATGCTCTTTTTGCTAGTAATATTCTTTCTTTTGCGGGAAGCATTTTGTCTGAAGCTCTGGCCGCTAAAACTGTAGCGCTGTCGTTTGTAGTTTGGGTGCCAGCTTTATCGGTCGTCTGCTCTTGCTTACAACCGTAAACCATAAAAATAATAAAAAATATTAAATACTTATTTTTCAATTGTTTCGGATAGATGCAGCTAAAGTAATAAAAAGGAGTAAATAAAAAAAGGCTTCCTGAACAGGAAGCCTTTTTGATATTTTTGAATTGTTGTATCTGATTTATGCTCTCGGAGCAGTATTTCCTCCGCCAATTTCGAAGAATGCTCTTGGCGCAGTATTGCTACCTCCGATTTCACCTTCACCGTCTTTTCCTTCTGTAGGTCTTGGAGCAGTATTACCGCCTCCAATTTCAGAGATTTGACGTGGAGCAGTATTGCTGCCACCGATTTCCATAAACTGTCTTGGAGCAGTATTACTTCCTCCAATTTCAGTTTCTTTACCTTCTGTAGGTCTTGGCGCAGTATTCCCCCCTCCGATTTCTGGGTTTGTGAATGAGGTCAAAACCATCATTAGCGAAAATAATCCGAATGTTAAGATTGCTTTTTTCATAATTTGAGACTGTTGTTATTGTTATGGTATTTTTTCTGTTTTAGGTGTGGGCATTCCTGCTTCACGATGTAAAACTACACAGTATCTCACGCTATATATAGTGTTTATAGGCCTTTATGGTAGAATGGGTCTGTTTGATAGTGGATGGCTATCAAATTTTGGTGGATGGAAATCGTTATATTTCCAAATAATTGCCTTTTGAGATGCTATTGATAATAGCATCTACATTCTCCTTATAAGATTTGGAGAACGGCAATTTGATAGTGGTGTTCTTAATATAGCAGACAGAATTGCCTGTATGGATTCTCGATACATAGTCGATGTTCACAATATAGCTATTGTGGATTCGGACGAACGGCGACGACAATACGTTCTCGAAATGCTTAAGCGTTTTAAAGGCCGTGATCATTTCTCCGTTAAACAAATGGATGTCGGTAGAATTGTTGTCGGCCTGTAGATAAGCGATATCCTTCGCTTCAATAAAGCGGTAATCGCCGTATGACTTCACACAGATAATAAGCGGCTTCTCTTCAACTATCATTTTTTCGTTGTGAATAACTGACACGTCATCCGCAATCTCGGCTTCTTCGGGAGCTTCGGCAATGGTAGTCTCAAACAGAATCGGAGTTGATGCCGCTTCAGTTGCTTCCGCAATCGCGGGTTCATTTTCTGGAACTGTCTGTTCAACAACAGGAGTCATAATGGGCGCAAAATACTGAGATGCCTCCGTCAGGTCCTTCTCATAACGCAGCAGGGTTTTCCTGAGGTCCGATTCCGCAAATGGCTTGGTGTAGTAATCCAGTACTTCATACCGGATGGCCTCCATTGCCAGCAGGTTATCATTGGTCGTAACAATGATCTTCGGTACCCTTTTGAGGTAACGGTACAATTCATTGATAAGCTGCAGGGAAAGATTGCTCGAGCTTCTTGTTGGGTCAATCTCAAGGAATACAATGTCCGGATTGTGCTGCAGGATGATATCGAGCCCGTCGTTATAATTACTGGCTGAGGCCACATAGTGCAGGTTCTGGAAACGCGAGGCTACAGCCCGCGTCTTCAGGACACTGTTGTGGTCGTCATCAATAATAACGTACGTATGCTTCATCAATGCTGTACTAAGTAGGGGTTAGTATCGGCATCGTGGGCAAGCTTATTTGGCGTAGGTTTGGGACCCCGGGAAGCTGCGTGGAAGCAGTCATTCCGATTGCTAATTTACTTCTTTTCACCACTTTGGGAATCGGAAACAGTGCCAAAATAGGCGATTTTTGGTGTTTTTATACCAACCGCAAAAAAATACGGTGAACTACAGCCGGATGCCCTCAGTTAAGCAAAAAGCAAGTAAAAAATTAAAATTTATATAGCTATTTACACAAATTATTATATTTTTGTGGAAGTCCTTTTAATTATCGCTATGATTGGTACATTCACAAGCTTAAATGAAATCTATGAAGCCTTCCCGGACGAGGAAACCTGCATCGCCTATCTCGAAAAACTGCGTTGGAACGGTTTTGTCCAAAGCCCCTTCGATCCGATATCAAAGGTCTACATATGCCGGAACAAACGCTATCGTTGCCGCAACACGGGCAAATATTTCAATGTCAAGACGGGCACGATTTTCTACAATTCCAAAATAGAGTTGCAGAAGTGGTTTATGGCCATCGGCATTGTTTCCACAGCAGAAAAACCGATAACCTCGGTCGAATTGGCCGCCGCACTCGAAATCACCCAGAAAACCGCCTGGTACATGCTGCGACGCATCAAAAAATACCTTGAAATCCAAGTCCCTTCCGTCCAAACAAAACCGAGAGATAAAAAGGCCGAAAGAATCGAACAGATGGAAGTGGTAGTCGAAAAAGAAAAATTGCAGATGCTCGAATGGCTGCAGCTGCTAAAAAAATAAGCTATGGTACAAATTCCGCTCAAAATTTCCTATGGCTCAGAACAGTTGCCGCTTAAATTGGGCGCCGCGTACATTCCTTGTTTTATTTTGGAAAATGGCAAACAGGTTTTTGCAAAAAACGACCTGCACAGGCTTTTGGGCTACGACGGAAAGTCAGACGACTGGCTACTGGATCTTTTGGGCAGTATCAATAAATTTTATCCGGTCCCTGGGTCTGTTTTTAATGCCCTCGAAGAGCCATTATTATTTGAAATCCCAAAAAAAGACGGCTCTACTACTATTGCAAAAGGGATTCGGGCCGGTTTGCTTCTTGAGATCTGCAAAACCATTACCGACGCAAAGAGCAACGGCTACATCAGCGTAAGCCAGCTGAAGTTTGCAAAAATGGCCGAAACTGTCCTGAAAAATATTTCAGGTCTTGATCTCGAACAGGCCATTAACGAGGCCTCGGGTTTTGTTTTTTACAAGGAACGTGCGAAACAACACCTACAGCAATTCTTCCAAAACAATACGCCCGAAAAGTCTTTTCAATGGACAGCCACGTTGCCTGATGCCTTTTTTGAGGCGTTATTCGGACTTTATCAAACCGATTGGGTCAATACGATAGGTCGGCCAAAAACAATGGCAAAACTGCTGCATGAACTTGTTTTTTCAAGGATTGATGATGTTTTATTGGAGGAACTGCGGAGCACCGGACCAAAACGCGTCTATAGAAACAAAAAAGGGATTCTAAACGACATTCAGCATCCCGGGTTAAAAAATTACACAACCGGATTGCTTTCACTACTCGAAACTGCTGCCGGCGACCATGCTATTTTCCTACAGCTGCTCAATAGGAGTTTCCCCATTAGAAATGAACTTGTCCGGCCCGGAATTTTTACCGAAAATAGTGACTTTGAAGAACCGGTGTCCGAACTGGAAAAGCACCTGATCAAAGGCGTCATGCTCAACAGGATTTATCATAAAAATAAATAATGCCTTTAATTTATGCAAAGGATAAAAAGATAATTACACAAAAATTAAATAATAAATATTTCGCATAAAAAAAGCCAGTGAAACATCATCACTGGCTTTTTTTATATAAATTCCCAGACTATTGAATGGCTTTCATAAGCCAGTTTTTCATACTGACTTCTTTCTCAATAATATTCTTCAAATCAGAAATGGCCACGCGGTCCTGTTTCATCGAATCACGATGGCGGATAGTCACCGTTTTATCTTCCAGGGTCTGGTGGTCAACGGTGATGCAAAATGGTGTTCCGAGCGCATCTTGTCTCCTGTAACGCCTGCCCACTGCGTCTTTTTCGTCATATGCCACATTGAAATCCCATTTGAGGTCTTCTATAATGCTATGTGCCAATTCCGGCAAACCGTCTTTCTTCACCAATGGCAAAACAGCCGCTTTTGTAGGTGCGAGTACCGATGGTAATTGTAAAACCGTTCTTGTCGAACCGTCTTCAAGCGTCTCTTCCTTTAAAGAATTGGAGAAAACCGCGAGGAACATGCGATCCAGTCCAACCGAAGTTTCCACGACATAAGGCGTGTAATTCTGGTTGAGTTCGGCATCGAAATATTGCATTTTGCGCCCCGAAAATTGTTCGTGCGCTTTAAGATCGAAATCGGTGCGCGAATGGATGCCTTCCAGTTCTTTAAACCCGAAAGGAAAATTGAATTCGATATCAGCCGCGGCATTGGCATAATGCGCCAGTTTCTCATGGTCGTGGAAGCGGTAGTTTTCTTTTCCGAGTCCGAGTGATAAATGCCAGTTCAAACGCGTCGCTTTCCAGTATTCATACCATTTCATCTCTTCGCCCGGGCGCACAAAAAACTGCATTTCCATCTGTTCGAATTCGCGCATACGAAAAATAAACTGCCGCGCCACGATTTCATTGCGGAATGCTTTTCCGGTCTGTGCGATTCCGAAAGGGATTTTCATCCTGCCCGATTTCTGCACATTAAGAAAATTGACGAAAATTCCCTGGGCGGTTTCCGGGCGCAGGTATAAATCCATTGCACTGTCAGCAGAAGCACCGAGTTTAGTACCAAACATCAGGTTAAACTGACGCACTTCGGTCCAGTTCCTCGAACCGGTTTCAGGATCGGCAATTTCGAGCTCTTCGATAAGCGCTTTTACATCTTCGAGGTCCTCATTGCCAAGCGAACGTCCCATTCTTTCGAGAATTTCGCGGTTTTTCGCCTTATATTCCATCACACGGGCATTGGTCGTAACGAATTCCTGTTCGTTAAAGGCGTCACCAAAGCGAGAACGCGCCTTTTCGATTTCCTTCTCGGCTTTCTGGTTGAGCTTCTCGGCGTAATCTTCGATCAGCACATCGGCCCGGTATCTTTTTTTGGAATCCTTGTTGTCGATCAGCGGATCGTTGAAAGCATCCACATGTCCGGAAGCTTTCCATGTTGTCGGGTGCATCAGGATCGCAGCATCGAGGCCAACGATATTCTCATGCATCTGCACCATCGCTTTCCACCAGTATTCGCGAATATTTTTCTTTAATTCTACACCATTCTGGGCATAATCATAAACAGCGCTGAGGCCATCGTAGACTTCGCTCGACGGAAAAATGAATCCGTACTCCTTTGCATGCGAAACCACATTCTTAAATAAATCTTCTTGTTTTGCCATAGTGGTGCAAAAATATAAAATTGTAAACAATTTGCTTACTTATTTAAACAGTACCTACATTTTTATTATTTTTATAAAATATACGCCATTCAGATGTTTAATTCTCTTATAAATCTCTTCTTTCCAAAGGTTTGCGCTGGTTGCGACGCCTTTTTGCTGACGGATGAAAATGTAATCTGCACCAACTGTCGCCATGAAATCCCAAAAACAAGCCACCACCTGGATCCCGAAAACGAGGCGATGGTGAAATTCTACGGCAAAATTCCGGTAGAATTCGCTGCGGCATTCCTTTATTTCCATAAGAAAGGCATGGTGCAGGAATTGATACATAACCTCAAGTACAGGCACAATGAGGAAATCGGGACCGTTATCGGAAACTGGTATGCCGCCGACCTGCAACCGCTCGAAATCATAAAAACTTTTGATACCATTATTCCTGTTCCGTTGCATCCGAAGAAGTTGCGGGAAAGAGGCTATAACCAAGTTACGACTTTCGGACGGGCGCTATCCGAAAACCTCAATATCTTTTACAAAGAGGATTTGCTGGTACGGAAAATCTATTCAAAAACACAGACACGCAAAAATTTATTGGGCCGTTCGGAAGTTGGCAAACAGGAAATTTTTGATGTCATTTTTACAGAAAGGGATTGGAACAAACATTATCTGCTCATTGATGTGCTCACTACGGGTTCGACATTGGAAGCCTGTAGCCGTACATTGCTCAAAATTCCGGGTGCAAAAATTAGTATTGTCTGTATGGCCATGTCGCATTCTTAGAAAATATTAAATAGTGTAATTAAGTACTAATAAAAAATAACATTTTGTTTTTCAATCAATTAGAATATTTACTATTACAAAAGCGGTTCGTATCAAATCCAAAATAATTAGCGGATACAAATGGCTGCTAATAATTCATTAAAATGTTTCTATTAAAGTAAATATAATCGTTATTTTGTGTGTTGAAAAAATGACTCCTGCATGTTTAAAAAACAATTGAGATATTGCTGCCTGGTTTTGGCTGTCGTTATAGTCGGCTGTGCCAAAAGAGGAACAATCACTGGCGGCTTAAAAGATACCATTGCGCCGGTATTAAAATCAAGCGTTCCGAAAAACTACACCACCAATTTTACGGGCAAAACCATCAAAATTACTTTTGACGAGTATATCAAGCTCAAGAATGTCAACAAGCAATTGGTCATTTCCCCACCGATGAATACCGCGCCGATCATCACACCTACAAACGCGAGCAAATACATTACGATAAAGATCAACGACACTTTGCAGCCGAACACGACGTATAGCTTTAATTTCGGACAGAGTATTGAAGATAATAACGAGAGCATCCCTTACAGCCAATTCAAATACATCTTTTCAACAGGAGCTTATATTGATTCCCTTGCACTTAGCGGTACCATCAAAGACGCTTATGATAAAAAAACAGAGTCTTCAGTAACGGTCATGCTGTATGAAGTTGACGAGAAATTCAACGATTCCGTCATCTATAAGCAAAATCCGCGTTACGTGACCACCACAATGGACAGCGCAAAGACTTTCAAGCTGGAAAACTTAAAGGCCGGCAAGTACCTTTTGGTCGGGCTGAAAGATGTGAACAGCAATTATAAATTCAATCCGAAAACTGAGAAAATCGGTTTCCAGAAACAATACATCACCATTCCGAATGATACATTGTATGAATTGGAACTGTTTAAGGAAGTTCCGAAATTTAAGGCATACAAACCTGCTCAGGCTTCCGGAAACCGTTTGCTCATGGGTTATGAAGGCAAGTCCGCTACTCCGAAAATCGAGCTCAGGAAAGGAAACGAGCCGCTGGATGCGATTGTGACAAAATTTCCGGGAAAGGATTCGCTACAAATCTGGTACAAACCCATCAAACTGCCTGCAGAGACAAAAACCGATTCGCTGCACCTGATGGTTTCCAATGACAAATTCAGCGAGAATTTCACCATTAAGATCAAAAACCAGAAGGTCGATACTTTGTCGCTGACGCCAAATTACAAAGGGGAATTGCCTTTACGCGAGAAATTTGCGCTGACGGCTTCAGTACCGCTTACAAAATTCGATGTGTCGAAAATGCAACTGGTCAATAAAGATTCGGTTGCCGTGGCCTTCAAAATCGATTACAACGAATTGAAACAGGAACTCGCATTTGATTTTCCAAAAGACCCGTTGCAAAAGTACAAGCTCACACTGATGCCAGGCGCGCTGACTGATTACCTTGAACAGGTAAACGACACGCTGGTCTATAAAATGAATACCCAAAACTCTTCGGATTATGGAAACCTGAGCATCAAGCTTGAGAATGTCCGGCAGTTCCCGATTATTGTGGAACTAACCGACAATAAAGGATTGGTTCTCTATTCGGCCTATTCCGAAGACCGCGCCCAAATCGATTTTAGCCTCGTTAAACCGGCTTTATTCACGCTAAGGGTAATCTATGACGAAAACAAGAATAAGGAATGGGATACGGGCAGTTTTTTAGAAAAAAGACAATCGGAGGAAGTGATTTACTTTCCCAAGGAAATCGATGTCCGGGCCAACTGGGATGTCGAACAGTCGTTTAATCTGAAACAGTAAAGTGATCGCGGTCATCAAGGAATGAGAATTTTTTCCTGAGTTCAATTAATTCCTGCCTGTCCAGTTCAGCTATAAAAGTACTTTCTATTTCTGTAGGTTCGCAAACAGGATTTCCCAATCCGTCAATTACCTGCGAATGCCCGATATATTCATGCCCGTTTTCATCATTGCCAATCCTGTTCACGCCAATCACATAACTCATGTTTTCAATGGCGCGTGCCTTTAGTAAAGTGTCCCAGGCATTGATTCGCGGTTTGGGCCAATTGGCGACATAGACGAGCAACTCATAATCTTCTGTATTTCTCGAAAATACCGGAAAACGCAGATCATAGCAAATCAACAGGCAGATTTTCCAACCTTTATAATCCACAACCAGCCTTTCTTTTCCAAGCGTATACGTCATATTTTCTCCTGAAAGCTAAACAGGTGTCTTTTGTCATACGACCGAATTTCGCCTGACGGAAAAACAAATAATAACCGATTGTAGTAATTGCCGTTTTCTGTGATGATTATACTACCGGTAATTGCGGTGTTTTTATCTTTTGCAACAGACTTCATCCATGAAACCGTCTCGCCGTCCATTGTTTCCGCCAGCGGTTCAGGCGCCATGCTAAATGCGGTCGTAAACATTTCTGGGAGTACGATCAGGTCTGTCGTTTCGGAAATGGCTTTGATTTTATCGGAAAAATAATCCCGGTTGGCTTCTGCATTTTCCCAAACCAAGGGCGCTTGTATGAGGGCTGTTTTCATAGTGTAAATAAAAAATCCCAACCTTTCGATTGGGATTGATTTGAAGTTTTATATAATACTCGCTGATAAATATTCCCTGTTCATGCGGGCGATATTTTCGAGTGAAATCCCTTTCGGACATTCCACTTCGCAGGCACCGGTATTCGTGCAGTTTCCGAAGCCTTCTGCGTCCATTTGGTGCACCATATTCAACACGCGGTCGTGCGCTTCCACTTTTCCCTGCGGCAATAAGGCAAATTGCGATACTTTGGCAGAAACGAACAACATCGCTGAAGAGTTTTTACAGCTTGCTACACAGGCACCGCAACCGATACAGGTCGCCGCATCGAATGCGCGGTCGGCATCGTGTTTCGGAATTGGGATTGTATTGGCATCGATTGTATTTCCCGAAGTGTTTACGGATACAAATCCTCCCGCATGCTGGATCCTGTCGAATGAACTTCTGTCAACCACCAAATCCTTAATCACCGGAAACGCTTTCGCGCGGAAAGGCTCGATAAAAATCGTATCGCCGTCCTTGAACATTCTCATGTGCAATTGGCAGGTTGTAACGCCTCTGTCCGGGCCGTGCGCTTCTCCATTGATATAAAGCGAACACATCCCGCAGATTCCTTCGCGGCAATCATGATCAAAAGCAACAGGTTCGTCGCCTTTATTGATCAGTTGTTCGTTTAAAACGTCGAGCATTTCAAGGAACGACATATCCGGTTCGATGCCATCGATTGGGTAATCAACAATTTTTCCGGTTTCTTTGGCGTTTTTCTGGCGCCATATTTTTAAGGTAAGTTTCATAACTGACTGTAGATTATTTGTAACTACGCGTTACCAATTTAACATTATCGAATACCAACGGCTCTTTGTGTAACACAGCATCACTTGGTTTTCCTTTGTATTCCCATGCGGCTACGTAGGCGAAATTCACATCGTCGCGCTGCGCTTCCCCGTCTTCCGACTGGTATTCTTCGCGGAAATGGCCGCCACAGGATTCGTTGCGGTGCAAGGCATCTTTGGCAAACAATTCTCCCAGTTCAAGGAAATCGGCCACACGCATGGCTTTTTCGAGTTCCTGATTGAAACCGTCCATCGTTCCGGGGACTTTTACATCTTTATAAAATTCTTCGCGCAAAGCGGAAATTTCGGAAATGGCTTCGGTCAGGCCTTGTGCGTTACGTGCCATTCCAACCTTGTCCCACATGATTTTACCTAATTTCTTATGGAAGTGGTCAACCGAATGGTTCCCGTTATTGTTCATGAATTTCTCCAGTTGGTCACGGACATTTTTCTCCGCTTCGACGAATTCCGGCAAATTGGTATCGATAGGGCCAACTTTAATATCCGGAGCCAAATAATCCCCGATTGTATATGGCAAGACGAAATAACCGTCGGCCAAGCCCTGCATCAAGGCAGAAGCGCCCAATCTGTTTGCGCCGTGATCTGAGAAATTCGATTCGCCGATAGAGAAACAGCCCGGAATGGTCGTCATCAGATTGTAATCAACCCAGGTTCCGCCCATCGTATAGTGAACGGCCGGATAAATCATCATCGGTGTTTTATATGGATTTTCATCGACGATCTTCTCATACATCTGGAATAAATTTCCGTATTTTTCTTCAACGACTTCCGTCCCTAATTTGATAACCAAATTGGTGTCGTTGGCGTCAAGCTGCTTGATGTAAGCCTGTTCTTTTCCATAGCGCTGGATGGCTGCGGCAAAATCGAGATAAACCGCCTCGCCTGTTTTGTTTACTCCAAAACCAGCATCACATCTTTCTTTGGCAGCACGCGATGCAACATCACGCGGCACTAAGTTTCCAAAAGACGGATACCTTCTTTCGAGGTAATAATCCCTTTCAGATTCGGATAAATCGGTTGGTTTTTTCTTTCCTTCACGAATCGCTTTCGCATCTTCGAGGCTTTTCGGAACCCAAATCCTTCCGTCATTCCTGAGCGATTCCGACATCAAAGTCAGTTTGGATTGGTGGTCGCCCGAAACCGGAATACAGGTCGGGTGAATCTGCGTATAACAAGGATTGGCGAAAAACGCCCCTTTTTTATGGATTTTCCATGCTGCGGTCGCGTTGCTTCCCATCGCATTGGTCGAAAGGAAAAATACGTTTCCGTAACCTCCGGAACCAATAACTACGGCGTGTCCCGAATGTCTTTCGATTTCACCCGTAATTAAATTACGTGCGATAATCCCGCGTGCTTTTCCGTTCACGATAACCAAATCAAGCATCTCGTGACGGTTGTACATTTTTATCTTTCCACGGCCAATCTGGCGGTTCATCGCCGAATAAGCGCCTAATAACAATTGTTGTCCGGTTTGTCCTTTTGCGTAAAAAGTTCGCGAAACCAAAGTTCCACCGAATGAACGGTTGTCTAATAATCCGCCGTATTCACGAGCCAACGGTACACCTTGCGCAACACACTGGTCGATGATATTCGCTGAAACTTCCGCCAGACGATGAACGTTTGCTTCACGCGCACGGTAATCGCCGCCTTTTACGGTATCATAAAACAACCGGAAAGTAGAATCCCCGTCGCCCTGGTAGTTTTTCGCAGCGTTGATTCCGCCCTGAGCAGCAATCGAGTGCGCGCGCCGTGGCGAATCCTGGAAACAGAATGCTTTTACGTTATAACCGAGTTCGGCAAGCGTTGCGGCTGCTGAGCCTCCGGCAAGACCGGTTCCAACCACAATAATATCAAGATTCCGTTTATTGGCCGGGTTTACTAAATTAATATGATCTTTATAATTTGTCCATTTTTCCGAAATCGGACCTTCTGGAATTTTTGAATCTAATGCCATTATAATCTGATATTAATGATTAAAGTGATGAAACAAAGCGATGATGATAAAACCGGCCGGTGCTGCAACAGCGAAGAAATAACCGAATTTGTGCAATGCCCGTGAGTATTTGTTGTTGAATCCGACAGATTGCATCGAAGAGTTGAAACCGTGCCACAGGTGGAAACCCAAAAGCACAAAAGCCAGGCAATACAAACCGGTACGCACCGGGCTTTCAAATTTATGTACCAGTTCGCCGTAATATCTTGTGGCATCAGGCGTATTTCCTGCTATATATTTGTAAGCGATTTCGGGAAACCAGAAATCATAAAAGTGCAATCCGAAAAATGCGAGGATGACCAAACCTGAAATGATCATATTTCTGGAACTCCATGAAGAATTCGCCGCGCCATTGTTTCTGGCATAAGCGATTGGCCTTGCATTTCTGTTCTGCAATTCGAGAATAAATCCCATGATAAAGTGAAAAACTACCCCAAACGCCAATACCGGCTGCAGTACATATTGGATCAACGGATTGTAACCCATAAAATGGGAAACGCTGTTAAAGAGATCTTCGCTGAAAACGGAAACCATATTCAGAGAAACATGCAGCATTAAAAATGAGATTAAGAAAAGTCCTGAAAGTGCCATCGCTACTTTCCTCGCAATGGACGATTTCATCAGTGCAGATTTTGCCATAATATTTGTTTGTAGTGTTTTAAAAAATCCACACAAAAATACGGCTATTTGAAATTAACTACAACCTTTTCGCTGTAATTTATAATGATTTTAAAATGATAATTGGCCTACGGAAAAGCGACCGTTTAAAAGTGTTTCAGGGCGCAACCTGATAAGAAGGAATCAATCCGCGCAATCCCATATCAACGACATTTTCACCAATCGAAGGCTCATATTTGCCATCGGCAGTCACTTCGTGCCATTCGAAACTGTTGTTGACCGAAAGCGAAAGCGTCACAACAATATTTTTGGTTTCGTTTCCGGTGATGACGAGCTTGTCGGCGAATTTCCCGGTGACCACACAGGAACCTGCGGGAATCGGCGATGTGGAAGCGATCGGATTCGGAACTGTTGTTGCTCCGGCCGGCGCCTGTCCTTCAGTCTGATAAGGATAATCGTTAAGCGCAAAAGCCCAATAGCCCTGGAGTTTATTGGCGTTCACAGGAAAGATATTATTTCCGATCTCATGTGTTCCGATATAGGTGTTGAATCCTACAAAACTGGCGAGCGTTCCGGAATAATCTACGCCGGCAGTGCGGACTGAAATCGTATAATTCTGGTAAGCCAATGAAACCCTGACCCATTCATAATTTCCCGCGGCGATATCCTTGAGCGGAATCTGCAGGAAAGTCTCACCTTCGGCTACAATTTTTGACTGGTCGAAATCGATGGCATTGCTGCCGCCCATGGTCGTTTCGGGCGCATGGTAAAGAACGGTTCCTTGGCCAATTTGCGTATAAGCGTCAGGAGCTAGTTCGAAATAATGCGCAGAAATGGTGTTGAAATCAGGAGAAAGCGCGGCATTTCCCGCAGCAACCGCCGAAGGCTGGCCGATATTGTTGAGCCTGGCCTGATTTTTATCAAACTTGAATTTAACAATCAGCATCGGCTCCTCAGGATTGGTATTGAAAAGCGTATAATCGGTGTTATCGTCCTTATCGCACGAGATAAAAGCGAAACCTATGACGGTAAGCATTACGGCAAAAAACAGTTTGATTCTCATAATGTCGTGTTTGCATGTTTAGTTAATAAAAACATAACGCGGTTCTAATGCATTTAGTATAGTCTGCGTTTGCGAAGGTATTCAAAAAGTACCAGAATTAACCCGAAAAAGGCCTCTGGCTGATCCACTGATTAATTCATTCCGATAATTTGTATTTTTACCGCATGAAACCAACGCTCGCTGAACCGGATTTTTTTGATTATCTCGAAGGATTGCTCGATACCGAAAACGATGGCCTTCAAAATCTCGTGCGGCAATCTAAGGAAGCGTTTACTTTTTTGCAGCTCAAAAAGAATGACTTTCTGGTAAAAGAGGGTGAAATCTGTCCATATTTCTGCTATATCGAAAGCGGGATTTTACAGCATTCTATTATTGTTTCGGATGAAGAGAAAACAACTTACCTCGCGTTGCGAAATTCGGTTACGAGTTCACTGAGCAGTTTCCTCTTTAACAAACCTTCTCGCAAAAGCATCAAAGCATTGTTCGACTGCAACCTGTATGTCGTGAATCTCAAAACCTTCAAGGAACTGATCCGGGCCAATGAAGCTTTCCACCAATTCTATTATAACCTGATCGAAAAACAGCTTTGCCTGATCGACGATTACCGTATCGATTTGCTCACGCTTACGCCCGAAGCGCGCTACCTCAAATTGCTCGAAACAGAACCGAAACTGCTTCAGGAAGTCCCGCTGCATTATCTCGCCTCGTTCCTTGGCATTTCGTCAAGGCATATGAGCCGGATCAGGAAAAATATAAAATAACGCCATTTGGCTGCTTCCGGTTTTTGAAGTTTGCGTAATTTGCACTTCCAATTACCAATTTTAAATATTATGAAATACCATCCCATTGACCGCAATTTGTTTGTAAAGAACCGCGCCAAATTTACCGCGCAGATGAAACCGAACAGCGTAGCCGTTTTCAATTCAAACGACATCTACCCGATTAGCGCCGACAGCACCATGCCGTTCCAGCAGCACCGCGACATTTTTTACCTGAGCGGCGTAGACCAGGAAGAAAGCATCTTATTGTTATTTCCGGATGCACCCTATCCGCACCAGAAAGAAATACTATTCCTGAAAGAAACCAGCGAACACATCGCAATCTGGGAAGGCGAAAAGCTCACCAAGGAGCGCGCGTTTGAAGTCTCGGGTATCAAAACCGTCTATTGGCTGCAGGATTTCGAAAAGATCCTGTTTGAAATGATGACCTATTCGGATACGATTTACATCAATACTAACGAGCATTACCGCCAGTCGGTTGAAACCGAAACCCGCGAAGCCCGTTTTGTAAAATGGTGGAAAGAGAAATATCCGGCGCATACCGTAGCCAAAAGCAACCCGATTTTGCAAAGGTTGCGCTCGGTTAAGGAAAAGGAAGAAATCGACCTGATGCAAACCGCCTGTAACATTACCGAAAAGGGATTCCGCAGATTGCTGCCGTTCGTCAAACCAAATGTGACTGAATACGAAATCGAGGCCGAACTGATCCATGAATTCATCCGAAACCGCTCCAAAGGCTTTGCTTATACGCCGATTATCGCCTCAGGAAACAACGCGAATGTGCTGCATTATATCGAAAACAATCAACCGTGTAAAGCAGGCGATTTGATTTTACTTGACGTTGCTGCGGAATACGCGAATTATTCGAGCGATCTCTCACGTACGATTCCTGTTTCAGGAAAATATACCGATCGCCAGAAAGCCGTTTACAATGCCGTCCTGCGTGTGAAGAATGAAGCGACCAAAATGCTCACTCCCGGGACACTGTGGAAGCAATACCATGTGGAAGTGGGCAAATTGATGACTTCCGAACTACTCGGGCTCGGATTGCTCGACAAAGCCGATGTACAGAATGAAAATCCCGACTGGCCGGCGTATAAAAAATACTTCATGCACGGCACTTCGCATCATTTGGGCCTCGACACACACGATTATGGTTTATTGCACGAACCGATGAAGGCCAATATGGTTTTTACGGTCGAACCGGGAATCTATATTCCGGCAGAAGGTTTCGGAATCCGGCTTGAAGACAACGTCGTCGTTCAGGAAAAAGGCGAGCCGTTTAACCTTATGGGTAATATTCCGATTGAGGCAGACGAAATCGAAAGTCTGATGAACGCGTAACAAAACTAAAAAACGGCTTACTAACTCGGTAAGCCGTTTTTATTTAAACCGTTATGAAAAAAATACTGTTGGTCCTGCTCGCCATCGTTTCACAATTCTCAAATGCCCAGGCGGATGGCTATGCCAAAAGTACGGACGGGACGCTCATTTACTACCGGATTTTCGGTGAAGGGAAACCGATGCTTGTCATCAACGGCGGACCCGGAATGAACAGCAACGGTTTTGAGGCACTAGCCGGAAAATTAGCGCCGCATAATACAGTTATCCTTTATGACCAGCGCGGCACGGGGAAATCCATACTCAAGAACCTCAATCCCAAAACCATTACGATGTCCTTAATGGTTGATGATATCGAAGCGATCCGCAAACATCTCAAAATCGAAAAATGGCATATTCTCGGGCATTCTTTCGGCGGCATGATGGCTTCGTATTACGCGACGCTTTATCCGCAGCACATAGACAAACTCATACTGTCTGCTTCGGGCGGCATCAATCTGGGATTGCTTTCGTATGTGCCTGAAAGCATGAATTCCAAACTTACCCAAACCGAACGCGATTCGCTTGCTTATTGGAATGCAAAAATCGCTGCCGGAGACAACAGTTATAAGACAAGGCTCGGTCGCGGCAGGAATCTGGCACCGGCTTATTTATACGATAAAAAATATGTTCCGCTTTTAGCCGAAAGGCTAACCCAGGGCAACGCCAGAATAAACGGACTGATCTGGGACAACCTGCAGCAGATCAAATTTGACTGTGCGCCGAAACTGAAAACCTACACCAAACCCGTCCTGATCATTCAGGGAAAACAGGATTTGATAAAGGCAGAAACTGCAGAAGTGGCGCATCGGGCTTTCCGCAATTCAAAAGTGGTTTTTATGGAGCATTGCGGGCATTATGGCTGGCTTGATGCGGAAACGCAGTATTTGGGTGAGATTGAAGGCTTTTTGAACCCTTAATTTTTTGACTTTCCTTGATGCCCCTTAATCCCTTAATGGTAAAAACATTTTAATTATTTTTACCAAAAACTACAAGCTTGAAAACCACCACCTACAAAAACACCAAAATCTCCTATTCCGATACCGGCAAAGGCACCGCCATTGTATTGCTGCATGGTTTTCTGGAAAACAGCCATATCTGGGACTTCTTTATTTCAGAATGGTCCAGAAAATACCGCATCATCGCCATCGATCTGCTCGGACACGGCGAAAGCGAATGCCTCGGCTACATCCATCCGATGGAAGACCAGGCCGATATGGTGCATGAGGTTTTATCAGAACTTCGCATCCGAAAGGCCATTTTCGCCGGACATTCTATGGGCGGCTATGTTGCGTTGGCTTATGCCGAATTGTATCCCGAGAACGTAAAAGGATTGGCGCTGATCAATTCGACTTCCCGCGCCGATAGTGATGAAAGGAAATTAAACCGCGACCGTGCGATTAAGGCCGTAAAGAAAGATTATACCTGTTTCGTACGCATGTCGATCGCCAATCTTTTTGCCGAACACAACCGCGAAAAATTTGCCGATGAAATCGAAAATGTCAAAATACAGGCTTTAAAGACACCACTCCAGGGCGTTGTGGCGTCGCTTGAAGGCATGAAAGTCAGGAAAGACAGGGAAGTTTTATTACACTTCGGACCTTATCCGATGCTGTTGGTTTTGGGGACCAACGATCCGGTGCTTAATTATGATGAAAACGTGGGGCAGATTGTCGGCACGAATGTCCAGCTCGCCACTTTCGATTCGGGCCACATGACTTCGATTGAAAACCGTATGGAGTTATTGGAAACGTTAAGTGCTTTTTTTAAAAAAATCTAGAGGTTTCACCGCAAAGTCTGGAAGTCTTTCGCAAAGTTCGCTAAGCTTTGTGGCGCTTTGCGTTTAATTAATCTTTTCGGTAAATGGAATGCCCGGGTCTAAAATTTCGCGCAATAAGATAACGAGCTGCTCCGTATAATTTTCCGAAATAGCTGCATTGATGACCGTCGTTTCTGTCTTTTCGAAAGTGTCTTTGAAAACAAATGGCAGAAAGCCCGCCTTGAGGTTCTTAAAGGAAATGATTCCGGCTTCCATTTCTTTGCCTTGTGCATACGGTTCATACATAAAAGCATAGGCCAGCAACTGGATGATTTTATCGTTTTTAATGTCGCCAGTCAATCCTTTCCAGGTTTTGAGGGCAATGCTTCCGGCTTCGACTTTTCCGGTCTTGTAATCGATAATCCTGATCTTTCCGTTGTGTTCTTCAATCCGGTCGACCGAGCCGCCGATTTTAACCGGAAACGGCAAATCGTCGTGCAGCAAATCACGCTCGTCGTAACGCTGTTCCAAAGCCAGTATCCTGATGACCGCACCCGATTTGATGTCTTCGAGTTCCATCTTGAGGAAATTGGAAACATTGCGTTTGGCGACTTCAAAAGCCAACAGGTTCCTGCCTTTGCGGATTTCGCCTTCTTTGTAAACGAGCCTGAATTGGTTCAGCACCTCATCGTCGAGTTTTTTATAAGCTTCGGCAATATCGCTTTCGGAAAGAAATTTTCCGATGAAAGGCTTATACAAAGCTTCGAGTGAGCCATGAATAATCGTTCCGAGCGTATTGAGCGCAATGTTTTCCTCGACTTCCTCGACTTCGCTGATGCGCAGGATTTTCTGGAAATAGAAATCGATCGGGTTCCTGATATAAGAAGTCAGCGCCGATGGTGAGAATCCTTTCTCCGCGATCTCTTTAAGCCTTTGCAAGACGCTTTCCGATTTCGGAATGACAATCGGCTCATAGACCGTTTCAGGCAAAACCGCATTGTAGATTTCGTGCGAAAGATTGTGATTAGGTTGCTTTTCGACTTCGAGCTGCGTAATAAAACGGCTTTTTTCGCCGGCATCAAAACCTTCGCTTTCGGTGTTGTAAATCAGGTAAATATTTTTAGCGCGCTGTAGCAGGTGATAAAAATGATAGGTATAAATCGCATCTTTTTCTTTAAATGTCGGAAGTCCGAGTTCCCTTTTCACATCATACGGAATAAACGAATTCTGTGATTTCCCGGCAGGGAATTTCCCTTCATTCATAGATGTGACGATGACCGTATCGAAATCAAGCACACGGCTTTCGAGTACGCCCATAATCTGTAATCCGCTTAACGGCTCGCCTTCAAAAGACACTTCTGCCAAATCGATTACCTGTTTGTAAATCGCGTGCAGCGTTTCGATATTGTTGATGTGCTCGTGTTGCGAATAATAATTGATCAGTTTGTTGATGACTTTGAAAATGGCATATACGAAGGTTTTGGCGATCTTCTCTTCCTCGTTGTCGTTGCTCAGGTTGGTTTTTATCGTTTGCAGCAATGATGATACGGAATTGAGGACATCGATCGGTCCGTTTTCCCACTTTTGAAACAGTAATGCAAATAGGCTGTTTTGGCCCAGATTGAGTTCGAACAGTTTTTTATGTGTAATGAAAGTGTAATTATTCTGCTTGATAATAGTCGCTAAAGCATTGGCATTCGCATACGGCTCGACCAATGGATGCGTCAAAATATCGAGAACATCCTTATAATAAAACACATAACTGCTTGCATTTCTGGAAAGTGCGTTGGTGTGCATCCGGAATAATTTGGCAATCAGTATCTGCGCAGGATTGTTCTTTGCGGAATAGCCCATCGTGATATTTAAGGCTCCGACGGAATCCGGCAATGCGTATAAAAGTGGCACCAGCAGGTTTTCCTCGCCCAATATGACTGCGACTTTATCGAGTGTTGTTCCCGGGTTTAAGAACAGCTCTTTCCGGATGATATTCCCGGCGATTTTAGTCTGCCCGATGGATTTTGGCGTCCCGATAATTTCGATCTTTTTGGGAGTTGAAAAATCGTCCATAATCCATTCGAAAGGATTGGATTTGTAATGCTTCCAGCTTTCGCGGAAACGGCGGATAAACAGGCCCGCATCGTGCAACGGATCGTTTATGAAAGCCTGGTCGGCATCCCAGTATATTTTGCCCTGGCCTGAAGCCATAAGATGCTGGATGATTTGCTCTTCGGCAGCATTGAGCGCATTAAAGCCAGCAAACAATAAAGTCTTTTTGGCTAAGGAATCGGAATAGTGATTGAGATTGTGAACTGCCTCGCGATAAATCAGGCCCTGATAACCGATGCCTTTCTGAAGCAGGTGGCTGTAAAGCGATTGGTAATAGTTGGGAAGCAGTTTCCAGAATTCGAGATAATTGCCGATGAGTTCGGTCCTGTTTTCGGCATCAACCGACCAGTGCTCTATTTCCTTGATGTTTTCGAGGTATTTCAATACTTTATCGGGTTCCAGCAAATACCGGTCGATTTCATTGAAGTCCTGCAGCAGGGTTTTGGCCCAATTGGCAAAAAGCTCAAAGGATTGTTGGTTTGATTTTTCGGTAACGGATAAATAGACATTATAAAATTCGAACAGCAATTCAATCGGGTCGATGGAACGGATTCCTGATATGTCCTGAATAAGTTCTTCGATACTTATAATTTCGGGCGCAAAGATGGTCTGGCTTACTTGTCCTTTCAAAGCTTCAATCAGGAAAATACGCGCACGTTTGTTTGGCAGTACCACAATGGTATCAGACATGGATTCCATGTGGTTTCCAATAAGGGTTTGCGCAATCCTGTCTAAGAAAGAAGTATTTGTCATTTTATAAAAATAAAAAAACGCCCCGATAAATCGGGGCGTTTCCTTAAATATTTAGGTATAAATTATTTTACTAATTTCACTTCAACCCTACGGTTGTTCGCTTTACCTTTTTTAGTTTTATTAGAATCGATTGGTTTAGATTCTCCGTAACCAACTGAAGATAATCTGTCAGCAGCGATTCCGTTTTCAGTTAAGTAATTTTTAACTGCAGCTGCTCTGTCTTCAGATAATTTCTGATTCATTGCATCTTTACCATCGCTATCCGTGTGACCTTCAATGCTGAATTTAGAAGAAGGATATTCTTTCAAGATTGCAACGATTGATTGTAATACTGCGAATGTTTGTTGTTGGAATGTTGCTTTACCGCTGTTGAACAAGATTGTTTTAGCGTAAGCGTTCAATTTCATGATTTGCTCTTCAGAGATTTCAGGACAACCATTGTTTGCAACAGTACCTTTAACGTCCACACATCTGTCATCTTTATCTAACACACCGTCTCCGTCAGTATCTGGCCATGGGCAACCTCCGTTTTCTTTTGGACCTTTAACTTGTGGACATTTGTCATCTTTATCAGCGATTCCATCTCCGTCAGCATCAGGACAACCGTTTAATGCTTTTGGACCAGCAACTTCTGGACAAGCATCGTCTTTATCAGCGATTCCGTCTCCGTCAGTATCAGGACAACCCTGGAATTCAGCTAAACCAGGAACATCTGGACAAGAGTCACTTCCGTCAACGATTCCGTCTCCGTCAGTATCAGGACATCCGTTGAAAGCTTTCAAACCGAAAACTTCCGGACATGCATCATCTTTATCGTAGATTCCGTCATTGTCTGTATCTTTTCCACCAAATTTGAAAACAAGACCAGCGAAGTGCTGCATGTGGTTTGGTACATTATTAGCCAATCCTCTTTCAGATCTTTCGTCAAATGATTGTTTGTATGTAGATTGTAATGATAAACCAACCATGTCAGTAAACCAGAAAGTCAATCCTAAACCTCCTTCAACAATTCCGGAGTTAGCATCTTCCAACCAAACATAACCTCCACCAACGTGTACAGACGGGTCAATAACTTTCCAACCCAACGCGTTACCAATACTGTATTTGATGGTACCATCAGCACCATAATAGCTTAAATCACCAGGATTTGTTACTGTGTAGTCTCCAGGAATAGTAGTACGTGGATTAACAAATTTTTTGATTTTGTTTATCGATCCTGTTACTCCAAATGAGAAACTTCCACCTACATTCCTTGACACATTGATGTAAGAAATAGAAGGAAGGATGTTCCAGTTATCTTCCACATTGAAAAATTGTGAAATTTGATCTTCTACTTTTGTTGCAGCGCTCACTCTTGTGTCAACTGCATTCGTTCCAAAGGTGATAGCCCATGGATTGTTACTATCCTGTGCTTGTGAACTTAGTCCAATCAACATGCACACAGCAGCAAATAATTTGTTAAGATGTTTCATACTTAATTTTGTTAGATTACAATATTTTATAAAACAAAAGTAATACGTAATTTTTTAACTACAAAACTAAATGTTAAAAAAAACTGACAAAAAAGGCTAAAAATGGAGATTATATAACTTTTAATGATTTACCTACAAGAATAAAGGATTCAATCGCTTTGTCGAGATGTGCTTTTGTGTGGGCTGCCGATAACTGTACTCTTATTCTTGCTTTTTCTTTAGGCACGACCGGGAAAAAGAACCCGATTACGTATATCCCATTCTTTAACAGCTCGTTCGCCATATTCTGTGATAATTTCGCATCATAAAGCATCACCGGCACAATGGCCGAATCGCCGTCGATAATGTCGAAACCCGCCGCTTTCATCCCGGCTTTGAAATAATTGGTATTCCATTCGAGCTTGTCACGCAGTGTCGTATCTTTTTTTAACAATTCGAAAACCTTTATGGAAGCGCCCACAATGGCCGGCGCCAATGAATTGGAAAACAAATACGGTCTTGAGCGCTGGCGCAGCAATTCTATAACTTCCTTCTTTCCGGTCGTATAACCGCCCATCGCGCCGCCCAGGGCTTTTCCTAAGGTTCCGGTAATAATATCGACACGTCCCATAACGCCTTTGGCTTCCATTGTCCCTTTTCCGGTTGCGCCGATAAAACCGGCCGCGTGGCATTCGTCAACCATGACCATCGCATCATATTTATCGGCAAGGTCGCAGATTTTATCGAGTGGCGCCACGACTCCGTCCATAGAGAACACGCCATCGGTTACGATAATTTTGAAACGCGCCCCGGCCGCATTGGCTTTAATCAATTGCTGCTCGAGATCTTCCATATTGCTGTTTTCGTAACGGTAACGCGCCGCTTTGCAAAGCCTTACGCCGTCAATAATAGAAGCGTGGTTCAGGCTGTCGGAAATAATCGCGTCTTCTTCTCCGAATAAAGGCTCGAAAACACCACCGTTGGCATCAAAAGCCGCTGCATATAAAATCGTATCTTCCGTACCGTAGAATTCCGCTATTTTTTGCTCTAATGTTTTATGGATATCCTGTGTTCCGCAGATGAATCTTACCGAAGACATTCCGAAGCCATGCGTATCCAAAGCGTCTTTTGCCGCCTGGATCACTTCAGGATGCGATGACAATCCGAGGTAATTGTTGGCGCAGAAGTTTAAAACCGTTTCGCCATTTACCGTAATTTCCGCTCCCTGCGGAGAAGTAATGATTCTTTCTTTCTTAAAAATGCCATTATCTTCAATGGTTTGCAATTCGTTTTGCAGGTGCTGTTTGATTTTACCGTACATATTTTCGTGTTGTTATTAATATTTTTGGATTACAAATTTACGACTTTTACTTCTTCGCCTATATAAACCAATGCTTTTTTAGCCACTTTATAGCCCATTGATTCAATCGCAGACTCATAATTTTCGAGTTGTAATCTGTACTTGTTCTGGTGCAGGCCCGTTTTATAATCGAGCAGAAAAACCTCCTTGTTCGCATTGAGAACCATGCGGTCCGGTTTTACCGTGCTGTTTCCCTTACGGATAATCGACTGCTCATTCATGACTTTATTTTCCGCAGAGAAATAATTGCCGAGTTCGGGATGCGCGACAATCCCAAGAATGGTTTCCCTGACAATTTCCTGCTGGGCCACGGTTATTAATCCATTTTCAATGGCTTTGATAATGGCAAGGCCGATATCATTCGCTGTTTTTATAAAAGACAGGATTTCGTGGATTACATTTCCGTAGGCGATCGCTTCCTGCTGGTGCGTTCCCCACATCAATGCTTCACGCTGTGCAATCCTGATGTTTTTCGGATCTAAAGTTTTCGCAACGGTCGGGACCTTTTTTTCAATCCCCGCAATTTGTGGTTTCTCCGAAAGCTTCAGCGGATTCCCAAATTCGTATTTTGTTTTATCTGTTTCAAAAATTCCCTTACTCATCAGAAAATTGACAAAGAAAGTCGACATGTCATTGGCTTTGATCTCGCCTTTTGCATTGAGATTCCGGTTTGAAATCACATACAACTGCTCTTCCGCACGCGTCAGCGCCACATACAAAACATTAATGTTGTCGAGCAATTCCTCCTGCTTTTTCTGGTTGTAAACCAATGAGGCTTCGGCGCCAAAACCCGTAACGGCACTGTTGTTGTCAATCAGCACTTTTTCCAATCCGAAATCGGCGGCATCCGAATCGAGCCATAACTTATCCTTTGGCTTCCTGCTATAATCTTCCTCGGCAAAGGGCAAAATCACCACCGGGAATTCCAATCCTTTCGATTTGTGGATCGTCATAATCCGCACCGCATCCTTGCCTTCGGGCGACGGAATACTGAACGTCTCCGATTTCTTATCCCAATAATCCAGGAAATCTGCAATACCGGCCTGGTTTCGCATATCGCGCTCGAGCACGATATCAAGGAAATATTGCACGTAAGCATTGCTCTTTTCCATATCGATAAACCTGGAAATGATAATCTCAACCGCCTCATACAATGATTTTTTTCTGATGTTTCGGAACGAAATCGTCACGTCGAAACCCGCAAGCCATTGCTCAAAATCGCTTTCGTTATATAGCTCCATCCCTCTGGCAATGAAATCATGGACCGGCAATTCGTGCTGTAAATGTGCACTGATATTCTGCAGAAAATGCGCCTTGGCTTCGAGGTCGGCGCTGTTTTTCAGATACCGCAGCAAATGGATGATCATCCGCACTTCCGTCGCATTGGCGATCATCAGCGTTTCAGAGGAAAGTAGCGGAATCCGGTGTTCCGAAAGGTAATTCGCTACCGCTATGCCCTGGTCGCGCTTCCGCGTAAGGATTACGATGTCTTTGTATTGGAAACCTTTCGACTTAACTTCATGGATGGTTTCCAAAGTTGCACGGATGTACAAATCGGTTTTCCCCAGCGCGTCTTCGTCTTCTTCAGGAACTGCAATTTCGGGAATAAAAGAAAGGTTGACATAGCCGCCGGTTTTGTCGTTCGTTTTTTGGAAACTGTGGTTTTCGTATAAATCTTTGTAATCCGCATGTTCGAATTCGTTGGCGATGAGGCCGAAAAATTCGTTGTTGAAATCAATTATTTGTGAATAACTGCGCCTGTTCGTGTCGAGGCTGAATTGCTCTTTATTTGGATTACTAAACGGATTGTGCGCCTTTCCGAGTTCGATAAACTGTTCCGCTTTCCCGCCGCGCCAACGGTAGATGGATTGTTTCGGATCGCCCACGATCATCAGCGTGCCTTTGGTGCCGAATTCGTCCTGGCCCGAAAGCGCATTGTCGATCAGCGGAATCAGGTTTTGCCACTGCATTTCGGAAGTGTCCTGGAACTCGTCGATAAAGAAATGACGGTAGCGTTCACCCAGTCTTTCGTAAATAAAAGGCGCGGGCTGGTTCTGGATTTCGCGGTAAATGATAGCGTTGAATTCGGCTATCGAAAGTACGTTTTGCTCTTTCTGAATCCGCGATAGCTCGTTGCTCACCGTATTCAGCAAAGACAACGGCGTGATGTTTTTGAGAAAGGCACGGTAAAAATCGCGCTTTTCATAATTCTTATAAATCCCTGCGAGCATTTCTAAAAGCTCAGGAATGATATTTTCTATGAGTGCGCGGTCGGCGGCGCCTTTATTGATTTTGATGTCTTCGGTTTCGAAGTATCTTTTATTTTTCGGATTGTACCTGCCTTCGGCGATGCTGCGCAAATGGTTCGGGAAATGCCCGGCGGAAAAAGACTTTTGGTCGATGCCGTGTTTATCAATCAGTGCCAAAGCCAATTCGGAACAGCCGATGCAATTTGCCTCAAGTTCTTTTGACGCTTCAATGAGTTTGTTTTTGATGGCGATGAATTCGGGGATGGTCTTTTCCTGGAAATGGGTGATTTCGTTGCGGTTGTTTTCGTTGAGGACCAATCTTCCTGTTTCGAGGATTTCGCGTGAAATGTCCCAGCTTTTATCATCGTCGGTCTTTTCCATGGTGAAGTCGACGAGCAATTTGGTGAGCGTTTCGTCTTCTCCGGCCTGGGCGATAATGGCATCGACGGCTTCGATCAAAAGATTTTCGGTATCGAGTGTGACTTCGAAAGTCATCGGCAAATTCAAATCGTGTGCAAAAGCGCGGATGACTTTGTGCGTAAACTTGTCGATGGTTGAAATATCGAAAGCCGCGTAGTTGTGGATGATGTGCCGGATGATATTTTTGGCTTTCTGTTTTATTCCGGAGATGGAAAGTCCGGTTTCTTCGGAGAGTTTTTCCATCAGTCCGACGGCTTTGGCATCGGGTTCGTCTTTGGCGAATTCTGAAAGGCTGCCGACGATGCGCGATTTCATTTCGTGCACGGCTTTGTTGGTAAACGTGATGGCGAGGATATTGCGGTAGGCGTCGTCCTTTTTGGCCGTCAGGATAATCTTGAGATATTCCTTAACGAGCGCGTAGGTTTTTCCCGAACCTGCTGAGGCGTCGTAGATGGAGAATGAAGGAGTTTGATTGTTAGCCACGAATTGCACGAATTTACACGAATGTTGTTTTGGATGAAAATGCCTAGCCCTGATTGCAGCCGGTATCCTTTGTGATCCCGACGCTTCGGGAGAACAAAGATAAAGGCGGAAAGCGGGAAACAGCTTCTAATTTTAATGAAATTATAACGAAAAAGCATTTCCGTTTCCAAAGTTAAATGTTTAAATTTGATTAAAATATTTTATCAATCATTTAAAACAACAATAATTATGGCTTTTGAATTACCAAAATTACCTTATGCGTATGACGCATTGGAACCACATATTGATGCGCGTACGATGGAAATCCACCATACCAAACACCACAATGCCTACACGACAAACCTCAACGCGGCGATTGCCGGAACCGATCTTGAAGGTTTGACCATAGAAAATATCCTGATCAACCTGGACAAAAAAAATGCGGCGGTCAGAAACAACGGCGGCGGCTATTACAACCACAATTTATTCTGGACCGTGATGGCACCAAACGGCGGCGGGAAACCAACCGGCGATCTGGCGGCGGCGATCGAAAGAGACTTTGGGACGTTTGACGAATTTAAGGCGCGGTTTGCGAAAGCGGGCGCGACACAATTTGGATCCGGATGGGCCTGGCTTTGCGTACAGGAAGGCGGGAAGCTCGATGTTTGCGGAACTCCGAACCAGGACAATCCATTAATGCCGGAAGTAGGCTGCGGCGGCACCCCGATTTTGGGAATGGACGTTTGGGAACACGCGTATTACCTAAACTACCAGAACAGGCGTCCGGATTATATTGAAGCATTCTTTAATGTAATCAATTGGACGGAAGTGGCGAGAAGGTATGCTTTAGAGAAGTAAAAAGAAGAAAGAGACAAGAAGCAAGACTTATAAATTTTGCGGATATAAAGAAAAAGCGGATTCATTAATATGAATCCGCTTTTTTATTTTGAAAGAATAGAGCAGTCTTGCTTCTTCTTCCTGAATCTATTCTCTGAGTTTACTCCAATAAAAAAGGTGAAATTGCTTTCACCCTTTTTGCCCCAAATCTACCATAAACTTAACCTACTAATGCTATGGTTCTCCAAATGTATACTGGTAGTTAGTTATTAACAAATAAATTAGACGAAATACATTAAAAATCGACAAACTACCTTATTTTGTGTGTTTTTAGTAGGCTCGGGCGTCTTTCCCTTCATAAAAGTTCATAAATGCTTTGTTAACAACTCGGTTCCCGCCCGGTGTTGGATAGTCGCCGGTGAAGTACCAGTCGCCTAAATTTTTCGGACAGGCCTTGTGTAAGTTCTCCACCGTCTGGAAGATAATCTTCACTTCGGCGTTGATTTCATTGGAACTCAACATCTGTGCGATCTTATCCGAAACTTCCTGCGGCTCAAACGGCGCGTAGATTTCGGTGACATAATTAATGACATCGGCGTCTTTATGGTTTTCCTGTGCTTTGCATTTTTTATAGACTTCGTCAACAATATGGTAAAGGTTTCTTTCTTTGAGCAAATCCAATGCGGCGCGAAAGGCAACCAGCCCTTCCAGTTTGGCCATATCGATACCGTAACAATCCGGATAACGGATTTGTGGCGCAGAGGAAACGATCACGATGCTTTTCGGCTTGAGCCTGTCCATCATCTTGATAATAGACATTTTCAATGTGGTTCCGCGCACGATGCTGTCATCGATGATCACGAGGTTGTCTGTTGGCCTGATTACGCCGTACGTCACATCATAAACATGGGCAACCAGATCATCACGGCTGCTGTCTTCGGTGATAAAGGTCCTGAGTTTTGCATCTTTGATGGCCACTTTCTCAGTGCGTATTTTTACCGAAAGCAATTCCTGTAAAGAATCCCTTGTCAAAGTGTTCCTGTTTTCGAGGATGTAATTGTTCTTCCTTTGGTTCAGGAAATCCTGTGCCGCCTCGACCATTCCGTAGAAGGAAGTTTCGGCGGTATTGGGAATATAGGAGAAAACGGTATTGTCAGTGTCATTGCCAATCGCATCCAGAACGGCAGGCAGAATCAATTTCCCGAGGTTTTTCCTTTCCTGGTAAATTTCGGTATCGCTGCCTCGTGAGAAATAGATGCGTTCGAAGGAACAGGCTTTTTTCACTGTCGGCACAATAATCTGCTCTTCGGTGACCTTCCCGTTCTTCTTGATAATTAAGGCGTGCCCGGGCTGCAATTCCTGTACCTTTTCAAAGTCGACGTTAAAAACCGTCTGGATCACCGGCCTTTCGGAAGCCACGACCACAATCTCATCATCTTCATAAAAATAAGCCGGACGTATTCCGGCAGGATCGCGGAATACAAATGCGTCTCCGTGGCCGAAGAGTCCCGCCATGGCATAACCGCCGTCCCAGCCTTTGGAAGCGCGGCGAAGGATCTTTGCGATTTCGAGTTTTTCGGCGATTACCGGAGAAGCTTCGCGTTTGGAAAGCCCTGCATTTTTGCATTCGAGGTACAGATCGGTGACTTCATCGTCGAGGAAATGCCCGATTTTTTCCATTACGGTTACGGTGTCGGCCATTTCTTTGGGATGCTGTCCGAGTTCGACGAGGCTGTTGAAAAGTTCGGTTACGTTGGTCATGTTGAAGTTCCCGGCAACGATTAAATTCCGGTGCATCCAGTTGTTCTGTCTTAGGAACGGATGGACGCTTTCGATGCTGTTCTTTCCGAAAGTCCCGTAGCGCACGTGGCCGAGAAACAATTCGCCTATGTACGGGATGTGTTTTTTCTGCATGGCGACATTATCGGCAAATTCAGGATGTGCGGCGAGTTCCTCGTTGATCCTTTCATTGATCTGGGCGAAAACGTCCTGGATCGGCTGTGCGTCATTCGAGCGCACGCGGCTGATGTACCGTTCGCCCGCTTCCACATCTAACTTAATGGATGCAAATCCGGCGCCATCCTGCCCGCGGTTGTGCTGCTTTTCCATGAGCAGGTACATTTTCTGTATGCCGTAGAAAGCCGAGCCGTATTTTTCCTTGTAGAATTCCAGGGGTTTCTTTAATCTTAAAAGTGCTATCCCACATTCGTGTTTGATCGCGTCGCTCATTGTATTGTAGTTGTTGTAGTTAGGTATTCCTTAAATCAAAAACGCCCCGTTTCCGAGGCGTAGTATTGCTATTGTAATGCGATATCAAATTGTGTCAGCGCCCTGAATTGTCTGAGCCTGTTGATGACTTCCTCTTTCTGCAGGCTTTCCATTCTTTCGGTGCCGAATTTCTCTACGCAGAATGAAGCGAGGTTCGAACCGTAAATGATCCCGTTCTTCATATTCTCGAAAGACACGTTTTCGCTTTTGCGATATAACCCGCGAAACCTCCGGCGAATGTGTCTCCGGCTCCTGTTGGGTCAAAAACTTCTTCGAGTGGCAATGCCGGTGCGAAGAAGACGTCTTTTCCATGGAATAATAATGCGCCGTGCTCGCCTTTTTTGATGACGACATATTTCGGTCCCAGCGTGTGGATTTTAGCCGCAGCCTTTACCAATGAGTATTCGCCCGACAATTGTCTGGCTTCTTCATCGTTGATGGTGATTACGTCTACGCGTTTGATCACGTCGAGCAATTCCGGCAAGGCACAGTCCATCCAGAAATTCATTGTATCTAAAACCACCAGTTTTGGGGTGGCTGTCATTTGATTTAAAACGCTGCTTTGTACCAGTGGGTGCAGGTTTCCGAGCATCACAACATCAGAATCTTTGAAATCCTGCGGGACAATCGGGTTGAAATCGGCCAAAGTATTCAACTCTGTCACCAAAGTATCGCGTGAATTCAGGTCGTTGTGGTATTTCCCGCTCCAGAAGAAGGTCTTTCCGCCTTTTACGATTTCGAGGCCTGAAATGTCGATGTTCCTTGCCGTCAATAAATCAAGGTGTTCCTGTGGGAAATCATCGCCGACAATTGAAACAATAGCGGATTTTACATTGAAAAAAGAGGCCGACAATCCGATGTATGTTGCGGCGCCGCCCAATATTTTATCTGTTTTTCCGAAAGGAGTTTCAATAGCATCGAAAGCAACGGTCCCGACAATCAGTAATTTATTCATCTGTAGCGTTTGAAATTAAGGCGCAAAGATACACATAAGTAGCAAAGTTCCAAAGCGGCATTAACGCAAAGTTGTGTGAAAGTTTAGCTGATACGGAACTCCTGTAGCGCTGCATCGGGGTTTTAGTATGCCGTTAGTTTGTTATCCGTATAGAAAGCATTAGTTATCATTGGAGTAAACTACCGGTAAACAAGGAGTATCTGTAAGGTATCCCTTAAGTAAACACGGTATGGCTACGGTATGGGTGCGGTTTGGCTACGGTATGGATGTAGTATAGAATAGTGGGGAAAAGCGCGATAAATTGAAGAACGCAGCTTTTGTGAAGAAGTTAATCAAATATACGAAATGCGCTTTGTTTTGGCAAATTGTGCGATAGTTTTATATTCAGCGCAAAAATGGCGCAAGTACTTTATGAGTTTGAAAGGTGTAAATTCAGAGTCCCCGATTTCAGTCAAATTTCGCGTCACATTTTTCAATTAATTATTTGCCTGTTTATTTGCTAATGTATTGATTTTTAATTTCATTTGCAGGACTATCTCTTAAAACTGCCTTATGCGAAAAATATTACTTTCCTGTCTATTGATTGTCGTCGGTTTCGCCGCGCAAGCCCAATGGAGCACTAGTCCTTCCGTTAATACGCGGATTACAACAGCCCTTCAACCTCAGCACGATCCCAAAGTCCTGCCGGACGGAAATGGCGGCGCTTTCATTTCGTATGAAGATTCCAGGAGTTTTTCGGACGATATTTACATCCAAAGGATTAATTCCAGCGGGATAATGCAATGGCAGGCCAATGGGCTGCCTATTTGTACCGCGCCGTTTTACCAGTCGGAACAATTTATGCTTCCCGACGATACCGGTGGCGTATACGTTATTTGGAGAGACGAAAGAATTAGCGGGCTTTCCAAGATATATGCCCAACACGTGACCGCAGATGGAGCGATATTGTGGGCGACCAACGGGATATCGCTTTCTTCCCTTTCCCAATCGGCCGAGATCGCCGCCGTTACCGACGGAGCGGGCGGATTCATTGTTACCTGGAGGGAAATTGAATTTTCGGGTTCTCAAAAGATATATGCGCAGCGCATCGATCCGGCCGGGCAGAAAGTATGGATTAATGCTCTATTGGTAAGCGATTTTCCGGGTACGCCTGGTAAGCGATTTTCCGGGTACGCCCAGGATTGCTTCTGACGGTTCCGGCGGCGCAATTATCAGTTGGGCAGATGGAAGAAACAGCCCGATCCCCGGGGATACAGGAGAGGTATATGCCCAACACCTTAACCCAGATGGAACTTCACAATGGGCAACAAACGGAATGTTGGTCATGACTGGAGCCAATTTGGTATTCGATCTAAATATTGCCTCGAATAACACTGGCGGGGCCATTATTGTATGGTCTTCCCAGGCCGATACACAAAGTACAATGCATGCGCAGTCTGTCAATGCTGCCGGAGATTTGTCCTGGGGAATATCAGGGGTCCCTATCAGCACTTTTAAAGGCTCTTTCATAGAAGCTGTTCCGGACGGCAACGGTGGCGCTTATCTCGCCTGGCTTGATGACCGCGCTTCGATCACTTATTCAAATTCCTATGTGCAACATATCGCTTCGGACGGCATTGTCCAATGGCAGGACAACGGCCTTGCTACGAAACTTTCCACTCTCAATCAGCAATGGCAAGAAATCATAGCGGACGGTTCGGGCGGTGCATTTGTAACCTTTGCAGAATGGGTTACCGGAAACCACACCATTACCTATTCGCAACAATTGAATTCTACAGGTTTGGCCTGGGCTAATAGTGTTGTCGTTACTACAGGCCAAGGTTGGCAATACAGTTCTTCAATGGCATTAAACAATTCCGGCGGGATTATCGTTGCATGGTCAGATCAAAGAAATGAAGGCGATGTCTATGCGCAAAATATCTGCAGCACCGGAGCGCTTGGAAACTGCGTTTTGGGTTTACCGGAAATAACATCGGATAGCATGCTTTCCGTCTATCCAAATCCAAGCGATGGCAATTTCACGGTTACTTCCTTAGGTATTTTGGATCGCATTATTGTTACTGATGTACTTGGTAAAGTAATATTCTCAATTGTTCCCGCCTCAGAAGAAACAACGATAGCGCTCCCGGACGCAAATAGCGGGATTTATTTTGCGAAACTAGTTTCAGGAAATCGGGAAGTGGTAAAAAAATTGATTTTTAAATAAAATCTTAAAGCAATTTGTCGGCTTCTTTTTCATAAAACGCATCGATGGAAAGATTTTTTTGCATCGATGCCATAACCGCCAATTCGTCGCAGCGTTCGTTTTGCGGGTGGTTGTTGTCGCCTTTGATCCATTTGAATTCGACCGAATGTTTGCGGTAGATTTTGAGGAACCGCATCCACAGGTCGGGATTTTTCTTTCCGGCAAAGCCTTTCTTTTCCCAGCCGAAAACCCAGCCTTTCACTACAGAATCGATGACGTATTTGGAATCGGAAACCACGAGCACCTTCATCTGCGGTTTCTTTAATTTTTCGAGTCCGACGATTACCGCCAACAGTTCCATACGATTGTTCGTCGTCAGGCGGAACCCTTCATAGAATTCCTTTTTGTGTACCGTGCCGACGAGTTCCATGACCACGCCATAACCGCCGTTTCCGGGATTTCCTTTGGCAGCGCCGTCGGTGTAGATGTGTACTTCGTGGATCATAAAGGTTCAGGGTAAAAGGTGCAAGGTTTAGGGTAAATCCAATAATTGTTCGATGACTTTCGGGAAATATTCGTGTTCGAGTGCGTGCACTTTTTCGGCGATTTCCTCTGCAGATTCGCTTCCGCTTAACGCGACACTTTTCTGGAAAACCAGCGCGCCTTCGTCATAATGCTCGTCGATGTAATGGATGGAAATCCCGGTTTCGGTTTCCTTATTTTCGATCACGGCTTTGTGGACGTTGAGCCCATACATGCCTTTCCCGCCGAATTTCGGAAGCAAGGCCGGATGGATATTGATGATCTTATTGGGAAATGCGTGAATGATGTTTGTTGGGAATTTCAACAGAAAACCCGCCAGGACAATTAAATCGGGGCCGAAAGCCTGTAGTTTTAAAAGCACGTTTTCTCCGGATAATTCTTCTTTCGAAAAGACAACCACGGGCACTTTCAACGCGTCCGCCCTTTCGAGCACTTTTGCATTGGGATTGTTGCAAAAAACCGCAACCACCTCAGCAGAAACGCTTTGCCTGAAATGCAAAATGATGTTTTCGGCATTCGTACCGGAACCGGAAGCAAACAGTACAATCTTTTTCATTTGGGCGCTGATTTTAACACCACAAAAAAAAGAATAATAAATGATAATAAATACATTTATAAAGCCTTTGTTAAATTAATTTTCTAAATTAGTGGTCATATTTATTAACTAAAACGTGGTTTTAAAATAAAGTTTTTTATTTTTGCCAACAATTTAAATTTTAAAATTAAAGATTATGTCAGACATTGCATCAAGAGTTAAAGCGATTATCGTAGACAAATTAGGCGTTGACGAAAACGAAGTTGTAACAGAAGCTAGCTTCACTAACGATTTGGGAGCTGATTCATTAGACACTGTTGAGCTTATTATGGAGTTTGAAAAAGAATTTGACATCCAGATTCCGGACGACCAAGCTGAAAACATTGCTACTGTAGGCCAAGCGATTTCTTACATCGAGGAAGCGAAAAAATAATAAATTTTACACCCGTTTGCGTTTAGTTTGCGGGTGTTATTATTTTTTGGAAGTAAAAAAACCGACTGAAATTCAGTCCACAAGATAAAATATTATGTAATACCTGTGTCTTTTTTATGATAAACATAGAAGAAAGCATAGGTATTATTTGTTTATACTGATAACTAAAAATTTACGCGTATGGAATTAAGGCGGGTTGTTGTAACAGGTTTGGGCGCACTTACTCCAATTGGGAATAATATCCAGGAATATTGGAATGCGCTGATTAACGGCGTTAGCGGGGCTGCACCGATTACTTATTACGATACGGAAAAGCACAAAACAAAATTTGCGTGTGAAGTAAAGAACTTCAATATCGAGGAATACATGGATCGCAAAGAGGCGCGCAGGATGGACAAATTTGCCCAGTATGCTGTCGCTGCCAGCGATGAGGCCATCAAGGATGCCGGACTCACCGCAGATAACGTCGACAAATACCGTGTTGGGGTTATCTGGGGCGCCGGAATTGGCGGACTCGAGACTTTCCAGGAAGAAGTGATTTATTATGCAAAAGGCGACGGGACGCCAAAGTTCAATCCGTTCTTTATCCCGAAGATGATCGCCGATATCGCCCCTGCCCACATCTCTATGAGAAATGGCTATATGGGCCCGAATTATACGACGGTTTCTGCCTGTGCGTCTTCTGCAAATGCTTTGATCGATGCGTTCAATTACATCCGTCTGGGTATGTGCGACGTGATTATTTCAGGCGGTTCGGAAGCGGCGATTACCATTGCCGGAATGGGCGGCTTTAATTCGATGCACGCCTTGTCTACACGAAATGAAAGTCCGGAAACGGCTTCAAGGCCATTCGACGCTACACGTGACGGATTTGTATTGGGTGAAGGTGCCGGTGCTTTGGTTCTCGAAGATTACGAACATGCGAAAGCGCGTGGTGCGAAAATATATTGTGAAGTTGGCGGCGGCGGAATGTCTTCGGATGCTTACCATTTGACGGCTCCGCACCCTGAAGGAATTGGCGTGATTGCGGTAATGAACAATACGTTGAGAGATGCCGGAATGAAACCCGAGCAAGTCGACCATATCAATACACACGGAACTTCAACACCTTTGGGCGATGTAGCCGAACTGAAAGCGATCAGCGCGGTTTTTGGCGAACATGCGAAAAACATCAACATCAACTCGACCAAATCGATGACCGGGCATTTGCTTGGTGCGGCCGGTGCGATTGAGGCGATTGCATCGATTTTGGCGATGGAACACGGAATCGTTCCGCCAACGATCAATCATACGGTTGTAGATGAAAATATCGACCCTGCGTTAAACCTGACCCTGAACAAACCTCAAAAAAGGGATGTGAAAGTAGCCATGAGCAATACTTTTGGTTTTGGCGGACACAATGCCTGCGTGCTGTTTAAAAAATTAGAAGCCTAATAAAATGCGTTTTATTAAAAAAATATTTGCGAAATCATCCCGTTCCAATGAGGACGGGATTTTTTTTAGCGAAATTGAAGAAATTCTCGGGTTCAGGCCCAAAACCATCGGATATTACGAAAAAGCATTCACACACCGTTCTTCCAATAAGACCGATGGCAAGGGAAATCCGGTCAATTATGAGAGACTGGAATTTCTCGGCGATGCGATGCTGAGTTCAGTAATCGCCGCATATCTTTTTAACGAAGCCCCGATGGGCGATGAAGGCTACCTTACAAAAATGCGTTCCAAGATCGTAAGCCGCGAGCACCTTAATGAACTTGGACGCGACCTTGATCTGATCCGGTTCATCGAAAGCAAAGTGCCGACTTCCCATTTCGGGGAGAATATCCATGGCAATGTCTTTGAAGCATTGGTAGGCGCGATTTACCTTGACCAGGGTTATGCTTATTGCGAAAAGTTCATCCAGAAAAGGGTCGTCGTTCCTTATGTCGATATTGCCAAGCTTGAAGGCAAAGTCATCAGCTACAAAAGCCTGCTGATCGAATGGTGCCAAAAAGAGAAAAAACCCTTTCATTATGATGTTTTTGAAGACAACGGGATTACCGGCGAACGGCTCTTTGGCGTCAAATTAAGCATCGACCACAAAGTGGTTGCAAAAGCGCGCGCGTCTTCCAAGAAGAAAGCGGAAGAAAAAGCTTCGCAAAGGGCCTATTTTGCATTTCAGCAAAAGATTGACAATAAATAATCCTTTTTTCTTAAAACTATAACGATTTCGTTGCTAAATTATCGTTAAGTCAGATTTTTTTGATGGTAATTCTCAGCTAGAAGTGTTATCTTTACCGCTTATTTATTTTTAAAAATGGCGGTACTTAAGTTGCATCTTGACGAATTCGATGAAGTTGATTATGACCTTATTGCAATTCATTCTACTTTAGAAGATTATCGCCTCGCTTATTTTATCAACCAGAAATTGTCGGTCATCTTAAGCAAAAGCAGCGATGAGATCGGCGTGACCATAAAAGAGGGCGAAGCCATGTTCCCGAAGTTTGTTTTTGACGATCGTGCCAATGATATTTTCTGGAGCCTGATCCCAAACAAGAATGAGATTATCGTTCGCAAAAAAAGCACCGGGCAGAACCTTTTCCTCGATACCAATGTCGAAATCGCCACCAAAGTCTATTTGCTTCCCGAACTCAAAAAAGTAGATTATTTCCTCAAAATTGAAAACAATTCCGACCATCTCGATATCGAAGAAATCATTAAGGAAATCAAATCCATCAACCGGATTTCGACGGTTTATACTGTCATTCCGGCCACAATAAAATCAAAAAACAATTTAATTTTTTAAAAATGCCAACAAACAAAAAGACCAAAATTGTAGCTACACTCGGCCCGGCCTGCAGCACAAGAGAAGTGCTGAAAGACATGATCGAAGCCGGAGTAAATGTTTTCAGGGTCAATTTTTCGCATGCCGATTACGATGATGTAAAAGAAAAGATCGACCTCATCAGAGGCCTTAATGACGAATTCGGATATACCACTGCCATCCTCGGCGATTTACAGGGACCGAAATTGCGCGTCGGCGTGATGAAGGAAGATGTGGTCGTTCATGTAGGCGACCTGATCACGTTCCAGACGGCAGAAGATGTTCCGGGAACGGCAGAACGCGTGTATATGAATTACAAGGAATTTCCGAAAGACGTCAATCCGGGTGAAAAAATCCTGCTCGACGACGGAAAACTGATGTTCGAAGCAGTGGAAACCGACAGAAAAACCGAAGTGGTCTGCCGCGTTATCCAAGGAGGGCCGCTGAAATCCAAAAAAGGCGTCAACCTTCCGAACACGAAAGTTTCGCTTCCGGCCCTGACCAAAAAAGACATCAAGGATGCGATTTTCGCCATTGAGCAAAAAGTCGACTGGATTGCACTTTCGTTTGTAAGGACCGCCGAAGATTTAATGGAATTGCAGGACCTGATTGCCAAACATTCCGACCATAAAATTCCAATCATCGCCAAAATCGAAAAGCCCGAAGGCGTTGCCAATATCGACAAGATCGTAGCTTTCTGCGACGGATTGATGGTTGCCCGCGGTGATTTGGGTGTGGAAGTCCCGGCGCATGAAGTGCCTTTGATCCAAAAGAAATTAGTGAACCGCGCTAAAACGGCAAGGATTCCGGTGATTATCGCGACACAGATGATGGAAACGATGATTACGAGCCTGACACCTACGCGTGCTGAAGTGAACGACGTTGCGAATTCCGTTATGGATGGCGCCGATGCCGTGATGCTTTCGGGGGAAACCTCTGTCGGGAATTATCCGGTCCAGGTGATTGAAAAAATGACACAGATTATTGAGGCGGTTGAGGATTCTCCTCTGATCCAGGTCCCACAGAATACGCCACAGGTGAGGACGAAACGTTTCATTACGAAATCGATCTGCCACCACGCGGCGATGATGGCGAATGTAATCAAGGCGAAAGCGATTTGTACGTTGACCAACAGCGGCTATACCGCTTTCCAGATTTCCGCCTGGCGCCCATCGGCACACATTCTGGTGTTTACTTCCAACAGAAGGATTCTGACGCAGCTCAACCTGCTTTGGGGCGTTAAATCGTTCTATTACGACAAATTCGTCAGCACCGACGATACGGTAACGGATATCAACCAGATGGCAAGAGATAAAGGTTTCGTCGAAAAAGGCGATTTCCTCATTAACCTGGCAGCAATGCCGGTAACGGATAAAGGAATGGTAAATACCTTGCGCGTTTCAGAAATGGAATAGGCCACAGTATTCAAAATATTTAAGAACCCTGACAGATTTAATCTGTCAGGGTTTTTAATTTAAAACTCAAATTTCAATTGAACCGCAACCGTTTTCTTCACTTCTGTATTCAAATTATTCAATGAAATCCCAAGTAACCGCACCGAATCCTTCATCTTTTCCTGGTACAGCAATTCCTTCGCGGTATCGTACAAGAGTGATTTATCGGAAATGAAATAATGCAGCGTCTTGCTTCTCGTCTGCAAGGTAAAATCGCTGTATTTGATTTTGAGCGTGATTGTTTTCCCGGCAATATTGTACCGTTTGAGCCGCCGTTCGAGCTCTTCGGCAATGACTTCCAGTTTCTCGAGCATGAAGATTTCCGACGTCAGGTTTTCATTAAATGTATGTTCGGTCGCTACCGATTTTGCCGTCCTTTCGGGTTTCACTTCACTGTTGTGAATGCCGCGCACGATGTAATAATAATAGGTTCCCGATTTTCCGAAATGTTTTTCGAGGAACTCGAGCGTCCTTTCTTTTAAGTCTTTTCCGGTGAAAATTCCAAGCTGGTACATTTTTTCGCGCGTCACTTTCCCGACGCCGTAGAATTTCCCGATTGGCAGTTCCTCCAAAAAAGAAATCACCTCATCGGGATTGACCGTTTTCTGTCCGTTGGGCTTGTTGTAATCCGAAGCGACCTTGGCGATGAATTTATTGATTGAAATCCCAGCCGAAGCCGTTAGGCCGACTTCTTCAAAAATTCTTTTCCGGATTTCCTGTGCAATCAGCGTCGCACTCGGATTCCCTTTTTTGTTTTCGGTTACGTCAAGATAGGCTTCGTCGAGCGAAAGCGGTTCGACCAGATCGGTGTAATCAAGGAATATCTTTCGGATCTTGTTGGAGATTTCCTTATATCGGTCGAATCGTGGCCGCACGAAAATCAATTCCGGACAGTATTTTTTAGCCAAAACACCGCTGAGTGCACTGCGCACGCCAAACTTTCGTGCCTCATAACTCGCGGCAGAAACCACGCCTCTTGTGCCGCCGCCGCCGACAGCAATAGCTTTTCCGCGCAAAGCAGGATTGTCCATCTGCTCTACCGAGGCGTAGAATGCGTCCATATCGACATGGATGATTTTTCTGTTGGCTTCAATCTCAGACATGTTGCAAATTTATAATATCTTTATATTCAAAACCGTTTGTTTTATGTTAGAAATTGAAAGGAAATTCCTGGTGACTTCAGATGCTTTTAAGAAAGAAGCCTACGCCAAAAACCACATTGCGCAGGGTTACCTTAATTCTGATCCGGAGCGCACCGTAAGAATCCGCATCAAGGGCGAAAGCGGTTTCCTGACAATCAAAGGAAAAGGCAATGAAACCGGAACGACGCGGCTCGAATGGGAAACCGAAATCTCACTCCTGGAAGCCAAACCGTTGCTCGCCATCTGTGAAAAAGGGATCATCGATAAGATCCGTTACGAAATCAAAGCCGGCAAACACGTTTTTGAAGTCGATGAATTCTTCGGCGATAACGAAGGTTTGGTCGTTGCCGAAATCGAACTCCGGGATGAAAACGAACCTTTCGAAAAACCGCACTGGCTCGGGCTTGAAGTCACTAATGACAAACGCTATTACAACGCTTACCTCAGCAATAATCCTTTTAAAAACTGGTAATATGAAACTATTGAAAATAAGTGCGATGATGGTTTTCCTGCTTTTCATCTCTTGTGATAAGAACAACATCTACAGCAAATTCGATAAGGGTTTTGAAGAAAACCGCTGGTCAAAAGCGGATGTGAAAACCTATGATTTTACGATTGAAGATGAAACGAAATCCTACGACCTGATTTTAGAGTTCAGCCATATTGCGGGTTTCCAGTTCGACAGCATTCCGCTTGTTATCGAAATCAAAAATCCCGATAATTCCAAAACAATCAGATCCATTGCTTTACAAATCACCGATGCGCAAGGCAAAGATCTTGGCGATTGCGGTGGCGATTATTGCGATTTGTCAGAGATTATTTTCCAGGATAAAAAATTGGCTGCCGGGAGCTATCAGGTGACTGTCGCAAACGACTTCAATAATGCCTATTTGCCAAATGTGCTCGGCGTTGGAATCAAGGTTAATATTTCAGGGAAATGAAGAAACTGACATTTTTTGCCCTGCTCTGCGTTGTTTTCCAAACGGCAATGGCGCAAAAAGCGACGACAATAACCTACTTCCAAAACGACACGCTCAGGCTCGACCTCGATTTGTATCTTCCGAAAAAGAAAACGTTGGGCAAGCTGCCTTTGGTTTTGTTTGTACATGGCGGCGGGTTTTCGGTCGGAGAAAGAAAAGACGGCGCTTCCTTTTGCGAATACCTTTCCGATAACGGTTATGCAGCGGCAACCATCACCTACACTTTGTATATGAAAGGCAAAAAATTCAGCTGCGACGGCGCGCTTCCAGAAAAAATCAGGGCGTTCCAGTTTGGTGCGAATGATGTCTGGCTTGCCACGTCGTATTTTATTTCCAATTCTGAAAAATACAATATCGATGCTTCCAAAATCTTCATTTCGGGATCGAGCGCGGGTGGTGAAGCGGTTTTACACGCGGCTTTTTGGGATTACAAATCAATGAATTTATACGCGGACACTTTACCGGATAATTTCAGATACGCCGGATTGGTTTCGGGCGCGGGCGCGATTATGGACATTAACCTTATTACACCAAAAAATGTGATCCCGATGTTCCTCTTCCATGGAAATGGCGACAGCACCGTTCCTTATGCTACGGCCGCACACCATTATTGCAAACCCGGTTCGACGGGATGGCTGATGCTTTTCGGTTCTTATTCGATTTACAATCATGTAACGGCGATGAACAGCCCGGCATCATTATATACTTTTTGCGGGGGCGGACATGAATACAGCGGCACTTTGTTTGAAAAAACACCGGAACCGATACTCGCTTTTCTGAATGATGTCGTTGCCGGGAAAAAATTCCGGAACCATACGATTGTGCCAACCGGGAAACACAACGAAAAATCTGCCGCCTACCCATTCTGCGACTAACAAAAAACCACCGGACATTTTCACATCCGATGGTTCTTCACACAATAAAAAAATAAAATTTTACTGCCAGCCGCCGCCCAGCGATCTGTATAGCTGGATGATGGCGTTGTATTGTTGGTATTGGTTATCAATCAGGTTGAGCTGGCTGTTGAGCGCATCGTCTTTGGCGGTCAGCACTTCAAGATAATTCACGAAACCGTTGGCGAGCAGTTCATCCGAATAGCCTGCGGCTTTGGTCAGCGCATCGACTTGTTTGGTTCGGATTTCGAGTTTGGTCGTTTCGTTATTGTATTGCAGCAGCGCATCGGAAACTTCTTTCCCGGCCGTCAGCAAAGCCTGCTCGAATTGAATATACGCTCTTTCCTGGTTTGCTTTCGCAATCTCGTAACGCGTTTTGATCTGCCTTTGGTTGAAAATCGGCTGGGTCAATCCGCTGACGACATTGGCGAACAGTGAATTCGCGCTAAACCATTCCTTAAGGTCGATGCTTTGGAAACCACCCGTTGCCGTAATTTTTAAGGTCGGATAAAAATTACTCCTGGCCACATTCGTCAATTCGAAATTATTGATCAGGTTGTATTCGGCCGCAACGACATCGGGTCTTTTGCTCAATATCAGGGACGGTATTCCGAGTTTGATTTCAGGATTCAACGGCTGGCTTTCCAACGTATTCCTTTGGATGCTTTGCGGTGATTGCCCTAAAAGGATGCTCAATGTATTCTCAAGAATGGCGATATTGTTTTTCAGATCCTCGATAATCAGCTGTGTTGTATAAAGCTGCGCTTCGGTTTGCTTGACGCCGACTTCGTTCACATTTCCGGCATCCTTGAGCGCTTTGATCGTTTCGATGCTTTGTGTCCTGTTGTCTAAAGTGGAATTGGCCACCTTAAGCTGCGCATCCAAAGCCATCAATTGATAATAGGCCGATGCGATACTTGCGATAACCTGTGTCCGGATTGCCTGCGTTGCCGCGACAGATTGGATATAGGCCGCATTTGTTGCGCGTTTGTTGCTTCGGATTTTTCCCCAGATATCGGCTTCCCATGAAAGCGTTCCGGTCAATTGGTACTGATCGGTGCTTCTGTCGGACAAAAGCGCCCCAAACTGGCTGTTTTTGGACAATTCCTGGTGCGTCCAGTCGGCGCCTGCACTCAAAGTCGGGAAATAACCCGCTTTTCCCTGTTTCATCGTCGCTTCTGCGGCAGCGATATTCTGCAGCGCGATGCGTACGTCAAAATTGTTCTGCAGTCCTTTTTTGATATGTTCCTGCAAAACCGGATCGGTAAACAGTTTGTCCCACGAAAGGCTCGCAAGCGAAACGCTGTCTTTGAGTTCCTGTTCGGTGCGGAACAATTTATCGGTATTGACTTGCGGTTTCTGGTAATTCTTTGCTGTAAAGCACGATTGCATCACGACCGAAACGGCGACCAATACGAGAATTTTATAGTGTTTTGTGATTTTCATGTGGCTGTGATTTAAGATTGGACTTCGTCGTTATCGTGTTCATCGTAGAATTTTCCCGAAACGCGTTCCTGCAATCCCTGGAAAACTACGAACAATACCGGGATTACAAATACGCCGAATACCGTTCCGATAAACATTCCGCCCACGGCACCCATTCCGATCGAACGGTTTCCGACAGCTCCGATTCCGCTTGCAAAAGCCAACGGCATTAATCCGAGGATAAAGGCGAAGGACGTCATCAGGATCGGACGCAGACGCGCATGCGCTCCGTCGACAGCCGATTTGAATAACGACATGCCTTCTCTCCTTCGCTGGAGTGCAAACTCGACGATCAGGATCGCATTCTTCGCAAGCAATCCGATGAGCATGATCAGGGCGACCTGGAAATAGATGTTATTTTCGAGTCCGGCCAGGTTTACAAACCCGATCGCGCCTGCAATTCCGACAGGAAGTGAAAGGATTACCGATAACGGAACCAGGTAGCTTTCATATTGTGCGCTCAAAAGGAAATAAACGAAAATCAAACTCAGCAGGAATACGCCGATGGCCTGGCTTCCCGCATTGATTTCCTCGCGTGACATTCCGGAAAACTCATAACCGTAAGATTTCGGCAAATGCTGTGCTGCAGTTTCCTGGATTGCCCTGATGGCGTCGCCCGAACTGTAGCCCGGTTTCGCCTTCCCGTTGATATTTACCGATTTGAGCATGTTGAAACGGCTCACCGCTTCCGGACCGTAAACACGTTTGATGTCGACAAACTGGCTGATGGAAACCATTTCGCCACTGGCATTCTTGATCGAAATCGTATTGAGCGATTCCGGTGTGGCACGCGCTTCGGCTTTTGCCTGAACCATGACGCGGTATTGTTTCCCGAACCGGTTGAAATCGGTCGTATACAATCCGCCGTAATAGCCTTGCAGCGTGTTAAAAATATCGCTGACGGAGATTCCGGCATTTTTCGCCCTTTCCACATTAATATCCAATTGGTATTGCGGGAAAGTCGGGTTGAAATTGGTCATCGCATATTGGATTTCCGGACGCTTGTTGAGCGCCCCTAGGAATTCGCCGGTAACCTGGCTTACTTTCAGCCAGCTGTCGTCACCTTTGTCCTGCAACTTGAATTCGAAACCGTCTGCGGTTCCAAATCCCTGTACGCTCGGCGGTGTAAAGAACAGCATTTTGGCATCCTTGAAGCCGGCGGTCCTTCCGAAAAGTTCACCCACGACGGCATCTACCGATTCGTTGGCTTCTTTCCTGTATTTCCAGTCTTTAAGCTTGATTACGGAGAATGCATACGAACCACCGTTTACGCCATTCAATAAACTGAAACCGACGATGTTCATACGCGCTTCAATAATCGGCATACTTGCAAGGATTTTATCTAAAGAATCGACCGCTTTCTTGGTCTGTTCCAATGTCGTTCCCGGAGGCATCGTTAAATCGGACATGATGATTCCACGGTCTTCGTTCGGGATAAACCCGGCAGGCGTTGAACGGAAAAGCAATACTGCGATTCCGACAAAAACGATTAAGGCGACCAGCGTAATCCATTTCTTTTGGATCAGCAATCCCAAAGAGTGTTTGTATTTGTTGTTCATCGAATCGAACGCCGTGTTGAATGACGTAAAGAAACGCTGTTTCAATCCTTTTTTGTGGTCTTCGGTTGGATCGTGCGGTTTGAGGAACAGCGCACAAAGCGCCGGGCTCAACGTTAACGCGTTTACCGCCGAAATCAAAATCGCAATCGCCAATGTAATGGCAAACTGTTGGTAAAATACACCTGATGGTCCTTTGAGGAACGACACCGGGATAAATACCGCAGCCATAACCAGCGTGATTGAAATGATCGCACCCGTGATGTCTTTCATCGCAGATTCTGTCGCTTTTTTAGCGGATTTGGCGCCCTTATCGAGCTTGGCGTGGACGGCCTCGACGACGACAATCGCATCATCGACGACAATACCGATGGCAAGGATCATCGCGAAAAGCGTGAGCATATTGATTGAGAATCCGAAAAGCTGCAGGAAGAAGAACGTACCGATAATCGCCACCGGAACCGCAATGGCCGGAATTAAAGTCGATCGCAAATCCTGTAAAAAGAGAAACACAACGATAAATACGAGTATAAAAGCCTCAATCAAAGTTCCCACTACTTTTTCAATCGACGCATCGAGGAAAGTTTTGGTATTGAACGGGATGATGTAATCGACCCCTTTCGGGAAAGTCAGTTTTGCATCGGCAAGGATTGTCATGATTTCGGAAACAATATCCTGTGCATTCGAACCCGCAGTCTGGAAAATCCCGACCACGACGCCGTCTTTTCCCATCGCGATGTTTTTGGTTCCGTAATTGAATCCGCCCAATTCTACCGTAGCGACATCTTTTAGGCGAAGGAAATTCCCATTGCCCAAAGCTTTGATGATGATATTTTCATATTCGGAAGTCTGTGTCAGACGCCCTTTGTATTTGATGGCATATTCGTAAACCCCTTTGGCATTTTCCCCGAATTTTCCCGGAGCCGCTTCGAGATTCTGGTCGCGCAAAGCATCCTGAACATCGGAAGGGACGATTTTATAAGCCGCCATTTTGGCCGGATCGATCCAGATGCGCATCGAGTAATCGCGCGCTCCGAAAACATTCACCTGCCCGACGCCTTTTACACGTTGCAGTTTTGGCACCAGGTTGATTTTGGCGTAATTCTGCATGAACGTCTCGTCGTAATTCTTATTGCTCGAATACAACGCAAAGAACATTAGTGCGCTCGTCTGGCTTTTTAAAGTTGTAACCCCGGTCTGGACGACGGCTTGCGGCAATTTGCTCGTGGCGCGTGACACCCGGTTTTGGATGTTTACCGCCGCAATATCCGGATTGACACCGAGTTCGAAGAAAACGCTGATTTTTGCGGTTCCGTCGTTTGCAGCCGTTGATGTCATGTAGGTCATTCCTTCCACACCGTTGATTTCCTCCTCAAGCGGAATGACGACACTATTTAAAACCGTTTCCGCGTTCGCTCCGGTATAAGTGGCGTTCACTTGTACCGTTGGCGGTGCGATTTCCGGGTATTGCTGGATTGGTAAAGACGTCAATCCCAATATCCCCAAAATCACGATTAGGATAGAGATTACGGTAGAAAGTACCGGTCTTTTTATAAACATTTTTATCATGGCTTCGACTTATTTTTTTGTTGGTGTTGCGGTTGATGTGGAATCTGCTGCTGGTGCTGTTGCCTCAGCGGTTTTTTCCTGAGGGACGATTTGTGTGCCGTCCTGTAGTTTTGAGGCGCCTTCGATTACGACGAGTTCGCCGACTTCAAGCCCTTTGGTGACGATGAAATTGAGTTCGGAGGTCCCGCTGGTTTCAATAATCCTGTTCTGTACTTTATTGTCTGGTCCGACAACATAAACGATTTGTTTGCCCTGCATTTCAAAAACGGCGTTCTGAGGTACCAGCGTTACATTTTTCTGTTGGATTGGAATTCGGATAGTTCCGGTGCTTCCGTTTCTTAAAAGCCCTTGCGGATTGGTGAAGACGGCGCGGAATTCTGTGCTTCCGGTTTCCGCGTTCATCATTCCGTTGATGGTTTCGATTTTCCCTTTTTGGCTGTAAACCGAATTGTCTACGAGGATTAATTCAACCTGCGGAACGGTTTTGAGCTTTTCAGCTGTCGTCGCACCATTGAACGTTTTATTAAAGTTGAGCAGTTCCTTTTCATTTAAGGTAAAATAGGCCCGCATGTTCCTTGTGTCGGAAACGGTGGTCAGTGGCTGTTCTGAAGTGGCGTTAACCAGACTTCCTTCTTTAAAAGGAATACTTCCTACGATGCCATCAACCGGGCTTTTGATCGTTCCGAAACCGATGGTCGCATTGATGCTGTTGTAGGCACTTTTGGCCTGTGCCAGTTTTGCTTTGGCAGTCTCAAGGACAACATTGCTTATAATTTTGCGATCAACAAGCGGGACCAATCGGTCCACTTCCACCTGTGCGGCCTGAACCGCAGCTTTATATCCGCTGGCATCCTGATTTTGCGTGTCGGTTTCGAGTTTGAAAAGCAATTGCCCTTTTTTGACAATCTGGCCTTCATCGACATAAATTTTCTGGATGAATCCGTTTACTTTCGGGCGGATTTCAACATTTTGCTGCCCTTCGAGATTGGCGGCATAGGTCTGGTAAATTACGGCATCCTGGTTGACCACTTTTTGAACAGGGAAAGGCATCGGTCCGGTTGGCGGCGGTGCCTGTTCCTGTTTTTTTCCGCAGGAAGCTAAAACAAGAACGAGTATTAAAGTGCTTAAAATAGATGATTTTCTCATTGTGTATAAATTGGATTGATTGTGTTTATGATTTCTTTTTTTCGATTTCCTTGAATTTGTCTATAGTGCGTAAGAGAAGCGATTCGATTTCAATTACATGCTGTTTATAGGCCTTTGCATTTTCAAGGCTGAATTGCTCTTCGGGACACGAAATGGTTTTTTCGCGGTAGGCAAGCATTTTGTCGATGAGTTCTTTTTCGAATTCCAGTATGCGCAGGTAATTGGTGAGCCTTTCGCTGAACGGTGCCGCCCTGAAATATTTCTTACGATCGCCTGAAACCTTATAGAAGTTGATTTTACCGAGTTTGAGCAACAGGTTTAAATTGGTAGAAACAGAACTTTTGCTGGCATCCATCCGCTCTATAATTTCCTCGAATGTCATTCCGTTGCGACAGGCATCAAGAATGAGCGTGCCGAGAATCCGCGAAGCCAATGGCGGTAAATTATATAGTGTTTCGAAATGGATTCCGAACATCTCTATCAATTCCGACTTCTCTTTTAGAATATCCATAACTGACAATTTTACGCAAAGATAAAGTTAGTTCGGTTATAGCCGAACCAAGCGAACTTAAAGTTTTGTTAATTTCACTTAATCGATTTCATACAATAGAAAAAGCCGGCGATGAAGCCGGCTTTATTAGTAAAATGATGCGTGTTATTTTTTCTCTTCCTCGATCGTGACCGTCATGGTGCCGCTGTTCTGGTTGTCGGCAATTTCCATAAAGGCCTTTCTCGTGAGGTCAATTTCGCGGCCTCTTGAAAACGGCCCCCTGTCCTGGACTTCAACGATTACGGATTTGCCGCTTTTTTCGTTGGTGATCCTTAGCTTTGTTCCGAATGGGAATTTCCGGTGCGCGGCGGTGTAATTCTTATTGCTGAATTTTATTCCGCTTGCAGTGCGTCTTCCATTGAATTTATCGTGGTAATAAGAAGCGTGAACTGATTTCTTATAAGGCTTGAATTTTAGGGAAAGATTGGTGAGCGTATCTACAATCGCCGGTTCAGATTTTACGCTAAGGTTTTTTAAGGTATCCTGACGCTGCGGCTGAATCAGATTTTTTTCCGGGGACTGTTTGATTTGCGAAAAGCCATTGAAACAGATAGCCATTGCAAATAACAGAAACAAGATCTTTTTGTATTTCATAATCTGTGTTTTGGTTCGGGGCGCAGTTTTACAAATACTGTTCCTAAAAATGAAAAAGCCTTTGTTTTTAGGCCTTCTGAATAATTACATCCAGTGACTCCAAGGTATCCTGCTCAATAACAGGAGTAAGCCGATGGCGTAAAAAATTAAAATCATTTTGAATTTTGCTGCTGAAGTAGCGGCGCTTTTATGTTTCGACCATCCGATCGTAATCAGGATAATTGCAAGAATATTGGTTATCGGATGCTCGATGACGGTCAGCCGCAATTCGGCAGTTTTCATGACCATGCCCATTCCAAGTTCGCCAATTTTCGAATAGCCCAACGGAGAAACGAAATACAACAGCAATCCGGCCAATAACTGGATGTGTGAAAATACCAATCCGAACAACGCAATTTTACGGTCTTTCCCCGTGAATTCTTTTTTACCGGAAAAGCCCATTAGAGAATTGACGACAGCGATTACGATAAATATAAGGGCGAGATAAGCCCATCCGGAATGGAACTTTAGGATGAAATTATACATGTTTATTGGTTTTATTCTAACAAATATAACGAAAAAACCTCAAAATATTTTGAGGCTTCGTCTAAATAGAATTATTAAAAATTACTTGTTTTTGAGGAAATGTGACAATAGGAAATTGGTCGAACTGTCATGTTGGCTCAATTCTTTCGAATTGATTTCGGTCAGGATCGAGTTGGCCAATTGCTTGCCCAGTTCCACGCCCCATTGGTCATAACTGAAAATATTCCAGATGATTCCCTGCACAAAAATCTTATGCTCATATAAGGCTACCAAAGCACCCAAAGTTTCAGGCGTGAGCTTTTGGATCAGCAGCGTATTGGTTGGCTTATTACCTGTAAAGACCTTAAAAGACATCAAAAACTCGGCTTGTCCGGTGGAGAAATCCTGTTTGGTGAATTCCGCCTGAACCTGCGCTTCGGTTTTCCCATTGAGCAGTGCTTCCGTCTGCGCAAAAAAGTTCGACATCAGTTTGTCATGGTGGCTGAAATCACCATAAAGTGGTTTGACAAACCCGATAAAATCGGTCGGGATTAGTTTTGTTCCCTGGTGGATCAGCTGGAAGAAAGCGTGTTGGGAATTGGTTCCCGGTTCGCCCCAGATAATCGTCCCGGTTTGGTAATTCACCGGATTCCCGTCGCGGCCGACGCTTTTCCCATTGCTTTCCATAATACCCTGTTGCAGATAAGGCGCGAGTTTTTGGAGGTATTGCGTGTACGGAATCAGCGCTTCGCTTTCGGCTCCGAAAAAATTATTGTACCAGATGCTGAGTAAGGCCAGTATCACCGGAATATTTTTATCAAAATCGGCAGTCCTGAAATGCTCGTCCATTTTGTGGGCGCCTTTCAGCATTTTGTCGAAATTATCAAATCCTACGGCAAGACAGATGGAAAGGCCAACGGCGCTCCATAAAGAAAAACGGCCGCCAACCCAATCCCACATCGGAAAAACGTTATTGGCGTCGATACCGAATTCGGTTACTTTTTTAATGTTGGTCGAAACTGCTACGAAATGCTTCGCCACGTCTTCCTGTCTGGCCGATTTCAAGAACCAGGCGCGGATCGTTTCGGCGTTACTGAGTGTTTCCTGTGTCGTAAATGTTTTGGAAGCGACCACAAAAAGCGTCGTTTCCGGATCCAATTTTTTGATGACCTCGTTTACATGGTCGCCATCGACGTTGGAAACGAAATGTACATTAAGGTGATTTTTGTAGAATTGCAAGGCCTCAACCACCATTACCGGACCCAAATCTGATCCTCCGATTCCGATATTGACCACATCGGTGAAGGATTTCCCGGTGAAGCCTTTTCGCTGGCCGTTGATGATTTCGGAAGTGAAGGCTTTGATGTCGTTTTTGACCTTATAGATTTCGGGTATCACATTTTTCCCATCTACGGTGATGTTTGCCGATTCCGGGTCGCGTAAAGCGGTGTGCAGCACCGCGCGGTTTTCGGTTTCGTTGATCGCTTCGCCTGCGAAATATTGTGCGATTGCTGTTTTCAGATCGGTTTCTTTGGCGAGTTCCAGAAGCAGATCGATGGTTTCCCGGGTGATGATATTTTTGGAATAGTCGACCAGGAAGTCGTTCCATTGCAGGTGGAATTTTTGTGCGCGCTGTGCATCTTCACGAAAGAGGTCTTTCATGTGCACGTTTTTCATTTTATCGTAATGCTGCTGCAGTTTTGTCCAGGCGGCGGTCGTAGTCGGATTTGTATTTGGTAAGACCATGATTCGTTAATTTGTTAATCTGGTAATTTGTGTTTTTGAATGTGCAAATTTAACAATAATGTTGTTATGAAACGGTTAAGCTTAGCCCCGATAGCAGTGGAAATCCTTTATTTGGATTTTCCTTCCGCTGCGCTACAGTAAAATCCAAATAAAGATTGAAACGTATAGCGGGAAATAGCTCCTAATTCTTAAACTTCAAACCGGCAATGCTGTCGAGTTCGCGTTTGAGCGGTTCCATTTGCGCGTTAAATCTTGGTAGGTTCCTTTTATCCATCGGTTCGGCGTTCGGAAGCTTGAGCTTGAGCGCATCGACCTGGACGCCGTTTTTCCAAAAGCGGTAGCAAACGTGTGGTCCGGTTGCGAGGCCCGTAGAACCAACCCTTCCGATAATATCACCCTGCGTGACGCGCTGGCCGCGGCGGACCAGGATTTTGGACATGTGCAGGTATTGCGTGGAATAGACGCGGTCGTGTTTGACTTTGACGAAATTCCCGTTTCCGGCGGTAAATCCGGTCTGTTCGACAACGCCCGAAGCCGTCGTCATGATTGGCGTTCCGGTTGGCGCGGCATAGTCGGTGCCTTTGTGCGCTTTCCAGATTTGCTGCACGGGATGGAAACGGTGTTGCGTGTAATGCGAGGTAATGTTGACGTATTTGAGCGGCGCCTTGAGGAAGAAATTCTTGAGTGCTTTTCCCTCTTCGTCGAAATAGGCGAGTTTTCCCGAACCTTCGTTTTGCTCAAATGGGAATGCGTAAATTTTCTTGCCTTTGTATTCGAAAAAGGCTGCCTTGAGGCTATCGACGCCGTCGTAAATGGTATCGTCGATGTATCTTTCGGTGAATGTGATTCCGAATTTGTCGCCTTTCTTAAGCTTGAAGAAATCGATAGACCAGGCGTAGACTTTTGTGATTTGCGAGACCAATGCGATATCGACTTTTTCTTTTTCGAGCGCTTCAGATAAGGAGCCGTCGAGGCTCCCGGCGATGGTTCTTTCTTTTACAAGAATAGGCCGAACCTTTTTATGGACGGAAATCGAATCCCTCAGGTCGACCACATAATAGCTTTGGCGGTCGGGCTGGTAAATGAATGCCTGGAGTTTTTTGTAACGCCCTTTGGAACGCAGCATGGTGAATGGATTTCCGGTGCGGATGCTCCGGACGTCAAAACTGTCCTTAATTTTTTGGACGATATCGTAAACGCGGAATGTGTCGAGGTTCTGGCTTTCCATGATGCTGCCGAAAGTATCGCCGTTGCGGATGGTGTCGTGAATTACGTTAAAATCATTAAACTTAAACCCGAATTCTTCAACGATGGGTTCAGGCTTTACGACTTCGGCTTCGATTTCATTTCCGGGTTTATCGGTACAGGAAAACAAAGCGGATATAACGATAAGGGTCAGTAGTACTTTTTTCAAAGTGAAGGTTTTGGCAATTAACTATTTTTCTTCTCCCCAGTTTTTGAGTTCTTCGGCGCTCCACAATTCAGGGAAAAATATCCTTCTTTGGTATTTTGGATGCATGTATTTTTTCCAGTCGGAACCGCCGGTCGCTTCTGCAATTCCCTGCCCGCTGTCGATGTATTTTCTTGCGGCATTGAGATGGCCCATGACCCAGGTGATGTTAACGGTATGGTCGTAATGGCGCATCGCGGCAATGAGTTCGGGGTTTTGCTGGTCGGCTTCAGGCAACTGCTTGAATTTGCGCCAGAGATTAATGGTGTTGTATTCTTCCATATGACGCAGGAAGGAAGCCTTGTATTTGCGTTCAAATTCCGCGAGCAGGTATGATTTTTCTCCGGTGGCATGGTCTTTTCCCGCAGCCTGCCAATACAGGTGCTCGAGGGCGTGTTCGTATGGTGTGTTGCGGTCGATGGTGGCACGGAAACGGTAATCGATAAGGTTGATTAAATCTGTGGAGGCGAATTCGATAATCCTGTATTGTGCACTCTGGAAACCGCTTGCCGGCGTTAAGGTATTCCGGAACTTCATGTATTGCGCCACTTCCATCCCATCGCCCATAATGTCAAATGAAGTCGTAAGCATATTGAAATAACGGCTGATGCGCGACATTCTTTCCGTAAAGAAAACCGTTTCGGGTTTTTCGGTATGGCAGATCTGGTTAATTTCCCACAAAATCATTTTGAAAAGCAATTCGTTTACCTGGTGGTACATGATGAAAACCATTTCATCCGGTAAAGTCGTTCTTTGTATCTGGAGATTCAATAAGGCGTCGGTTTGGATGTAATCCCAATAAGTAATCGGTTTCGACCAAAGTAATCCTTCAAGATGTGTGTCGGTTTTTTGCCCTATGGCGCCGAATTTTTCGTCCAGTTCGGCTAAAATGTTTGGTGTATGGTCTGTCATTATGGTTTTGCTTTTACTTTAAAGGTGTATTTAAGTCCTTTAAATGCATCTAAATCTGCTTTGATTGATCCGACTGCCAGGCTGGCTTTGATTGCAACAGGGATTTTATTGTCATCGTCTGAGATCCATACCGTAAGGCTTTCCTGTTCTTTGAAAACCCTTCCGGATTGTACATAGGGCCTGAAAACCATCGTCGGAACAATGCCAAATTTAGTTGATAAATCTTCTGTGCCGATAAATTTTAACTTAAACTTGGTGACTTCATTGTCAAAAAACATGTCGATCATGACCGACTCGCCGACTTTCATTTTATCAATCAGCGGATAATTCCTCAAATAGTAAAATGTCGACATGATATCCTGGGTATTATCAGGGAAATTGTAAGTTTCTTCCGATTTGTGCTTGTAATCCTTCACCAGGATTTTATTGTTTGACTGGTTAAAGAAGCCTTCCTGGTTTTTGGTGTAGCCGCCTTCGTCGATTTTCCTGACATATTGGTACGGATTCCCGGTTTCCTTATCGAAATAGCTTTCGTAGGTGTCATCAACTTTGAAAAAGAACCGCGACATTCCGGTCGTATAGCCTTTCCCGATGGCGTGGTAAACTTTTTTATTGTTCTTGATGGCTTCCTGAACTTCGAGCGTCGCATAACCGGCATTTACCAAGCCGTAATGGATCCTGAATTTGAACCATTCGCCAACGTCAAAAGCGCGTTCTTTTTGTGGTGAACTAAAACCGAAAGTTGTAATAATCAATAAAAATACAATTCCTTTTCTCATTCTTTTTCAGTTTTTGGCACCGCAATTACAATTTATGTACCAAATGTACCAAAACAAAAAAACCCAATCAAATTAATGACCGGGTTTTTATGCTATTAACCAACCAAAAAACTATAAATTATGAAAAATTTACATAAAAATTAAAGGAAACCACTCCTTCTCTTTTTGCGAGTACAAAAGTATAGCTATTATTGAGTATTTTTTAATGAAAATTCAACTTTAACACAATTATTGTAAATTTTGCAGTCGTTCGTCTGGTAAAATTATTGATGCTGTAATTTTTAGGTTGTTTTTATAACGTTCCGCGCAATTCCTGTTCACGCTCTATCGATTCAAACAGTGCTTTAAAGTTCCCAGCGCCAAAACCTTTTGCTCCCATTCGCTGGATTATTTCAAAAAACAGCGTCGGGCGGTCCTGAACCGGCTTCGTAAATATCTGTAACAGATAGCCTTCCTCATCGGCGTCGACCATAATGGCGAGCTTTTCGATTTGGTTGATGTCTTCTTTCATCCTGTCCATATGCGTGCCGAGCCTTTCCGGAATGGCTTCATAATAGGTATGCGGTGGTGCGGATAAGAATTCGACACCCCTGGCCCTTAATTCCGAAACGGTTTTGATGATATCGTCGGTCGCTATGGCGATATGCTGTATTCCCGGGCCACCGTAGAAATCCAAATATTCTTCAATCTGTGATTTTTTCTTACCTTCGGCCGGTTCGTTGATCGGAAATTTAATCCTTCCATTCCCGTTTGACATCACTTTACTCATCAATGCCGAATATTCGGTGTTGATCTGTTTATCATCGAACGAAAGGAAATTCACGAATCCCATGACTTCTTCATACCATTTTACCCAGGTATTCATTTCGCCCCAGCCGACATTCCCAACCATATGGTCGATGTATTTTAGTCCGGTTGGTGACGGATTGTAATCCGATTTCCATTCGCGGTAACCCGGCAGGAAAACGCCTTTGTAATTTTTTCTTTCCACAAAAATGTGCACCGTTTCGCCATAGGTATAAATTCCGGAACGCACTACCTCGCCGAACTCGTCTTTTTCAACAGTCGGTTCCATAAACGGACGCGCGCCGCGTTTTACGGTTTCCTCAAAGGCACTTGTCGCATCTTCCACCCAAAGAGCTGCGACCTTTACGCCGTCGCCATGCTTTTTAAGATGGTCGTTGATTGGCGAATCCTGGTTTAGCGGCGTGGTCAGGACCAAACGGATTTTATCCTGTTTCAATACGTAAGACGCGCGGTCGCGGACACCTGTTTCGAGTCCGGCGTAGGCCAGTGATTCGTAACCGAAAGCGGTTTTGTAGAAATGCGCCGATTGTTTGGCGTTGCCCACGTATAATTCGACGTAATCTGTTCCGAGAAGCGGCAGGAAATCCTGTGCGCCTTCGAATATTTTCTCGAGTCCGTATTCTACGGATTTTAATTCTTCTGACATAATGTGTATTTGTTGATTCGGTAATTTGGTTATTTGCCGAAATGTTGTTGTTAAATTTGATTTTTAGCCCTGATGGGAGCGAAAATCCTTTTTGAGGTTTTTACCGAAAAAAGATTGCAGCGGACAGCGGGATTAGCTTCAAAAAATTATTCCAGCCAGGACTGATAGTATTTCCCATCATCCAATCCCATCGCAGTTTCCGTCACCATTAATGGGCGGAAGGTATCGACCATGACCGCGAGTTCTTCTGTTTTGGTATGCCCAATGCTGCGTTCCATTGCGCCGGGCGCCGGGCCATGTGGAATTCCTTTCGGGTGCAACGTAATGTGGCCTTGCTCGATATTGTTGCGACTCATGAAATCACCGTCGACATAGTACAAAACCTCATCGCTGTCGATATTGCTGTGGTTGTATGGCGCCGGGATGGATTTCGGGTGGTAGTCGTACAAACGCGGACAGAACGAACAGACGACGAAAGTCGATGTTTCAAAAGTCTGGTGAACCGGTGGCGGCTGGTGGACGCGTCCGGTAATCGGTTCGAAATTGTGGATGGAAAACCCGTATGGGAAATTGTAACCGTCCCAACCGATCACGTCAAAAGGATGCGTTGCATAAACGACCTCGTGCATCATGCCTTCCTTTTTGATCTTGATCAGGAAATCCCCTTTTTCATCATGCGTTTCGAGTTCGTATGGCAATTTGAAATCGCGCTCGCAGAACGGCGAATGTTCCAGATGCTGGCCTGATGCGTTTTTGTATCGCTTCGGCGTATAAAACGGCGCGTGCGATTCGACGTAAAACAAACGGTTTTCTGTGGTTTCGAATTCGATCTGGTAAATCATCCCGCGTGGAATAATAAGGTAATCGCCGTATTCGAAATCAATATTGCCGAGCATCGTGCGCAGTTTGCCTTTTCCTTTGTGGATGAAAAGCATTTCGTCGGCGTCAGCATTTTTATAGAAATAATCGCGCAGGGAATTTTGCGGCGCGGCCAATCCGATAATGCAGTCTTTATTGACGAGCATCGCCTTGCGGCTGTCGAGGAAATCGGCTTCGGGCTTCAATTCAAAACCTTTGAATAATAGCGCCTTGATGTTTTTTCCGATGGCGATCTTGGGCTCGACGGAATAGGATTTATTGATTTCCTTTACCTGCGTCGGCCGGTGAACATGATAGGAAAGCGAGGAATTTCCGTGAAATCCTTCGGTTCCGAAAAGCTGCTCGTAATACAATCCGCCGTCCGGTTTTTCGAACTGCGTGTGGCGCTTTTGCGGGAACTTTCCAAGTTTGTGGTATAATGGCATGGCTTAATAATTTACAATTGATAATTAATAATTGACAATTGATGGATTATCATTCAGGATTTCTCTTAATGAGAAATTTTAAGTGTGACAATAAATCATTCCATGATGTTTTCATACTCACAAATATCGGAAAAATTTAATTTTTGCTGCGTCTGATTGTGAAATATTTATAAAAGGAAAAGGTTTTAAAAAGTGATTGCTCAGATTTTAAAACCTTTTTATTTATTTGATTTCCTGTTATCTCACTTTCTTGTAGCTGTAAGCGTAAATCATCGCGTGAATTGCGGCGAAAATTAAGGAGAAATAATATAAGAAATGGTCATCGATTGCAATGTCGCTGTGGTGGACGAACGCAATAACGATCAAAGCCACGACCATTCCCAAACCTGAAGAAGCAACAAGCTTGTAATTCCCCAAACTAAAAGTCCCTTGGTTCTGGACGCTATTTTTCATTCCGTAGAACAGGTACAAATCGAAACCGATCATCATCCATACGATTAATCGGATCCAGGTATCCAATGGCAGGAAAACCATCATAAACAAGCAGACAAAAACGCCTAAGATCGGAACCAGCGGAACTAACGGCGTGCGGAAAGCCCTTGGCGCGTCCGGCATCTTTTTACGCATTATCAGCACGCCTATGCACACTAAGATAAATGCAAATAAGGTTCCGATACTTGTCATTTCACCAACAACACGTGCCGGAACGAAAGCCGCGAAAGCGCTTACGAGAACCATGAACAATAAATTATTTTTTGCCGGTGTACGGAATTTAGGATGAACTTCAGAAAATACCTTCGGCATCAATCCGTCCTTACTCATCGAGAAGAATACGCGGCTTTGTCCCATCAGCATCACTAAAATTACAGAGGCATAGCCTCCTAAAATCGCGAGTAAGATCGCATTGTTTAACCATGGATATTCCGGAACAATTATTCCGGCAGCATTGGCGTGGCCCATCGATTCTACTGCAATGGCAACAGGCGCAATTCCGTCTTTACCTGCAAAAGCTTGGTAATTTACGACTCCGGTCATAACGTGTGCAAAAAGAATGTATAACAACGTACAAACGCCTAATGATAATAAAATTCCGATTGGCATATCGCGTTTTGGGTTTTTAGCTTCCTGCGCTGCTGTCGAAACCGCATCAAAACCAATGTAGGCAAAGAATACGATAGCGGCTGCCCTGATAATTCCTGAGAAACCAAACTCACCGAATTTTCCGGTATTTGCCGGAATGTACGGCGTATAATTTTCAGGATGTATGTATTTCCAGCCGACAGCGATAAAAATAAGTACCACTGACACTTTTAATAAAACGATGATTCCGTTTACGGTGGCTGACTCCTTAGTTCCTTTCATTAAAATCAGCGACATTACCATTACAATAAAAACAGCCGGGAGATTGATCATTCCGCCTTCAAATGGCGAAAGCATAAACGCATCGGGAATATGGATGCCATAGCCGCCTAAAAATTTCCCCAGGTATCGCGACCAACTGATCGAAACCGTTGCGGCACCTACGGCGTATTCCAGCACCAAATCCCAACCGATAATCCAGGCGATAAACTCACCCATTGTAGCAAATGAATAGGTATAAGCACTTCCTGCAACCGGAATCATAGAAGAAAATTCGGCATAACACAAGCCGGCGAAAATACAGCCAAAAGCAGCGACAAGAAATGAAATCGTGATCGCCGGGCCGGCATTTGTAGCAGCCGCTAAACCCGTTATGGAAAACAATCCGGCGCCAATAATGGCTCCCACACCAAGCGCAACAAGACCAGTAGCAGATAATGTTTTCTTTAATCCTTTTTCAGATTCGGTAGCTTCTTCTAATAATAAATGAAGGGGTTTTCTTTTCCAAATAGACATAATCCTGGTTTTAGTTGTTTAGTGGTTCCAAATATATTGTTTTTTTGCAAATGTGTGACAAAAATAGCGCGGGCGAATTGCTAAAACCAGAAACCGACACTGATCCAGGCATAGCCTTTCGGGAGTTCGGGTGACCACGAATATTTTAATTCAAGCGGGCCGACGATCGTCTCAAGTCCGTAACCAACTGCATAACCGGTCTTCGATACTTTCGAAAGCCAGTCGGTGGTTTCAAAGAGATTGTCGTCAACGTTCGCGATATTGGCCGCGAAATTGAGGTGGTTCTTTTTGAAGATTTCATAATCGAGCGTTAACGTCGATTTGATGTAACTGTCTCCGGCCACACTCAGGAAATCGTATCCGTAGAAATGCCTGAAATTATTAGTCATGCTGTAGCCATAGCCGCCGAGTACAAAATCAAAAAACTGGCTGCTCTTTCCGCCGATGGCAAATCCGGCTTCGGCCTGGAATTTCAAGGTAGCGTGCCTGAATAAGGTACGCGCCAATCCGACATCCGCCTTAGCGATAGAGAAACGCTCAAAAGTATTGGTATAATCAGAAGAGAACAGGTAGGATTGGAAATCCCCGTTAAAGTACCAGCCGTGTCTCGGAAAATATTTATTGTCGAACGAGTCGTATTTCAAATACCCAAAAACACTCGCATAATTGCTGTCTTCAAAAACAGAGGTCGTATTCTGCAGGGTTTTCGATTTTACTTTGATGCGCTTCAATTCCAGTCCGGCACCGATTAAGAATTTTTGTACGAAAATCGTCTGGATGTAAGCCTGGTTGGTAAAATCCGAATAATCGATATTGATGGTCTTGAGCCCGTAAAGCGCCAATAACTTTCCATCGTTAAAATCGGTTTCAACATTGCGGTTGAAGCGGTTGTATTTGGATTTTAATCCGAAGCTGATGTAAAATCCGTTATCGATATAATAATCCAGATTGTACCTGAAATTATCGCCAAGGATCAGATCTGCCGAAACAATGTCATTCTTGAAAAATGTTTTCTTTTGTGTCAGGTTGACCAAAATAGCGCTCTTATACAGGCCATCGTAATGCAGGCCGAATTTCAAAAAGGTCGTGGTTGGATTTTCGATAAGGTTCAGGTGCAACTCATCGTCATCATTCTCATTTTTCTTGATCGTATAGCTGATGTCACTGAAATTCTGCGTTGCCGTCACATTGTTGATGCCTTGGGTCAGGTTGTCGTATGTGATTTTCGAATCTTGCTTGAACCGCAGTTTCCCAATGACATAAGACCTTGTGTAATTGTCAAGCGGATTGATATAAATGCTTTTGATGTGCAGCGTATCGACGACGACTTTCGGGTATTTCTTCGGCACATTCGTACTGTCGCCCAGCAGTTTGATCTTGTCGTAAACCGCATAAGCCGCCTCTTCGCCTTTTTTGATAATTTCCTGGCCCTGGTCGAAAGAGATAACGCCATAATTGCTGATGTCCGGCTTGATGTAAATGTCGGTGTGCCTGATTTTCCGCTTCATTTTATCAATCATCTGAAGGTTGGAAATCTGCACCAGAATCCGCGTCGCATCCTTAAGCGACTTCCGGTCTTTCAGATCGTCCTGAACATCCACGCCGATAATGATGTCGGCGCCGAGTTTCTTGATTTCTTCCACGGGATAATTGTTCGTCACACCGCCGTCAACGAGCAACCTGCCGTCAATATTTACCGGAGAAAACAAGGTCGGGAATGCGCCGCTGGCCAGCATCGCCTGTGCCAGATAGCCTTTGTTGAGCAACACTTCCTCGCCGGTTTCGATATCGGTTGCGATGCATAAAAACGGAATCGGAAGCTTGTTGAAATCACGAATGCCGCGCACCTTATAAGTCAGTTTATTGAGCAGGTTGTAATTGTACATCCCGCGTGACAATGCGGTCGGAATCCCAATGCGCAGTTTATTGAATGGCAGCGTAAAGGCATACAATTCGTCATTCTTTTTTTCGTAAAATGTTTTGGAAGCGCGTGGAATAAAATCACTGAGCAAGGCATCGAAGTCGGTTTCCTGAAAGATCGAGTCGATTTGCGTGGCGTTATAACCGGAAGCATACAAACCACCGACAATCGCACCCATGCTGGTCCCGCCGATGAAATCAATCTTCACGCCGGCCTTTTCGAGCACTTTCAAAACGCCGATATGCGCAAATCCTTTCGCACCGCCGCCGCTTAGGACGAGCCCGATCTTTGGCCTTTTGGTTTTGGTGGAATCCTGTGAAAAAGCTGTGGAGGAAAAAAGAAGCAGGAAGCAAAAAACAAGAAATGCAAAACGTTTCAACCCCGAAAAAGGCGAAAACAGCAAAAGGCTCTTTGGGAAACCTTTATCACTCTGCGCCTGATTTTTCTTCATTTATTCCTGGGGTTTAATGTCGCTGTAAAAGTCGGTAATTTTTTTGGCTTTTGAAACACCAACGACCGCCGAAATTTCGCTTTCTGTCGCCAATTTGAGTCGTTTCACCGATTTAAAATGCGTAATGAGCGTGGTCATCGTTTTTTCACCTATTCCGGGAATGCTTTCCACCGAAGAATTGAGCGCCGTTTTGCTTCGCTTGTCACGGTGGAATGTGATTCCGAAACGGTGCGCCTCATTGCGCAAATACTGGATCACTTTTAAGGTTTCCGATTTTTTATCCAGATATAATGGCGCCGAATCTCCGGGGTAAAACAACTCCTCGAGCCTTTTCGCAATGCCCACGATGGCGATTTTGCCGCGCAAATCCAAAGCTTCAAAACTTTTCAGCGCTGAAGACAGCTGCCCTTTTCCACCATCGATGATCACGAGCTGCGGCAATGGTTCGTTTTCATCGAGCATTCTTTTGTATCTGCGGTAAACGACTTCTTCCATCGAAGCGAAATCGTTCGGGCCGTCGACGGTTTTGATATTGAAATGGCGGTAGTCTTTTTTGCTCGGTTTCCCGTCCTTAAAAACTACGCAGGCCGCCACCGGATTCGTTCCCTGGATGTTTGAGTTGTCAAAGCATTCGATGTGGCGCGGTTCTTCCGAAAGCCGCAAATCCTTTTTCATCTGTGCCATGATCCTGGTCGTATGGCGGTCGGGATCTACAATCTGCATCTGTTTCATCGCATCGATGCGGTAATATTTGGCGTTTCGGATAGACAGTTCCAGGATCTGCTTTTTATCGCCGAGCTGCGGAACGGTAATCCGGACGTTTTCACCCAAATCGACTTCAAACGGCACGATGACTTCCTTAAATTTAAGGCCGAATCTCTCGCGCATTTCGATAATCGCCAATTGCAGCAATTCTTCGTCGGTTTCGTCGAGTTTTTTCTTGAGTTCCAATGTATGCGAACGGATGACCGACCCGAGTGAAATCTGTAAAAAATTCACATACGCCGCGCTTTCATCCGATACAATCGAGAATACGTCCACATTAGTGATTTTGGGATTGGCCACCATAGAGCGCGACTGGTAATTCTCGAGCACTTCGACTTTCTGCTTCATCAGATGTGCTTTCTCGAATTGCATTCCGGCCGCATAATCATTCATCTGTTTCTTGAAATCGCGCATGCTTTCCTTGAAATTCCCTTTTAGGATTTCGCGGATCCGGTCTACATGCAACTGGTAGTTTTCAAGAGATTCATGCCCTTCGCACGGCCCTTTGCAGTTTCCGATGTGGTATTCGAGGCAGACTTTGAATTTTCCGCTTTCAATATTTTTTCCCGTCAGATCATAGTTGCAGGTCCGCAGCGGATACAATTCCTTGATCATGTCGAGGATCGTATGGATGGTTTTGAAACTGGTGTACGGACCGAAATATTCAGATCCGTCCTTAATCATTCGGCGTGTCGAGAATATTCTTGAAAAAGGTTCGTTCTTGATGCAGATCCACGGATAGGTCTTGTCGTCACGCAACATCACGTTATACCGCGGCTGGTGTGTCTTGATCATGTTGTTTTCGAGCAGCAGCGCATCCGATTCGCTTTTAACGACGATGTGCCTGACCGAAGCGATTTTGCGCACCATCACGCGCGTCCTGCCCACATCATGCACTTTATTGAAATAGGAAAGTACGCGTTTCTTGAGGTTTTTGGCTTTGCCGACATACAAAAGCTTGCCATCCTTGTCATAATACTGATAGACGCCGGGACTGTCCGGAAGCGTTTGCAATTGGAGTTCAAGTGACGGATTTTCCATAAAACAAAGTTAGTGAATTGAAGCAATCAAAATGAATTTTGAAGGAGTAGGCGGCCGATTTTAACTACTTTTATACTTTTATTGCAAATTAGAATTCTTATGACCAAAAACGATTTGCGGGCAACATATAAAGCCAAAAGGGACGCGCTTTCCCAAAATGATATTGCCGAGAAAAGCCTTGCGATTGCCAACGGACTTTTGCCGCTTCCGATTTGGGACAAGATGTATTTCCATGTCTTTTTGCCTATTGTCGAGATGCATGAAGTCGACACCGAATGTATTTTGCACCTGCTTGCCGGAAAAGACAAGGAAATCGTGGTTTCCAAAAGTGATTTCGAAACCCGGAAAATGACGCACTTTCTCTTAACCGACAATACCAAAATCAAAAAAAACGACTACAATATTCCCGAACCGGTCAATGGGCTCGGGGTTCCGGCAAATGTGATCGAGGTGGTTTTTGTGCCGCTGTTGGCTTTTGATGTTTCCGGAAACCGCGTGGGTTACGGCAAAGGCTTTTACGATAAGTTTTTATCTCAATGCAAACCCGAAACCATCAAAATCGGACTGTCGTTTTTTGACGCCGTAGATGTGGTGCACGATGTTTTTGAAAGCGATGTGAAGTTGGATTATTGTGTAACGCCGGAAAAGACATATAAGTTCTAAGAATCATTGTCATTGCTTTGCTGCGCTCGCAATGACGAAACTACGCGCAATTACTCTTCGCTCCTGAAGCGTTCCAGATTATTTTTGAAAACCGGGTTTTCGGCATTGTGGTTTTTTCCAAAAGCTTTCTTGTTGAAGACAATCAGGATACCGACTCCGGTGGAAATCGCCATATCGGCAACGTTAAAAATCGCGTTGAAGAAGGTGAATGTTTTCCCGCCCCAGATTGGAACCCATTGCGGCAAAACAGCATTCTCTATGAATGGGAAATACAGCATATCGACCACTTTTCCGTGAAACCAGGCACCGTAAGGCCTGTCGGTAAACAATGTCGCAAGCTGGCCGTGGCTGTCGTTGAAAATCACGCCGTAAAATACAGAGTCGATGATGTTTCCGAAAGCGCCCGCAAGAATCAGGGAAATGGAAACGATCAGGTAATTCGAATAATTTTTCTGCACAGAATCCCAAAGCCAGTAACCGATTGCGGTGACCGCGAAAAGCCTGAAAACTGTCAGGAACAGCTTGCCGTATTCGCCCGGAATTTTCGTGCCCCAGGCCATGCCTTCATTTTCGATAAAAATAATCCTGAACCATTTGAAAATGCGGACCTCTTCTTCGTAAAGGAAATTGGTTTTGATGTAGATTTTTACAACCTGATCAACAAGCAAGACGATGAAAATGAGCAGATAAGCTTTTCTTAATGACATTTTGAATTTTTTACTGGCGCAAAAGTAACATTATTTTCCAAAAAAAACGCCCCGTGAGGAGCGTTAATTATTTTATAATAAACTGATTATCGTTGCAGGTTTTTCGCCTCGATGCTCATTGTAGCATGCGGGACGATTTTCAATCTTTCCTTACCGATCAGTTTTCCGGTCACTTTACAGATGCCGTAGGTTTTGTTCTCGACACGGAAAAGCGCGTTCTTTAAATCGCGGATAAACTTTTCCTGACGGATGGCCAGTTGGGAATTCGCTTCCTTAGACATCGTTTCCGAACCTTCTTCGAATGCCTTGAACGTTGGCGACGTATCGTCGGTGCCGTTATTCAGGTCATTCATATAGGCGCTTTTTATCAAGTCTAAATCGGCTTTGGCCTTGTCAATTTTTTTAAGGATAATTTCTTTGAACTCTGCTAAATCAGCATCTGAGTATCTTGCAATTTCATCTACCATGTTTGTTTTATTTTGAAATTAATATTTTTATTTTGATGTCATCGAACTCGACATCGGTGCCCGAAGATAATGTATCTGAAAAGCTAATAGTTTCAGTTAACGTCTCAGATTTTATATAATCTGCATTTGCTGTCACTGCTTCTTTCAATATATTGTTGCCTGTTGCCAGGATTTGTACGTTAATCTTGTCGGTTACCTCAAACCCCGAATCTTTTCTGAGGTTCTGAATCCTGTTGACCAATTCCCTCGCGATGCCTTCTTTCTTAAGTTCCTCGCTGATAGTGATATCGAGCGCCACCGTGATATTTCCCGAATTGGCAACGAGCCAGCCTTCAATATCCTGCGATGTGATTTCCACATCTTGTAATGATAAAATTATACTATTTCCGGATATTTCAATATTTGCTACGCCGAGGCTTTCCATCTGCGCGATCTGTTGCTGCGTAAAGTCTTGTATTTGCTTGGAAACCAGTCCCATATCCTTTCCGAAACGCGGCCCTAAAGTCTTGAAATTCGGCTTGATCTGTTTCACTAAAATCCCCGATGCGTCGTCTAAAAGTTCTATTTCCTTAACGTTCACTTCGGCTTTTATAAGGTCGGAAATGGCTTCGATCTCTGCCCTTTGCTTCGCGTCAAGTACCGGAATCATTACCTTTTGCAGCGGCTGGCGCACTTTAATCATCTCCTTCTTTCGCAGTGATAAAACCAGTGACGAAATCGTTTGGGCTTTCTCCATTTTAGACTCTAACGTTTTATTAACATATTTGTCAACACTTTTTGGGAATTCGGCCAAATGTACGCTGTCAAAATTTTCTGACATTGTGCGCTGTGTTAAGTCTCTATAAAGGTTGTCCATGAAAAACGGCGCAATCGGCGCGCTGAGTTTACTTATGGTTAACAGGCAGGTGTATAAAGTTTGGTAAGCGGCAATCTTATCGGCTGCGTATTCGCCTTTCCAAAAGCGTCTCCTGCACAGGCGAACGTACCAATTACTCAGGTTTTCCTGTACAAAATCGGAAATCGCGCGCGCAGCTTTGGTCGGTTCGTAATCGGCATAAAAGCTGTCGACCTCTTTTATTAAGGTGTTCAGTTCGGAAATAATCCATTGGTCGATTTCAGGTCTTTCATTGATTGGTATTTCGGCTTCTTCATACCTGAATCCATCGATGTTCGCGTATAACGCAAAGAACGAATACGTATTGTATAAAGTGCCGAAGAACTTGCGGCGTACCTCAGCGATGCCTTCGATGTCGAATTTCAAATTGTCCCACGGGTTGGCATTGGAAATCATATACCAGCGCGTAGCGTCGGCGCCGTATTCTTCAATCGTCTTGAAAGGATCGGTGGCGTTGCCCAGACGTTTGGACATTTTCTGTCCGTTTTTGTCCAATACCAAACCATTCGAGACTACATTCTTATAGGCGATTTTGTCAAAAACCAGCGTTCCGATGGCATGCAAAGTATAAAACCAACCGCGGGTCTGGTCTACGCCTTCTGCGATGAAATCGGCCGGAAAATCTTTATTCTCTTCAATCTTGTCCCTGTTCTCGAACGGGTAATGCCATTGTGCATACGGCATTGCGCCCGAATCAAACCAAACGTCGATGAGGTCGGTTTCGCGTGCCATCGGTTTTCCGGATTTGGAAACCAATGTGATCGCATCCACGACGTTTTTATGCAGGTCGACAATATCGTAATTGGCTTCGCTCATGTTTCCGCTCTCAAAACCCTTGAATGGATTTACGGATTGGAAGCCGGCGTGGATTGATTTCTCGATTTCATTGTACAATTCTTCGACCGAACCGATGATGATTTCCTCGGTCTTGTCTTCCGTTCTCCAGATCGGCAGCGGAATGCCCCAGTAACGCGAACGCGACAAGTTCCAGTCATTCGCATTCTTGAGCCAGTTCCCGAAACGGCCTTCTCCGGTGGCTTTGGGTTTCCAGTTGATGGTTTCGTTGAGGTCGAACATGCGGTCTTTGACGTCGGTGATCTTGATAAACCACGAGTCCAGAGGGTAATACAGTAATGGTTCGTCCGTTCTCCAGGAGTGCGGGTAACTGTGGACGTATTTTTCTACTTTGAACGCGCCGTTGGCTTCCTTTAAATGGATTGCGATTTCGACATCGACAGACTTCTCCGGGGCTTCGCCGTTTTCGTAATACTCGTTCTTGACGTATTTCCCGGCGAATTCGCCCATATGCGAAGTGAACTTTCCTTGTAAATCAACTAGTGGAACCGGAATATTATTTTCATCCAATACCAACATCGGCGGCACTTCAGGCGTCGCTTCTTTGGCAACCCTGGCATCATCGGCACCGAATGTCGGCGCGGTGTGTACGATTCCGGTTCCGTCTTCGGTCGTTACGAAATCTCCTGAAATGACGCGGAAAGCGTTTTCGGGATTTTGGTATGGAAGTGTGTATTTTAAAAGTTGTTCGTATTTGATTCCGACAAGATCCGCGCCTTTAAATTCTGCTAAAACCTGGTAAGGGATGGTTTTGTCGCCTGCTTTGAAATTTTCAAAATCTGATGATTCCGTACTGGCAACAAAGCCTTTTGAAAATTGTTTTCCGACGAGGTTTTTCGCCAGAATGACATTGATCGGATCGTAAGTGTATTGATTGAAAGTCTTTACCAGAACATAATCGATTTTCGGGCCGACGGTCAATGCGGTGTTACTTGGTAAAGTCCATGGCGTCGTCGTCCAGGCGAGGAAATGAATATCGCCGAAACCTTGTAAAAACGACGGCAATGTTTCATTCAATGCCTTGAACTGCGCGACAATCGTCGTATCGGTCACGTCACGGTAACTGCCCGGCTGGTTGACTTCGTGCGAGGACAATCCCGTTCCGGCTTTTGGCGAATACGGTTGGATCGTGTAGCCTTTGTACATCAAGCCCTTGTCGTAGATCTGTTTCAACAGCCACCAGACCGATTCCATGTATTTGGATTTGTAGGTCACGTATGGATCTTCCATATCGACCCAATAGCCCATTTTTTCGGTAAGGTCGTTCCACACATCGGTATAGCGCATGACGGTGCGTTTGCAGGCCTCGTTGTATTCTTCGATGGAAATGGTTTTCCCGATGTCTTCTTTGGTAATGCCGAGTTCTTTTTCGGTGCCGAGTTCTACCGGCAATCCGTGCGTATCCCAACCCGCTTTCCGTTTGACCTGGAAGCCCTTTTGTGTTTTGTATCTGCAAAAGATATCCTTGATGGCACGCGCCATGACGTGGTGGATTCCCGGAAGTCCGTTTGCCGAAGGCGGGCCTTCGAAAAAGACGAACGGGGGATTGCCTTCGCGCGTGGTGACGCTCTGTTCAAAGATGTTTTTTTCTTTCCAGAAATCAAGAACTTCTGATGCTACTGTGGGTAAGTCGAGTCCGTTGTATACCCTGAATTCGGTGTTCATTTGGTCGTTTTCTAAAATCAATCTGCGAAAGTAAGGAATTTTCTTTTTTGATAGACAAATGTCGATACTTTTCAGTAATGGCAGTATGTGTAATTGCCTGTGTGGGGTTTCTTTGTCTTTTGGCACTGCTACCGTTTTACTATGATACTACTATGGTATTACTAAAGTATTGCTATAGTAAAGTAGGGGTTGGCATGAAGTAATACTATAGAAAACACGGTATGGCTACGGTATGGCTACGGTTTGGCTACGGTATGGGTGCGCTATGGGTACGGTATGGTGGTGATTTGGATTGCCTTTATAAGTGTAGGGAATCCTGGCAAAAAAAGAAAGAACCTGGGTCATGCGGATTTGTTAAAGATACGCATTTTGGATTTTAAGTCCTGTCTATACCTGCATTTTTTATGCCATTAGCCAAAAACCTCTTTCAAAACCTCCAGAGATTTCGGCTTCTTGAATCCGTCGAGATGGAAACTGTAGTAATCAATGAGGATTTTGAGCAGAACCTGGCGTTCGGTGACGTGGAAAGTCTTGCGGTCGCTATCGAATTTGAGTGTGATGAGTTTCTTTAACAAACCTGTTTCGTGTTCGGAAAGTGAGCTGATGGCGTGGAATTGCGAGAAAACGCCTTCGGTCATTTCGAAAAACGGCAGGTTCAATTCGGAAATATCGGGATAAAAACCCAGGAATTTCGAAGTCTCGAGCATTAAAATCAGGTGAAAATTAGCGGTTTCATTGTGATTGTCGAGCCAATCCAGCGCCGTTTCCAGAAAAGCGAACAATTCCTCATTCTTTTCCTCTTCGTGGATGGAATGGTGCAGGATTTCGGAAATGAACATCACAATCGTGCTCTTGATTACATCCGAATGGATCGAATGGAACGGCGTGGCGATCTTGATTTCGCGGAAACTTTCGAGTGTGCCTTTATTCTTGTGGCTGGCTTCGATCTCGAGAATCGTCAGTGGCTGGAAATAGGCGATTTTCTGGCTCGTCTTTCCCGCCGAAAAAGCGTTGCGGACAAAATAAGATTTGAGTCCGTCCGACTGCGTGAAGCATTTCACGATCAGGCTTTTTTCCTGGTATTTTAAGGAAGAGATGACGATTGCCTTGGTTTTGACCAGCATGGGTTTGGTTTTTACCTAATGATCATCACTTTTTTGACTTTGGTTTCCCCGCCGTCTTCGGCAGAGATGAAAATCATGTAAACCCCTGAGGCGACTTTATATTTGCCAAAAGCGGTCGTATCCCATTCGATGGTCCCGCCTTCGGAAATGGTCTCGTAGACAAGATTGCCTTCGATATCGGCGATCTTGACGTTGGCTTTGTCAATCAGGCCGCTCACTTTAACCGTACCGTTAAATTCCGGCCGCACCGGATTTGGATAAACGTATACATTATTAAGGTTGTCGTTGGCGTCTGTCGCGGTCCCTTTAAAAGAAACCATGCCCTTGTCAGTAGCGATAAAAACTTCCCCGGTCGTACCATTGATTTCAATATCGTTGACAGAATTGCTTGGCAATGGGGAATTGCTTGAGGTAAAATTGTAAATCGTCTGCTGGCCGTTTGGTGAAACGAGGAAAACCCCGGCATCGGCAGTCGCGATCCATTTATTGTTGGAACCGTCTACGACAATGTCCTTGATAAATTGCTCATACATGAGTTCCTGTGGCAAGTTGTCTTCGATAAACACAATATTCTCGGTAATCATTTGCTGGTCTGTCAGGTAGCTGTCAACGCTTGAGAGTACGCGCAAACCTTTTTTGGTACCAATCCACAATTGGTTCCGGGTATCTACTGCCGAAACGCGGGCGTCGATATCGGGCAGGTTTCCGGTTTCGGGGGTCGATTTGATCGTTTTCGGAACCGTGCTATAGGTTTCATTGAATGCTACAAGCCCCTGGTCGCGCGTTGTGATCCATTTGGTTCCGTTTTTATCGATAGTGAGCCTTCCCATATTGAAACTGCCCAACTGCGCCGGGGTGAACAGGCTGCTCAGGTCGTATGAATTCCATTGTCCGGCTGCGGTAAGGACTTTCAATCCTTTATTGGTAAGGCTGTTGGTGACCCAAAGATTCCCTACCTTGTCAAAAGCGGTTCCGTCGATCCTGACAGTGGTTGAATTTGGAAAAGGCTGCAGGCCGTTGGTGCCGGTATTGGTCTGGTCATAAAGCATCGTCGGGACATCGTTCTCTAATTTGAGCAATCCCGAATTGAAGGAGCTGATGTAAACCAGATTTGCATTTGTGGGATGGATACTGATCCTGACAAGATTTGTGACCGGTTTTCCAACAGCGGCCTGGAGTTCGTCATAAGTGATATTGAGCCAATTGTTGGTGTTGAATTTACTGATTCCGTAGTACCGCAATGGGTTGTCTGGCCGGTAACTGATATCATAATCCCCGAAAACGGCCCATAAGCTTGTTGAAGAGGCTTTCATTGCAAAGATATTATTGCGCAGCGGCCCTGACGGCGTCATGTCTTCAAATGGGGATCCGGTAAGGCTGGTGCTGAACATCCCGTTTTCGACTGTTCCCAGATAAACGATATCATTAATAATAGTAGCACAGGAAAATTTGAGGTTGGGAACCGCAACCTCAGCGCTGTTGATATCCCTGACCAAAATCATGCTGCTGTTGTATATGTAGACATGGTTTGGCGTTGTCGCGATGAGATAATCGCCGCTTTTCCTGAAATCTACCGAAGGCTGCGGATATTGTGCCTGCTGCTGTACAAAATTTCCGCCTTGAAAGTGATACAATCCGCCTTGGTTGGTCATGGCATACAAACCGTCTGAAAAGGCTTCAACGCCTATCCAGCCGTTGCCGTCGAGTGTTGTCCATTGGCTGAAATCATTGAGATTTGCGTTGTTGATGTCGGCGCTCCGGATTCCGAACGAATCGGTTGCGGCGTAAATCTTATTGTTGAAAATCGCGGTTTGTTTGATAACGATCTGTGCACCGTTGTTCCCGATAAAGAAAGTGCTGCCGAAAACAAGCGTGGCGAGGTTGTATTCGACGATGCCAAAATCGCATGAAATATAGACGATGCCGTTATATTCCATAAAATGGTTGATTTTCTTGATGTCGGGCGGCAGGGCTTTATTGATGATATCTACTACGTTGAGTATGCTGCCGTCGACTTCGTTGACCACGATCATGAGCCCGTTTTCATATCCTATAAGTGTTTTCCTGAAAGCCTCGCTATGGTAAACCGAAGAAATCGTCTGCCCCGAAAGGCCGTCGACCGTATTGGTGGTTTTTATGGCGCCGTTTACAAGGTCTTTAGTAAAGAGCGCGTTTTCTGAGGCAGCAATCAGCCTGGTTGGCGCTTCCGAAATGTCCTTGATTTCCCTATACGAAAAGTATCCTTTCCAAGATTTATTGTTTTGGGAAAACCCGGATTGGATGGCAAACAGGAGCAATAAAGCCGCGAAAAAATGTTTCATTGTAAAGAATCGGATTGAGATACAAATATAAGACAAAACGAAATTAATTGATTTTTAATATTTAAGAAGAAGAAAAAGCCTTCCACTTTTCAGCGGAAGGCTTTTTTAAAGATAGAAGAAGCAAGAACCAAGATGTCTTTTTCGTGGTTCTATTATCCTGATTTATTTTTTATTACACGACGCCTTGTCCAAGCATCGCATCGGCTACTTTTACGAATCCGGCGATGTTGGCGCCTTTCACGTAGTCGATATAACCATTTTTGTCTGAGCCATATTTCACACAAGACGCGTGGATGTTCAGCATGATGTTTTTCAGTCTTTCGTCAACTTCTTCAGTCGTCCAGCTCAAACGCAAAGAGTTTTGCGACATTTCGAGACCTGAAGTAGCAACACCACCGGCGTTAGATGCTTTTCCTGGGGCGAAAAGGATTTTTGCTTTTTGGAAAACCGTTACCGCTTCCGGAGTTGATGGCATGTTAGCGCCTTCAGCCACACAGATACAGCCGTTTGCCACTAATGTTTTTGCGTCTTCGTCGTTCAATTCGTTTTGCGTAGCGCAAGGCAATGCGATATCACATTTCACTTCCCACGGGCGTTTTCCGGCTACGTATTTTGCGTTCGGGTATTTTTTAGTGTATTCAGAGATACGTGCGTAATCTATGTTTTTGATTTGCATTACGTGCGCCAATTTCTCAGCTGTGATTCCGTCTGCGTCGTAGATATATCCTGCAGAATCAGACAAAGTCACCACTTTTCCACCCAATTCAGTCGCTTTTTGCGCCGCATATTGTGCCACGTTTCCGGAACCCGAAATCACAACCGTTTTTCCTGTGAAGCTGTCGCCTTTAGTGCCGAGCATGCTTTGTGCGAAATACACATCGCCGTAACCTGTCGCTTCCGGACGGATCAATGAGCCACCGAAAGAGATTCCTTTTCCGGTCAATACACCGGTGAATTCGTTGCGCAATCTTTTGTATTGTCCGAACATGTAGCCCACTTCACGGCCTCCAACACCGATATCTCCGGCAGGAACGTCAGTATCAGCGCCAATGTGTTTAGACAGTTCGGTCATAAACGACTGGCAAAATTTCATGATTTCGTTATCTGATTTTCCTTTAGGATCGAAATCGGCACCACCTTTTCCACCGCCCATCGGCAATGTAGTCAGTGAGTTTTTGAAAGTCTGCTCGAAAGCGAGGAATTTCAGGATGCTTAAGTTTACAGACGGATGAAAACGGATTCCTCCTTTATAAGGTCCGATCGCAGAGTTCATCTGGATGCGGTATCCTCTGTTAACCTGCGTATTTCCGGCATCGTCGAGCCATACCACGCGGAACATGATTACGCGTTCTGCTTCGACCATTCTTTCCAAAAGCATTTTGTTTTGGTATTTTTTATTTTCTTCGATAAAAGGAATAACAGTTTCTGCAACTTCCTTCACAGCCTGCATAAATTCGGGCTCGTTTGGGTTTCTTTTCGAAACTGCATCAATAAAATTGTTGATACTTTGTGACATGATTATTAAGTTATTAACGTTTAGGATAACGTTTTCGTTTGTGTGGACAAATATACATTTTCTTAAAAATATTCATAATATCTTTTAAATTTTTGTGACATCAATTTATTTATTGTCATTAACGGTTAAGAAAATGTGATTTTAATATTGGCTTTTAAAACTTTTTATGATTTTTTTCACAGATAACCAAGTATTTTTTTATTTTATTTTATTAGTGAATGATGTTTTTATATATTTGTCGTCAATTGAATTAATCTTTATGAACATACCCAAGTATCTTATCATAACATTCTTGCTGCTATTTGGTTACTCCAATGTAGCGAATGCCCAGTATGGTTTTTCGCATGAAGTGGGAGCCATTGTTGGTCCGGTTGCTTTTCAATCAGATTATGGCGAAAGACACGATTTTTCTACCAATGCAGGAAATACCGGTTACGGAATCGGGCTAATTCACTACCTCAATTTCTCTTACAAAGCGGAATGTAATTGTTATACCCCAGAGACTTACTTCAATGACCACTTCAAATTAAGAAGCGAATTATCCTATAATAAAACGAAGCTGAAACACTTTGGCGAATGGGTTGACAACTCAAAAACCAGGCTTTTCAACAGACAATTAAGAGCCATGCAGGGAAGCACGGCGGTGACCAATATCGGAATGCAATTGGAGTATTTCCCGTTAAGTATCCGTGATTTTACCGCAACAATTGGCGCTTTGGCCCCATTTATCAGCTTTGGAGGCCAATTCAGTTTCTACGATCCGGAAGCGTATTCTACAATCGGTGACGGAAAATTGAACACACCCGCTACAACGCCTGTAAAATATTACAATGCGACACAAAACGAAGGCGGCACCGTCTGGTCGGTTGTTGCAAGTATCGGAACCCGTTACAAACTCACGCCGTTATCCGACTTAATGGTTGATCTGCGTGCCCAATATTATTTCTCCAACTGGGTAGACGGTTTAAACCCGAATCCTGATGTATATCCTGAAAACAAAGCCAATGACTGGTTGATCTGGTTTAACGTTGGATACATCTATTACCTGCAATAGGATTTTTAAGAGATAAAAAAAGCCCGATAATTTCTTATCGGGCTTTTTTTATATACGACTGTTTTTGTTATTGAAAAGCCTGTTTCAAGTCTTCGATCAGGTCTTCGGCATCTTCGATCCCAACGCTGAGGCGAACCAGGTCATCCGTAATCCCGATCTCTTTTCTTTTGTCTTCCGGAATTGAAGCGTGTGTCATCAAAGCCGGATGGTTGGCCAATGATTCTACGCCGCCTAAAGATTCGGCCAAAGTGAATACTTTCAGGTTTTCAAGGAACTTCACGGCATCCGCCTTAGCGCCTGAAACGAAAGTGAACGAAACCATTCCGCCAAAACCGCTCATCTGTTTCTTTGCCACTTCATGGTACGGATGGCCCGGCAATCCCGGATAGTAAACAGTTTTTACTTTTGGATGATTGCTCAGGAATGCAACGACTTTCCCGCCGTTTTCACAATGCCTTTGCATGCGAAGGTGGAGCGTTTTGATGCCGCGCAAAACCAAAAACGAATCCATCGGCCCGAGTGTGGCGCCTGTAGCGAATTGCTGGAAATGCAGCTGCTCGCCCAAAGCATCGTCTTTTACAATCAATGCGCCGGCGATGACATCAGAATGCCCGCCGAGGTATTTTGTGGCCGAATGCATCACGATATCGGCACCCAGATCTAAAGGTTTCTGTAGATAAGGCGTCGCAAAAGTATTGTCTACGGCGAACAGGATTTTTTTGGCTTTTGTGATTTTGGCGATTGCTGCAATATCAGCGAGTTTCATCAATGGGTTGGTTGGCGTTTCCACCCAAACCAGTTTGGTGTTTTCGTTGATCAGTGCGTTGAATTTTGCGATGTCGTTCATATCGACAAAGTGGAATTTAATTCCCGAATCTTTGTAGATGCGTGTAAACATGCGGTATGTTCCGCCATAAAGATCGTCCATCGCGATAATTTCATCACCGGCTTTGAAAGAGCGCAGGATGCAATCTGTTGCCGCAAGGCCTGAGGAAAATGCGAGTCCGCGTGTGCCGTTCTCGATGCTCGCCAATGCGTTTTCAAGCGCAGTCCTGGTCGGGTTTGCCGCGCGGCTGTATTCGTAATCGCCCAGCGGTTTTCCCGGGCTGGTTTGCACATAGGTTGATGTTTGGTAAACCGGCGGCATGACAGCTCCGGTGCTTGGATCGTGGTGTTGCCCGCCGTGTATGGCTTTGGTGTTGAATTTCATGTTGTCGTGTATTCGTGATTCGTGATTTGTTAATTCGTCGTGCAAAGGTAGATTTAATTGATCGTTTTGTGTTTCCGGTTTAACGCTTTTTTAGCCTTGTCGCGATGACGTTTTAAACAAACTTCCGGATGCCCATCATCATTCCCGTATGCATCGCTTCGTGGTAATTGTTGAATTCCATCGCATCTTCGGCGGATTTCATGCTGAAGCCAGACATTGACGTGAATTCGTTATACGTTTTGAAAATCCCGTTTTCCAGATCTTTTTCCGTCTGGTCGATTGTGGTAAAAAGCAATGCGCGGATTTCTTCGATCTCTTCAGGCGTTGCATCGGTTTCGGGACGCGTCCCTTTTTTATATTTGGCGATCATTTCGGGTGAAACCATCATCGGCAGTCCTGAAAGATTGTAAATAAGCATCTGCTGCACGACGATGATGTGCCCGATGTTCCAGATCAGGTTGTTGTTGAATCCGTGCGGTACTTTATTGAGCTGTTCGTGCGTGTAATTGTCGAGAAATTTAGAGATGGTATTCCGGCTGGTTCTTGTTACATTGAAGGTGCGTTGCATTTTTTAAATTTTTCGATAAAAATAAGGAATTTCATTGTGAAATGGATTTTCTTTGTGCAAACCTTTTAAGGTTCAGCGAACACTAATAAAATAAAAAATTAGTGCGCTAAATTATCGCCTTCAAATTACGAATAATTATGGATAAGATTTATTATCTCGCTTCGTGCGATACCTGTCGTAAAATCATCAAATCGCTTCCAAATACGGATAAACTGACGTTTCAGGACATCCGGCAAGACGCGATTACGCCAGAACAGCTTGAAGAAATGTACCGCCTTTCCGGAAGCTACGAAGCGCTTTTCAGCAAAAAGGCACAGCTTTACAAATCGATGAACCTGAAAAACAAAAACCTCACGGAAGCCGATTACAAAAAATATATCCTGGAGCATTATACATTCCTGAGCCGTCCGGTTTTTATCATCGGCGGCAAGATTTACATCGGCAATAGCCAAAAGAATGTGAATGACGTAATTGCCGTTTTAAAATAATGTCCAAACGTCCTCTCGCACTTCTTTCTGCCACTTGTGTATCTGTAATTTACGGTGTCACATTTACGATTGCCAAAGATGTGATGCCGGCTTATGTCGATGCGTTCGGTTTTATATTGCTGCGCGTTGGCGGTTCCGTACTCCTTTTCTGGCTCGTTTGGCTTTTTATGCCCAAGGAGAAAATCGCTCTCAATGATTTTCCGAGAATTATCGCCGCCGCATTGTTTGGCATTGCGCTGAATATGCTCACTTTTTTCAAAGGACTGAGTCTGACCTCACCGATTTCTGCCGCGGTAATTATGTGTACGACGCCCATAATAGTCCTGGTGCTGTCGGCCGTGATTATGAAAGAACGCATGCTCAAACGCAAAGCTTTCGGGATCGTACTCGGATTGGCCGGGACCGCGATTTTGATCCTTTACGGAAAATCAATCGGAAGCGCGACCAATGCCGGTTTGGGGAATTTTCTTGTTTTCGTCAACGCGGTTTCTTATGGATTTTACCTGATTATTGTGAAGAAACTGATGCACAAATACAACGCTTTTACGTTTGTGAAATGGATTTACACGTTTGGTTTCCTGATGGTTCTGCCGTTCGGATTTGACCAGTTTCAGCAGGTCGACTGGGCGATGATTCCTGCCGGTATTGGTTGGAAAATCGCTTTCGTTGTCGTCATTTCCACTTTCCTCACCTATCTGCTGAATTTGCTTTCGATAAAAGAGCTGAGTCCGTCTACGGTTGCCGTTTTCATTTACCTGCAACCTTTATTTGCCACGGTTTTTGCGATTGGCCTGGGCAAAGATGAGTTAACTTTCGTCAAAATTATTTCTGCCGCCCTCATATTTACGGGAGTTTATCTGGTGACGCAGAAAAAACCGACAACCGTTAACCGCTAACCGACAACCATTTTCTTATATTTGTTTCAATTTTTGAATTTCCTATGATACAATCAATGACCGGATTCGGCAAAGCGACTTTGCAGCTGCCAACCAAAAAAATAACCGTCGAGGTAAAATCCCTGAACAGTAAAGGCCTGGATTTAAATGTGAGAATGCCTTCGGTATACCGAGAAATGGAACTCGGCCTTCGCAATGAGCTTTCGCAGAAACTCGAAAGGGGCAAGATTGATTTTTCCATCTACGTGGAAATGACCGGCGAACAGACTTCCACTAAAATAAACGTCCCGATCATCAAGGCCTACATTGCGCAGATGCGGGAAATTTACGCCGATGCCGATGAGACCGAACTGATGAAAATGGCCGTCCGAATGCCAGACGCACTAAAAACAGAACGCGACGAGATAGACGAGAACGACTGGGCGGAAATCCAGGGCGTGATCGGGGAAGGCATTAGAAACTTCCAGCAATTCCGCGTTGCCGAAGGAACGGCTTTGGAAAAAGAATTCCTGCACCGCATCGCCAACATTATGTCACTGATGAACCAGACCGTGGCATTGGACAGTGAGCGTATCGAAACGGTAAAGACCCGTTTACAGGCGGCGATTGAAGAGCTCAAAGTGACTTTGGATGAAAACCGTTTCGAACAGGAACTCATTTTCTATCTAGAGAAATATGACATCACCGAAGAGCAGGTACGCCTCGAAAACCACCTCAACTATTTCATCGAAACACTTGCAGGCAGTGAAGCCAATGGGCGGAAATTGGGTTTCATCACCCAGGAAATGGGACGTGAAATCAACACCATGGGTTCCAAATCGAACCATTCGCAGATGCAGAAATATGTGGTGCAGATGAAAGACGAACTCGAAAAAATCAAAGAACAGGTACTCAACGTACTCTAATATGGAAAAAGGAAAACTAATCGTATTCTCGGCGCCTTCCGGATCAGGGAAAACCACTATCGTACGTCATTTGCTCGGGCTTCCGGAACTCAATCTCGAATTCTCGATTTCGGCCACCTCGCGCGAACCGAGAGGCGAGGAAATCAACGGCACCGATTATTATTTCATTTCACTCGAAGAATTCAAGACACACATCAAGGCACACGATTTCCTTGAATGGGAAGAAGTGTACCGCGATAATTTCTACGGCACTTTAAATAGTGAGATTGAACGCATCTGGTCGCATGGGAAAAACGTCATTTTCGATATCGACGTCGCCGGCGGACTGCGTATCAAAAGCAAGTATCCCGAGGAAACGCTGGCTGTTTTCGTAAAGCCGCCGAGCATCGACGAGCTCAAGATCCGCCTCAAAAAACGATCTACCGAAAGCGACGACAAGATCAATATGCGCATCGCAAAAGCCTCGGTAGAGCTCGCGACAGCGCCGCAATTCGACAAGGTTATCAAGAATTACGATCTCGATGTTGCGAAAAAGGAAGCGTATGAACTTGTTCAGGATTTTATAAAAAAATAATTTACACGAAGATGCGCAGAGAAGTGCGAAGACGCGCAAAGCTTCGTGAATCTCTGTGAACCTTCGCGAATCTCGGTGTAACTGCTATGAAAATCGGACTCTACTTCGGAACCTTCAATCCCATCCACACGGGCCACATGATTATCGCCAACCACATGGCGGAATTTGCCGGACTGGACCAGATTTGGATGGTCGTTACGCCGCACAATCCGCTTAAAAAGAAAGATACGCTTCTCGACGACTACAAAAGATTGGAACTCGTTTTTCTTGCGACAGCAGATTTCCCCAGGATAAAACCCTCCGATATCGAATTCAAATTGCAGCAACCCAATTACACGGCGCATACTTTGGCGCACCTGCAGGATAAATTTTCGAAATATGAATTTGCGCTGATTATGGGCGAAGACAACCTCAAATCCTTCCACAAGTGGAAAAATTACGAGACCATCCTCGAAAATCATGAGATCTATGTGTATCCGCGGATTTCTTCGGAAACAGAGAATCTACAATTCAAAAATCATCCGAAAATACATTTGATCGACGCGCCGGTCGTTGAAATTTCGGCAACTTTCATCCGCGATTCCATCAAAAACAAAAAAAATGTGCGGCCGTTGCTTCCCGAAAAAGTCTGGGAATACATCGACCACAACAACCTTTACAAGAAATAGCTTTGCATTCTTTGCGGTCAATCTAAAAAATCAAAAGGCGTTCCCGAAACAAATTCAGGAACGCCCTTATCAAATAACCCCAAAACAAAACTTAACTAACTTATTAATGTCGTCGCGAAATAACCATTCGCTCCCACATTAGGTTTAACGCATAAAAATCGCGGCCATTGTATGGGCATTCATAATTTTGAGTTAAAATGAAATTGCGCCCCCGGGCTTTATTAACTACAACGTTTTATTGTTCTGTAATTTTGAGTACTTTTGGCTAAATTTAAAGAAGCTATTCCCGCTATCCGTTGCAATCTGTCATTGCGAACAAAGTGAAGCAATCTCCTGCACTTTTTCGCAATCGCAATGCCAGGATTTCCACTGCTATCGGGGCTAAAAAACACCGCATGAAACAACATCCAAAATTTGCCGTAATCGGCGGCGGAAGCTGGGCCACGGCCATTGCCAAAATGTTATGCGTCAACCTGCCTGAAATTGCATGGTACATGCGCAACGAAGAGGCCATCAGTCACATGAAAGCGCACCACCACAACCCAAATTACCTGAGTTCGGTAGAATTCAACATCAACAAACTCAAACTTACGAGCGACATCAACGAAGCCATCGCTTATGCCGATTACATCGTTTTTGCGATTCCGTCGGCATTTTTAGGCGGCGAACTCGAAAAGATGACCGTGAGCCTCAAGGACAAAGTCATTTTCTCTGCCATCAAGGGGATTGTCCCTGAAACCAGCCTGATCGTCGGCGAGCATTTCCACGACACGTACGACCTCGATTACGACAATATCGGTGTCATCACCGGGCCTTGCCACGCCGAGGAAGTCGCGCTTGAACGCCTGTCCTATTTAACCATTGCCTGCGGCGATGCCGTAAAAGCGGGGATCGTGGCCGAATGCCTTTCGGGGAATTACATCAAGGCCAAGACTTCGGACGATATTATCGGGACGGAATATGCGGCGATGCTCAAGAATATCTACGCCATCGCGGCCGGAATCGCACACGGACTCGGTTATGGCGACAACTTCCAGTCGGTTTTGATGAGCAACGGGATCCGTGAGATGAAGAAATTCATCAAGAAAGTGCACAAGATGAAACGCAACATCAACGATTCGGCTTATCTGGGCGATTTATTGGTTACGGGCTATTCGGTGTTTTCAAGAAACCGGATGTTTGGGAACATGATTGGGAAAGGCTACACCGTAAAATCGGCGATGCTCGAGATGAGTATGGTGGCCGAAGGTTATTATGCCGCCAAAAGCGCTTACGAACTCAACCAGCACCATGGCGCGAAAACGCCGATCATCGATGCCGTGCACGATATTTTATATGAAGGAAAGGACGCGAGAAAAGTCTTTAAGAAACTGACGGATAAGTTGGATTAAAAAGAGTCAAGAGAATAAAAAAAGAGACAAGAAGCAAGAAGCAAGAGTCAAGAAGTAAGAGAAGTAAAAAGAGACAGAAAATCAGATCATTATTCTGGCCCTTGTCTCTTTTCTTTTTTATTATAAGTGTCTTGTTTCTTTTTTTATTTTAAGTCTTGACTCTTGCTTCTTGTCTCTTTTTACTTCTCTTATCTCACAATAATGCCGTCCGCAAACACAATCGGCACTTCCTCTGCATAATCTTCATGGATGGAATGTGCGACGAAAGTGAATTTCTTGTCGTATAATGTATTTCCGATGAAAAACGTCACCATGAATTCGTTGTTCAAGACGAGCACGCTTTTCTCGAGCATTTCAATTTTGACTACTGAAACCGGCGGGATTTCGATGAATGCATGGCGCAACAACGACGTTTTTTTCATTTCGCCGTCAATCGTGCCGAACGCTTTCGAAACGACCATGACACTGTCTAATTTGAAATCGGAATCGTTGACGAGATGCACATACCAGACTTTTTCCATAAAATCGTCGTTCCATTCCTGGATTGCGGCGAGGAAAACGTTCTCTACTTCCGGGATGGTGATGTCTTTTTTCATAAACAGAATTTTGATAGTAACGGAGAACCTCGACATTCATTGTTCGTTATCCAATATTCAAACTTTGAATAGCAGCATGTTGAATGTTGATTACCGAATGTTGAATGTTGAACGGAAGCCTAGCCCGGATGGCAGCGGAAATCCTTTTTATTTTTTGTAAAAGAAGCCCTTCGACTGCGCTCAGGGTGACAAAAAATAAAAAGATTGCAGCGTACAGCCGGAATAGCTCCTGATTACTTCGTCAATTCGCAAGCTCGCTGCGCTCGCAATGACGGTACTTCTTTTAAATACTCGACTTGAACTGCTCGAGGAAACGCACGTCGTTTTCATAAAACATGCGAATGTCGCCGATTTGGTAGAGCAGCATCGCGATCCTTTCGATCCCCATTCCGAATGCGAAACCGTTGTATTCATCGGGATTGATACCGCAGTTTTTGAGAACGTTCGGGTCGACCATCCCGCAGCCCATGATTTCGAGCCAGCCGGTTCCTTTGGTGATCCTGTAATCGGTCTCTGTTTTCAGTCCCCAGTAAATGTCGACTTCGGCGCTTGGTTCGGTGAACGGAAAGTACGACGGGCGCAAACGGATTTTTGATTTTCCGAACATTTCCTTGGTGAAATATAAAAGTGTCTGCTTTAAGTCGGCAAACGAAACGTCTTTGTCAATATACAAACCTTCCACCTGGTGGAAAATGCAGTGCGAGCGCGAGGAAACGGCTTCATTGCGGAACACGCGTCCCGGAGAAATTGTACGGATCGGCGGTTTGTTGTTTTCCATATAACGCACTTGTACCGATGAAGTATGCGTGCGCAGCAAAACATCCGGATTCGTCTGGATGAAAAAAGTGTCCTGCATGTCGCGCGCCGGATGGTATTCGGGCAGGTTCAATGCGGTGAAATTATGCCAGTCGTCTTCGATTTCCGGGCCTTCGGAAACATTGAATCCGATGTTGGAAAAAATATCGATAATCTGGTTTTTGACAAGTGAGATCGGGTGTCTTGAACCGACGGTGAACGGTTCGCCCGGACGCGACAGATCGCCATAGACGCCTTTGATTTCGGCTGTGCTTTCGAAGAAATCGGAGATGGTTTTTACTTTCTCTTCGGCCGTTTGCTTGAGTTCGTTGATGATTTGCCCGAATTCTTTTTTCTGGTCGTTCGGGACGTTGCGGAATTCGGCGAAGAAATCGTTGAGCAGTCCTTTCTTTCCGAGGAATTTGATGCGGAACGTTTCGAGCGTTTCCTTATTGTCGGTCTGGAAAGCCCTGGCTTCGGCGATGTATTCTTTAATCTTGTCTGTCATGTTCTTTTCTGTAATCTGGCGAGCAAATTTAAGGTTTTGCCACGAATTTCACGAATTTACGCGAATTATTGTTTTGCTGTATTCTGAAAACTAATCGATCAATTCTTTTTCAAGGAAATAATTCACGATCGCTTCTTTCATCAAAACCGATTGCTCTCCGGCTTTGAGCGGCGGCAGTTCTTCCTTAACGAGGTAATGCGGCCAGCCTTCGGCGTCGACATAATCGAAAGTGTAGAATCCGTAAGGCTCGAGCAGTCGGCAGATGGCGATGTGCATGAGGTTGAGCTTTTCGTCTTTTTTGTATTTCTGGTGGACTTTGCCGAGTTCCTGCACGCCAATCAGGTAAATGATGGCATCTAGGTCGAGGTCTTCGCCCTGCGAGAATTTATCGGACAGGATGCTGACGAGGTTTTCCCAGCGTTCTTTGAGTTGTATATCTCTGGACATTTTTATTGGTATTCGATGTGGGTTTCAGAAATCAGGAAATCAGAGGAAGCAGTGAATCTTTTGATTTCCATCGGAAAGTCGGCATCATTGTAAATGATCTCGTAGTAATATTCGGCTGAAACGGTATTGGTGTCCGGATTAATATCCTGCCATGAAATCGGATTGTTGATGCTCAATCCGTCAAAGCCTTCATTGCCCAATGTAAGCCTTAAATATTTATTCATCCCGCGCATCGGATTGTTTTTCGAGTCGTAAGTGTAAACATTTTTATACGTTGAAGTGCTGAAAACATAGTTTTCCAATAATCTTTGTGTCACATTCCCATTGGTGTAAGTATAGGTATTAGACTGTTGCAATTGCGAATTTGGACCCACAGGATAATAACTTTTTACCGTGGCGACATTCCCGTTGTTATAAGTGTAAATCGTTTGCTCGCTTTGGTCGCTTCCAGAAAGCGTGGAGGTTAAAAGATCGCCATTGTAAGTCAGCGTCGTGAAGCCATCAGCAACACCGTTTTCGAAATAATCCACAGAAGTTACTTTTTCACCATCGTAGTGAAATTGGGAATCGTACGTTTGCGGTCCCGAAACGGTATGCGCACTTATAAGTTGTGAACCGTTGTAAATAAAGTCTGTGACCGAAGTATCTGACCCTGAACCACCGTAATCTGTGAATTGCGTGACTTTTTTTATCACAGGAAAATTTTCTGCCGGTGTTTGAATTGTTTCGGCTACATCCTGGCTGTCGTCTGAACACGAAAACAAGGAAAAGAGGCCGCATAATAGTGAAATTCGTATCAGTGAATATAGTTTCATTTGCTTATTTTTGGGCAAAAGTACGGTATTTATGAATTTAATGGATGTTTTTCTGTGTATCGGTTTGGTTTTCGGGCTGGTAAATGGTTTGAGAAAAGGCTTTTTTGTCGAATTGGCATCGTTGGTTTCGTTGCTGCTCGGTATTTTTGTAGCCATAAAATTCTCTTACCTGATGAAAGCATTCCTCGGAAACCACGGTTTCAGCAGTGGGAAAACCATCGAAGTGCTTGCCTTTGCACTGACTTTTATTGTTGTTGTGGTCGGTGTTTCCCTGTTGGCGAAATTCTTCACTAAAATGGCCGATTTTGCAGCTTTGGGTTTGTTCAATAAATTGCTTGGCGGCATTTTTGGCGTGTTGAAAACGGTTTTAATCCTGAGTATTTTCCTCAACCTTTTGCAGAAAGTGAATTTCGATTACCGTTTCGTTTCCAAAGAAACGCTTGACCAATCAAAACTGTATCAGCCGGTGCAAAAAGTCTCGCGCATGATTTATCCATCGATATCGGAATGGTTTACCGTTTTCAAGTCGGAAGCCTATGAGATGAAAAGTCCCGAAAAAAAGTAATTATTTCACTTCCTTAATCGCGCTGCTTTCGATCCAGCCTTCGGAACCGTCGAGCAGTTCTATTTTCGTCCAGTTGGATGTTTTTTCCTGAACCATGACTTTGGTGCCTTCGTGCAGGATGAACGTGTCGGAAGCGGAATTCCTCGGTTCGCTTTTCACCGCCGCCATTTCCGCAAAAACAATCGCCGGCCTTTCGTTTTCATAATGTGCCTTTTCGAATGCCGCCGCCAGTGCGCTGATCAGGATTACAAAAACCAGCACAAACATCCCGATAAAGAATATGCGTTTGGACAAAGTCGTCTGCGAGAAATAATAGCCCATGAAAAAGAGCAAGAATGCAAACGCAAAACCCACTGCAATCCACGCCCAGGAATCATACGTGAATGTCTCCGTGAAATCGCGCAGCAGTTTGGAAAAGCCCACTTTCGGCACTTCTTTGATTTCGTCGATGGTCATTTTTTGGGCAAAATTCAGGTTGTTGCGGATTTCACTGTCATTTGGAGACAAGACGAGCGCTTTCTCATAATTGTAAATCGCCGGAGCCACTTTATTCTGTTTGTAATAGGCGTTTCCGAGGTTGAAATACAAAGCTGCCGAATGTTTTCCTGAAGCCAGGACATTTTCGTATGCCGTTGCCGCTTCGGCATATTTTTCCTTTTGATATAGCGCATTGCCTTCGTCAAAACCATTTTGCGCCCAAAAGCATTGGGTAATTAATAAGAATATAAAAGCTAATTTTTTCATTTGCTTAAATCTGTTTTTCAAGTTCGGAGATAATCGTCACCGCTTTGTCATAATCCTGTTGGATGGCCACAGCCGAGGATGGCGCATAACGGGCAAACTCGCAGTTTTCTGTCAGGTTTATGAAAGCCGAAACCGTTTGCGGCTGTGCATTCCGCGACAATAAAATTTCGCTGATCTTGTCCTTGCTCATTTCCGAAGTCTCGATGTTGAGTTTTGCCTTTAGGAAATTGTGCATGGCTTTCTCGAGTGCGATGTAAAACAGTTCTTTGTTTCCGGTTTGTTTTTTGGCTTCCGACAGGTATTTTTTAGCCAGTTTGTTCGACAATTTAATCCGGTTTCCTACAACATCGCCATCGATCGCTTCTTTCTTCTTTTTGAGCAATACGATGATCGGGATAAACAGGAACGGAATTACCATCAATCCGTAAAACAATCCCGAGCCGAAGAAGTCTTTCCTTTTTACCTGCGTAAGATTTGTCTTAAGCTTGATAAACTGGAATTGCTCGTTGGCCGAAATCTTAATTTTTGATACGCCGGAATTGGTATTGCTTTGCGCAACAGCGCCTTCTGCCGTCGGTCCGTCGAGGACATTGACCATGATTTCTGGAGAAGTGATGGTTTTGTAAGTTCCTGATCCCAAATCAAAATAAGTGAACGACATCGGCTTAATCGGATACTTGCCTTTAAACTGTGTAATTATCGTATAACTGTCTGATATATCGCCAATCATTCCCGTTAAGGGTGTATTCACATTTTCCTTATGAACCGGGTCATACATCTCGAGCGAATTCGGCACGACCGGTTTTGGAAGTGTAAAAAGCTTGAGATTTCCTTTTCCGGAAACGGCGATTTTCAGGTCCAGCGATTCTCCGTTTTTGAGATTGGTTTTGGAAGGCGTGACCTTGAAATTAAAACTTCCGACCGCACCGGAGAAATCAACCGGTTTTCCTCTTTCAGGTAATGGCTTCACATTGATGATTTTGCTTCCGGCAGAAACGCGTTTGTTGCCTTCCACAATCTGCGGGCGCCCGAAAAAATCGCGACGATTGGTTGGCAGTTGCAAATCCAGATCCATCGAAAGTGGCTCGATTTCTAGTTTTCCTGATTTTTGCGGATATAATACGACTTTTTTGAGCACGACGACACGACATCTTTCCCCATTGAAAGTTCCGTCTTCGGCAACCAGTTGTTTGATTTCTATATTCTGGCTCCAAAAGTCGTTGTACTTGGGTTTGTTAAGTTCCCTTTGGTTCGAAATCCCGATGTTGTAGCTAAAATACAGCTTGTAAACCACTGTAATCGGTTCGTTGATATAGGGGTTGACTTTCGAAACCTCGGCCACCAAATGGATTGCATCGTCTGCGGAAACCTGCGGTGCATTGTTCGGGTCTTTCGGCAATTCGACGGCGTTGGTCACATTAATTTTTATCGGATTGGTTTTATAAATCTGTCCGTTGATTTCAACCGAAGCCTGTTTAATGACCAGCGGTCCTTTCTGCAAAGGCAATAAAAAATAAGCGTAGGATTTGTTGAAAGAGCTTCGCCCATTAATCCAGGATTGGCTCACCTGTTGGCTCGGTCCGCCCACAACGCGGAAGCCTTCAAAAGACGGCGGCGTAAAATTATCCCCGTCGTCGTTCATCACGAAGTCGATGCGCAGCCTTTCATTAAGGCCGAGCGTGGCCTTGCTGACCCTGGCCTCGAACTGCACCTGTGCCAGCAATCCCTGGAAACTGAATAATAATAAAAATAAATACCTTTTCATTGTCTGTCTGATCGTTTGATACTTTTAAAAGCTACCAGTCTTTTTCGGTTTTCACCGGACGGCCTTTTACTTTTTTGGCGTTGACTTTATCCTGGACTTTCTTCTCTTCATTGTTTACGGCATCGAGCAGGTTCTGCAATCTTTCTTTCGGGATATCTCCAGGCTGCGGTTTTGGCTGGCCCTGCCCTTTGTCATCCTTCGGTTTGTCGTCTTTCTTGTCTTTGTCGCCGTCTTTCTTATCGTCCTTTTTATCCTGGTCTTTCTTGTCCTGATCCTTTTTATCCTGATCTTTCTTGTCGTCTTTTTTGTCTTTCTTATCATCCTTTTTCTTGTCGTCTTTCTTTGGCGGCGGTGGCGGATTGTCTTTCAGCATTTTTTTGGCCAATGCGAAATTATACCTGGTCTGCTCATCATCCGGATTGTTGCGCAGCGCATTTTTATAGGCTTCGACCGCTTCCGTGTATTTTTTCTCTTTCATGAAAACATTCCCGAGATTGTGGAAAGCCTTGTGCTTCTGCGGTCTTGTCTTTGCGCTTTCGATTGCTTTCAGATACGGATATTTCGCTTCGCTAGCCACATTCTGCCTGTAAATCGAATTTCCTAAATTATAGGACGAAACCGCAAATTTCGGGGTTTTCGATTGTGAAATCCGGTAGTCCGCTTCGGCATCAACGTATTTTTTTTCGGCAAATTCAGTGTTGCCTTTCGGTAAAAACTTATCCTTTTCCTGAGCAAAAACGCCTACAGCAAAAAATAAAAAGCCATATAGGATTAAATGCTTCATGAGTCTTTTTCATTAAATAGATTCAACTTTTTGATCCAGTTGGTTTTTCTTTCGAGGAAGAAAATATCAAGGAACAACAATGCAAATGCAAATCCGAGGAACCATTGGAACTGCGATTGGTAATCGGCCATCTGTGTCGACTCAAATTCCTTTTTCTCAATATTATCGAGCGCCTTTTTTACATATTCGAGCACTTCTTTCGTATTGCCGCCGTAAATATAACCGCCCTGGGTCGCATTCGCAATTTCCTTGAGGCTTTCCTGGTTCATTTTTGTAATCACGACGTCATTGTTGTTGTCGCGCTTGAAGCTTTCCACGACGCCGTTTCGTTTGAGCGGAATCGGCCCGCCTTTTTCTGTCCCGATACCGATGGTGATAATTTTGATTCCGGCTTTCCTGGCTTCTTCAGCTGCAGCTTCTGCGCCTTCGCCATGGTCTTCGCCCTCGGAAATCATAATCAGCAGCTTGTTCGCCTTATCCTTTTTATCAAAATACGTTTCCGACAATTTAATTGCCTCGTCAAGCGACGTTCCAAGCGACGAAACCATTTCGGTATTCATGCTTTGCAGAAACATTTTCGCCACGCTGTAATCGGTCGTGATCGGCAAAACCGGGAATGCATTTCCGGCATAGGCGATAATCCCGATGCGGTCGCTTCCCAATTGATTGATGATCTGTGAAACCAATTGTTTGCTTTTTTCGAGTCGGCTTGGCGCGACATCTTCGGCGAGCATACTTTTGGAAACGTCGACGGCAAAAACAATATCGATGCCTTCGCGTTTTACGGTCTCCATCTTGGTCCCGATTTTCGGATTCACCAAACCTAATATAAGTGCGGCCAAAGCCAACAGCAGCATGGTAAATTTAAGCACCGGTTTGAAAATCGATTTTTCAGGGCTTAGTCTTTTCACCAATTCCAAATCGCCAAACTCGCGCTGTTTTTTCCTTTTCCAGAATTGGATATACAGAAAAATCAACACCAAAATTGGGATGACAATGAGCAGGTATAAATATTTCTTTTCGTCTAATTCGTACATAATCCTTTAGATAAAACTTCTGAAAACCGTGTTTCGCAATCCAATCTCTGCCAGTAACAATCCCGCGGCCAGCCAAACGAAGGGACGGAATTTCTCTTCATAATCATAAAATTTGAGCTCTTCGATTTCAGTCGTTTCGAGTTTGTTGATCGCTTCATAGATCTCTCCGAGCCTGCTATTGCTCGTCGCACGGAAATATTTTCCGCCGGTTTTCCTGGCGATACTTTTCATCAGTTCCTGGTCGATTTCAACCTGCATCATGCGAAACAACAATTGCCCATTTGGCGCCATGGCATAAGGGAATTCGGCCATTCCGTTGGTCCCGATTCCGATCGTATATACTTTGATTCCGTATTGGCGCGCAATATCCGATGCCGTTTCCGGCTCGATAAACCCGGCATTATTGACACCGTCGGTCAACAGAATGATGACTTTACTTTTGGCTTTACTGTCTTTCAGGCGGTTTACGGCGGTGGCCAATCCCATCCCGATTCCGGTTCCGTCCTGCAATACATTGTCGTATTTGATGCTTTTGATCGCTTCCAGAACCAACGGTTTATCGCTCGTCACCGGCGTTTTTGTATACGCTTCCGAAGCATAAACGACCAATCCGATTCTATCGTTCGGGCGTTCCTCGACAAATTTCGCCGCAACGCTTTTGAGCGCTTCCATACGATCAGGCTTCAAATCTCTGGCGAGCATACTTCCTGAAACGTCGACTGCCATGACGATATCGATCCCTTTTGTGGTTTTGGTGTTGCTGCTGATGTCGACCGTTCTTGGCCTGGCCATCGCAACAATAAGCGAAGCCAAGGCCAGCAACCTGAATACAAATAAAAACGGTTTCAGCTTTGGCAAAATCGATCGCGAATGTTGGAATCCTTTGAGCGAACTGATTTTGAGGCTTGGCGATTGCTTTTTCCATTTCAATAAAAACCAAATCGCCGCAATCGGAAGCAGTATGAAAAGCCAGAAGAATTCCGGGTTTAAAAAAGTGACTCCTTTCATCATGGCGTTGCTTTTTTAAGTTCGACAGAATTAATGATCCTCGACAAAATCTGCTGGCCATATTGGTCGCCTTCTTCATGCGCCACAATAATCTGCTGCAACCCGCTGTCCTGTTTGAAGAGCAGGATTTCACAATATACTTTCATGCTTTTCTGTTTGATCGGGTCGATGAACGACATGGTTCCGTAGCCTCTGATTCCTTCAATTCCCTGTTGGGTTTTGAAATCTTCGGGCTTCATAAAGATGTTTTTCGCGCCGCGCATTTCCAAAGTCTGTAAAGTCCCTTCGTAAGATTTATTGAGATCGAGTTGGGTTTCTTTGGCGAATTTCATTGTCGAAACCGTCACATAGAAATGGCCGGTCAGGCTTCCGTAGGCGAAAATATTCATGTCTTTGATAAATGCCATGGCGTCTTTCGGAACCGCGTCTGAATTTTTTTGGCGCCTGAGTACTTTCGGCGTTTCGATTTTCACGCCCGGATCGCCGTATTCGCTGGCAACCCATTCGCCTTCGAACAAATCTTTCGATTCATTTCCGAGTACGTTGTCTTTCACATAAGTGAAACCTTTCGTCACCACAAAATAAGTCGTCGTAGCGAATAAAAGAAATACTACGATTCCGCCGGTAATCAGGATCCTGTTGCGTTTTTGCCTTTTGAGCATTTTCTGTTTCATGAGCTCGTAACGCAATGCCTCGTCTTCGGTTTCGACTTCTTCTGGCATCGACTTATCGAGAGTTACAATCACTTTTTCAATCTTATTGCGGTCTTCGGTGATTTCGAAATCGAGCGGTTTGGATTTGGCGAATTTCACCAAATCGGCCTGGCGCAGGACGCGTTCAAGGCTGGTCACCGTTTCCGGAGTGAGCGTCATCTTCATTTTGGCGGAAGCGTTTCGCAGACCTTCGATGAGCTCGGAAGTCGTGCTTTCCATCGCCGGGATGTGAATCGTCTCTTCGATGTAATTCCGCGCAATATCGGTGAGTTCGCTATAATAGGTCTTCACTTCGCCTTTCTGCCAAAGCTCTTTCTTTTCGAGCGATTGCAGCAAGATCGTCGCTTTTTCGATTGGCGTTTTGAAAGCCATTTCGTCGGCTTTTTTCTGCTGGTGTTTTTGGATGTAGCGGTAAACAAAATAGCCGATCGCCGCAATAAGAATGACCGCGAGCAAATATTTCCACCAGTCGCCGACCGAATCTTTGACCGGAACGATGTCCTTGATGTCATACATTTTCTGCTTCAGCGTATCCACGGCGATGTTCGCCACCTCAACCTTAATGCTGTCGGTTAAGAACGGTTTGTTGTTGATGAGCACCGGGATTCCCGGAATCGTATATTTTCCACTGTCGAATTGCGTGAGCCCGTATTTTTTTACGAGTTCGTAGCGGCTGCCTTTTTTCACCGTATCAATCGGATACGACTGGATGACTTCGAGTGCTCCAAAGTTTTTGAGGTTTGGGAAAACCACTTTGGATAAGGTGTCGACGTTGGTTTTGAGCGTGAGTTTAAATTCGGCGCCGATTTTATTTTTAGTCTTATCGACTGCTGTCGTAACTTGTTTCTGCTGGGCAAAAACAGTCGCGGAAAATAGCAGTAAGAAAAGTAAGATTTTGTTTTTCATTATTCCTTTTAACTTTCAAAGCCTAAGCCCGAAAGTGATGATTATCTTGATTTGAAATAGCCGAGCAATTTGGTCACATAACTTTCGTCAACTCTTGTATTGACGACGCCTGAACCAGATTTACTGAACGTTTCCTTAAAATATTTTACTTTTTCCTGATAGTATTTTTCGTAATTCAATCGTACCGATTTTGCACTCGTATTGATCAATTGCGTTTGTCCGGTTTCGGCATCGAGCATCGAAACCATCCCGATATTCGGCATTTTTTCTTCGCGGATGTCATACACGCGGATCCCGGTGATGTCGTGCTTTTTGGAAGCGATTTTCAAAGTCTGTTCGTAGCCTTCCGCCATAAAATCAGAAATGACAAATACGATCGCTTTCTTTTTCTGCGTGCCTGAAAGGAATTTAAGCGCCTGTTCGATATTGGTCTTGTTGCTTTTCGGATTGAACTCGATGAGTTCGCGGATAATCCGAAGCACGTGCGAGCGTCCTTTTTTCGGCGGAATATACAATTCGATTTCGTCCGAAAACAAAATCAGCCCGATCTTATCATTGTTTTGGGTCGCCGAAAAGGCCATGGTCGCCGCAATTTCAGTCACAATGTCTTTCTTGAATTGGTTTTTGGTCCCAAAACTTTCCGAACCCGAAACATCAACCATCAAAAGCATTGTGAGTTCGCGCTCTTCCTCGAAAACTTTGATGTACGGTTCGTTATAACGCGCAGTCACATTCCAGTCGATTGCACGGATGTCGTCGCCGTATTGGTACTGGCGCACTTCGCTGAAGGTCATTCCGCGTCCTTTAAAAGATGTATGGTATTCGCCCGAAAAGATGTGATCGCTCAGCCTTCGGGTCTTGATTTCTATTTTTCGTACTTTTTTGAGTAGCTCTTTGGTATCCATGTTTTAGATTTCAGATGGCAAATTTCAGATTTCAGATGGCAGCTTTAGACTACATTCTGCGATCTGATTGCTGCGGACTTTCTTAAGGAACTTCTACTTCGTTTACGATTTTGTTGATGATATCCACAGAAGTGATGTTCTCTGCTTCGGCTTCGTAAGTCAGGCCGATCCTGTGGCGCAATACGTCATGGACAACGGCGCGAACGTCTTCCGGAATCACATAACCGCGGCGTTTGATGAATGCGTAGCATTTTGCGGCAGTCGCCAAATTAATGCTTCCACGTGGCGAGGCTCCGAATCCGATTAATGGTTTGAGGCTTTCGAGTTTGTATTTTTCAGGGTAACGCGTGGCGAAAACAATATCAAGGATGTATTTTTCAATTTTCTCATCCATGTAGACTTCCCGGACGGCGGCTTGTGCAGCGATAATCTGTTCGACAGAAATCACAGCGTTTACTTTTTCATAAGACCCTTTGAGGTTTTGGCGCACGACCATTCTTTCCTCTTCCATTTTCGGGTAATCGATCACGGTCTTGAGCATGAAACGGTCGACCTGCGCTTCCGGCAACGGATAGGTTCCTTCCTGCTCGATCGGGTTTTGTGTTGCCAAAACCAAAAACGGCCTGTCGAGTTTGAAAGTCGTATCGCCGATAGTGACCTGTTTTTCCTGCATCGCCTCAAGCAACGCCGATTGCACTTTGGCCGGCGCACGGTTGATCTCATCCGCGAGGACGAAATTGGCGAAGATAGGTCCTTTTTTTATCGAGAATTCGTTGGCTTTAATGTTGTAGATCATCGTTCCCACAACGTCTGCAGGCAATAAATCCGGGGTAAACTGGATCCTGCTGAAACTTCCGTGGACCGCTTGCGCCAGTGTGTTGATCGCGAGGGTTTTTGCCAATCCGGGAACGCCTTCGAGTAAAATGTGGCCTTGCCCCAAAAGTCCGATCAGCAATCGCTCGACCATGTGCTTTTGTCCAACAATTACTTTGTTCATTTCCATATTGAGCAGTTCGATGAACGCACTCTCTCTTTCAATTTTTTCATTAATGGCCCTGATGTCCAGAGTCGCAGTATTTTCTTCCATTTCCTGTTTTTTGTTGCTTTGAGTTTGTTGGTAATTTTTAACGGTGCAAATTGAATTTTTTTTGAGTAAGAAGATGTTAATAAATGGTTAAAATATCTTTGAAACCTTTGGTTTTAAGGATGATTTGTGATTTTGTTTTTATAATTTTAAGACCGAATCGAAAATTGGTGAAATCCATAAAAAATCCACATTAATTTTAGATGAAGTTCATTCAAAAATCCGGAAAATTATCCGGCATTACTTATTCAAAAACAAACATGAAAACAAACCTTTCTCCGGTGATTTCCGGAACGATGAACTGGGGCGTGTGGGACAAAAAGCTGAGCACTTTTGATATGGCCAGCCTGATCCGCGTGTGCATTGAAAACCAGATTACCACTTTTGACCATGCCGATATTTACGGCGGTTATACGACCGAAGCCGAATTCGGGAAAGCCTTTACGGAAAGCAAAATCGACAGAAGCAAAGTGCAATTTATTTCAAAATGCGGCATCCAACATATTTCCGATAATCGAAATAACAAGGTGAAGCATTACGATTATTCCGGAGATTATATCATCTGGTCGGTTGAAAATTCGCTGAAGAACCTGCAGACCGATTACCTCGACGTGTTGCTTTTGCACCGGCCGAGCCCGCTGATGCGGTCGGAGGAAATTGCCGAAGCGGTTTCGAAATTAAAGTCGGAAGGAAAGATTGTCGATTTCGGGCTCTCGAATTTTACGGCGTCGCAAACGGAACTGATCCGCAAAAATACGGCGGTCGATTACAACCAAATCCAATTCTCAGCCACACATTTCGAACCGATGCTTGACGGAAGCCTTGATTATATGCAAATCCACAACATCCGGCCGATGGCGTGGAATCCGCTTGGGACGATTTTCAGGGAAGATACCGACCAGACGAGAAGACTAAAAAAACTGCTGGCGGAATTGGTCGCAAAATACCACGTCGGCTCCGATCTGATTTTGCTCGCGTGGATTTTACAGCATCCGGCGAAAATTATCCCCGTTGCGGGAACGGTGAATGTGGCGCGGATCCAATACCTGAAAAAACTAGATGACCTGAAACTCGATCTCGAAGATTGGTTTGCGATCTGGACGGAAAGCATGGGTAATAAAGTCCCTTAAATGAAGAGAAGGTTTTAAAAGTTGACTAGAATGTTGAACCGATGAGTAACGAACAACGAATTTGAAGTAGAAATGATAACAGCATTGATAACCGGGGCGACCAGCGGAATTGGAAGGGCAACAGCGAAACTGTTTGCCGAAAACAATTATAAAATCATCATTTGCGGCAGACGCGAAGACCGGTTGGTCGAACTGCAGCAGGAACTTTCCAAATTAACTGAAGTCCACACTTTGCTTTTTGACGTACGCGATAAAACGGCCACTTTTAAGGCGATCGAATCGTTGCCGAAAGGTTTTTCCGCTATTGATATTTTGGTCAACAATGCCGGGAACGCGCATGGTTTGAGTCCGATTCAGGCTGGTGATACCGACGACTGGGATGCGATGATCGACATTAATGTGAAAGGATTATTGTATGTTTCGAAAGCGGTGATTCCGGGAATGATCGACAGGATGAAAGGGCACATCATCAATATCGGGTCGATTGCAGGGAAGGAAGTGTATCAAAATGGAAATGTGTATTGTGCGACAAAATATGCGGTGGACGCGTTGAACCAGGGCATGCGGATGGATTTGAATCCGTACGGAATTCGGGTTGGCGCAATTCATCCGGGTATGGTGGAAACCGAATTTTCGGAAGTGCGCTTTAAGGGCGATGCCGAACGTGCGGCGAATGTCTATAAAGGATTTGCGCACAATAGAGCGGAAGACATTGCCGATGTGATCTTGTTTGTGGTGTCGCGGCCGTATTATGTAAATATTGCAGACTTGATGATTTTGCCCGTGGCGCAGGCGAGTGCGACTTTGGTGAAGAAGGATCTGTAACTTCAAAGTTCGTTGTTCGTTACTCATCGGTTCAAAATTTTTAAAGTTGAATTTTGATTAACGAATTTTGAATTTTGAACAATCGCCTAGCCCCGATGGAAGCGGCATCCTTTTGCGGCATTTGAGATTAAGAGGAGAAAGCCCAACGGGCTTTAGGTATATACTTCAATGCCGGAAAAGATAAAGCGCACAGCGGGAATATGCTTCAAATAAAAATTAGGTTGACGTCAGCAGATTGCTTCGCTTTGCTCGCAATGACGATATCCAGAATGAAAATTCTTTTATGATAAACAAGCGGCTTTTGATTAAAAACCTTTTGGCTCACAATGATGAGAGCAGTTTTTATGACAAGAAGCGGCAGCTCAATTTGCATACGCGTGAGGGAAAAGGGAAGTTTCTGAAGCACATTTGCGCGTTGTCGAATTCAAATCCGACGAACAATTCGTATATCGTTGTGGGCGTTGAGGACCAGGACAATGAGATTGTGGGCGATGATTTTTTTGACGACAGCCGGATCCAGAACCTGGTGAATGCGTTTTTGGAAAATCCTCCGAAAATCCAGTATGAGAATGTCCCGTTTCCGAATTTGCCCAAGGACAAAGTTGTGGGTTTGGTGACGATCAAGCCGAAAAACAGGGTTTCCTTTTTTAAGAAAGGCATCCATACGATTGTGGCGAACACTGTTTTTGTGCGGCGCGGCAGCAATTCGATTCCGCTTGAAGGGCCGTTTGAGAAGAATTACCAAAACCTCGAAACAGTGATCGGGATTGAGAACAATTCGCGCAACAGCATCGAGTATACGCTTGACGGCGTGATCGATTTTATGAATGTGAAGCACCGCGACATGACGCCCAAGTATAAGGTTTTTAAGGAATTGTTTGTGATTTGCTGGGCGGGCGTGCAAAAGAAAGTGCGCGACAAGACCTTTTTGTCCCGGGTAGATATTTCGCTGATTAACGAACAGATCAAACTATTCTACTCGGCTTTGGACGATGTGACGATTACGTTTGACGAGCATACGTTTACGATTCTGGAATATGTGCCTTTGGGCCTGAACGACAAGACGAGCTATTATCCTTTGGAGAAGCAGACGATCCGTTTTTTCGACAACGGCTATTATAAGATTGAGCGCGAGATGCTGTTCGAGCCGCCCGAGTTCAACCGCAAGATGCTGTACCACATTTACAATTCGAACCTTTCATTGATTGACAAGCTGCAGAAGGGAATATTGCTTTCTGAAAGGGAAAACAAGGATCTGCAGAATCTGCCCTCGACTTTTATGATCTGTTACCTCAACGGATTTGATGAAGCCAAGCAGAAACTGATCGATGCGAAGGCTTTACTGAAACCGTTCCCGAATGTGTATTTGAGCTTTAAGGAAGCAATGCGGATTTTGCGGAAGATGAAATATGATACGGCATAGAACTTACATATGTATGAACGTTTGTGTAATTGTTGTACTTGACAAACCGAGCGATAATGATATTCCACATGCCCAAAGTTGGTGGTTGGATTTTAAAGCATATCCACAATGATACCCCAAACTTACAGATTCCCAGTCGGTGTCATTTCCGCGCTGTTGCGGAATTGTGCACATGGCTGTATTATTTATTCCCAAAACAAATTCAGAATTGCTTCCCCATGACCATAACGTTCCATTTGTCTTGATCCCCAGACAACTATAAGCGCCAATAGTGATTGCTTTCCAATCTGTGTCAGTCCCGACTTGTGTTGGCAATACATTTTGCTGTCCGGAAGTTCCATTACCTATTTGTCCATATCCGTTATAGCCCCACATCCACAAAGTTCCATTTTCTTTGATAGCGCCTGAATTCATATGTCCTGCGGAACATTCCTTCCAATCGGAATCAGTTCCAATTTGCCTGATTCCCAAAGAATCGCCCTGGTCACCAACTTCACTGTAAAGATTTGATCCCCAACCCCATAAGGTACCATTATTCTTAATCGCAATGGCATGATCCATTCCATATGCAAAGGATTTCCAATCGGAATCGGTTCCGATTTTTACCGGTATCGGAAAATATGAGTTTACATTGAAACCACAATATCTCCCATCACCCCATCCCCATAAAGTGCCGTCTGTCTTTAAAGCTACCGATGAAAATTCTCCCGCTTCGACATGTTTCCAATCGTGGTCAACGCCTACCTGCACAGGATTTGGCGCACTGCCAAAACCACCTATTCCCAACTGTCCATAGCTATTGGTGCCCCAAGCCCAAAGTGTCCCATCGTTTTTTATTGCAAATGAATAAAATTGTGTGGCAGAAACTGCGGCCCAATTGGTATCTGTTCCGAATTGTTTACCCGGGTATTCCTTGGCATCGCCGATTTCAGCAATGGTCCCGATTTGACCAAACTGATTTCTTCCCCAAGTCCAAAGCGTGCCATCGGATCTTATACTCACTGCGTGAAAATCGCCTGCAGCAATCGCTTTGTAATCCCGAAATTGTCCAGCTGTTTCCGGACTGCTATCTATTGGCAAAGTTTCCTGATCGTCATTACTGCATGATGCCAAAAAGCAGACTATTGAAAAGGCGAGAAAGAATTTCATTTTTTTCATAAACGGTTTAATTATCTTTTGCCAAATGTATTATTATTTATTATTGTACTTAACGATATTTGAAAATGTTTAATCCGCCTTCCGTCATAAAAAAGCTGTCGGCATGAATCACTCCTTTTTGAGGATCATGAGAACAGGCTTAAACTTTTTCCTGTCATAAAACCTAATATAATATAAGCCATCGGGCAAACCCTGCAGGCTGATGCTGCCAACCCTTTGCGCAATACTTTTGACCATCACTCCTGAAATATTATAGATCCAGATGCCGCCGGTAGCTTTGCTTAGTATGAGTTCGCCATGACAAGGATTTGGAAAACCGTTATCATCATTGACTTCATAAACCTCATTTCCTAAAATCTGCGTGCCAATTATCGGAAACGAGAACGTGCCTTCCAAAGCATCCTGAAGTTGTTGGTTCCCATTTATTTCCAAATCGATATAATACACTTGTACTACGAGATGGCAAACAGTGGTTTGTAACGTATCGATCGGGATTTCAAAATTATTGTTGAGCAAGACAATTGTGGATCCGAATCCTTCTACATAAAAAGCATCCAGCGTTATTGTATTTCCGGAAACCGAATATTGCCACGAATTGAAATAATACAATTCCACCGCTTCCGTATTCAGGCTGATGTTGATTGCATTTTCTGAAATTGCCGAAACGTGTACATCATGAATCTCCAGAGCATGGGTTTGCTGCGACAGTATAAACATTAAAAAGAGTACGATTGCTTTCATTTCTGCTTGCTTTAAGATGCATAAAACAAAAGCCGTTTTGCAACGGCTTTCATAACCCAAAAATCACTAATTATAAAAAATATTAAGAACGTACTTATTCAAATTCATTGAGACCATAGAGAATTTCCTTCATCTTGGTGCCGTTGACTTCAACCGGTTTATAGGCTACATTGAATTTCCCGATCGCCACATCGATATCCGATTTTAATTTTTTATATTCCGGCGGCAGCTTGCTTTCGCATTGTTTTTCATTCTCATAGCTGTTCAGGATAATCCCGAATTTTTCGTAGAATTTACCGCCTTGGTCAATAAAATTGTTGTACTGCGTGATAAATTGCAGCAGCCTGTCTATCGGGAACTCCAAATTGACCTGCATTTTGTACTGCGAGGCTCCGGTTGAAGCTTTCATCTTTGCAATATATTCTTCCATTTTCTGTGGGATTTCTTCCCAGTCGTCATTCGCGCGGCAGGTTTCCAGCGCTGGCATATACCCGATTGGCTTAGTATAATCCCTGAAAAGCGTTTCGATATCTTCCTTTATCTTATTGTTGCCCGTCTGCAGATAAGCGGTTTCGAAATAAATCGTGTTGAGATCGTTTTGCATGCGAAGCGTAAAGTCGAGGATACATTCAACGTTGGCCAATTCCTTTTCTTTCTCGACTTTTGTAAGGCTTGACCCGATCATGTTGGTAAAGGTCTGCACCAATGATACGATTGAATTCGATCCTAAAATGCCCGTCAGGTCTACCGCAAATTTCTTGTCTTTTTTGGCCGAGACCAATTCCTTGAGTTTGCTGTATTCCGGATACTGGTTCGGATTTGAGATTTTATTGATTTCACTCAACGTCCGCACGGAGGCAAAATGATGGTCGAGACTCAGTACTTTTTCGTAAAGGATTTTGATGACCTGCAGGCCTTTGAGATAGCGTATTTTTGATAACTCATTGTTGTTTTCAATTGTAAGCTGCTTAATTTCATCCGCAATCTTATCTTTTTCAATCAATAATGCGACTTGTCCGCCAATCTCTTTTTCAAATCCTAACAATTGATTGATCCTGGTAATTTTTTCTTCCTTCCTGAACCGGATTTCCAGGTATTTCTGATTGATGGCTTTGATCTCTTTTGCCAAAGCGATAAAAACATCATTCGGGTTTTCTTCATTGACCGTTAAGGCATACGTTTTTACACACAGGAAAAGAAAACACAGTATGTAAAATATATTTTTCATGGCAGGGATTTGACTTTTGGCTCATCTTGTATTGCTTATATTTTGGGTTCCGATTGATTTTTTGTCTTCTTCAGAGAAATATTAACTATTTGTCTTTCAAATTGTCCCGGGTAATTTGATATGGTAAATCTATCCTCAATCCTAAAAATCCGATTACTGATTTTCTGTAAAAAATGTTAAATGTTTTTATCTTCCGTTTATCTTCTTTAGTTTTAAGAAATGAACAGGACTCTCGTAATCGGTGATATTCACGGCGGGCTCATAGCGCTGCAACAGGCCTTCGGACGCGCGGCCGTGACCACAAATGACAAACTTATCTTTCTGGGCGATTATGTCGACGGCTGGAGCCAGTCGCCGCAGGTGCTCGATTTCCTGATCGCCCTTCGGCAAACCCACGATTGCATCTTTATGCGCGGCAACCATGACGAACTGCTCTGGCAATGGCTCGGCGGTGCGACCAACAATGTACTTTGGAGCAAACACGGCGGGGAAGCCACAATACTGGCCTATAAAACCGTGTCTGATACGCAGAAGAAAAAGCATATGGATTTCCTGATCTCACTCGAAAATTATTACCTCGACAGCCAAAACCGCCTTTTTGTGCATGCAGGGTTTACCAGCCTGCATGGCGTTACGACCGAGCATTTCCCGAGGCTGCTGTTTTGGGAACGCACACTATGGGAAACCGCGCTGGCGCTGGATCCGATGATGAAACCTGATGACGATTCCTACCCGAAACGGTTCCAGCTCTATCACGAAATCTATATCGGTCATACGCCGGTAACGCGCATCGGGAAAACCACGCCCGTGCAGCGCGCCAATGTATGGAATATTGATACCGGCGCGGCTTTTAACGGACCACTGACCATACTTGATGCCGACACGAAACAATTTTGGCAAAGCGACCCATTGCCGTCGCTTTATCCCGCCGAGAGAGGGCGGAATTAACAATAACTTGCTATATTTGTCCCAATTAAACCAAACATTATGAAGAGATTTTTCTTAAGCCTGTTATTATTGTCGGCGGTTTTTGCGGCAAAAGCGCAAAGTGGCGACTATCCTAAAAGCGAAGTGAAATGGAATATTGCGAGCACGATTGCTTTCGCCTCTGTTGAAGTGGGCTATGAATATTTTTTCGACAACAACCAATCAGTCGGCGCCGAAGTCCTGATCAATGATTCCTATAATTTCGGGATTGGCCGCCAGGCGAAAGATTTTGACACCAACAGTTTTCAGCTGACCTATAACTTTTACACGGGTGCAGAAAATGCCTCTGGGTTCGAGATTTCCCCGATGCTTAAATTCCGTTTTGGCGAATACCAGAAAAGTGACATCGATCCCGTTGTCGATATGGACAGCTTTATCCTTGGTATCGGCTGCGGTTACAAATGGAACTTCAGCGATAAGTTTGTTTTTGGTCCGTATATCACTATCGGAAGGAATTTCAGTGAGGAAGTGAATGACGAATTCGACAACCCGATTGAATTCAGTGCCGGATTTGGCGTAGGTTATCGGTTTTAATCAGAAAGTCAACTTTCATAAAAATAAAAAACCCGTCTTGTTTGAAACGAGACGGGTTTTGTTTTGGATGTATTTTACGTTTTACAAATCAAATTTTATTCCTTGTGCCAATGGCAGGCTGGTCGTATAATTGATCGTATTGGTCTGTCTTCTCATGTAAATTTTCCACGCATCAGAACCCGATTCGCGTCCGCCGCCGGTTTCTTTCTCACCGCCAAAAGCACCGCCGATTTCCGCACCCGAAGTACCGATGTTGACGTTGGCGATTCCACAATCCGAACCGGTTACCGAAAGGAACCTTTCTGCCTCACGCAGATTGTTGGTCATGATCGCAGAAGACAATCCCTGCGCCACGCCGTTCTGGATTTCGATGGCGTTGTCTACTTCGCCCGAATATTTCAATAAGTATAAAACCGGGGCGAAGGTTTCATGCTGAACGATCTCATATTGGCCTTCCGCCTCAGCGATAGCCGGTTTTACATAACAGCCGCTTTCGTAGCCTGTTCCAGAAAGTACACCGCCCTGGACGAGGATTTTCCCGCCTTCTTTGACTACTTTTTCCAAAGCCTTGTTATACATTTCCACCGCGTGCGTGTCGATTAGTGGGCCAACATGGTTATTCTGGTCTAAAGGATTCCCGATTTTCAATTGCCCGTAAGCCGATACGATCGCATCCTTTACTTTTTCATAGATACTTTCGTGGATAATTAAACGACGTGTAGACGTACATCTTTGCCCCGCTGTCCCGACAGCGCCAAAAACCGCACCGATAACCGTCATTTTAATGTCGGCGTCCGGGGTTACGATGATGGCGTTGTTTCCGCCCAATTCCAATAATGATTTTCCGAGGCGTCCGGCAACGGCCTGGGCCACGATTTTTCCCATACGGGTCGAACCGGTTGCGGAAACCAATGGAATGCGTTTGTCGGCAGTCATGAGTTCACCGATTTTATAGTCGCCGTTGATTAGACAGGAAATCCCTTCCGGAAGGTTGTTTTCCTTAATCACCTCTGCGATGATATTCTGGCAGGCGATGCCGCACAATGGTGTTTTTTCTGATGGTTTCCAGATACAGACGTCGCCGCAGATCCAGGCCAAAGCCGTGTTCCATGACCAAACGGCCACCGGAAAGTTGAATGCCGAGATGATACCGACGATTCCCATCGGGTGGTATTGTTCGTACATCCTGTGACCCGGGCGTTCCGAATGCATGGTCAATCCGTGCAACTGTCTTGACAAACCGACTGCGAAATCGCAGATGTCGATCATTTCCTGTACTTCGCCGTAGCCTTCCTGGAGTGATTTTCCCATTTCGTAGGAAACCAGTTTGCCCAAAGCCTCTTTATTGTCGCGCAATTTTTGTCCGAACTGGCGCACGATTTCGCCCCTTTGCGGTGCCGGCATTAAACGGAAGGTCTTGAAGGCTTCTGTTGCCGATTGCATCGCTTTTTCGTAGTCGGCGGCGGTGGAAGTTTTGACTTTTGCGATCAATTGGCCGTCTACAGGTGAATACGATTCGAGGATTTCGCCGTTGGAGAAATGATTTTGTCCGGTGGAAGTTCCTTCGTTGATGGGTTTGATGCCGAGTTGGGCCAGTGCTTCGGTCATCCCGAACTGTTCTGCTATTGTTGCCATATATTATTTTTGAATTATATCGTTTGCGGTGCAAATGTAATTGATAATTGATAATTGACAATGGATAATTAACTTTCTTGATTTTGTCCCTTCGGACGACCCGGGCGTCAGCGACTGGTGAAGCAAATGACAAAACCGGACGAAATGCCCAGTGGCTGTCAGGTATTTGTTTGCGTTAGGGATAGAAGTGTAAAGCCCGCAGCGCAGCGAGGACTTGAAACGTATAGCCCGGCCGCAGGCAACGCCCAAAAGATAAAGTGTACAGCAGGAAATGGCTCCTTTCAGGAGATTGCTTCGTCGTGCCTCCTCGCAATGACAGCGTTAATTGTTATTTGGTATAGCGCGGATCGGTTTCCATGACGGTGCCGCATTTGTCGCAGGTTCTCAGATCTGGTGAATTGTAGAAATGCTGGTAGTGCGGCAGGAAATCATTTTCGATATCGTTGAGTTCGAAGTAGACTTCGTACAATTTATGGTTGCAGTTGTCGCAGAACCACAACAATCCGTCGGTAAATCCTTGCCCGGCGCGTTTGTGTTCGATAACGAGGCCGATGGAATTTTCGGAACGCACGGGCGAATGCGGGGTTTTGGCGGGATGCAGGTACATGTCGCCGGCATGGAGTTCCATTTCCTTGCGCGCGCCGTTTTCCTGGATGATGACCCTGATGGAACCTTCAAGCTGGTAGAAAAGCTCCTCGGTCTCGTTGTAATGGTAATCCTTTCGCGCGTTCGGGCCGGCAACGACCATCACGATATAATCGCCGGATTCGGGATAGATGCTTTTATTGCCGACCGGCGGTTTGAGCAGGTGGCGGTTTTCGTCAATCCATTTATTGAGGTTGAAAGGTAACATTGCCATAACAGTTGATTTTATCGCTAATTTAAGAAAATAAAAAAGGCTGGCACGCGCCAACCTTTTTTTGTGATTTATTTTACTTCCTTGATCAGGTAAATGTAAGTGGGAAAGTGATCGCTGAAACCGACCTCGTTGGCGCCGTGGCGCAGCGGATAGCCTTTGTACTGTCCGGTTGTGGTAATCATATAGGGTTTGTTGTAGATTCCGGCTTTCCAGTATCGGAAAGACGAATAATCGGTTTTGAGGAGCGGTTCGGAAAGCATGATGAGGTCGAAAATATCCCAGGCATCGCGATAGCCAATGGTTCCAAAACCTTTATTGGCCATGCTTTCAAACGGATTGTAGATACCAAGCGGCTTGACATCTTCTTTCTTTCCTTTTGCTCCAACCACCAGCTTGACACTATTGTTAAAGCTGCCGTCGTTCAAATCGCCAAGGATGATTACTTTGGCTTCGGGTTTGATCCTTTGCAGCGAATCGGTGATTTTTCTGGTCAATGCTGCAGCGGCTTCGCGGAACGGTGCACTTTTCTTTTCACCGCCTGAACGTGACGGCCAGTGGCATACGATCACATTGATTTCTTCACCGTCGAGCAGGCCGGTTACCAGAAGCTGGTCTCTGGTATAGACGCGCCTTGAGGCTTTGTCTTCTACGATTTTATCGTCTGTTATCTCTTCCTTATCGGACTTGATTTTGCTTTCGGCAGCTTCATCGCGGTAGATATAAAGCGGAACATTGATGTAGCTGGTTGGTTTGAAGTGTTTTTTCTGATACAGCAGCGCCACGTCGATTCCCCTTTTATCGGGCGAATCAAAATGTACGATACCGTAATCCTTGTTGATGATTTGCGGGTCTTTTACCAGGTCTTCGAGCACGCCGCGGTTTTCTATTTCGGAGCCGCCCAGCAGCGTTGGGGAATTGTTTGGATTATCGGTTGTACCTATCTCTGAAATCACACGCGCAAGGTTGTGCACTTTTTGCTTGTATTTAGCTGAAGTCCAGTTCTGAATGCCTTTCGGAAGCCATTCTTCGTCAATGTTAGCCTCATTAATCGTGTCAAAGAAGTTCTCCATATTGTAAAAGGCAACGGTGTGCACAACGAATTTTTTTTGTTGTGCGTTTGCGCCGTGCATTGCGAATATGGCAAATAATAGGGCGATAATTTTTCTAATTCTCATAAATAGGTATATTAATTTAATGTCAAGTTTAACAGAAACTTGGCAGCAAAAGTAAATAATATTAATTAAACATGTACATTTGCAGCCGTTAAGAAATAATTATTCTTTTAAAGAGACGAATTAATTTAAATCTATTTATGAAAAAACTTGTTATCAGTACATTATTTGTAATGCAGGCAGTTTTGGTTTTTGCACAAACAGCTACCGGAATTTCGGGTAAAGTTGTGGATGCCAAAACGCAAAAGCCATTGCAAGATGTTGTTGCCACAATCCAGAACACCAATTTTACACAGGTATCAGATGCCAGCGGTAAATTTGCTTTTACAGACATTGCGGCAGGAAACCAATTGTTAGAGATTAAAACCCAAGGCTACAAACCGCAGTTGTTGCAGATTGCCGTAGTTGCCGGAAAAATGCTGGATCTTGGAATTGTAGTTCTTGAAGAAGATATTACAGAAGAGCAGCAAACAAGCCTTATTACAATCACTGAAAATGATTTGGGTGATGACAACAGCGGGTCGGAAAGTACATCGGGATTGCTTCAGGCATCGCGCGACGCTTTCCAACAGGCAGCGGCTTTTAACTGGGGACAGGCACGTTTCAGGGTTCGCGGACTCGACAATGAATACGGAACGACCATGATCAACGGGATTACCATGAACAAGATTTATGATGGAAGACCACAATGGAGTAACTGGGGCGGACTGAACGATGCCACGAGAAACCAGGAATTCACTATGGGCTCGGCGCCGTCCGATTATACCTTCGGCGGCATTTTAGGAACCCAGGAAATCAATACCCGTGCTTCTATCTACAGACCAGGCGTGAGATTGTCTTATGCCGCAACCAACACCAATTATACCGGAAGGGTCATGGGAACTGTCGCTTCAGGAATGAGGACTGACGGTTGGGCTTACGTAGTTTCAGCTTCAAGGCGTTTTGCGAATGATGGTTATTTTGATGGAACCACTTACAGCGCCAATTCGCTTTTTGCCAGTGTGGAGAGAAAATTATCATCGAGAAACTTTTTGAACCTTACCGCAATTTATGCACAGAACGAAAGAGGCAAGAATTCGCCAAATACACAGGAAGTTACCGACCTGAAAGATGAACTTTACAATTCTTACTGGGGTTACCAGAATGGAAGAAAAAGAAATTCAAGGGTGAAAAATGTTGATGAACCAATGTTTATCCTGAGCGATTACTGGAAAATTACCGATAAGACCAACCTGAACACTAACGTTGCTTATCAATTTGGACAGATCGGAAATTCAAGGCTGACCTATCAGGGCGCTGACAATCCGGATCCAACATATTATCGCTATTTGCCAAGCTACCAAACTGCTTATTTTGATGCAGATACGGGCGCTTTTACACCAAATTATGCGGCAGGCGCTGCATTGGCGGCTAATTTTGTTGCCGATGGACAACTAAACTGGGACAACATGATCGCAGCCAACCAAAAGAGCGGCGACGGGCACAGCTACTATACTTTATATGAAGACCGTACGGATGACAAGCTATTTACTGCAAATACCATCTTAAGCTCTCAGTTGGCAGACAATATATTTTTCAATGGCGGCGTTACCTATAGAAATTTAAAATCGCATAATTTTCAGAATATGCTGGATCTTTTGGGAGGAAGCTATTTCAATGACGTGACTTTGTATGGAACAGGAACAAACCAGCAACAATCTGACCTGAACAATCCGGGAAGACAAGTTGGTGTTGGAGATACTTTCGGTTACAATTACAACCTGACTGCAAACAATATCGACGCGTTTACACAGTTCAAATTTGCTTACAAGAAATTTGATTTCTACCTTTCTCAATCATACTCCCGCGCGGAATACCAAAGAGAAGGTTTGTACAAAAACGGTTACTATCCGACAAATTCTTTTGGAAAAAGCGACAAGGTGGAATTTGACAACTTCGGATTCAAAGGTGGTTTGACCTACAAAATCACAGGGCGACAATTTTTGAATTTCAACGCGGTTTACATGACTAAGGCACCTTCCATGAGAAACACATTCAACAATGCAAGGGTTAACAACAATGTTATCGACGGTGTATCAAATGAAAAAGTGACCAGTTTGGATGCAAGCTATATCATCAGCATGCCTAAATTGAAAACCAGACTTACCGCATTCTATTCTAAAATGGAAAACGTAACAGAAACCTCTTTCTTCTTCTCTGACAATGTGTCTTCAGAAGATGCTGGTGGAGATACCGATCTTTTTGTTGCAGAAACCGTTAGCGGACTGGCGAAACGCAATATCGGACTTGAATTGGGAATTGAATACCCGATCACTTCTACTTTAAAAGTGACGGCTAGCGCCGCATACGGAGAATACATTTATGCCAACAACCCAAATGTATCGCTTAACGTAGATGATTTGGCAACGGCTACAAACACAAAACCAGTATTGAATTACGGACAAGCCAAACTTAAAGATTACAAGCAGGCAGGTATGCCACAACAGGCAGCGTCTGTAGGTCTTGAATACAGGGATCCTAAATTCTGGTGGGTTGGTGCCAATATGAACTATCTTGGAAACAGCTATATAGATGTTTCCCCTATTACAAGGACCTCCCGTTTCTATGACCAAGGGTTGGCGTCTGGCGTACCGGCTCCAAATGTATCTCAGGAAGACGCGAACGCGCTGCTGAAACAAGAGAAATTTGATTCATTCTACCTGTTAAACCTTTCCGGAGGAAAATCATGGAGAGTGAAAGGCAATACTATCGGACTTTTTGCAACCGTCAACAATGTTCTTGACGTAAGCTACAAAACCGGCGGATTCGAACAGGCAAGAAACGGTAATTATACGCAGTTGAGCCAGGATGTAAGCAGCGGAACGCCACAATTTGGCCCTAAATATTTCTATGGCTACGGACGGACTTATTTCTTAAATTTATACGTTACTTTTTAATATTAAATAATATGAAATCAATTCAATATAAAGCAATAGCTTTTATGGCGGTGGCAACGATCTTGTTGTCTGGCTGTACTAAAGACAGTGATGTAGAATATCCTGTGGCACCGACCACTTTGCTGGCAGAAAATTTTGACAATGCCGATCTTACTGCTACAGGCTGGACTTTGCACGCAGAAGTGGGAAGCACCAACTGGATTGAGGAAATTTTTAGTGGCGACGGTTATGCCGCTTACAGTTCCTTCCAGTCAGGAAATCCCGTTAATGTTGCGTGGTTAATTTCACCAGCAATCAACATGGACAACCAGGATGGCGAAAAATTGTTTTTCCAGACCTGTCAGGACGGTTTCGTGCGCAACCTTGACAATTCACTTGAATTGTTTGTTTCGACTGATTACGACGGGGCTAATTTTGAAAACGCCGGATGGGAAAAAATTCCATTTAATGTTGCGACACAAAATACGACAAGGTATGTTTATGTGAATTCAGGCATTATCGATTTGTCTTCTTACCAGGGCATCTTGCATTTCGCATACAGAGTAAAAGGAACATCTTCCCTAACCGGAGGATACCAGGTAGATAACGTGAGACTGTTTTATTAATAAAATTGAAAAAGAAAATGAAATTAAATGTATTAAAATCAGCAGTGCTTCTCGCTATAATCGCAACCATTTTTACCGGATGTACCGATAGCGACAAACCCTACCACACTGGAACTCCGGAAGTGGTTACCTATGAAATGACAGCGACCAAAGAGGTTTCAGCGATCAACGCAACGACCACTGCAACAGTTTATCCGGACGACGATATCATTGAAGCCTATGTGACTTCCAATGATGCGGGCGGTAACTTCTACAAATCCATCTCTTTCCAGACCATTCCGGATGACAATACAAATCCAATAGGATTTAGCATGCCTATTGATGGGACGATGCTGTTCGTGAAAGGATTTACGCCAGGAAGAAAAGTCTATATCAAACTGAAAGGCCTTGCTATTGCAAAAGTTTTCGGTTCGATGCAAATTGGCGTTGTTGACCCAACAGATAATACCACTGTCGCACGTATTTCAGGCCTGGAATATCAGAACTATTTGTTCCCATCCAGCGTTGTTGTTGATGAGAATACTTTCGTAAGACAAATGACCCTGGCACAGGCATCTGTTGATGCGGTTCAGAATACCCTTATTGAAATTACCAATACGCAATTTTCAGACAATTCCCTGGCGCGTACTTATTATGACATCGACTCAGGCGGATTGGCTACCAATCAGGAAATTGTAGATGTGACTACAGGCGGAAGATCCCGTTTTCTTAGAGTAAGTTCTTTTGCTCCGTTTTCAACAGGAATGATTCCTTCGGGAAGAGGGATCATCAGAGGGGTTATGACCAAATACAATTCGGATTATCAATTCCTCGTTAGACAGGAAAGTGATTTTAAATTGAACGATCCAAGAACCTATACGTTCTTTTCTACATTGAATGAAACTTTTGCCGGTTATACCGCTTCTTCTTCTTACAACCAGTATACTTCGTTTACCGCTTTCCCTAATTATCTAAATTTTGCAACCGTTGGAACAAAAAGATGGTTTGTAAAAACTGGTGGTATTTTAGAGATGTCGGCTTTCGGTGGTAATGTTGAAAGCACCAAAGCTTATTTCATCGTACCGGTTGACATGACTGCAGCAAACAGTGTCCAATTTAACCTGACGGTAACCTTTTTCCAGGCAGCTTTAGGTTTAAAAGTATACCGAAGCAATGATTATGTTCCCGGAAAAAGCATCAACGATGCAACGTTATATGATATCTCTACCAGCCTGAGTACACCATTGCCATCCGCTAACGGGGTACTTACCGGATTGACTTATAATATTCCGGCAAATGTAACCGGCAACGGATATATTATTTTCGAATATGCCGGAACTAATCTGACCAATACGGGAGGCCCCGTTGTAACCACGACCATTGATCTTGATAATATTATTGTGAATTAATTCCAATATAAATATTTGAAAAGGGCTTGCAGTTTTGCAAGCTCTTTTTCATTTATAATCATACGACACAGGAAGTTGTCTGCCTTAAAATGGCCCCTTTTTAAAGGCTTTTTTAACTTGCTCTGTAAAAGAGTTGAGATTTCTTATCAAGCCGTTTAAATGGCGCGAAAAGACTGTTCCTGGCCATTTATTCTTTTCTGAAGCCATTCAATAATCTTAATTGATGCTATGGTTCCCAGAAACTAGTTTCTGAAGACTGATTCCCAAATACAATAGCCATAACTTTGTTTTATCTTTTCTGTCCGTTTCTGCACGGTCTTAATTGCTCAAATCAAAAGCCTTTTGATTACAAATTTTCCGCTTTTTCTCTCGCTGCCCACTTGGCAAGAAGTGTTTTCTGAACAGGCTCGATGGCTTCAAAAATATAGCATTCGTTATTTTCTTAAAGATTGATCCGCAAGGAATACATGGATTTTGTCGCGGCCAGTATTGCCTGGCTCTGTGACGAGAGTCGGTTATCATTGTTTGATGTTAGCGCTTTAATTGCTGCTTTCACATTTCCTGCTTATAAAATTTGTATTTAAGCAGCACTCAAAAGCAGATATCTGAGCGTAACAACCAATCTTTTTATTAGTAGCTTATTAGATATTGCTTCCGCGTTATCGGGTATTGCTGCGTTATTGAAACCAGCACCAACCATATGACAATTGCTACTAATCGGAAATATTTTATCTATTTCTTATTAAACCAAAAACCCCGGACGAATTGTCCGGGGTTTTTTATGTTTGCTATTTCCTTTATTACTTCACGATAAGGAACTCCGATCTCCTGTTCATTGCGTGCTGCTCCTCTGTGCATGCCTCGCCGCAGTCGACCTTAGGCTCGGATTCCCCGAAGCCCTTTCCGGTGACCCTGGCCTTGGCGATGCCCCTTGAGATCACATACTGCACCGTGGACCTGGCCCTCCTGTCGGACAGGGCAAGGTTGTAGGCGTCGCTGCCGCGGTTGTCCGTATGGGCCTTGGCAAGTATCACAAGGGCCGGGTTGGCCTTCATCGCCTGGACCAGCTTGTCCAGCTCGAAGGCGCCCTCGGCCGTCACGTTGCTCTTGTCGAACTCGAAGTAGATCGGGTTCAGCACCACCTCGGTCTCCTTGACGATCGTCTCTATAGGCTGCAGCGCAGCATCGACCTTCCTTGCCTCGCCTGTCGACCTGGCCACGGCGAAGGTGTTGCCCTCATACCCGTCCTTCGAGGCCTGGATAGAGTAGTCGCGCCCGCATTCCACGCGGTAGCTCACCTCGCCCCTGGCGTTGGACATCTCGGTGGAGATCACGTTCTTCTTGTCGTCCACGATCGATACGCTCGCACCTGCCAGTATCGCGCCCGTCTTTGCGTCGGTCACAATTGTGGTCACCGGCACCCCGCAGATCGGGTTCACGATGAAGATGTCGTCGTTGCCGCCCCGGTTGCTCGAGAGGAACCCCACATTCTTCTCCTTGTTGAAGGTGAAGGCGAAGTCGTCCTTCTCGGTGTTGACCGGCTTGCCAAGGTTTACGGCATCGCCGCCCTTAAGGTCCACCTGGAACACGTCAAGGCCCCCCAGGCCCTGCCTGCCGCTAGAGGCGAAGTACAGCGTGGTGTTGTCGTCGGCGATGAAAGGGAAGCTCTCATTGCCCTCGGTGTTGACCTTGCGGCCAAGGTTCTCCGGCGCGCCGTAGCTGCCGTCGGCCCCCAGGGCCGACTTCCAGATGTCGATGCCGCCGATACCGCCGGGCATGTCCGAGGAGAAATACAGCGTCTTGCCGTCCCTGGAGACGCTCGGGTTGCTGGTCGAGTATTCCTTGCTGTTGAACGGAAGCGAGGTGATATTGGCCCACTTGTCGCCTTCCTTTACCGCACGGTAGATATTGTTCCTTCCCAACTTGAGGTTGTTCTTGCGGTCGCGCTCATAGGCCTTCTCACGGAAGCTGTCGCTGGTGAAGTACACCACATTGCCGTCGGCGGTGATCGTCAGCGGGCCGTCGTGGTACTTCGAGTTCAGCTCGGCCACGGTGCCGGCGTTGGTGATCGTGCCGTCGGCGTTGTAGTCGGCGCCGTAGATGTCAAGGAAAGGCTCCTCGTTCCATCCGTAGTCCTTGCGGGCCCCGTTGCGCGCGCTGGTAAGGTAGACCTTGCTGCCGTAGAGCACGGCCCCGAAGTCGGACTTGTCGCTGCTAAGGTCAGAGGCCTTCACCTCGAAGAGCTTCTGCTTGTCCAGCAGCCTTGGGATATAGTTCGGGTTCTCGTTGAACGCCTTGGCACGCTGGTCCGATGGGGCCAGCTCGGCGAACCTCTTCATCTGTTTGTTCGACTCCTCATACTTCCCGTTTGCCTTGAGCATCTGGGCGTAGCGGTAGTAGATCTCGGCATCCTGCTTCTGCTCGGTCGCCTTGGCATACCAGCGCGCGGCCTCGGCCGTGTTGAACATGTTGTAGTAGGTGTCGGCCAGCTGGAGGTAGACATAGTTGTCGGCCTTGCCCTTGTCAACGAGCTTCAGGTATTCCTGGGCCGCATCGACGTACTCATACTGGGCGTAGAGCTTGTCGGCCTTCTGCGTGTCCTTGTTCTGTGCCGACAGGCTTGCCGTGGCGACCACAAAACTTAATGCTATATATAGGTTCTTCATCTTACTTGCTTTAGGTGTTAGAAATATCTAGGTGATTGTGATACCTTCTTCGGGAAGTTCAGGTCGAACAGCAGCATGAACTCATGCGAGGACGAGGTCCCGGCCGTAAGGTCGGAGGTGATCGCGTCATAGGCATAGCCCAGCCTGAGGTTCGGCGTGATCGCATAGTTGATCATACCCCCGAAGCTGTCGTCCAGGCGGTAGGTCGCACCGATCTCGAACCTGTCGAAGAACATGAAGTTGGCAGAGGCGTCGAAGGACACCGGCGCATCGAAGGCCGACTTGACCATCGCCGATGGCTTGAACTTCGTGTTCGGGGAAAGGTCGAAGACATAACCACCGGTAAGGAAGTAGTGCATCGACTCGGTACCGTAGTGCCTGCCGTCAACGTCAAGGTGTGTGGACTTTATCATGTTCGGGACCGAGAAGGCCACGTAGTATTTGTTGGTGTAGTAGAAGAACCCCGCGCCGATGTTGGCGAACGTGTTGCTCGTATTCTGCGAGAAGGCCTCGTCGTTCGGGTCCGGCACGAAGCCGTTGCCGATATCGTCGAAGAGCCCGATCTTGTTGAAGGTCGCCCCGCCCTTGATCCCGAAGGCCAGCTTGTGCTGCCCCCCAAGGTTCAGCGTATAGGAGAAGTCCGCATACACGTTGTTCTCCTCGACCGGACCGATCTTGTCGGAGATCACCGAGAGCCCAAGCCCCACGTTCTTGCCCACAGGGCTGTGGATGAAAAAGGTCCCCGTGGAGGGAGCCCCCTCGATGTCGACCCATTGCTTGCGGTATAGAAGGCCGCCCGAGAGCGATTCCTTGGAACCCGCATAGGCCGGGTTCACCACGCTCATATTATACATATACTGCGTATAATGCGGGTCTTGCTGTGCATTTGCGCCGCTGAGTCCCAGGAGCGCAACCAGTGCCGTGAAATATATTTTCTTCATGTGTGTGTGTTTTGTGATTGGATGGCATGGACCGCCCCTTTCCGGGGCGGGTGCCTCAAGCCTTTTTAATACCTTATTTTACTCTGTTGATATAGATCCATCCTGTCTTGTCGGCCATGTTCTCGCGTACGATCACATAGAAATACGTACCGTCAGGGAGCTCATCGCCCTTGTCCGACTGCCCGTACCACTCGCGTGAGTAGTTCACCTGGCTGTAGACCCTGGTGCCGTACCGGTTGAAGATCTCAAGCTTCTTCACGTTCTGGCCCGCAAGGTCGAAGAAGTCGTTCTTGCCCCCGTCACCAGGGGAGATACCACGCTGGATACCGCACGAGATCGCAACCACGTTGAAGTCGTTGTCGTTCGGGCAGCCCTGGGTGGTCACCGTAAGGGTGTAGTTGCCCGGCTCGGTGACCGTCACCGAAGGCCCGTCGCCGTTGGCAACAGGCAAGCCCTGGCTGTCGGTCCACTGGTAGCTAACCGTGCCCTCGAAATTGCCCACAGGCGTCGAGCTCAGCACATAGTCGTTGCCCTGGCAGCCGCCCTCGATGGTGAACTGCGGAAGGTCGTTGATCGTCACCTGGAACATCTCCTGGTCAGAGCATATGTTAGGGGCCGTGCCCACAGAGTCGTACACATAAACCGTCTGGGTCTGGGTCACAGGGCCCGTTATAGGGTCAACACCGCCGGCAGAGGAATAATAAGCACCCGCGGTAAGGGCCGGAAGCACATAGCTCGTACAGGCAATGACATCGGCCACAGGGGCAACATCCGGGGCGGGGTTGACCGTCAGGATGAAGCTCGACTCTGAGGTACAGTTCGGTACCGTGGACGTCTGGCCATACACATAGATCGTATAGGTCCCAGGGCCATAGGCAACCGTCCCGTCGATAGGGCCGTTGCCACCCGGAAGGTTGAAGTAGCCTCCAACAGACAACACCGGCAGTAGATAGCTCCCGCAAACCGTCAAATCCGTCACAGGGGCTAGCGTTGGTGTATGGTTAATTGTTATATTAAAACAATTATAAGCAGAGCAACCGGCAATGTTAGACGTTTGTGCAAAAACACAAAGCGTCGTTGATTGTGTAATAACGGTTCCTGGAGCGATAATGTTACCGCCACCATCTGGCGCATCGTGGTATTCTCCAACCGTTAAAGCAGGTAAAGTATAGCTATCGCATGCTGTCACATCTTCCGGATCATCCGGAATTGGAGGAGCCGTTATGGTAACATTGAAACTTGCTTCGGCAGTACAATTTGGCTCCGTTCCTGTTTCTGCATAGACATAAACCGGCTGCGAAGTTAGGATTGGATTTGAAGTTGGACTTTGGTGCTCTGCATCGTTGAAATAATTTCCGACTACAAGAGCTGGCAATGTATATGGACCGCACGCAGTCACATCTGAAACCGGATCCAAAGTTGGCGCAGCGTTTATCGTAACGACTACATCACTTTCGCCTGTACAGCTTCCGGACTGTCCATAAATATAGATCGTCTGTGCTCCCGGAGTTGTAATGTTAAGGTCGGAGATTATTTCTCCTCCGTTACCTGGTAACGTATGGTAAGTCTGACCTGCAGGCAATTCCGGTAATGTGTAGCTTCCACATGCCGTAGCATCCTCAAGTTCCACCACTGAAATCGATCCGACATTTATGCTGAAGCTGCTTTGTGCAACACATTCTCCGACCAAGCCGTAAATATAAAGCGTCTGGCTTGAACATATCTGGTCACCGCCGGTACCCGGATACATCGTTCCGCCGCCGTCAAGACCCGTATAGTAATTGAACGTTGGATCGCCTAAATCAGGTAAAGTATAGCAATCACAAGTGCTTACATCTGCTGGTGTTGGCGCTTCGATTCCTCCTACGGTTACTGTAAAGCTTTCCTGGTCATGACAAATCGGTACTGTATTGCTAGTTGCATAAACGTAAATCGTCTGGTTTTCACAGATTTGGGTTCCGGCAGCAAGTTGTGTTCCTCCCCCATCTGGCTCTGTAAAATAGTTACCTACAGCCAATGCAGGAAGCTCGTAACAAGTACAAGACACTACATCTTCAATCGGCGCTACCTGAATATCATTAATTCTAATGAGGATATCCTGTGTTTTTATTGTTTGCTGTCCGCCACAACCGGTATAAGTTGCCTGTGCGGTCATCTGTGTAGTTTCTGTGACACAAACCTGGATATCAGTTTGATTGTTCCCGACTGGCTCGGTGCCTTGTAACCAAGTAAACACAACATTGGAAGGCCCTGCAGGTGTAAACCTCCATGCTTCGTTATGCGCTTCCCAAGGACCTGTATTTCTACCCGGAGGGAAATGGGCCTGTGTTCCGGCTGCGTTTTGGATACCGATAACACCGCTACCGCTATTCCAACCTGTACAAACAGTCCTGTCTCCTACATAAACCTCAATCGCATTTGATGTTTCATAGAGAACGATCTGGCTGGTTTGAAGTCCAGCAGAAGTACCACACTGGAATTGTGGAATCTGGTAATAGTTTACAACGAAAACCCTACATGGCGCTGTTCCAAGTACCTGATAATTGATACTGTGAACCAATGGTGCAGTAGATACGTTAGGATTTGTATCCTGATAGACCCCATAGATCGCATTGGTAATCGGGAATCCGGTATTAGGGATTGTCTGAGTGAATGCCCATGGACAGTTACCTGGAAATGCCTGAGGTGTAAATGTAAGAACACCGTTTGAACCTACCTGAACCGATTGCGAATTCACGCCAAAGAAACAGAAGTCAAATGGCAAGGTAACTGGTGGCCCCCAGATATCATCCGTTGCGATATTAAGTTCCGTTCCTCCAATAAATGGGAAAGGTGGTGTAAAAGAAACCGGCAATATGGTATAAGTTGACGTATCTCCTGATTCTGTAAAAGTTGCAGACAGATCGACACATACTGGAGAGCCATCGGCATTTGCACAGTAATCAAGGATTCCCGGAATGATCTGTGGAATCGGAATTGTTATTACAGCACACGCCAGCGGTGTAGAAGGAATAAAGAACTGTATTGGTCCTTCAGGGATGCTGTGATCTGTGTCTGAACAAAGACTTACAACATAGTACTCATAAAATCCAGGATCTAATGCTACTCCGTTTGGACCTGTAAGCGTATTGTAGTTATTCACATTTACAATTGCCGTTGGGACAGTCGATCCTGTTGGTACCCCTGTATCAATAGGCTGTACATAAACTGCCCAGCTCGTTGCCGGACCTACTTCTGTCCATGACAATTGTGCTGAATTCGAATCCGTACCTACAACAATCGCTGTTGGCTGCGGACAAGTTGGCAATGTCGTAAAATCAACTCCCGCTGTCCAATCGCTTGGGCTATTCAAGTCACAAATCGCTCTCACGAAGTATGTATAAGTCGTGCTTGGGTCCAATAATGGCGGTTGCGTAGTTGTATCAAACGGAGGCATAACATTCACATACGTTGGAGCCGTTAAGTCGTCTGGAGCCGTTGCTGGAGCAGGAACCAGATAAACGTCGAATGCGGTGTTGAATGTTGCAGCCGCCCAGTTTAATGTTGCGCCATAAATACTTGGCACTACAGTTAAATTGGTTGGAGGCAGACATAACGGAGCCAAACAATCTGCAGCATCGCTGTGATAGATTACTGTTCCGGCAAGACCTGCGCTCGAAGTATTCATATTGTAAATTACCTGTCCGAAAGAGTTCGTGATCGAAACCCTGACCTCTCCAGGGAAATTGCCCGGAAGCTGCCAGAATAAATCAAATGGTACGCCGTGGCATAAAGGAACGGTTATTACAATCGGTCCGAGACCGCCTGTAAATGTTGGCCCGATAACACCTACTACGATACCATTCTGTTTGATCTGCATCACTGCACCGTTCCATCCGTCTCCGAATGAGTCGGTCATGGTAAAGGTATAGTTACATTGCTCTGTCGGTTCACAAATAACGGTATTGAATGTGGTTGGAGCGCTTGGCTGGCCAATATCAGTTCCACCGGAACAAACCGTCCTTACATAAACATCGTACAATGTTCCAGGTGTTAATAATGGCAATGAAGTGGTATAAGTTGTGGCTGTTTGAACAGGTGTCCAATCACCATCCGGTAATGGAAGCACAGTACCAGACGCTACAATCTGAACCTGATATCCGAAAGCGCCTGCTACCGGATTCCAGTTCACTGTTGCCTCTGTCTGTGTAATTGTCAATACAGGAACAACAACCCCTGTTGGTTTCGGACAGGTCGGCAGCGTACAGAAAGTCACCGGAACCGTAGTCCATGCACTTGGGCTGTTTACCGAACATACCGAACGGATATAAACACTATAGCAATGATCTGCCAATAATGTGGCCGGTAAGGTAAATGTCGACGCAGGCCCTGGAACGGTATATGTTGGCGGCTGATTCGTGGGTGCCGGATCGCCCTGATTAACAACATACAAATCCCAACCTGTGGTTGGCACTCCCGAAGTTGTCCAGTTCAAAATGGCACTGTTTGTCGTAATAGACGCCGGAGGTACTGTTAAGCCGGTAGGTACCAAACAGAGCGGGTTGAGACAATCAACCATTCCTGTATATACAGCAGTTCCCACAAGTGGCGCACTGCTCGTCGTCATAGCGTAAATCGTTTGTCCGAATGAGTTTTTGATGGAAACCCTGACTTCACCAGGGAAACCTCCGCCTGCATTCCAAAACAAATCGAATGGCAAGTTGTTACACATGGCGATCGTTTGCGTTACAGGCCCTAAACCTCCTGTGAACGTTCCGCCGATAGTTCCGACAACGATATCGTTTTGTCTCACCTGCATTGTGGCGCCATTCCAACCATCACCAAAAGAATCGGTCATGGTGAAAGTGTAGTTACACTGGTTGACTGGTTCGCAGACTTTCGTATTGAAGATAAACGGACCTGACCAGATACTCCAGCTTCCGTTAGCACATTGTGCCCTTACCCAATATTGGTATTGTGTCGCTGCAGTCAATGGCGCGCCAAAGGCTTCCGCTGCAGATTGTGTAAGGTTGTTTGTTGTTTGGAAAAACACAGTCGGTGCCTCAGGCAATCCGTTTGGAGTGGTCTGAACAGCAACCTGCCACACTGTAGAGGTACTGCCTGTACCATTCTGCCATGTGAGTTGTGCATCGGTCATACCGATTGTTCCAGTCACTGTGTTAAGATTTATCGGTGCCGGACAGTTTACATCCTGCAAAGTCAAGGTGTAGTTGAAATCTGGCGTTGCAGTGGTTGAAGAGATTACGATATATATCGTAGATCCCGCAGTAACTGCCAATGCAGGGATTTCCCTGATGTTCCCATTCGCATTTCCAACACCTGCAATACAGTTTACGCCAATGTTCGCGCAACTGCTATACACAAATACTCCGGTATTGCTTGAGCCAAGCGGATTCATCTGGATGTTTATTGTTCCGGTTGTCGTTGGCGGAACGGTATAAGAATAAACAACGTCGTTACCTCCTAAAAAAGCACCTGTTGTTCCGCAACCCGTAGCTCCCGGGGAAGCTGCAGCAACATTATTTCCGTATTGCAATGTATCATCAATTGTAAAATAGCCAAGGGTTGGCGGGATTACAATCGGTCCGGCACATGTCGATCCTAGTGGTGTCGTACAGAAGTTGAAAGGTCCCGTTTGCAAACTGCTTGTTGCCGTATCTCCCGAACCGCAATTTGCGGTTACGTAAAATTGGTAACAGGTATCCGGCGTTAAGGTATTTGTAGGAATAACGTATTGATTTCCGACAATTCCGGGAACAACAGTTCCTGCTCCTGTTCCAGGCACAAATCCTGACGGACCATATTCTACTGTAAAATTATCAGCAGCTCCTACCCAGTTCAAAGTTGCTCCGGTAGAAGAGATCGCCGGATTTCCTAAAAGTGTAGGATCGGCACATCGGTCAACGAATCTGACATCATCAATCAACCAACGGTCTCCCGCAGTAGCGAGTAGAGGCTGGGTGAATACTTTAACGAATGCAAAATACCGCGCACCTGTAAATGCCAGGTTGATAATTTTTTCTTCGTAATCCAATTGGGTTGGCGTAAGTGTGCTCAACTCATTTTCATCATACTCTACCACTGTTGTATAGGCCGCAAGATTGGTCTGGTCCGGATTGCTCGAAACTTTGACCTGGTATAGTGTTTCCGAGTTCCCGTCCAATGTCTGTCTTGTAAAAAACCGTAGTTGGCGGTTGGCGGTAACAGTTATTTGAGGCGTAATCAGCCACTCTTCGGCGAGAACTCCCTGTCCGGTGTTTTCCCTGTTGACAAATGCTGCCTGAGTTCCTGAATGAGCGGGATAAGGAGTACCCGTGTTGAACTGCCAGTTCAACGGGGCATTTGTCCTGTTATCCCTTACCAGCCAGTTACCTGTAGACAATGTCCAGACTCCTGTGGTGGCATTAGGCGGATCTGTAGTCAAATCAAAACGCTCTACCTGAGAAAAACCGGCAAGCGAAATGAAAGACAATAAGATAAGTAAAATAATTTTTTTCATAAAATGAAAATTTAGGTGGTTTAATATGGTTTTGTAATTTTTGAGTTCCAAATTTAACAAAAATTATGAATCCATTAAGATAAATTTGTTTTTTAACTAATTAATCCAAAGGAATACTTCATTTTAAATCGATTAGATAGTTGGTTTTTGTCCAAAATCTGTCCCTTTCAAAAGAAATACTGTCGCTGAAATATTTTCGATTTCCCTGTCTTTTTGTGCTTTTCCAATAAAAACCCCGGACGAATTGTCCGGGGTTTTTTATGTTTGCTATTTCCTTTATTACTTCACGATAAGGAACTCCGATCTCCTGTTCATTGCGTGCTGCTCCTCTGTGCATGCCTCGCCGCAGTCGACC